>Ga0209536_100000157_pt1 | contig 101887 bp, 67 predicted proteins | sample DeeMarSeWOR28_12_FD_187461 | JGI IMG/M metagenome (GOLD analysis project Ga0209536, IMG submission 187461) | Marine sediment microbial communities from White Oak River estuary, North Carolina - WOR-2-8_12 (SPAdes) (version 2) | ecosystem: Environmental > Aquatic > Marine > Intertidal zone >... | reverse complement strand
TCGGCGGGTATGCTCTCTCTGAAGCGGGTTCCGGCAGTGACGCATTTGCCTTAAGCACTCGCGCGGTTCAAAAGGGAGATTATTTCGAGTTGAGCGGTCAAAAATTATGGATCACCAACGGGGGAGAAGCTGATCTTTTTGTTATTTTTGCCAATGCTGACCCGGACAAGGGTTACAAAGGCATAACAGCGTTTCTCGTTGAAAAGAAATTTGAGGGATTTTCGGTCGGTAAGAAAGAGGATAAACTCGGAATTCGGGCGAGCAGCACTTGTGAGATAATACTGGACAATTGTAAAGTGCCCAAAGACAATATCCTGGGGGAATTTGGCAAAGGATACAAATACGCCATTGAAACATTGAACGAAGGGAGAATTGGAATTGGCGCTCAGATGATTGGAATTATGGAAGGAGCAATAGAAGCCGCCAAAAAATACGCCCATGAACGCTCTCAATTCGGGCAGAAGATTGTAAACTTCCAGGCGATTCAATTTCAGATCGCGGAGGCCGCTTCTCTCCTCGAGGCATCCCGCTTGCTGGTTTACAATGCCGCACGATTAAAAGATGCCGGGCATGAATTTATTAAAGAAGCTGCGATTGCAAAGTACATATCCTCGGTAAATGCCGAAATAGTGACCTCCAGGATGCTTGAAATTTTTGGCGGATACGGTTTCACAAAGGACTACCCTGCTGAGAAGTACTATCGCGATGCGAAAATCGGGCAGATTTATGAAGGTACTTCGAACATGCAGCTTCAAACTATCGCAAAATATTTGCTCTTTAAATAATAAATACTTAAATGATAAACTCTTGAGAATTAAGCTTGCGAGGCCTTAATGAAATCATACAGAATTAGTGTGATAATTGTATTTGTTTTGTTCAGGTTTCTATTTTCCCAAACAGGCTATGAAAAACACTTTACCGGGGATGCTCTGCGCATCGATTATTTCCATAGTGGAACCAAAGACGAGGAAAAAATTTGCATCAATCAATTGTACAGGGTTACTCCTTGGGCTGGATCACGGGAAAATTTAATTGATACTTTGAACGCCGGATATTATATGGTTCGGGTCATAGATGGAAACACAAATAATTTGATTTATTCTTATGGTTTCAGCACGCTTTTTAATGAGTGGCAGACCACTCAGGAAGCGCTTCAGGGCGTTTGGAAAACGATTCATGAAACCGTTCTGATCCCCTACCCCAAGCATGAAATTCAGCTTGAATTCTGGAGCAGGGACAAGAAAAGTCACTTTTCCAGGTTGATTTTTAATACCAGAATCGATCCCCGGTCATACAGTATTAATAAAGAAAACAGGGCCTCGGGCGCAATCAAACTGGATTCAATAATCAATGGGGATTATTCCCGAAAGGTGGATTTGGTGGTCATTGGGGAGGGATTCACTTCCACTGAATTGACCGAATTTCTGAATATTGCTAAAGCTTTAACAGACACGATGTTTACAATTGAGCCGTTTAAAGATTATAGTCAGGAGTTTAATATATATTTTGTCATAAGACCCTCACAGGATTCCGGTACCGACGATCCGCGCAAAGGTATATTCAGTAAGACCGCGTTAAATACTTCCTTCAATACTTTCGATTCCCAGAGATACCTGATGACTTTCGATACGAAATCGATACATGATATTGCCTCAATTGTACCCTATGATGCTATTATCATAATAGTAAACAGTGAAACGTACGGCGGCGGCGGCATTTACAATTTCTACGCCAGTACATCGGCATTCAATGAGTGGAGTCCCTATGTTTATGTTCATGAATTTGGACACAGCTTCGCCGGATTGGCAGACGAGTATTATACCAGTGATGTGGCATACAGCGAGTTTTATCCCCCGGGGATCGAGCCGTGGGAGACAAATGTAACCCCGCTATTAGACCCCAAGAATGTGAAGTGGGCCAATCAGATTGATCAAGGAATTCCGATACCCACTCCGTGGGACAAGGAAAAATTTGATAAAGCGAATATGGAATATCGGAAAAAACTCAGACTATTGACTGATGAAAAAGCGCCAGCGTCTGAAATCGCAAAGTTAAGTGAGAACCACCAAAAATGGCTGGATGAATTTTTCATGAAAAGCCGCTATGTGGGAAAAACAGGAGCCTTTGAAGGCGCCGGATATGCTTCGGAGGGATTATATCGACCCGCTGTGAATTGCATCATGTTTTCAAAAGGGTTACCCGGTTTCGACGTTGTCTGCAAAAGTACCATCGAGCGCCGGATACAATTTCTGATTAAATAAGCGTTGCCCATTCCCGAATAGTAAATGATTCATAAATCAGGTTGATTTCTTGAATTGTTTCTGGCTGAACCAAGAACGATCCCAACTCAATATTCCACCTACTTTTAAGGGTGCAAATTTCAACTTATTCGTTCATGTTTTAAGAATTATTTCCGAAGCTACAGTATGATAAGAAGGAATCTTTCAAGTATGATATGGATATTGAATGAAAAGAATCGCCCAAAGGGTGCTTGAGCTACCCCTTTATGCTCGCCTGACTTTATTTGTCGGAATCATATTAATCTTCATTTTCTCGCTCCTTTTGCTAACCGCACAGTATTTTTACATTCATGTCGTCAATCAACAATTTGAGCTTCGAGCTAAAACAATGGCAAATAGTCTGGCACAAGTGACTATCCCCCCGCTGTTGAATTATGATGAAGTTTCATTAGGACAAAATTGTTCTTCCATAGCGCAGCAAAAGGATGTGGTATATGTTGCAATACTAAATGCCGAAGGAAAGGTTTTGGGTCAGGCTACGCAGTTCTCACCAGAAAGCCTATCCGCAAGTTTGAAAAGAGCTTTCCAAAACTTTGATGATCACCCCGATCCTGTTTTGAAATCCAGGTATTCCGAGGACAACTCTGTACTGGAGGTGTTCCGCACAATACAAATCCAGGATGTCATCTGGGGATATATTTTAATCGGTATTGATTTAAGCGAGTTTAACAAGCTGATATCAAAGGCACGCTGGATATCACTCGCATTTGGCTTATTTTTCATCCTCCTCGCTATTTATAGCGTCCAGAAAATCACCGAGAGAGTTGTTTCCCCAATTAAGTACCTGATCCGGGCGACAGAGGAAGTAAGCGCTGGAAATTTTAATTTCACAATTGAGATGAAGGATAGGAGTGAGTTTGGCCAATTAGCACTGAAATTTAACGAAATGACGGCAAAGCTAAATTACTATTATAAGCAGAAAGAGCTATTGCATAGGAAACTTCATGAGTACTCGGAAGGTTTGGAACAAAATGTACGAGAACGGACCCGGCAGCTGCGGCAAATTCAGAAAGAAGTTTTACAAATTTTCCATCAAATCCCGATTGGATTACTTACGGTAAACGAGGAAGGATTCATCCGCTGGTACAACGAGGAGCTTCTGAAAATATTGGAAATACAAAATAAAAAGACTCTAAATGATGCTAACATCTATCTAAACAGCCCATTTGGTCAAGAAGCATTCCAGCAAAGAATTAAGGAAACTTTAGAACATAAGAAAAGAACCGTATTCCAATTTTCATATAATGTCTCTGATGATGAAAGACGTATTCTCGATATATACGCTCAACCCATAACATCTGATTCCGACGGCCATGCCGGAATGATCTTCATCATAAAGGATATTACGCAGGAGACAGCATTGAAAAATCAAATCAACCGCGCCCAGCGGCTTGAAAGCATGGGAATTCTGGCTGGCGGCATTGCCCATGACTTTAACAATGCTCTGGGCATTATTTTACCGAATGCTCAAATGTTAAAGCTGAAATTAAGGGATCAGAATCTGTTGCATTACGTTGAGACCATCGAAAAAGCAACAGACCAGGCTGCGAGTTTAACCAAGCAAGTGTTGTCATTCTCGAGGGGACATCAAAAAGGCAAACCTGAAAGATTCAATCTGAGCGCGCTTATAAAGGAATTTTTGGGCATGTTTAGTCGGGTTGTCAGCAGAAAAATAATAATCAAAAAGGAATTGTATAATAGGCTTTGGAATATCGAAGCTGACAAAAGCCAGATTGAGCAAATCTTGATGAATTTATCAATGAATTCTGTTGATGCAATGCCCAAGGGAGGAGAATTGATCTATCGGACGACCAATATCGAATTCTCGCACGACCGAGAGATAGTCTATCCGGACATGAAAAAGGGAAAATATGTAAAATTTGAAATTATTGACAACGGTACCGGGATCCCCTCGCAGCTTCTGGACAAAATTTTCGATCCATTTTTTTCCTCGAAAGAAGAAGGCAAGGGAACAGGTCTGGGATTGAGCATTGTTTACGGATTGGTTCAAGCCTACGGTGGCATTATTGATGTTCAGTCCAAAATTAATAAGGGAACACAATTCAGCATATTCTTGCCGGCAACTACTAAAAAGAGAACTTCAAAAGTGACTGACACTTACAAATTGCCAATGGGAACAGGAAAAATTTTGTTGGTTGATGACGAAGCTATGTTAACGGAAACAGTTTCACACATGTTGGAATCAATGAAGTATAAAGTAATTATTGTCCAAGATGGTAAACAGGCTGTTGGTATGTATAACAAAAATGGTGATGATATAGATTTGATTATAATGGATATCCAGATGCCGGGAATGGATGGAATTGAGGCTGCCGATCTTATTTGGAAGAAAAATCCCAAAGCAAAAATCATTTTTTCGAGTGGGTATGCAGACCCTGTAAAATTAGAGGAGTTGCAGCGTAAAGGGGTAAAGGAACTGTTGAGAAAACCTTATAGAATGGATGACTTGGTTGAAATCATCCAGAAGACCCTAAATAACCAACAACATTCCTAAGAGATTACACCTGTTCAATTTTCTCCTTCACCAGTTTAACTGTCTCATCCAACAGACTGAGCGATTCTTTCTCCAATTTCGCACAAGTCGATTTCATTTCATCCACAAATTTGTGATCCTTAATAGGCGGTAAATTTATCAGAACGTTGAAGATGCCCCCCCTAATTCCCGTGAAGGCTATTTGCGCGCCCACTCCGGCGTCGGTTACCGAGTTGATGTTAGCTTTCTGAACGGCTTCGGCGGCAATTTGGAGTGCCTCATAACTAAGCTTGGCAGTGTTCAACGGTACGTTGACCGCTTGCTTTAGGCCGTCTTGAATTGCTTTTTCGCGAATCTGTTTTTCATCGTCTGTGTTTTGGGATAAACGGCGCGCTTCCATATAGGCATTGAATGCATTTGTGTCGTCATCAACCGCTCTTAATAATTTGTCCTTCAACTCTTGTGCTTTTTCGGCAATTTTCAGCAAATCTTGTTCGACAGATTCGTAGCCCTTTTTGCCAACTGTCAAATTACTTACCATTGAAGACAAAGCAGCACCTAACCCACCCGCAAAAGCCGCGATTGATCCTCCGCCCGGGGCCGGCGTATCCCGACTAACCTCATTCACAAAATCTGCCACCTTCAATTCAATCAATGCATTGGAATCCGTCTTAGGCAATCCCAATATTTTTTCTTCAGGGACAAATGGGCTTACATCATTTAACCCCATTGAGTAAATGGCGGTCTCTATTACATCATAAAGCGGAATTCCCGCGGACTTTCCCTGCTGCTTTAGATAAAACTTTCCTGCTTCATAAATTGCCTGGAACGGAACCAATCCCACAATTTCGCTGCCGGTAACCACCAATCCTCTTTCGGCAGCCAATTTTCTCGCCTCCTCAAGAACCAGGTGCATGGGCGTGATCTTGTAATTCGTCAGGTTAATCGAGATTTGAGCCCGGCCGTATTCTTTCACAAACCAGCCAATCGCCCGGCAGTGACTGAATTTCCCCGGTTTTTTTACCGACCTTCCTCCGGGTTCTTCGGGATCGGTATCGTGTAAATTCAGTAATTCGGCCAGGTTATAGTTATGTTCCTTTAGGCAATGTTCATTAATTTCTTCATTGGACTTTCCGATAAAATCACAGCTTCCGCAGGGGTAATGGTCTTCGCCATATTTCAACAAATCACCTTTAAAGTAAAAGGGATGGATATTGCCGGTTCGTACGCTGCGTCCTTTTTCCCGCAATTCAAAAGCAATGTCCGTCGCATATTTAGCCTCTTTGGTGTTCAAGGTGATATTATACGCGATTAGAAATTCCCTGGCACCGATTACCGTCGCCCCTGCCCTCGGATTGAATTCTGCCGGGCCAAAATCGGGTTTCCAGCGAGGATCCTGCAATTTCTCCGCGAGCGCTTCGTATTCTCCTCTCCGGATGTTCGCTAGACTTTTTCGTTCCTCGGAAGCCGCGGATTCCTCATAGAGGTAAATCGGGATTTTTAATTCCTCGCCGACGCGTTTTGCCACATCTTTGGATAACTTTACGACCTCCTCCATGCTGATTCCGTTGACAGGGATGAAAGGACAGACGTCTGTCGCTCCCATGCGCGGGTGTGCGCCTTTATGTTTGCCCATGTCAATCAATATTGCAGCTTTTCTTATCCCCCTAAACGCTGCTTCCTTAACCAACTCCGGCGGACCGACAAAGGTGACCACTGTTCGGTTAACATCCGCACCCATTTCGACGGATAACAAGTCAATGCCTTCAACGCATTCTATCTCATTGGTAATTTGATCGATGATTTCTTTACTGCGACCTTCAGAGAAATTGGGTACACATTCAACAATAGTGTCCATGAAATTCAAATCACTCCTTTAGCGAGGTTCACGGTTTGATGCTTTTCTGGTTATTTTTTGGATCGTTTCTTAGGTGAATCGATTGATTTGATAAAAGTCTCCAATTGTCTTACGGCTTCTTTTAGTTCTTTGTCGAAACTTCCCCCGGTTCCCCCGCCATGGCGCATATTGAAAATGAGCCTTTTATTTTGCTCATCGATATCGCAACCCCAGTTTATCATATAATTGAAGATGCCGGCTTGTTGAATGCTCTCCAAAACCTGTTGGGGAGAGATGTGTTTGACTTCAATAATCTTGATCATGTTTTTCCTCAATCGTAATATTGAAAACTCACTTGTTAAAACTATATAAAATATAAACCAAAGGCTTCAAAATTAAAGGCAATTTTTCAAATTTGGTAGTTTTTAATTTTTAACTGAGGGTGAAATTAGTAATATTAGAATCATCAAAAGCGTTACTGAGCCTCGGAAGTATATTCGGATTCACAGACAATAAACGCAGATAACCAATTTTCATAGAAGATTTGTGGATTACTATGAAAACTCAGACTAGTCAAATCCCAATAGATGCTCCATTTTTTTGATTTTCCTCTTGATTTATGGTTTTCACTTAATAGATTCGTTTCATCCCTGCCGCTACTCCAAGGTAGGCGAGACTGTTGGAATCTAAATTCACTTGAAAAACCATGGATGCTAATAAATCAACCAAAATCAGAACCCGTTTCGCTCCAAGCCCGACCGGCTTCCTTCACGTGGGGGGCGCTCGTACCGCTTTATTCAATCTGCTATTTGCAAAAAAATACGGCGGAAAATTCTTGCTGCGAATTGAGGATACCGACGCCGCCCGTTCCAGTGAAAAGAATATTCAACAAATAATAAATGATCTTCAATGGTTGGAATTGAATTGGGATGAGGAGATTATTTTCCAGAGCAAGCGAATCCCCATGTACCAGGATTTTGCCCGCCAGCTTGTCGACACAAATCATGCGTACTTTTGTTTTTGTGCTGCAGAAGAACTGGCTGCCAAACGAAAACAAGAAGACAAAACCAGACGAATGTATCTCTATGATGGTACTTGCAGAAAACTCTCGCATAAAGAAGTAAAAATCAAACTTAAAAAACAACTACCCTATGTCATCCGCTTCAAAGTGCCTCGCGGGATTACCATTTGGACTGACATCATTCACGGCAAAATCATTGTAAGCAATAATGAAATTGATGATTTTGTTCTCTTGAGATCTGAAGGCAGTCCAACTTACCAATTGGCGGCAGTGGCTGACGATCATGCTATGAACATTACTCACGTCATCCGCGGCGATGATCACTTATCCAACACCTCCAAACAAATTTTACTTTATGAAGCGTTTGGGTGGCAAATCCCGGAGTTTGCGCATCTACCCCTGATTCTTGGACCGGATAATAAGCGGTTAAGCAAACGGCATGGCGCTACTTCGGCTGGCGAATTCAGGGACAGGGGTTTTTTGCCCCAGGCTCTCACAAATTATCTGGCTTTATTGGGCTGGTCTCCCGCGGATGATAGCGAGATTATGTCTATTGAGGAGATAAAAGGGAAATTTTCTCTCGATGGGATATCAAAAAAGGGAGCGATATTCGATGAAGCAAAATTAACCTGGATGAATAGTCATTATATAAGACAATTGCCGGAGAGGGAGATTCTGGCTTATGTGCAAGATTACATTTCCCGTGGCGTCGGTGCCCAATTTGTTAGAGGGTCACTGGCCAAGACCAAACAAAAAGATGATTTTGATAAAAACTATCTAATCAGGGTAATTACATCGATGAAAGACAGGGCGAAGGTTCTACCTGATTTTGTTGATTCAGCCGGTTATTTTTTTAAGGACCCGAAAAAATATGAACCAAAAGGCGTTAACAAATACCTAAGAAATGCCGATATTTGGATTTACATATCAGAATTTACTGAAAAGATGACCAAATTGTCCGAATATAATGAAACGAGTATAGAAACTCTTTTGCGGTCATTTGCCGAGGAGAAAGGGATTTCAGCGGCCAAGATTATTCACCCGGTTCGATTGGCACTGACCGGGACAACCGCCAGTCCGGGTTTGTTTGAAATGATGGACATCTTAGGAAAAGAGACGGTTTTAAAGCGTCTGAAGTTTTTCATAGCACAACAACAAGAAATTCTCAAGCAGGCGGATATTCAGCTTTAATCGAGGAAGCTTTAATGCAGCCCAGAAAAGTATTATTGGTTGATGACGAGCAAGAAATTCGTGAAGACCTGGGAAAACGGGCATCCTTGCTGGGTTACAAAGTATTTGTGGCGAACTCGAGGACTGAGGCAAATTTTTTAATTAAACAACAAACCTTTGATCTTGCTGTTTTAGATATCATGCTCCCGGATGGAAGTGGGTTTCAAATTTCGCAGGATCTAAAAGCCAAATTTCCACACGTCTACTGCATCATCATAACCGGCTATGCCGCCTTAGATAATGCTATCGAAGCCATTAATCAGGGATTAGATGCTTATTTGGTAAAACCTTTTTCGGGTGAGCAATTTGACGCTGCTTTGCAACAAGGTGAAAAAATCTTAAAACTTAGAGAGGATCATCAACGGTTACTGGAAGAAAACCTCAGCACGCGGCAATTTTTCGAAAATCTTTTGGACAGCACCGGTGAAGCGATTTTTGTCGTTAATCTTGATTTCTCTATCCAATATTGCAATTTGGCGGCGGAAAAACTTTTGAACTCAGCCCGGGACATGCTCTTAAACCAAAACCTGCAATTCTTTATTGAGGACGGCTACAAAGTACTTAATCATATTTACCAGCAGTTGATGTTAGGTAAAAAGGTGGGCAGCTATCAGGTTAATCTAAAATACGGCGACGAAGAAAAATACGAGGTTAACCTAAGCGCAGATTTTCTCCATAACCGCCGGGAACATATTGAGGGAATCATCATTGCCATGGAAATAACCTCTTTACAGAACGAATTATTTAACCGAATACTCCGAAAAGAAAAATTTGCCACCCTCAACAATCTGGCCGGCGCATTGGCACACGAAATTCGAAATCCGATCAATATTTTGTCCGGTAGAATGCAATTGCTAAAAAAGGAAATTACTAATCCGCAATATCAAAAAACGTTCTCTATCATTAACCGACAAGTTGACCGTATTTCGGATATCATTAAGTTATTGGCTAAATTTAACACAAACAAAGATGACACAATTCCGGAAACATTCCCTCTGATCGAATTCTTTGAAGATCTTACTCAAAAATATCAGGATCAAAATCCATCCATTGATTTTCATCTCAACCCGCATCCAAACGACCAAGATGCGCTGGTCGAAGCGAATCGAATCCAATTTGAAGACGCATTTACTTATCTTTTCACCGCAATTTATGAGATCAGCAAGACTGATCTTAAAGTAGAGATATTCTACAAAATTAGTAAATCTTATGCCCCGAAGGCCCGGTTTACTATTCAGCTTGAATTCAGTACCTTCATTCCGCTCGATAGTATTTTCGAACCGTTTAAGTTTTTATCGCAGCAAGATAGTCAGTCTAGTTTGGGATTAGCCATCATGCATACTATTTTTTCAAACTACGGTGTTAAACTTAACACAGATCAACTGCAAAATCAAAACTCGGTTCTTATTCTTCAATTCCCGATCGCGGAAATAGTTGAGTCAACCGTGGGAGGTTCTCCGGCACGAAAGAATTCAGAAAAAAAAATGGTCGAGACCGGAGAAAATACTGCTAAACCTCAGGTAGACCAAAATAAATGACAATCCCTAAGGAGGTTTCACATTGAAAACGAGGATATTGATCGTCGACGATGAAGTCGACGCCCTCGACTTGATGGAAGAGCTATTTCAAAAAAACGGATATGACACCTACACGGCAAGCAATGGCGTTGAAGCACTAAACATTTTAAGAGAAACAGAAGTTGATATAATGATCTCGGACATTTTCATGCCGGAGATGGACGGGATGACCCTTCTGGACACCGTCGGCAAAAAATATCAGGATATTTCAGTCCTCATGATAACCGCGCATGGGACCATTGAAACAGCCGTTGAAGCAATGAAAAAAGGAGCAAAAGACTACATCCTAAAACCATTGCACCTCGACGAAATTGTCGGAAAAGTAGAAACGATATCCCAATTAAAAACGCTCATCAAAGAAAATAGGTATCTCAAGGACAAACTATATAAAAAGTTTAACTTCGAAAATATTATTGGCAAGAACAAGAAAATGCAGGAGTTATTTGAACTGATCCGGGATATTGCCAAAACAAATTCAACGGTATTGATCCGGGGTGAAAGCGGCACTGGCAAGGAGCTCATCGCAAATGCAATACATTTTAACTCCGACCGTATTGAAAGACCTTTTGTGAAGGTAAATTGCGCCGTGCTGGCGGAGAATCTTCTTGAAAGCGAGTTGTTCGGACATGTCAAGGGAGCCTTCACGGGAGCAATTAAAGATAAAATTGGAAGATTTGAACTGGCACATGGTGGTACAATATTTCTGGATGAAATTGGAGATATCTCCCCAAATATGCAGCTAAAACTTTTGCGGGTTCTTCAAGAGGGTGAATTTGAGCGCGTAGGGGGCAACGAAACTAAGAAGGTTGATGTGAGAATCCTGGCAGCCACTAACAGAAATTTGGAAGAAGCGATGAAATCAGGGAATTTCAGGCAGGACTTGTATTGGCGACTAAATGTTATTCCGTTAGATGTACCTCCCTTGAGAGAAAGAAAAGATGATGTTCCGTTACTGGTAGCTTATTTTTTGGAAAAATTCAGCGCGGATTTTAAAAAGAAAATTGAGGCGGTGGATGATGATGCAATGCACTATTTGCAAACATACGACTGGCCGGGGAATATCCGAGAATTGGAGAATCTGATGGAACGGGCAATTGTGTTAAATAAAACCGGAATTCTGACTGTTAAAGATTTTCCCATTTCCGTCTCGAGGGCTGAGACCGACGAAGAAATCAATATTCAGGTTAATAACGACTTAACTGAAGTTGTGGATAATTTTGAAAAGAAAATTATTCTGAAAGCGCTGCGTGAGAATAATTTCAATAAGCTGAGAACGGCGGAGAAGCTGGGCATCCACCGCAGTACCTTTATGTCCAAGCTGAAGAAGTATGAAATTAATTAACCCCCCAAAATTGAATTAACAAAACACTTGATTTTTGGCCGCCGTTACTATAATTTTTTCGTCTGCTAATGGGGTCGTAGTTCAGTTTGGTTAGAACGCCGGCCTGTCACGCCGGAGGTCGCGAGTTCGAGTCTCGTCGGCCCCGCTCTTAAAAAGGGGAAGCCATATGGCTTCCCTTTTTGTTTTTTATGATATCCTCATGGGATTGATCTTTATCCCTGCTCGATAAGATAAATAACATCATTTCAGCAGCAGCATCTTTCTGGACTTAACAAAATTTCCTGCGCGAATTTGATAGATATAAACCCCGCTGGAAACCAATTGCCCGTAATCATTCATCCCGTTCCATATTGCCTCATAATATCCCGGTTCCTGTTTTTTGTTAACAAGGGTTCGCACGCCTTGTCCGAGATTATTATAGATTGTTATGGTTACTTCACTCGTTTGCGGAATTTGGTATTTAAGTGTTGTCGTAGGATTGAAAGGATTGGGATAGTTTGCCGAAATATCAAAACGATCCGGAATCTGCCCAGTACCACCTTCGATGCCAACCACCAGCGTCACGGACTGGCTATTACTCGAATCATCGAACTCAAACAAATACGTTCCATTCTGAGTCGCATTGAAGGAATAATTGGTGCCTGCTCCACCAACGCCGCCATTACCATAGGCTGCTGACCATTGGTGCATTACCGGATATTTATATTCGTGGATTCCGGTAGTGAGCTGAACTGCTTTTTCCCATACAGCGCCGTTTCGGGTCATATCATCCGTATTGTTCCAACCATTATGATCTCCTGCTAAGGCAATAACCCACTCGTTAATCCCACCATCTCCATCAACGATCAATGTGTCAGCGTAAACCGTATCCGTAGAAAGAACATCGAATCCTACCCCATCTTCCAGGAATGAATTAATATCATCTTCCGATCCGGTCCACCAATTATAAGTGTTTGTATTGTCAATGGACAATACAACCGAGCCGGTAAAATAAGTATCTCCGGCAACAGCATCCGGCGCAACGCCATTGTCGTTTAATTCCACCATGGGGCCTGTCCAGTTGGGGTCATAAACACCATTGGCATCCCAGGAGCCGTTAACCCAAAAAGTCCGGTATTGACTATCTCCTCCAATCTTAGCAGTTAATATCACATTTGAATTTGTTGGCGGTTGGGCTGGAACATACAAATTAACAAACTGAGCAGATACACCGGAGATCACTGTTCGAAGCAGATTACCTGACATGTAATCAAGTTCATGGACACCCGCACCATTTGTTGTAAGAATATTACCATTTCCCAGCTGCCATGCCCCGCGGTTTCCGATGACTCCCGAAAGTAACCTGAGGAATTGACCGGCTGGAGAATAAATCAGTACTCCTTGTGTTCCGGTTCCCGAAAAATTTGCAACGGCAATATTGCTATCTGGTAATTCAATAATTTGCTGGGGATAAGTACTAACCGCTGCAAAATTATCCAGATAGTTTCCATTTAAATCATACCGGTGCACAGCAGAACTGCTTGAACCGCTTACCAAAACATCATTGGCACGAAACCAAATTCCGAAGGGGCTTGACAGTCCACCGGATGCAGCTGTTATGAAATTTCCCAGGTAATTACCCCCTTGATCAAATTCAACAACTGCGTTGGCATTGGTACCTTGAAATACGGTTACGACCAGATTCCCATTGGGCCGATATGCATGCCCTCTAATGTTATCCATAATGCTTGTATTGGGTCCTCCAACTGGAGCCAGAATTCGGACATGTGCCCCGCTTGTATCAAATTCCTGCACCACATCCTCAATTTGGTCCGAAACAGTTATTGTTCCCCAAGGAGATACCCGTGCTTCCTTTGGAGAGGAAAGCAAAGTACTATTTGAGGGTACAAAATCAGCATCGAATAAATCACCGGTCGCATAATCAAATGCCATTACCCTGTCATTTGACCAATCAGGAATCAAAAGTAAACTATCACCCTGAGCAACAGCTCTCTCACTGGGAAATCCTAAATCAGGATTAATGACTTTTTTAGTTCCATAATGAATACGAGCATTTGATAAATCAAATTGACTTTCAATGTGATCATAAAATGCCGCATAGCCTCCTTCAAAAGGATGAGCAATATTTGTCATGACAGCATACACGGGGATACCTTTTTCCAAGCCAAGCACATCAATCATAACACCTTCGGGAAGATATATTGTAGTTGGCTGCTCCAAAGCCAGTGCAGCAGTCCTTGCTTTATGAACTTGTTTAAAATTATTCTCCGCAGATAACATCAAATCTTTGAGACTAATTTGGGGTTCAGCGGAGAAAGCAAATCCCACTAAAATTAGAATCCCTAAAAACACAATTACTACTCTACTGAATTTCATATTACCTCCTGTTTGTTTTGCCGATAGATTTGACATAATTAGGCATGTACTCCATAAAGAGCATTCGAAGAAAATCCAGACAAAGTTTATCGCAGTTTAAACCGGAAAGTAATGATTCCGGTTTGCGGTTCCTGTTCCATGTAAATGGGGAGGGGATTAAACCGCCACGACTTGAAGGTTTCAAGAGTCAAATTTTCGAGGCGGGTGTCGCCTTTTTGCATAAGCACCGCAGAACCGACCAAACCATTTGGCAGGACTGTAAATTTTATTTTTATGATGGCCTCCCTTTGCACTTCTTCAGGGAATTCGGGTATTCGTTTTTGATAGATTTCTCTCTTTATATCTCCCATCCAATCAATTTCAAACGCCTTGTCAAGGTTAATATCCACTTTTTGAGTTCCGGTTAACATCTTTTCATCAGCCCCTTTTTTGAAAATACCGCTTTCAATTTTTTTCTCTTTTTTCAAAAAAGGATTGAATGGCTGCCCCGACTTCGTCGGGGGTGTTGTTGATAGCGGAGCGCGCTTGATGGCGGGGGGACCTTCAATTTTTTTATCGATTTCCGGCTGGATCTTTTCAATTATTTCTTCTTCGCTCAAATCCAACTGCCTCCGCTCCGGAAGCTGGATACTGCGAATATTCTGTTCGGATTGAGTTTCAAGCGGCTTCAACGTCTCTGCATTTTCAACTTTCATATCGGAATAGGCAACATCTTCAACTGCCGGAGCTTCCCATCCACCGGTAAAACTGATTTCAACGAACTCAGCAATGACTGGACGGAAATCAATCTTAAACAAGATAAAAAATGTTAAAAGCAGCAAATGGAGGAAAATTGTCGACGTGATAGAAACAAACCACTCGTCTTTAAAAAGGTGTTTCATAATCAATTCATGGCAACTTAAGAAATTCAACACTTAAATACACTGAAATCACCAAAAGGAGAATATTATTTATACTATTGCTGCGTCTGCTGAGTTGCGATAAGGAACCGCTCCGCCCCGGCCGATTTACAAATATCCATTACCATTACCGCAGTTTCCAAATTGATTTCCTTATCCGCCATAATAACGACTATCTGTTTTTCTCCGCTGATTAAAAATCGTCTTACTTCAGCCCCTAATTGACCCAAAGGCACTATTTCGTCATTCAAGTAAATGGTTCCCTGCCGGGTTATGGTTACATACAGACTTTTCTCGGAATGAGAATCCGCTGTTTGAGTTCTGGGTAATATTACTTTAATTCCCGGCTGAATAATAAATGAAGAAGATAACAGGAAGAAAATTAACAGGAGCAGCACAATATCGGTCAGTGAAGAGAAACTAAAAGTTGTCAAATGTTTCCGGTTGGTTTCTATCTTCATTTTAAGGGAACCTCATTTTCAGACCTGCTGGTCAGCAATTCCAGCAAATTGCTGGAGCTAACTTCCAGTTGGAATACAAACCGCTGAACCTTTGATACCAGGTAGTTATAAGCCAGCAATGTTAGAATTCCCACGAACAAACCGGCTGCGGTGGTGATCAGTGCTTCCCAGATGCCTCCGGCAAGCACGGTGGCGTTGACGTTTCCACCTAATTCCTGAATGCGCATAAAAGCGCGAATCATTCCCGTTACAGTTCCCAAAAATCCGGTAAGAGGCGCAACGCCGGATATTGTTGCCAGCGTGCCATATCCCTTTTCCAACTGATAAATTTCCGCTCGACCGGCGCTTTCAATGGAGTCTTTAATCTCTTCCCTGTTCTGGTCATGTCTTTTGATTCCGGTTTCCATTATCCGGGCGATGGGACTCTGCGCATCGGCGCACAGTCTTAATGCACTCTGGATATCTTTATTAATGATATGTTGCCGAAGTTTTAGCAAGAAAGCATTAAAATTAATCTGGGATTTTCGAAGTACCAGAAGCCTTTCGATAAAAATTCCCAAAGCAACGATAGAGAAGATTGCGATGGGAATCATTAACCAACCGCCTTTAGCTAAAATCGATAAAAGATTCATTCATTCCTCCTGAGAAGATTATAACTTTATTTCGATTCCTCCGCCACCACTGATCCCGGGCGCCGAATAGGTATGAAACAATTCGTAACGCTGGTCTAGCAAATTATTCCCAAAAAACCGTAGGCTTATCTGTTTGGTTAACCCGAAATTGACCATTGCCCCAATCAAGAAATAATCCTTCAATTTTATTGAGTTTGTTACGTCGTTAAACCTCTCCCAGGCGTATTCCCCCGTAATTTGCAATTTGTGATTTTCAAAAAAATGCCATTCAATTTTTGCCAATGCACTTATTAGGGGGAAATAAGGAATCTCATTACCGGATACCGCATTGCCTCTTTCATCATTGGTAGTTATTTCGTTCCAGCGGTAGGTCAGCCATCCTTCAACTAGAAATTTTTCCGGTAGTTTCAACACGGCCCGAAAAGAGTTCTCCCAAATCTTAGCATTATTAATATAGCGATATTCCCAATAAGGATAAACATAATTTAGTGTGGAAGGACGAGAAGCTGAAGTATCGATATAGCTGGAATACACAACGGGAAGATTTTCAAATTCACTATAATCGCTCGAGATGTCAAAACGCAGATTGGGTGAAGCATTCAAATAAAGGGCCCCTAAGATCTTATGCTTGGATTTTAGAGGCTGGAAACTGCCGAAATCAGCAATTTCATGCGCCCGCAGCATTTGTTCCATAGATTGAAATTCCAACCCCGGCTGGTATTTTACAATGAAATGGGTTGTGTTCCGCACATTAAGAGCAATTTCGGCGAGGGGGTATAAATATGTCTTCGAATCAGTGCTTTTCTCAACCTTCAGGTGTTGAGCTTTGATCCCTGAAGATATGGAGAGATTTCCGATTTTCCAGGCAGCTTTCAATTTGCTCGAATATAGCGAATATTCTGTTTCCCAGGAGAAAGCTGTAGCAAATGGCTTGTTTGCATCTGCTTCACGCTCGCTTTTATTATGTGCCAAATCTCCCCCAATCAGGATTGAGGTATTGGCACTGGAAAAAATCCCTCCGGCGCCAACTGATAACAAATTCTGTGTATATTTGAAGCGATTTTCAAGATCAGATACTTGAAACTGTCCGGCTGTAAAAATGGAAAACTGCTCGCTCAATTTTTGATCAAAGCCTGCCTGCCATTTCCAGGTGGTTGTCATTTTCTTGCTGGATGAATCGGGCGGAATCAGGTTACTCCATAAACTCTGTTCATCTTTGCTGTAGCCCCCTATTAATTGAAACACATTATTTTCCCACACTTGTCCTTCAATTCCCCCATTTATCGCAGCCCGGGTATATTCGGCGTTCTTAACGTGTCCATCGCTGTCGCGAAAATCCACTCCCACGAACGGAACAACATTTCCGTCTGAATATTTTGCGTCCACTCGAGCGCCAAGCGTATTAAAAGACCCATACTCTACTAACGCATTCACATTAGGAGAGCCGGGAGTAAACGAAAGTCCGGGTTTGTTTGGGGATCGAAAGGAAAGATCAGGTGACTCCTTTATTCTTACATTTGTGTTCTCCTGCCAGCTCAAACCTATTTTTTTGAACAAGGTCCTTCTTTCTTTCCGCGGTAAAACCACTTTTTCCAACCCAATGATGGTATAATCCTCGAGTTGAATTTGTGGTAACCTTGTTTGCTCTTGCTGAGAATCCTGAGCTCGGGAAGGTAAATTTATACCTATCGAAAATAAAATGAATAAGAACATTAGGAAATTTTTTATCATGGAAATGAACCAATCGGGCTACAACGAGGTTAGTCTTTCTTTAGCTTTTTGAGTAATCTCTTCAGTCGGAAAGTCTCTCATTAATTCCTCATACACCTTGCGTGCATCTTCAAAGCGATTCATCTTTTCGTAACTCATGCCTGCATGATATAAAGCGTTGGCAACCCAGAAACGATAGCCGGAATATATATATTTAACTCTCAGGTAATTGGTTACTGCCTTGTCGAAATCGCCCATATCGAAGTAGATATCACCCAGCACTTTTTGTGCTTCGGCTGCCAACTCATCAGAGCGATCACGGATGACGTTATTCAATAATTCAATCCCCTCATCGGTTTTTCCCATGGTGGAATACGATCGGGCCAAATTAATTTGAGCCTGATAACTGCTGAAGGAATTTGGCGAGGCAGAGATCGATTCTTTGAAAGCCTTCTCTCCCTCAATTTGATTTTCCATTTTTCGATAGGTCAATCCTAACTGCAAGTAAACATCGCTTAGGAACTCTTTATCCCGCTTCGCCGACTGCCTTGAATTCAAAATATTGCTAAACATCTCTCTTGATTCTTCGAATTGATTCTCCTCTCTATAAATAACCCCTAGCTGGAAAAGAGCATCGGGAATCAAGCTATTTTCCGGATACCTGCCGACCAGTGACTGAAGCGTCTGAATTGCTTCAGGATTATTTTTCAGATGGTACTGGCTAAGCGCGATCCAGTAGTTTGCTTTTGGTGCCAATGATGAATTGGGATATCTTTGAAGAAAGTTCTGGTATCCTTCGATTGCCTTTGAATAGTTCCCCTGTCCAAAATAGAAATCGCCCCTCCTCAGCAATAATTCCTGGCTCAGTTCGCTTCGGGGATTTTCACGAATATATTCGTCGGCGATGGCAAATGATTCCTCAACCCTGCCCAATTGCATTGAAGACCATTGCAAGCCGCTTATTGCTTCCCCGACGATGTTACTTTGAGGAAAGGTGCGTATCAGGTCCCTGTACCACACAATCGCATTCTGAAAATCCCGCTGGTTGTAATAACAATCCCCGATATCATAATAAACCCTGGCCCGCAAATCGCCCCTGGGAAACGAGCTAAGAAAGTTTCGATAGGTTGAAATGGCTTCACTAAAATTGTTTTCCAGAAAATAACTCCTGGCTGTTAAATACATCGCATTCTCATCGTAATCACCCTTGTGATTATCATTAATCAATTTTCGATACTCGCTGCGGGCAGTGGAATATCTCTCCATTTTAAGATAACACATTCCAATCTGGAACTGCGCCCATTCATTTTCACTACCGCGTGAAAATTTCCTTAAGTACTCCTGATAGCTTGCCAGAGCACGGGAATAATTCTTTTGCGCAAAATCCGCATCGGCAAGTCTTAATAATCCGTCGGACACGTACTCAGGATTGTCGGTCTGGCCGATCAACTTTTTAAATGAATCAACCGCCTTATCATAACGGTTCATTTGATAATAACACCATGCGATCCCGTAATTGGCATCCAAAGCGTACTCATGCCGGGGATATTTTGCTCTGAAGTCCTGGTATAGTTCTAGCGCATCCTGAAAATTCCCGAGTTGGAATTCCGTTTCGGCCAACCAGTATAAGGCTTCGGGATAATAGAGACCCTCCGGAAAATTCTTGATATAATTTTGCAGGAATGATTTTGCTTTTTCAAACTCCTTGATTTGAAAAGCAGTCCATCCTTTTTTGAAATCAACTTCCTCTTCTGCCTCAACCGGCACATTTTTTAATTCAGTCAGAATCGTAAAAGCTTTCTGATAATCCTCCATCGCGATATAACAATCCGCCTGCATTTTCTTGGCAAGCGGTATGAGCAAGCTCTTGGAATATACCTGAATGAGCTTGGTTAGTTGGTTTAACGATTCGCTATATTTCTTTTGCTCAAATTGAACTCCGGCAAGCTCGTACATGGCATCGTCAGCAAATTCGCTTGCAGGATACTCTAAAACCATCTGGTTCAATAATTGTGCGGCATCGTCATACTCACGAAGGCTTTTCTTGCACAGCGCGCTATGAAAAAGAGCTTTGATGCCAATTTCCTGGTTTGGAATATTCCGCTGGATTTGGCGAAACACAGTATATGCCTGAGAGAATTTCTCTTCGGAAAAGAAAGTCCAGCCGTAAGAAAACTCCGCAGTCCAGTAGATGGGATGATTGGTAAATTCAGCTGTAACTTTCTGATACATCTCACGGGATTGGTCAATGTCCCCTTTTGCGAAAAGCGCTTCCCCGAGCAAAAACAGACCATTGGCTTTGTGTTCCCCTTTTTTATCCTTTTTTAAACCCTCAAATATAATTTCTATAGCCTTTTGGTATTCCTTTAATTGATAATAGATGTTGCCCTTGATAAAATATGCCTCCACGGACAAATCATGATCAGGGAATTCCCGTATGAGCAGATCATAAGTTCGTAAAGCCTCCTGGTTTTGCATCCTGGTTTGATATATCCATCCCAGGGAATACAATGCGTAAGCCTTAATGGCTGCCTCGGGATAGTTCTGAATACATCTTTGAAATGCATTCTCCGATTCTTCCAGTTTTCCCAATTTGAAATAACTTTCTCCAATCCAGTAATAAGCCTCAGGTACAAATTGATGATTCGCAAACTGGTTAATAAAACTGCGAAGGTCTGAAATTGCTTTATTGTAGTCCCCGGTTTGATAATAAGCCAATCCCGTTCTAAAGGCAGATTCCGCAACAAATATTCCACTGGGGTACCGCTTTATGTGTGCATCATATAGTTGAATGGCGCTTTGAAAATTTCCAATAAAGAAGAAACACTCTGCCTGCATGAAATGCGCTTCTTCGGCAAAGGCGCTTCCGGGATATTTTTGTAGGAATTCTTGTAAGGTGGGAATTGCCAATTCATATCGCTGGTCTTCGAACAAGCCTCTCGCGGCCAAAAAGTCCTGTTTTTCTGTCTTTGAAGTTTGGGATAAAATTGGGATGGCTAAAGAAATGAGAATGATTAGAGAAGGAAGAAGCTTTTTGCCTGCGAACATTAAATAATCCTTTTCAGCATACTCGATAAATATAAGTGTTACGCACCATTTAGGCAAAAGTTTTTGTGGTTCCGGTTCGCTCAATTCCATAAAAAAAGGCGATGCCATTGCAGACATCGCCTTTTTGAAAGGTCTTTTTCACGACGGAAATTACTTCAGCATCAGCATCTTCTTGGAGAGTACAAAATCTGCCGCCTGAATACGGTAAATGTACAAGCCGGTAGCAACCCGAACACCGTGATAATTCAATCCATTCCATTCAACCTGATAATAACCCGGTTCTTTTCGCTCTTTCACCAATGTTCTTACTTTTTGACCTAAAAGGTTATAGATCGCAATAGTCACGTCAGCTGTCTTCGGCAACTGATACTTAATGGTGGTAGTTGGGTTAAACGGGTTGGGGAAGTTCTGCTCAAGCGCAAATTCCTGGGGAATTTGTGTTTCATCCCCACCAATACCAACAACAACGATCGTGTCTTGCGGTCCGAACCAATAATCATCAAAATACATCTCATCATTGGCAGTGGCGCCAAACAAATCATTAGCGTCCAACCGAAGCGGGCCGGTACCGCCACTGGCGCCAGTAGTCCATTGCCAGGAATGTATTAAATTACTATCGAACCAAAACTGGGCGCGGTCATGATCAAGATCTACAATGACATTAACTTCTTGCCAAGTATCGGGAGTCCAGGTAAATGTCGCAACGCCAGTACCATCTGCGTTAAGACTGCCTGCACCTCCAGCATTGAAATATACTTCCATAGCCCAATAGAATGGGTTAGGGGTAAACCCTGACATCGTATTAAAATAACCGGCTTTTCCACTGGGAATGTAAACCTGAAATTTAATTCCCCAGGAATCGCCTGTCTTCTGCCCGTGCAATCTTATCAAATCATTATTTTGAACGATGACCACTGAGTTCGAGCCACTGAAGGCTTGGGCATTCGACACGAATGGGTCTTCACCGGTGCCGGGCGTGCCACTCCATGTTGTCCATTCTGTTGTTTGCAGGGTCAACTGTGTTCCTGCGGTGTAAGCTTCGAAATCATCAAAGAATGTCAGCGACTCAACGGAATAGTCATCAATATACATTTGGTCGTTTAGGGTGGCACCGTAGAAATTATTGGCATCGAGATGCTTCGGTATCGGTGTACCAAAGGTGCCTAAAGTATATTGCCAACTATATATCATAGTACCATCCAACCAGAATTCCGCAAGATCATCGTCAAGATCGACGATAACTGCCACTGGCATCCACGTATCGTAAGCGTAAGTAAATGTTGCCGCGCTAGCACCGCCGGCATCGAGGCGGCCAGTACCGCCAACATCGAAGTATACCTGCATGGCCCAGGTGCTGCTTGCGCCGGCAAATTCTGCCAGGGTATTAAAATAACCGGCCCCGCCAGAGGGAATGTACATTTTCCAGCACATTTTCCATAGGCCACTGGTAATAGGCGCAGAATCAAATACTTTTACCAGATCATTATTCTGAGCAATTACCACGGTATTGGGCATACTATAGGATTGGGCATCTGATATAAAAGGATCTTCCGTGCTTCCGGGTAAATTCGACCAGGTTGTCCAGGCAGTGGGATTTTGTACCACTAACTGCACGCCGGCAGTGTAGGCGTCAAAATCCTCAAAGAAGGGTAAACCAGGAGCACCCATTGGAGTTGCCATTACCGTGTCGCTCGGCCCGCTTTCTCCTTCGGTATAGAGCGCAGTAACATAATACCAGTAATCGGTTCCGTTGGTGACGGATAAGTCGCTATACGCGAGGGTAGTGTCATCCACGTTCGCGAGTAATGACAGTCGCTTCGTCCTCGACTGACGTCACCGAAACATTCGACTGCGCCAATAATGCTGATGCAGAAAGCAAGAAAACCACCATAAAAAAAACCAAAATACTTGCTTCATAGTATGACTCCTTTATTTAATTTATTTGGATTTAGTTTCTTTAAATGATTTAGCATCAAACTTAGTGTAGATCTAATACAAAATTTTCATTATGCATTTTCTTTGAATTCCATTAAAAAAGGCGATGCCATTGCAGACATCGCCTTCCGTAAAGGTGTGGTGGCTTAAAAACTACTTGAGCAATATCATCTTCTTCGATCTTACGAAATCTGCTGCCTGGATGCGATAGATATATAATCCTGTGGCAACCTGAACATTATGATCATTTAATCCGTTCCACTCAACTTCATAATAACCCGGTTCTTTTCTGTCATTCACCAGTGTTTTCACTTTCTGACCTAACAGGTTATAGATGGTTATGGTCACATCGCTTAACCGCGGCAATTGATATTTAATAGTAGTATTCGGATTAAACGGATTTGGATAGTTCTGGTACAAGGCGAATTCCTGAGGAATTTGTGATTCAATATCACTAATACCAGTAGGAGTATCTAACCTTACCTGACGATAGTCATCAAAATACATTTCGTCATTTGCAGTTGCGCCAAAAAAGTCGTTGGCATCCAATTGCAACGGACTACCACCACCACTCGCGCCAGCCGTCCACTGCCATGAATGTACCAGCGTACCATCAAAGTAGAAATGCGCCGAATCAGCGTTAAGATCTACTATCACTTCAACAGGCTGCCAGCTATCATAGGCGTAACTAAATGTCACCGCTGTTGAGGAACCACCCAAGATTCTTCCGCCTCCGCCAACATCAAAATATACTTCCATACCCCAATTGAACGGATTCGGTGTAAAGCCCGCGAGTGTATTAAAATAACCCGCTTTTCCGCTGGGGATATAGACCTGGAAAGTGATACTATACTCTCCAGCCGTAAGCGACCCGAAAGTGTGCACCAAATCATTATTCTGAACAATAACAACTGAGTTTGATCCGCTGTAAGCTTGAGCATTGGATACAAATGGGTCCTCACCGGTTCCGGGTGTGCCACTCCACGTGGTCCAGTCGCTTGTCTGAAGAGTCAATTGTGTTCCGGCAGTATATGCTTCAAAGTCATCAAAGAAGACAGTCCCGGGAACAGAATTTGGCGCTCCGGGTGTTCCAAAAGGAGCAGAAATACTGTCTGACGCCTGCCAATTTTCACCAAGCGTGTTATCCAGATCCGGATCCTTAAGTTCCAATGATGGACCGTTACCATCCGGTTCAATCGGCCATGGCGTGAAGTCATCATATACCACACTGTCCATGGTGGTTCCTGCACTATTTTCTATGACGATAGGTTCGCCGCCATTGTTCAATGCGCCGCTCCATTGGTATACGTAAGGGGTGGGAAGCGTGCCATAGACTTTTCTCATCGCAGCCGTATCCACCGCAACAACCACAAACTGGCCAGGATTTAAGAATGTACCAGCGGGAAAAGTATAATCAACACCGAGTGTAAACGCCCAGCCACTAATGTCAATTGTCATATTGTCATTGTTGTACAATTCAATATATTCGGTGGAGTCTGTACCCGATTCTATTGGGTTATACATGATTTCGTTAATCACGATGTCACCCTCTGTGGGGTAAGACACACCAACACCGCTCACACATACGTTATCAATTGCCCACCACCAGTCCCATCCGGGTTGGATGGATTCGGCCGCAATCATGGCATTGGCGCTTCCGGCAATGTAAGCCGTAAGATCCAGCGAAATATGCTCATCTCTTGAAGAAACTCCAGCATACTCAAGTACCGTCGTCCAGGTGGCACCGCCATCGTTACTGACGCTTACTCTGGCAGTATCCTGGGTGTCTAGGTGTCTCCAGTCGGAATCAAAGTCGACAAATACCGAATCATACCCACTGAGATCCAACGGAAGTATTGCAGTTGTTATCGTGATACTTCCGCTACCTGCTTCATCAGCATCCGCAGCAGCAACATTTCCACTTGAAGTTATTGGAAGCGTATACAGGTTAGGGTATGGTGGGGGATAAATCATCCAGCTATTGGTACTGGTAGGATCATCAATCACGATCCAGTTTGCGAATGTAAAACTGGTATCCTCAAAATCATCGACGAATACAACTTCTTGACCGGGCTGCGTTACTCTCACATAAGAGGTTGCAACATCATTGCCCGGGTTACCGTCCCCAAAAAGCAGAGATACAACATCTAATTGAACTAATCCAGAAGCCGAAGGTGCATATGGGAATGATACTGTTGTCTTCTCTCCAGGGTTCAAGCTGACAATGGCGTCTCCAGCGAATCCCCCATTCTCACGCAATTCTATGGTAACACTGGTTTCCGGCTGATTACCCACATTCCTGACTCTTGCTGTCACGGTATAAGTTTCTCCATGGGTCATGCAGACTTGCTCCGCCACCAGTGAATCGACCGCAAAGTCGTGAATCTCTCCGGATTCCTGGAATCCGGCACGGATGATGGGTACAAAAGTCTGGAACACGGCGTTGCTGGAGTTTTCAAAATAGATCCAGTCGACTGCACTTGATCTAAAAGCGAATCTTCGCGGAATATCGATTGAACCGAGGCCGGTATTGTCAACGCCGATGGGATAGGAGGCTGCGGCGGGTACGTCATTATTCAAAATGGCATAAAAATCGCCCGCTGGCATTGCCATGCCTGGATCGACGAGGAAAATAGCCAGCGCCGGCAGTGGAGCGACATCATTGTATGTTCCGCGGAAAATTCTTGCAAAAGCAACGCCCGGCGTGTCATTAACCGACGTGTACAGATCTATAGAAAATGAGTCGGTTAATGTCACTGAGGAGGTAATAAGCATGGATATACTGGTCAGCGTATCGGCATCTGTCAGCGTAAACCGCGTGCCAATAAAATTCTCAAGCGTTGAGGAATAGGCAATACTATTGGTATGGTTTCCATAATCCCATCCCATTTTCTCACCTAGTTCCAGTGGCGCAATAGATGTGTCATTTATCCCTGCGAAGTTAGATGAGTACATGAGGATATTGTACATATCAGCAGCAGTTGAAGAAGCATCCCACGGGCCGAATGAGAAAGTTGCACTTTCAAAGCCGGGTATGGTAACGCCGGTAGTAGAATTGGAATACACCGTGCTGCTGTTTGTAACTTCCACATTGATATCTCCGGTGTTCGAGAAACCGGCATTTGTAAATGTTGCCTCAAAGTTAACAGCTGAGGTGATTCCGGGTTGCGTCAACGGCATTTTGGTCAGCTGTGGCATGCTGATTGTTCCCGCCTGAATTTCATCCGGAAATGGTGTAAGATTGCTGTATTCATCAAGTCTAAAATCATCAATTGCCATATCGCTATAGAAATTGGGTCCGGTGATGCCGCGGAAGCGGACTTGCACGATTTCACCAACAAATGCCGTAAGGTCTATTCCGGTCCTGATCCATGGATCGGTTTCGGCAAGCTGGTATTGACCGACCAGAGCGCCTCTTACATCATTTACCCATCCGCTGGATGATGACCATACATCAAAATGCAAATCGCCCATGGTTTGTCCATACATGTGAAACCAGAATTCGACAGTCGGGGCGGTCATTCCGGTCAGATCAAAAAATGGACTTAATAAATGAGCCGTCACATTAAAGTAGGGACTTGAGGATTCAACATACATGTAATTTCCGGTGCCGGAGTGATCAGCAATTGGGCCGGTACTTACAGAATTTTGCACACCGGTTGCCTCTACATACCAGTCATGTTGATCATCAGTGGCATTTGTCCACCCGGGCGGTAACACACCGGGCACACCAATTGTAGTCGAATCAAAATGTTCGAAATATGGTGTGGTATAAATGGTTTCAATCGGCAGAGAAACTTCAAGGGTATCATTTAATAAGTTTCCATCGCCCGGAACCATTCTTAAGGCAGCTATAATGACATCCGTACCGGAAGCAGAGGCTGTAAAGGAAGCGCTGACGGTATCCGATTCCAATGCTGCCAATGCGGAATATCCATAGGAGGAATTAAGCGCACTGTTCAGGAAAACATCTAATGAACCTGCTGGCACTGAGGTCGCACCAATATTTGAAACCTCAATATCAAAATTAACAGTTGCATTTGGCAGAGCTGAGGATGGGAAATTCAAAAACTGAGAAATCGCGACATCAGTAGCTGCGGGTGTAAACTCATAGGCTCCGGGATCGGGCGGCACACCTCTTGGATTTCCAAGAATATCTTCGGTAACTTCGGCGAGAGACACACCAATATCATTTATAAGCCCATTGGAAGGCGTTAAATCACCATTGGCAAGATCAACATATAACGGGTCGGCGTTGACGCTCAGTGAATCATAGATGCCGCCATTAGCAGTACGCCAATCCGCAAAAGTCGGATACTCGGTTGTGCCAAATCTGCCAAAGTTTACGTCCGGATTAACAAATATAGCATTATTATCAGAAATAATATTGGAGGTTGTGGTGTTAAAATACAATCCATGTTTTACACCTGATCCGCCACGGGTGACGGTAAGAACATTATTTCTGAAATCAATATTAGCCGCCTCAGTGGTTTGGTAAAAACCACGAGTTGTGCCTGCTGTTGAAGGATAATCTAAAGAAATGGTATTATTGTAATAATACGCGCCATCGCTGCCTAAATTATAAATTGCATAAATAAGCCCATCACTATTGATGTCATATATGACATTATTTTTAGCTACATTCTCCTGTCCAACCGGTGCATCGCAACTTCCAAAATAGATAACATATGCTGCCCCGGTCAAACTGCTTGCCGAACCATGACTATTATGGTAATAATTCTTTTCAATGGTGCAGTTAACATTACCAGCGGTAAGATAGGTTCCATAAAAAGAACTTACGCTTGTTCTATTAGGTCGGCTGAAATCATTTCCGGATACCAGGGCGCCGTTGGTGTCATCCAAATAAATAAGATATGTATATGCATCCTGGATGGTGCTATTCATAATGGTATTATTCATAGCATCGCTGGAACCTCCATTTAAACGGATAGCGTAATACCCGCCAATAACCGTACAACCATCAATGGTTAAATAATTGGCATTATTTCCGCCAGTGGCCATACTCGTATTTGAACCTGTGGCCACAATGCCGCCAAAATTCGTCGAAGAAGTACTGACTGTATCGCCGCTAACAGTCACATTGTTAAATGTATTATGATCAGCAGCATTTATTAGGTGGACACCCCAGCCGTAAGTTGCTGCTGGGTCTACTTCAATAACCAGGTCATTAAAAGTAACATAATCTGCTCCATTTAATCTTACAACGTGACGGTTATCAGAATCGGTGGAACCCCAACGAAGGGTTGAGCCATTGCCATTAAAAGTAATGGTGTTTGTTGCGCTGGTTCCGGTAATCTCACCAAGCTCTATTTGTTCAATATAAGGACTTGAAGTAAAATCCACATTAAATACTACTGGACCGCAAATTCCTCTTGTATTGAGGTCATTTACAGCAGCTGTAAATGTTGGGTAACCAGTAACACCACCAATAGTATAGGTACCGCCTGCTAAACCAGCATGAACCACCGTTGAAGAAGTATCATTAGCTGTATTTCCATCAACTCCTCCATTAGGACTCGAAGTCCAGGCAGCGATAGAATCATTCTCAACAAAACTCGCACTGGAGATCATGATTGGACCTTCGGTTCCGCCTGAGGCAATTGAACCAGTCCAGGGAAATGGAGTTTGAGCTGCGCCATTTAAGGACCAATTAATTGTCGCACTGGTTAATGTAGCTGATCCATAATTTGCGATGGTGACCCACAGACCTGAGCTGCCGCAATAAGGGGTAGCAGGTGTATCGATAGAGGCAACTCCTGCATCGTTGCCGGCAAGTATTACAAATTCGATGTAATCGTTATCGGTATTGCCAGAACCGTTACCGGCTAAACTGATTGTACTATCTCCAAATTGAAAAGCAGTGGTATTATTCATTTGAATACCGGCAGTGGTAGTTGAGGTACCAGAACTATATTGATCCACCAGGTAAATTGAATTGGTTGTTTCTTCTAAAACAACAGCATTGTAAGCAAATGAAAATCCTCCATAACCAAACGAATACCATTTAATCCATAATTGACGATTAGGAGCAGTTCCAAATACCTTTGTTCTGATATAGTCACCACTTGCTGACCCTGTAAAATAATCCCAGTAACAGGCAATTGTATTATTAGCGAGAGAGTCAGTCGGCAAATTTCTATTATCATCGGGTAAAAGAGTTGCTAACGTATCGAAAGTCACCAAACCGTTCTGGCTAACCATATAATGCGTGACCACATTTCCAAAATATTCAAAAGTAAACGGTATATCCTGAACGTCTGTCCAATGATGGACAGGATCTGCACCCGTAAGAATTTCCGTCCAGTCTCCCAAGCCGGGAGCATCGCCTTCCGTGTTTATACCTCCAGGATTACCAACATCAAAATACTGGTTGGAACCATAAACCGTCTGTGCATACGATGTTTGGAAAGAGAATAATAAGAGAAGTATAATAACAAAAATGAAACTATATCGCATATTCATACTTACCTCCACAAACATTGATTTTGTTTTTTAACATTGTAGTCTTAATTATCTTTTTGTTTTTTGGTGTTGACCGAAGATTTTGCCTTTCGGCTGCTAACGTCCTTGCGGTTTATTTGTTGATTATCGGTCGACTCATTAAGCTTTGCAGCCTTGTTGCTGCTCTGTTCCTGTGCCTTTTCAATCTTCGCATCTCGACTGCTTTGTGGAGTAATCTTAATTCCTTTACTTGCATTCGGCACAATAATACCGCCTTTTGCATCATACTGCAGTTTGTCAGTGCTCTCAGTTTTCTGAGTTAGATTCACATTGTCGGTGACTCGCTTAGAAGTCTTTGATTGAATAGCGGAACCATAAACGACAACTCTGCGAATGTCAATGACTTTCTGAATCTTCATGGTATTCTGCACGGATTGCTCATCCTGTACTGACACAGCAGATACCTCAGACTGCGCGAATACCGCCGAAACGGAAAGCACGAAAGCCGCAATAAACAATAACCATATTGCTTTCTTCATGACTGCTCCTTAATTATAGTTATGTGGATTTAATTGATTCTTACTATGTAAACAAAATAACAATAATTGCATTATTCTTTGCACATGAACGTTAAAGCATAAAACTTTGGTTTGATCGATAAACAAAACGGGGTAATTGAAAATGCGTTCGCGTAGGAAAGTGATTTCATTCCCTGTTATTCCTAATCCTTAAGGTTGATGCATCTAAGAGTATCAAGGGATTTTCAATATATCATAATTTTTTTGAAAATCAAGGACTTTTGTATTTTGAAATAGAAATCCCTTTCTCGCACTATCAACATGTTGCTGATTCAATCCTCAACATTCCCCATAATTATCCTTTTCATTTCCTGCTCCGTAACCTTTAACAGCCCTGAGGGAACTAAGCGGGGGGTTAATATTTTCCAATTCCGGTCCGCTTCAAATACTTCCCGGAAAAGCGGAAGCGCCCCATCCAGTTTACCCATATTCGCCAGCGATACCGCATGCCAGTATTTCATCTCAAGATTTTCAGGAAACATTTCTTCGGCGGCGCCATATTCACGCAGCGCCCCCTGCTCGTCTCCTTTTTCAATAGCAAGATCCCCGGCGTTCATGTGCTCATAAGCGCGGAACACCCTGAGGACGCGTTTAAGTTCTTGCACCGGTTGAGGGTGATCTTCCACCCGCAAGTCGATCAAGCGGTCTTCCCAGAGTTTGCCGCTTGATTTTGCCTTCACCACAAGAACGGCAGCGGATTGCCTGCCACGAATATCGCCGCCCTCCCCTTCGGCAGCTTCCAGAGCTGCAATTAGTCTTTCTGCAAGCGGCGCTTTGGTTGCCAGGAATGCTTTTTTCATTGCCGGCCAGACCTTATCATTTAACATAAGATTGGCTTGAACAGAGTAATACTTCTTATTGATATTCCCTGCTTCAGCAATGCATTTTTTGCCGGTGTACGCAACACTGTTTCCAGCCGCATCAATAATTGCCAACTGCCGGTAATCCCTTCCTTCATCCGAATCAATGAGAATTTTAAGCGCCTGTTCGGGCGAGTTCCCTTCTTTCAAAAGTTGCAGCCCGCGGGGACCAAATGAAACATTGATAAAGCTTTGGGTTGCCACTGCGCCGACACCAGCTTCCGCCCAAATGACATTGCTTCCCACCGAAAACCAATGCGACTGAACCGCAGCGCCGATCTCCCCGGTAACTGAATCCACTGCGACAATGGAATATGTGTGCGCGAGAGGTGGGTTATAAAATGTTTGTGCCGGGATATCCTGACAGAACAAGATCAAAAGAATCACAAAAATCTTCCACATGATTTTCTCCTCCATTAATTGGGCATGTTTATTCTTCGTTAATGCTTTTTAATATTACTCGTGCAGGAGCGCCATCTGCACCGAGAATTTTTATGGGCAGACAATCTAGCTCATACATCCCCGACGGAACCTCAGAAAGATTGAGTCCTTCAACAACCACGACTTCTTTTTCTAATAGAATCTTATGTGCCGGAAGGTCGCCAGCGCTGAATAGATCGATGGAGAGATAGTCGATCCCAACGAGTTCAATTCCGTTTTCGATCAGAAATTCAGCGCCGTCGGCTGTCAGCGATACAAAATCAGTTTTGAATTTGTGACGGGGTGTTTTCCAATACTTTGAATTGCGTGTCTTAAATAGTAGCCTTTTACAGTTCGGTATGGGAATCGAGGTTAAGGTGCTGCGATCAATTTGCAGCGCGTCTAGCATATCAATCACTTCTGCCCTTCCCACTAGAATATCCAGGCCGATTTCATCAATTGTTTTGCCGTCATTGAATAAATGGCGCGGCGCATCCACATGAGTACCCACATGAGCAGATGAGTGAATACCAGTGCTATTCACAACACTGCCCTTTTCGATAAATGCATATTGCTCAAATTTGGGATCATCATCACCGGGCCAAACAGGCATGCCGGATTGCAGGGGCAAAGACACGTCATATATTTTCATATCAGGCACTAATGTCTATTCTCATGAGGTTGTTTTTAATTTAGGAAGCAATATTCTTTTCAACAAGCCAAACTCCTCCTCAAAATTGGGCGTAAACATATTTCTTCCCAAATTCTTCTCGATGCCGGCAATTTCCCAAAACCGGCCTTCGGAGATTTCCTTTTTATTGATATAGAAGGGACCGTCATCCTGGAAGAAGAATCCGTGAACCAGTTCACTCTCAAAATCATTCTTGTGAACGTAGCGAAATAGCGGTTTGAAACATCCCATGGAAATTCCTAATTCCTCCTCAGCTTCGCGATTCAGGGCGCGCTCTATGGATTCCCCGCTCATGACATGACCGCCAATGGCCGTATCCCAGCGACCCGGGTAAAGATCTTTTTCCGGGGATCTTTTCTGTAAAAAGAGTTGTCCGGAGGAATTAACAATATGTACATGAATTACCGGGTGCAGCAAATCTGGATTTCCGTGAACTGCGCTGCGGGGGGCTTTTCCAACTACCCTCCCTTGAGGAGAAACAATGTCAAACCATTCGTCCTTCTCAAGATTCTTCATCAATACTTTTCGCTGAACCCTAACCTTGACGAATTCAAACAGCATATAGAGCGCAACAAGGATGTAAAACAACCCGCCGCTGATAAACCCCCATGCCTCGGTGCTCATGTTGAATGCGGAATAAAAAATTAAGGCCGTGTGCAAAACAATCAAATAGAACATCCGCCGCATCATAGTACGCATTTGGCGGATTTGAATATCGGACAACTCCATTTCAGGCATGTAGCGTCCGGTCATTCTTATCAGGAGTTGACTTCGGGAAAACCCGCTGAATCCCAGCAAAATTGCCAGAATTGCTTCAATCAATCCGGGCTTGATTTTGAAAAAAATGTCGTTCTTTAAAACAAGCGAGATAACTCCCAAAACGACGATCAGGCTTACGTCAAATAGAACAAAGCGGTCGACCCGTTTTTCCTTAAAATAGGTAAGGATGAATTGGCCGATCCCAACCAAAATAGCGACGACCAGCCCGACGGTTAATCCGAAAAAAAGGTCGGCGAATATAAAAACGAGGATAGGGAAAAAACCACGGGCTAAGTTTATAAGCAGGGTTTTGCGGTCGAATACCATTTCTAAAGTCTATATCGGTTCGGTCTGCTTTTCAGTTTTGGGACCCTTTTCGCCTGCTCGATCTGCGATCTCGCCAGGAACCTCTGGCCTAATTCTTTTAATCTCGGATTGGTAATCTTTGATTAATGGATGTTCAGCAGGCAGTTTTTTTTCGAATACTTTCCATGCGGCGTTAAGATAATTTTCCGCTTCATCCATTTTGTTTTGGTTGAGTAACGTCTTACCAAGGTAGTAGAGGATCTTGGCCGAGTCGGGATCGTCCATTTTTTCTAGTGCCTTTTCCCGGGTCTGGAGGGCCCAGTTAAAATATTCTAATGCTTTTTCATATTCCCCTTGTAAGAAAAAGACCTCTCCCATGTCCAAAACGTGCATTGCCATTTGAGGATGGTCAGAACCATAATATTTCTCAATTTTCTCCGACCAACCGTAAAAATACTTTATGGCATCCTCATATTTTTGTTGAAGGAGGTAAACCTTGCCTATGGTGTGCATGATCAATGCAATGTAAGGATGCTCTAATCCCTCGTTTTTCTCACAGATTTGCAAAACCCTGCGAAAACATTCCAGAGCCTCCTCATCATCCCCCAAGCTTAAATTAAGATTGCCCATCAAATTGAGGACGGGAGCGAGGTGTGTTTGATACGGGTTGAAATTATTCTCGAGCGTTCCCAACGCATGATGACAATGTCTCAACGCTTCTTTATCGTCTCCCAAAAGGTGTTCAATCCATCCAATATTATTCAGGATGAGCGCTTTGTAGATAAATTTTTCCCGGAACGCTTTTCGGCACTTTTTCAATGCCCGCTTGTACATACCTTTCGCCTGGTAATACTGTCCCATACTCTGGTAAACTCGCCCAATGTTGTTTAATAATATTCCGATGGCAAGATCGTTTCCGAGTGTTTCGATGCGTTCCAATTGCAAATGATAGTGCGATAGAGCTTTTTTAAAATCAGCTAACTCATGAAACAGTAGAGCCACGTGGCCAAGATAATTAATAAAGGATATGGAATAATTCTCGGTATGACTCAACTGATATTCTTTAATAAAGGACTCGAATAGGACAAGCAGTTCTTTTTTGCGTTTGTATTTTTCGCCTCCGAATAAGTTAACAAAATGGTCTGTGACAAACGTTAACTGCAATGCGTCTTGTTCAAATCCTTCTTCAAACAAAAAGATCCCCTGGTGCCAGTCCCAAAAGGCCGGAGCATTTCCCTGCAACACTGAAATCAAGTGAATGGGGATTGCAAAAACAAGCGGACGGTTCAACTCAACAAAACCATCCAGATTGTCCTCCAGCAAACCCAATGTTTCGGCCTTTCTATCCGGATTTAAATCCTCAAGCAATAAATCCAAACCTAATATGTAAAAGACTTCGTTATCCTGCGATTTGGATGACTCTATTTCCAAAACTTCCAGCGGATTAGCATTCTTTTTCAACTCAACTAGTTTTATGGGTCTAGAAAGCTCTTTGCCTAATTCTTTGTATAAGTTTTTCTGCCTGGAATACGAATCGCCAAAAACAAAAAAAGAAGAATACCCAGTTAATTCCTCCAATTCGCTTACAAGACGTTCGAACTCCCCTACTCCTGTCTTATGACCCGATAATTCTATTTTTTCGCTTATCGCTAATGACATGTTTATAAGACTTTTTTGTAGGTCAACTTATTTTCAAGATTTACTATCCACTGATAATTTAATGATAATTAGGAAATTTATGTTCAAAATTTTTTGGTTTTTGAGTCATATGACTACGGCCAAGAAATGATGTAGTCATTTCGAGGCGGGTAATGTTATGGAGGAAAAATGTCAAAATCCTGATTCCTTCAGCCATTCAAGTGTGGCTATGACCTCATCATAAGATGCGATTTCCATAATAAAGGGGACACGCTGCACTTCATCGCGCTGCAAGAGAGGTGCGTAATCAATTCTCCCTTTTGCGAGCCCCAGGTGTTCATCATTTTCGCCAAAATTATTGTGCACATGAATTTCAAATAGATAGGGTTTGATTTTTTGTAAATAGTCCACGAGATCTAATTTGAAAAGAAATGCATGGGCAAAATCCAGTAATGCACCCAAGTTCGGATGATTAATCTGTTTAATGATTTTGATTTGAGTCTCCGGGTTGAATACAATCCTGGTCTCATTCCTTCTCGGGGGTGAGTTTTCCAGAGCGACCTTAACTCCTTTTTTACGACCGTAATCAGCAAGCTCGGTAAGGGATTCACACAGGTGTTTTTCGGCGAGATCGAGAAAATCGCTTCGCAAAGGACTATTCACAAAATCATCGGATATCTGACCACCGTGTACAACGATCACTTCTGATTCCAAGTATTCAGCCAAATCCAAATATTTTCTATAGCACACAATATTGGCATCTTTTAACCAGGGATTCAGCGTCGCCAAATTAATATCATACATGGTAGTGTGCAGGGTGTTTTTTAATCCCGCCTGTCTTAAAATGTCTTTAAAATGCTTCACCTCCTCCATTGGTGTTATACCGGGGAACAAGAACGGATGCTCGCCGCGAAATTCCACATATTGGATAAACGGAAATTTCTCCGCCACTTTCACAGCCAGCGAAAATTCATCGGAGTTATTAAAAAAGCATGTCGCACCGAATCGGATGTCCATTCTGTCAGTTCCTAACTGCGGATAAGTCAAAAAAAGTTATATGTGAGATTCATAATATTAAAACCAAGCGGATATTGCAAGCATTGAAATCGTTATTCGCCCGATGACCGACTACTTATGAATAAAAGAAACCTGAGCCCGGCATAAATTCACCAGGATCAGGTTTTATAAGTAGATTATGATTCGTTTTATCGCACCAGTACAATTTTTTTAATTCCCCGGTGATCGCCGGCTTTGATGCGCACCACATATATTCCTGAGGCAGCATATTCGCCGGTTTCTGTTCTTCCGTCCCAGCGGAGTCGGTGAGTTCCTTCTTGCTGGTAATCGTCGGCGATCCGCTGAATTTTACGACCCAACAGATCATAGACATCTATCACAACTCGCTCCGATGCCGGTAGATAGTACTGAAAATTCACAGAAGGATTAAAAGGATTGGGATACGGCTCCGCAAGCATAAATTCCGCTGCGAGTGGCTCATTAGGCGTGATACCCGTGGTAACCGAATCGATTTCGGCCAACAGAGCGAGTGTCCCAATGGTTAACTGGCTGTTTTCCAGGAAATACGGCAAATTGAGTGTGGAAAGCAAATCGTTGGTGGTATGATAAAATGGTGTAAAGTCTTGAAAGTCTTCGATTAATAAAATAGCGGGATAGCCGTGTGTCCAGAAAGAGTAATGATCGCTACCAGAAGTTGATCCGCTAGTAATTATCTGTGCAGTTAAAGGCAGATTAAAAGCTGTGATATTACTGTTGAGAAAATTTCCAATCGCTTGAGAGCTGCCCATGGTTCCGGAATGAATTTCTACCGTACCGTCGTTATTGCCGTCGTAGGCAATCATATCCATATTCAGAACGCCTAAAATCTGCTCCCCTGTTTGCGCGGCCCACGCCGCATAGGCGGCGCTTCCGTGCAAACCCTGTTCTTCGCCGGGGAATACCATAAATTTAATGGAATATTCAAAATTATAATCGGCAAGAACCCGCGCAGCTTCGATAACACCGGAGGTGCCGCTGGCGTTATCATCGGCTCCGGGAGCCCGAACCATCGGCGATTGAGAAGTGGCATCATAATGGGCGCATATAATGTAGTACTGATCAGGATAGGTCGTGCCGGTTTTGGTTGCATAGACATTGTTCAGGGTGCTCTCGGAAACCGTTCCAAGTTGGGACTGCCAGGTTGAACCGAAATCAGTGCTGTTCGCCAGTGTTTGTTCGCCGCCTGCCCAAACTGTCGCAGCACTAAGCATGTCGCACCCATAAACAGCTCCGCCTAATATATTCCCTGCAGAGGTCCACGAAGCACCTCCGTTTGTAGTCATCAGGCAGGTTCCATCCCAACCGGTCACTATTCCGTTATTGGCGTCATAAAAATCAATATCATATAAATAGGATGATATGCCGGTAGAAAGTGTTGACCAATTCGACCCGCCGTTAGTTGTTCGTAGAAGACGCCCGTTCCAGCCGACAGCAAAACCGGTATTCCCATCCAGAAAATGAACACCATATAATCTTGAAGTAGTACCTGACACCTGGCTGGACCAGCTTTCGCCGTAATCCGTTGAATGAATGATAGAGCCATCTCTGCCAACCGCACAAGCATTGCCATCGCTTAATATAACCACATCATACAGGCGGGAAGAGGTCGGGGTGCTTTTAGATGTCCAGGAAGTTCCGCCATTGGTAGTTTTAAGAATAAGTCCGTTATCACCAGACACCAGACCGGTATTGTCATCCATGAACGATATGCCGAAAAGAAACGCACTGGTCGGAGTGCTTTGAGTTTGCCAGGTACTGCCTCCATCAGTGGTATTGAGAACGAGGCCACCGTCGCCAACTGCATAAGCAACCTGGCTGTTTAACGGCAATACCGACCAGATTGCTAAGCCGCTGCTTCCCTCATATTGCGTATTCCAAGACTGACCACCATCTGTGGTCCCGAAGACTTTGTCATCAGTGACCAGCCACCCGGAATCAGGTTGTGCGGGTGAAAATTGTACGTCATAAAAAGTGCTCAGAGTAAAAGAGTGAAGCGTGACTGGATAACCCATATCTTCCAGAGCGGACTTAATATAGTCCTGCGCAGTATAAATCTGCGGACTGTAGGAATAACGGGTCATTATGGAATCCCATTGACCGTTCAGCCAGAAGGGAGCCTCTCCGGTGAGATGTTCTTCTGTCAGATAAAGCTGATTTACATCAACCGAATCCAAAATATCCTGAATAATCGATAAGGTTCGTGAGGAAGGAGGAGCATACTGTTTGCCTGAATTTTCCGGCGCTTCATACCTGTGGGAATTGAAGAGAATCCGCCTGACGAAATACTCGCGGGGTAAATTGCCGGAGAAGCTGTTTGCCCGGGCACGGACTAACGCGTATCTTGAATTATGCCAAAGTATCCTCACACTGCTGGCGCCGGAAACTTCAGTCAAATCCAGTACTTCATCGCCACGCATTTCCAGCCAATAAAATGCGCCGGTTTCGAGATCGTCATCCAAAATCCGGTAGCTGATTCCCGACTGATCCAGTTGGCCGGTTTCTGCAATCACCGCAAAATAGTTGCCGTCAACATTTTCCTGCCACAAAAAATCCACACCGGGCAGCAAAGACTCTCTCTCCAGCGAAACGAGTATCTGGCTTTGACCAACAGTAGACAAAAACATTACCAGGGAAACCATAAGTAATATTTGATAAAAATGTTTCATGAAAATCTCCTGTTATTTTGATTAGATTTATCTAATGTAAATGGAAGAGAAGCAATAAATCCGCTGCTTAATTCTATGTATCTCGATAACACAACCCACCCTTTGTGAATTATCACTCAAACTAGTGAACAAGTTATCAACTGCACACCAATATGTCAACAAAATGAAAATTTAGCCTCTTAGGGCTTTGTGATTGTTAAAGAGGCGGGATATAACAAAACTTATCCTTAACAATATTTTCGGACTGTTCTTAAACAAGAATGGGGACACTAAGTCCCCATTCTTCTACTATTACTCCTAAAGCGCTCCCAAGGGGATTCGAACCCCTGTTACCGGCGTGAAAGGCCAGTGTCCTAGGCCTCTAGACGATGGGAGCCTGTGACGAAAAACTAATGCCGAAATCTGAAAGTTTATCCGCAAAACGTTAGAAGGCAAAAGCAAAAAGCTAAGGCAGACTTCCCACTTCTCACTTGATTTTCACTTTTGACTGTTGCCTTTTGACTTTCATCCCCGCCTTTGGCGTTGTTCCATCAAATTCCTTATGGTTAGGTTTAAATTTGAAAAATATCGCCGACGGAAAGGTAGGGTGAGTGATGGGATTTGAACCCATGACCCCCAGGGCCACAACCTGGTGCTCTAACCAACTGAGCTACACCCACCATAAATCAAAATTTGAAAACTCGAATATTTCCGTCAATTATATGGAATTGAACGCCTAAATCGAAGCGCTCCCTGAGGGATTCGAACCCCCGACCCACGGCTTAGAAGGCCGTTGCTCTATCCAACTGAGCTAAGGGAGCCAATCGGTATAGTCGGGGCGACTGGATTTGAACCAGCGACCCCCTGCTCCCAAGGCAGGTGCGCTACCCAGGCTGCGCTACGCCCCGAACGGGTAATTCCATTAATTAAACAAATCATTTCTTTCAAAGATCATTTCCAAAAGCTGCAAAATATAACGGCTTAACCTGCAAAAATCAAGACATCAGATTATTCCTTTTGAAAAATTCTCCATGTATTAAATTATTTAAGAGATTAACCTTTGTTCCAATTCTTCCAAAGAAAATATTCTAATATATTCGACGCCCAGTGATTCAAAATGGCGTGCGGCGCAATATTGTTTTGATTCCAAAGCAGTGTCATTTGGGGAATAAAACAGGGAATCGCAAATAACTGTGCGGGACTTACCATTTTGTTTAATAAGCAGCGCCCAAGCAGGCTTGTATCTGCCGTGAGGAGTCGGAATTGAAAACCATGCAGGTATTTTGAAATAGGACAACACCTGTTCATCCGTCTCTATGTGCAATATAAATTCCTTTTCTTCGGCGGCTGAAAAGTGAAGAAAAGGATAAACGGTCTTCCTCACTTCGACTAACTGATTCTCATAGTCCTCAAATGGCTTGAATTCCTTTAAATCCAGCTTTGAATTGACGGATCTGTAATGAATCCCTTCATTTACGTATTCGGGCAAAATTTTCCGGAAGATCCGAACCGCTTGATTCATGTACTGTTCCGGGCCTTTTAGCATTTGAACTAAGGATTTGGAAGCGGCTAATATATCCGCAATCGTCTGGCGGGTCAGTCCGGTTGCTGATTGAATCTCCTGGATCACGTAGGAGATATGAACTGCTCGCTTTCCTTTCGTATCCAAAATCTGCCGTGAGACAGATTTTGCTCTAAGTCTGTTGGAATGCATTTCGGCTTTGGCTCTTGTAAGGACAATTGATGCCGGTTCAACCTTAATTCGATTCAATTCCCGGACGCATCTTTCCCTAAAAGCGCGCTTATTCAAACGAATATCAAAAACAGCCTTGACCGAAATGCGATCCCAGATTTTCTTGAAATGTGGATTCTGATCAAAATCCCGCTTCGGCCTGATGATTCTGCGCAAACGGGCGTTCTGCACTTCGGGTTTAGGCACGACGCCACGGGCGTCGCTGCCATACTCTTCATCGTATTCGGTTTGCAGTCGGGAGAGGTAGTCGGCATAATTCTCATTAGCGATAACGGTTAGACGATTTACATCAGGATCGAAGATTCTCTCGCCATTCTGATTAACGCACAACCGGATTCCGCGGCCGATCTCCTGCCGTTTTTTCATTTGGGAGTGGGAGTAATTCAAGGTACAGATGTTAAATACATTGGGATTATCCCATCCCTCCCGCAAGGCAGAATGGGAAAAGATAAATTCCACCGGTTCCTCCAGGGAAAGCAGCCTTTCCTTGTCGCGCATGATCAGATCAAATGCTTCCCGATCCTGCTCAATCGCCCGATCGGTTTTCTTCTTTGAAAAATATCCGCTATGAACGTCTGAGGCTCGTTTAATCTCAGAAATTTTTCCCTCCCGGTATATATTCGCAAATTGCTGCTCGAAATAAGTTCGAATCCAGCCGTCGTGGTGCAGATAATTGTCAACCCGGTCAATAAAAAACAGGGTGAGATTCTTGATGCCCTGAGGTCTTAATCTAGTCCTTTTGTGCAGATGCTCCCCGATGGCCGTTTCGATCTGTTTCTTCATAATCATTTTCCGGTCGCTTCCCGCGATCTGTCCCCATTGGAGTGTTTGTCCATTGCTGAAGGCAATCTTCTTCTCCTTCAAATCAATTTCGGAGAGAACCCAGTTCTTATAAACCGGCAATCTTGTTTTTGAGTAAAGCGAATCGCCGGCTTTACATAGGTAGACCTTTTTCATGATACCGCCATTTCTGTCCCTAGCATTCAATTGGAGTCTTGTGAGCAGCTTCCGGTTCTTGCGAAGAATTTCATTTACTGCAATGTAAACTTGACTTCCATCTCCTCCTGCGAAGTGGTTCGCCGTTTCCGTAATACCATAAACTTCAATTTGTTTCACAAGTCCCATCCGGTAGGCATCAAACGGGGTGAGACGATAGACTAGATTATAATAATGACGGTGCGTTGCTGAGTATCGCAGGGTAAACAGTGGATTCAGCGTCCGAAGCGCGCGCCGCGCCTTTTCACTCTCCATATTCTGCGGCTCATCCAGAATCAGAATTGGATGCGTTCCCTGAATTAGATCGATGGGGCGGGCGCCGGCTAACCTGTCCGTAAAGCTGCGAATCACATTGCTGTCTTTGTTAAAACTATCTATGGTCATGATCAGTATTTCGACTGAATCGCTGAGTGCGAACTGGCGAAGCTGCGCCAACGCCCGGGATTGATAAACGGCGTAGCGGTAAGGTTGTGCATCGTAAATCTCGTTGAAATGTTCACGGGTAATTTGCAGGGTTTTCAAAACTCCCTCGCGAATAGCTATTGACGGAACGATGATAATTACTTTGCGGAAACCGAATCTTCGATTCAGCTCCAAAATAGTGCGGAGATACACGTATGTTTTCCCGGTGCCTGTTTCCATCTCAATAGAAAAATCCCATCCCTTCAATTTCGAAGAAATCTCCAAACCGTTTGCTCGTTGAATGGCCTGAAGGTTTTTCAAAATGGTTGAATCCACTAGTTCGAGAGAATTAGGGATTACGGCCGCGCCATCGCTCATCCGAACTGCCGACGGCTGGAAATGCTGCTGCCTGAACAAATCCGTTACAGATCGAATGGCTTGCAGTTGGTAGGGTTGATTGGGATCAAACTTGAATGTTATCATGATGGTATTTGTTGCTGCAATAGTTCAATCAAACGAAGCATGTTTCTGGCGTAATGGATCGGGTAGCGCCAATAAATGCAATCCTCATATTCCCAGGTTTTTGATTGGCCCTTTTTCTCCAAATATTCTATATATTCCTGTATCTCCGTACGGGTACAGAATCCAAAAAAATATGGTTTACCGAGCCGCTCTTTTACGCGTGTCAAATCCAGCATGCTTTCAGGATTTGCTCCGATCATCTTTTTGATTTTGCCAAAATCGTTGACGGAATTTTTTCTATCCAGGCGATCGGCGTTGTAATAAACCTGAATGTGGATGTTCGCCTGCAATTGCTGCGGCGGAATCAACTTCTGATTATTGCTTCCCGCAGTCAACTTAATATCCAGCTCATCGACAATCCGGTTGCTAAATTTTTCCTTCCCCTTCTTCAAATAATCCGGCGGCAAGGACGATTTGATCTCGATGAAAGTCTTCTCGTCCGGGGTGCACATATCCCAATCGGGATCGGGCTCTCTGAAATCATCCGTGCGAATTTCATCATAATCGAGCAGACAAATTTTTTGCCGGCGGAGATGCCATAGCAGACTGTTCTTTGCCAGATCACCCTGAACCAGGTTATCCAGCAATTCCAGCGGCGTACGCTTTTTGATGCTGTTCAGGCGGGTGAAAGAGAATTTCTTGACCACATTGTCGATGGTCTTGCCGATGATCTCGCGATTGATGGGAAGTACAAAGACGTCATGGACAGTGAACAAGACCTTGCCTCTATTTTTTGCCACGGATTAACGCGGATTTATCACTAATTAGAATAATGAAAAATATAATAAATGAATAACCGAAGAATGGAAATAAAATCTCCATGTACTATTAACACCTGACTTCAGTTAGGTGGAAAAGAGGCGCACTTATCAGACCATAACGGTTTTAACCGTTTTCAATACAAACTGTTGAAACAGTTTTCCATGAATAACATGTCTTCGCAATCACCGCCCTGAAGGACGGTGTTAATATCCTATGTTTTCCTTAATTTTAATATTCCGCTCCTACGGAGCTTAGGATTTTTTAGGTTTAGAATTTGTGCTATGAACCTGATGCTCCTGACGGAGCATTGGTGCATGCAGTTTTATCCGATCCGTTAGGAACTTGATGTTTATAGCTAAGATTAAAACACCAAATTATTAAGCCCCGTAGGGACGGAATAAATGCTTTATAGATAAAACGATAAATGATGCCAGCAAGATAAGATATTGCCCCGCGGTCCAGCGACCGAATCCGGGGCAAATCATTACTAAAATCCTATAAGGGCGCAATACAAAGAATTTATTTTCAGACAGGATTGCTATAACCCAAACGTCAATCCGGTCGTAAACGAGTCATACTTGCTCAGATTGTAATCGGCGTTCAAGTTAAAAGTTAATAGTCTAAGGCTGAGACCGAGGATTATGCGATTTTTATTTTCACCTTTCAATTTGAAGCTAATATCTTCCGTGTATGTTCCGGTCGGAGTAACAACGGCATAGGTGTAGGTAACCTCCATGTCGGCGCTTTCAAACATGAATCCTGCATAGGGCGTAACATTCAGCAAGTCCGTACCCAGCCGTTTACCAACATTAAGCCCAAAAGCAGTAGCTTTGGTCTCGAACAAATCCCCGATCTTAAGATCTTGGGTGAAGAAACTCAGGGCTATATCCACCGGTAAGGGTTTAGACAGCCACACTCCAGGGTTATGCTGAATGCCAAATCCAAAATATTTGAGTTTTCCCAAATCATCATTCAAAGTCAAGCTTGGTAAATAACGGAATGTGGCCTGAGTGCCATAGACTGTACCCACGCTGACCTGGGGTGCTGCAAGCGGTAGAAAACTGAGATCGGCAAGGTCCTGGAATCCGCCAAAACCCAAATCCACACTTTGAGAAGGGACCGTATAAGGCGTACTGCCTATCGTGAATGTCTCGCCGGGAAAACCGACAATAACGTGGTCATCTTCATCTCCTGTAACAGTGGCACCGGATATACTCACTGTAAAATATCTGCTGGTAATTTCGTCAACCAACTCGCTCTGTACACCCTGGGGCTGTCCGCTAACCAGCTGCTGAGCTTCAGCTTCGCTAAAACGAAATTGTCCTTCCACAGAAAATACTTTACTGGCATCGGGGAAAAATGTACCCATTGCTACTAACCCAACTTCCAGACTAAAACCCATCTTAACTGCCTGAGGGACCTTATGAAACCATCCCCCATTCAAATTCGACCCGAATGCGGACGAAATTGGCGAAATATATTCCATTGCTGCATCTTCGGAAAGTTGCTGTAGTGTTTCTTCTAAACTTTCACCCTGTGCAAGGACAGGGGCTGAAAAAACAAGATAAATACATACAATTAATATCTTACTGACTGATACAATACGCATAACACACCTCTCGATTTGTTAAACTCTTCATGAATGTCCAAATAAATCAATAACGAAGCAGTTCTCATCCCTGGTTTGAAGGAAAATCAAATTACCTGCTTGGTGGATAAGACTATCGGATTGTTATTGGAAAGATTTAGACTTGGTGATAATAAAAATTGCGGTGCAGCTCAATCCCGTAATGAATCTTCTAAATGCGGAATAGTCGGTTTCTCATCCAATATTTCGTCAGGAATTTCCTTCATTGCTTCAATCAAGATATCAATGCCCAATCCCGGTTTATGCCCGTTTTCTGAGAGATACCGTTTCCATCGTTTGGTGCCCGGTTTGTGAGCAAATAAATTCAGCATATGACGGATGATATGGTTGGGATAAACATCTTGCTCTATCCAACTTTCGAGGTAAGGGATCATTGCCTCAATGATTTGCCGTCGCGTCTTCGGATGGTCGCCGTCATTATAGAAACGGGCGTCAACCTCCGAAAAAAGGTAAGGATTCTCATAAGCGGCTCTTCCCACCATCACTCCATCCGCAAACTGCAGGTGATGGGCAACATCTTCGAGCGTCTTAATGCCGCCGTTAATCTCGATTGCCAAATTCGGAAAGTCCTTTTTTAGCTGATAAACGTCTTCGTAGCGCAATGGCGGCACCGTCCGGTTATCCTTCGGACTGAACCCATTTAATACAGCGATTCGGGAATGCACGATAAACCTGTCGCAACCGGATTCAGCAACCACTTCCACAAATTTTGCCAATAATTCATAGCTCTGCTGCCCATCAATTCCTCTATGACCTACGGTCTCGTAGAGAGGTCGTAGACCAATACGGTGTTTGACAGTGACGGGAATATCAGCGGCTTCCTTCATTCCTTTCAGACAGTCCCGAACCAGTTCAGGTTCCGCCATGAGGCACGCCCCAAAATTTCCTTTTTGCACCCGCTCGCTGGGGCAGCCCACATTGAGATTAATCTCATCATAACCCAACTCTTCAGCGATGCCGGTGCAAGCGGCCAGCTCTTTTGGATCATCGCCGCCAATCTGCAATGCCAGCGGTTTCTCTTCCGCTGAAAATCCCAGTAATTTTTCCCGGTTGCCATGAAGTACCGCACCGCTGGTAATCATCTCCGTGTACAACAGAGTGCATCGTGTAATCTGTCGCATGAAATAGCGGTAATGGCGGTCGGTCCATTTCATCATTGGGGCAACGCTGACCGGCCAAATTTTCTTTATAAATGTTGGTAAAGAATTCTTCATGTTCTTAAAAAATTATGGGGTTTTATAATTTAATAATATTTATTTTTCACTCAATAGATTTTGCAATAAAAATAAAATAAGGGGATTTTATGAAAATGGGATTCGGAATTGTAGGATTTTTGTTTTTTCTGATTTTTATGACGGGCTGTGAATCCAAAGTAGATATTGCCAAAGAAAAAGCGGCTTTGTTCGGAACGGACCGGGAGTTTGCAAAAATGTCGCTGGAAAAAGGGGCTGCGGAAGCATTCCGAATGTACCTTGCTGAAGATGCGACGCAATTGTCCGCCGGTGCGAATCCGGTTTTTGGAAGGGACAGTATCTATCAAAGCATGCTGGAAATGCCTGAAGGCGCCGTTTTGGATTGGCAACCGGAGGATGGAGAAGTGGCACAATCGGGAGAAATGGGCTGGACCTGGGGGCAATATGTTTTTACGCGGATAGACGAACAAGGTAAGGAAGCAAAGTCTTACGGCAAGTATCTGAATATTTGGGAGAAACAGGAGGATGGTCAATGGCGCGTATTGATTGATATGGGCAATAAGAGTCCTGTGCCGCTAGAAACTAATATCCCATAAGGAAGTCGTAAAAGGAAAATCAAAATCAATCTTTCGGATCAATTTTTTGTCCTTTAATATCTTTTTTCATCAACAGGTAATGATATAGAAGATTGAAAACAGCATAAAAGAACCAGGCAAATAAAAACAGAACAATTATAATTTGCCACCAGGGAGCATTGTAAATAAGCCGATTTCCCCAGTAAAGAATTAGAGCTAATGGAAATAAAACTACTCCTCCATCTGCCTGATGCCAGCCATCAACTGCACTGGGTGCTTTGGGATTCTCATCGAGAAGATAATCACGCAACCACTTTCTTTTTATGTCATCAAAAATTGACCATGTGAATCTAAATTTAATAATGTCACGGAGCGCTTTAAAAAAAACAATGACGATGAAATAACAGAGAATAACAGATAAGGCAAATTCAATTTCTAAGTTCATTAGTATCCCCCAAAAGATTGAATTTGCTTAATCTTAATTTAATCTCTTATTGTTAGCTATTAAATCTTGTGCTTAATTTTTTATGTTATTAACGGTATTAAAGTATGTTTGAAAGCGATTTTTACCAGCTAATTGCCCATGAATTGGACCTAAGCGCAATTCAAGTGGCTCATACGGTTGAGCTGCTTGACGAGGGGAATACCGTTCCGTTCATCGCCCGTTACCGAAAGGAAGCGACCGGCAAATTGGATGAAGAGCAAATACGCGCCATTGGGGAGCGGATCAAATACCTTCGCATGCTGGAGGAACGCAGGCAAACCATCCTGCGCTCGATTGATGAACAGGGAAAGTTGACCCCGGAACTGGAAGCTAAAATCAAAGCGACCACAAAGCTGCAAGAACTGGAGGATCTGTACTTGCCCTATCGTCCCAAAAAACGAACCCGTGCCACCGTTGCCCGGGAACGGGGCTTGGAACCACTCGCAGATATGATTCTGAAACAGGAAACCGTCAGCGGCGATCCCCTGAAAATTGCCGCTAAATTTGTCGATCCCAAAAAAGAAGTGAATACCCCAGAAGAAGCATTGGCCGGCGCGCGGGACATCGTCGCCGAGATCATCTCGGATGATGCTGAAATCCGCAAACAAATTCGCCAGTTAACCCGCGCATTAGGAATTCTCACCAGTGCGGCCAAAGATCCCGATCAGCGCAGTGAGTATGAGCTCTATTACAAGTTTTCCTCCGCCATTAAAAAAGTGCAGCCCTACCAGGTACTGGCGATAAATCGTGGGGAAAAAGAGAAATTCCTGAAAGTGGCAATTGAGATCGAGGAAGAAAAGGCGCTGGAAAGAATTCGAAGCAATTACATTAAGAACCCAAGTTCGATTTTCCACACCGAATTGGAGACCGCCATCCGGGATTCGTACAAAAGACTTGTTGCTCCCTCGATTGAGAGAGAGGTGAGGGGAGAACTGACTGAAAAAGCAGAAAAGCACGCCATTAATGTTTTTGCCCGAAATCTGAAAAGTCTCTTGCTGCAGCCGCCGGTAAGAGGCAAGATAATCCTGGGCATTGATCCCGGTTTTCGCACCGGCTGTAAAGTAGCGGTGATTGATCCGACCGGAAAATATTTGGAGGGAGACACTATCTTCCCCCACCCGCCTCAAAACCAGGTTTTTGAATCGAAAACAGTGCTGCGGAAAATGATTGAAAATTTCAACGTCGATATCGTTGCCATTGGAAATGGCACTGCATCCCGGGAAACGGAAACGCTGGTTGTGGAAGTGATTGGCGAAATCAAAGAATCCGATGGCAGAGAGGTTGTGTATATCATTGTGAATGAAGCCGGGGCATCGGTTTACTCTGCCTCTAAAGTAGCCAAAGAGGAATTCCCCGATCTGGAAGCCAGCATGCGCGGCAATATTTCCATTGCGCGTAGGCTGCTGGACCCGCTGGCGGAATTGGTGAAAATCGATCCGAAGCACATTGGGGTCGGTTTGTACCAGCATGATGTCAATCAAAAAAAGCTGGGAGAGGCATTGGACGCCGTTGTAGAATCTGCGGTCAATTTAGTCGGTGTCGATTTGAACACCGCCTCGGCGAGTTTGCTGCAGAACGTATCCGGATTGAATTCCAAAACTGCTGAGAAGATTGTGGCTTTCCGTGATGAGCACGGAAGATTTGTCAATCGTGAAAAACTCAACAAGGTATCGGGGATCGGCGAAACCGCCTTTCAGCAATCCGCCGGATTTTTGCGTATCATCGATGGAGAGAATCCCCTGGACAATACCGCGATTCATCCTGAATCTTACGCGGCGACGAAGAAGCTGCTTGAAATATTCAAAATTGAAAAACAGCAAAGGAATTGGCGCACACTGAGAGCCGAGTTCATAAATCGTAAAACGAGTTTGACAGAGATTGCTGAAAAAATCGCAGTCGGAGAACCCACTCTGGAAGATATTCTGATCAATCTGGAAAAGCCCGGCCGCGATCCACGGGACGAAATGCCCAAACCCTTTTTCAAGAGCGATGTGCTCGAAATAGACGATTTAAAAGAGGGCATGATTCTGCAGGGCACGGTCAGAAACGTCGTCGATTTTGGCGCCTTTGTCGATATTGGGCTCAAACGGGATGGGTTGGTTCACGTCAGTCAGATGGCGGATAAGTTTGTGAAAAATCCATTAGAGATAGTCTCAGTTGGCGATATTATTAAAGTAAAGGTGATTGGGATCGATTTGGAACGTGAGCGGGTGAATCTTTCCATGAAAATCAATTGAAATCTCTCTCTCCTACGGAGCATTTATGCTATAAACATATTGCTCCTGACGGAGCAAAGAGCATTAAAGTCCCGTAGGGACCGAATATTTATAGTCCAAAATAATGCCATTAAATGAATAAGTCCCATCGGGGCGAAATCTTCATGATTCATTCTCAAACCATCCATTCCAATCTATGTCCAAAATCCACAATGATCCTATGATTTAAAAGCAAACTTTTTTAATTTAGTCCCGAAGGTCAGGCATTGCATTCACCAAATTTTGCGTAATGGACAAACTCAAAATCAAAACCGGCAAAGACGTTCTCAAGCAAGTCTATACTGCTGCGACCGAGTATGGGGTTCAAGTTTACGCTGTGGGCGGCTTTGTCCGCGATTTGTATCTCGGAAAGGAAGTCAATGATATCGATTTTGTGGTGGTCGGTGATGCAGTGGCCTTTGCAAAGTTCTTGCGAAGAAAATACCGCAGCGGCAAAGTGGTTTCATACCCCCGTTTTGGCACTGCAATGATTCATTACCGGGAATATAAACTGGAATTCGTTACCGCCCGCAGTGAGCATTATAAACCCGATTCCCGCAAGCCGGTTGTCCAAAAAGCGGATCTGCGATCCGATCTATCCCGGCGTGATTTTACCATCAACTGTCTGGCGATGGATATTAGCCCGGAGCAATTCGGGAAAATCACCGATGTCTTCAGCGGCGCTCAGGATATCGAGAAGAAAATCATTCGCACCCCGCTGGATCCGCAATTGACCTTCAGCGACGATCCGCAGCGCATTATGCGCGCCGTTCGGTTTGCCGCGCAATTGGGCTTCACCATTGAAGAAGAAACATATCAGGCTATTACCCAAACCAAAGAGCGATTATCAATTATTTCGCAAGAGCGCATTACCGAAGAATTTAGAAAATTGCTGCTTGCTGACAAGCCGTCTATGGGACTGCAACTGCTTAAGGATACCGGAATTTCAGCCATTATTTTTCCCGAGCTGGACGAATTAGCGGGAGTCGATCAGCGGCAGGATTATCATCACAAAGATGTGTTCAATCATACCCTCCAGGTGGTTGATAATATCGCCGCGGTCACCGATAGATTTGAACTGCGCCTGACCGCACTCTTCCACGACATTGCCAAACCCCAAACGAAGCGCTTTGTGGAAGGCATCGGCTGGACATTTCACGGGCACGAGGAATTGGGAGCGAAAATGGCGGAGCGAATTGGGAGGAGGATGAAACTTCCTCTGACCACCATAAAATATGTGCAACAATTGGTTCGCCTGCATTTGCGCCCCATGCAATTGGTGGACAGCTCTGTCACGGACAGCGCCTACCGCCGCCTAATGGTAGAAGCCGGTGAGTCGATTGACGACCTGATGATCCTGTGCCGGGCGGATATCACCTCCCAAAATCCAAACAAAGTTCGTGAGTATGTCAAAAATTTTGACAAAGTTGAAAAACGGATCAGGGAGGTTGAAGAAAAAGACAAACTGCGGGAATTCAAACCGGCATTCACAGGAAACGATATCATGACTTTACTTGACCTCCCGCCGGGTCCGCTAATCGGCAAAATCAAGAATGCTATTGTCGACGCGATTTTGGATGGGGAAATTCCCAATGAATATGATGCCGGCAAGCAATATTTGATGAAAATAAAAGACCGATATATGGAAGAGGATCCGGTCAAAAAATGAAAATAACCTATATTTTAATTGCTTTTTTTCCTATTTTAAATGATTGCAACAATAACTAAATAACCCCGTTATTTGTCATTGTCAATTAAAGGAGGTAAAGATGCCAGACACCAAAGATCAAAACGAAGATAAAAAGGAAGAAGGTCACCAGGAAGAGGAACATGAGAGAGATGATATCTTAGGTCAACTCTCTGAAAAAGAAGGACAAGAACTCCCTAGGAAAAAAGAACCAGCCGAGGAACCGCCCAAAGAAGAAACTAATCCTGAGAAAGCGGAACCGGAGTCAGAAGATTCGGAAGACTTTGGAAGCTTGATTGATAAGAAAATAACCGACCATCCCGAATCTCAAGGACTGGTTGAAGAAATGGGCGTGGTACAGCGTGTCATCGGAATTTTCACGTCCCCTCAGAAAGTGTTCCAGTATTTAAGCCATAAACCGGAATTCTGGGTGCCTATCATCATCACCATCATTGCCGCCGTGGTCAGCTCCTTCCTGGTTTACGACATCGCTATTTCGGATACCATCGCAAATTATGAGCAAATGGACATACCCGACGAACAAAGAGATACGATCATCGACACTATCGAATCACGGCGTACGGGCGCATGGAGATATGCCTCAATATTTGTCTTTCCAATCATCGGTACATTTGTGGTCTTTGCACTGGTTGCCCTGGCGTACTGGTTTATCGGAAACGTCATTTTGGGCGGTAAGGCAAAATTCAAACAGGTTTTCTCCGCCTTTGCCTACTCCTATTTAATTTTAGCAATTGTCGGTACAATTGTTAAGGTGCCACTAATGCTTAGTAACGAGACAATTAAAGTTCAGACGAGTCTGGCAGCGTTCATGTCCGAGGACGCCTCCCGAACTGCACTGTACCGTTTCTTTGATGCCTTTGATGTTTTTACCATTTGGATGCTGGTTGTTTTCGCCATAGGCTATGCAGTCATTTACCGATTTTCGCAGGTCAAAGCGTTCATGGGAGTTTTTATTTCCTGGCTGCTTTACGTTCTGGTGTTCAGCGTTGCCCTTGGTTCCTTTTTTTCAAAGTTCACCGGGCAATAAAAATTTAATGCATCCATTTTGACAATTTTACGTCCAAGAGTCTGTAAGAACGAGCATATAGCAGTTGCAGAAACATGAGTCAACATGTTTTTTGAGAAAATCTGATAAACCATGAACGAATCGGCATTTTGTTTCCGACTCGGAGGCTGAAATTTACCTACAGCATATCGTAAATAGGAGGCACCAATGAAATTATTCTTACTCTGGATTATGGTTGTTGTAATTCTCATCCCGTGCATGGGATTAACACAGGAATCACAACAACCGTTGTCGTTAGAGGATTGCATCCAAATTGCTCTGGAAAATAATTCCCAGTTAAAGATTTCTGAAAGTCAGTTGCAGATTGCAAATAAGGATTATAAGAGCTCTTATAGTAATATCCTGCCGTCTGTTAATCTCTCATCTCAGATGCGCAAATACGAGCGCGGCCCCTCTTTTTATATTGGAGATGTTTTCATTGGACCATCATCACCGGCTAACGTGCTAACTAAGGGAGAGGATTACGGCTTAGGGTTCTCTGTATCCCAAAATATTTTTGATGGCGGTTATTGGTGGAATAACATTCGCAAAACAAAAAGTGACAAAAAATCCCAGGAATATGCGCACCTTTCGCAGAAACAACTAACTATCGTCATGGTCCACGAGGGTTATTTTACTCTGCTAAAAGCAGTAAAATTATTGGAAGTCGACGATCAGGCTGTTCGTCGCAGCCAGGAGCAATTGGAGCGAACCGAGGCTCAATTCCAATTGGGAGCCGTTGCCAAGGTAGACGTCTTCCAGGCTCGCACAAATCTGGGAAATGACCGTATTGAATATTTGACTCAAAAAAATACAGTGGAGAAAGCAAAACAGGATTTGAACCTTATATTGGGTAGAGACCCTCAAGAACCAATAGAAATTGAAACAGACTTCAGCATGGAAACCCAGGATACCACTTTGAATGCGATGTTTGAACAGGCGCTGGCAAATAACCCCGATCTGAAACGCACCGAACAGGACTTGAAAAGCGCCAAGTTGCAAACCAAGTTGGCTGTCAGTAATTTTATCCCCAGTGTTGGCGGTTTTTACAGTTACTCGCGAACAGTGCCGGATTTTAATGATTTATATAAGGACTTTTTAAATCGCGAATATTACTGGTCCTTAGGATTACAATTAAGATGGAATTTGTTTAATGGATTTTCGGATTTCCTGAACGTCCAGAAATCAAAAATAAACGAGAAAATTGTCCGCGAGCAAGTTGACGATACCAAAAGGAATATCATGTCGATTATCAAATCGTTGGTTGATAATTTGGAATCCTACCGGGAAATCATTGAAATAAACAAGGAAAATCTTGAATCGGCGCGAGAGCAATACCGCCTGGCGCAGGAAAGATACCGGGTTGGCTCCGGCACCGCGCTGGAAGTCAGGGAAGCACAAGTGGGCTTGACCCGTGCCGAGCAAATTCTGGTCAGCGCGGAAAATAATGCCATGATTACATATGCTCAATTGCGGGAAGCTCTCGGAGAACTGGCCACCGCCTATTAAGAGGACACCCATTAATGAACAAAAAGAAACTTATCATCGGTATAATAATCGTCGTTGTAATAGCGGTTCTTATTATTGTTAATGTCGCCTCCAAAGATGAAGGAATCGAGGTGCAAACAGAAAAAGCGTTTCTGGATGACATCACGCAGACAGTCAGCGGAAACGGCAGAATATTTCCTGAGACCGAGGTTAAAATCAGCGCCCGGGTTCCCGGAAAGATACTCAATATTGCCGTCAAGGAAGGTGATTCTGTGAAAGCCGGTCAGGTGTTGGTACGGCTGGAGCAGGAACAGTACAAAGCGGCGTTAGAGAGGGCAGAGTCGTCTCTAATGGAAGCAAAAGCGAATTTGAAGCTTGCCAATAGCGAGTTAAAAAGAGCCAAAGAATTACTTGATCAGAATTTGATTTCAATTGCGGAATTGGAAATTGCTCAGGCAAAATACGATCAGGCGCTTAGTTCGTTGCAGCAACGGGAAGCATCGGTCAACGAAGCCAAAGATGCGCTGGAATGGACGGTTCTTTCCACACCGATTGACGGGGTTGTGACGGAAAAGAACAAAGAACTCGGTGAAATGGCTCTTGGCTCCCAGTTTCAGGAAGATGTCATTTTGCAGGTCGCCGATCTAACTGAGATGGAAGCCCGAATCGAAGTCAATGAAAATGACATCATTAATGTGAATCTGAACGATTCCTCGGAAGTGGAAATTGATGCCTTCCCTGATACTACGTTTACCGGGTATGTGTCGGAAATATCCAATTCGGCGGAAACAAGAGGTTTAGGCAGCATCGAGGAGGTGACCAACTTTGAGGTAAAAATCCGGCTGGTTGACCGGCTTCCTTCATTTCGTCCCGGCATGTCGGCCACAGCAGAAGTTGCCACCGAAACCCGCAAAGACGTTCTCAACGCCCCGATTCAGAGTGTGACCGTACGGGATCGAAAAACCCTGACACGAAAACGAGGGATTGAAGAAAAAGAGGTTGAGGAACCCGAAGAAGAGATCACTCCCAAGGATAAAAAATCGGCTAAAAAAGAAGATGACCTGGTAGAGGTGGTATTCATAGTCGAAGAGGGTGTCGCGAACATGCGCCCGGTAACGCTGGGTATCAGCGATGATAATTACTATGAGATAACATCCGGGCTTCAGGATGGCGAAGAAATTGTGACCGGACCCTACCGGGTGCTGAGCCGCACTTTGAAAGACGGCGGCAAAGTTAAAGTGAATAACAAAAAGAAAAGCCTTGCCAGCAATGAGTAATTGAGTATAAAAAGTAACTGTCAAGGGCTGGGATGACAATCTTAAAGACCTTTTGGACAGTACTCAAAAAATTTATAGGAAACCAAAATGTCAGAACGCTCGCTGATCCAATTTGAAAATATCCAAAAAACGTATATCCTCGGACTCACCAAAGTTCATGCGCTGCGGGGAATTGATCTTCAAATCAAGCGGAATGAATATGTGGCAATTATGGGACCCTCCGGTTCGGGGAAATCCACTTTGATGAATATCATTGGCTGTTTGGATGTTGTTACCGAAGGCAAATATTTCTTAAATGACAATGACGTCAGCGAACTGAAAGACGATGAGTTAGCCCACATTCGCAACAAGGAAATCGGTTTTGTCTTTCAAACCTTCAATTTATTGCCCCGTGCAAATGCGCTTCACAATGTGGAGCTTCCCTTAATTTACAATGGAACTCCCGCTTCAAAGAGAAAAGAACTTGCGATCGCAGCGCTGGAAAAGGTGGGATTGGCTGACCGGATGAAACACAAACCCAATGAACTCTCCGGTGGTGAACGCCAAAGAGTGGCAATTGCCCGAGCTCTGGTAAACAATCCCTCACTCATTCTTGCTGATGAGCCTACTGGAAATTTAGATACGAAAACCGGTGCAGAAATTATGGAAATTTTTGACAATCTGCATGAGCAGGGCAATACTATCATACTGGTTACCCACGAGGCATTCATTGCCGAACATGCCCGTCGTGCGGTTCACCTCAAGGACGGGAAGATCGAATACGAAGAAAATAACAAAGCGGCTAACCGGAGATCCCGTAAAGAGGAAGTGTGATGTTTTTTTGGATTCAAATGGGGGAATATATCCAATTTGCCTGGATCGCTCTAAAAGCCAATAAAATACGCTCTTTTTTAACTACACTTGGCATCATCATCGGCGTAGCGACCATCATTCTCATCTTCACCCTGATTCAAAGCATCAACAAATATGTGGAAGGTGAATTTGCCAATATAGGATCTACCAGCGTGTATGTCAGTAAATTCCCGTGGGTAATTACCAATAACTATTTCGAATTAAGAAACCGCCCCCCAGTAACCATCAGCGAATACGAGGCGCTCGAGAATTATTCGACCTATGCGCGCTGGATTTCGCCTAACATTCAGGCAATGCGCACAATTGAATATCGAAGCAAGTCGCTCGACGATGTGCTCACCGTCGGCTGCAATGATGAGTTTACCGAAACCAATAATGTGGCCACCGAATATGGCAGATGGTTTACGCCATTGGAAGTAAGTCACGGGCGATATGTCTGCATTATTGGGGAAACGGTTGAGAACGAACTGTTCGATAAAGAAGATCCTTTGGGAAAAAGAATAAAGGTCGGCGGCCATCCTTACAAGGTGATCGGCGTTTTGGAAAAGAAGGGAAATTTCTTTGGCTTTAATATGGACAACCAGGTGCTGCTGCCTTACACAGCATTCCAGGGATATGCCATACACCGCCGCGGTATCACCGTTGCAATGAAAGTCGATGATCCCAACGACTTAGAGGATATGAAAGAAGAAACTCGCGGAATTATGCGCCGGGTGCGAAAACTTTCCCCAAAAGAAGAGGATAATTTTGCCATCAATCAGCAGGATATGCTGACCAATTTGTACAAGCAAATTACAACAACATCTTACATTGTCATTTTTATTGTGGGGGGAATATCGCTGCTGGTCGGCGGTATCGGCATCATGAATATTATGCTGGTCTCTGTTACGGAGCGAATCAAAGAAATCGGGGTTCGCAAAGCTGTCGGCGCGACCAAGGGACAAATCATGCTTCACTTTTTATTTGAGTCGGTGGTAATCAGCGCGCTGGGAGGAATAATAGGAATGATCCTGGGGGTCCTGTCGTCGGGAATTCCGCTTAACCTGATGAAGCTGGATGCCAGCGTTTCCGTAGCAACGGTTATCCTCGGGTTGGGATTTTCCACTTTTGTGGGAATCGTATCGGGAATGTATCCGGCTTATAAAGCAGCAAATTTGAATCCCATTGATGCCTTGCGCCATGAATGAAATAACCGGAGTGCGAAATTCGTTTCGCACACAAAAACCCTCGTGTAATCTGGTGGAGACCTGACCGGAGCTTTCGGTGAGGACACCTCAAGCTATAGATGGTGTTTTAACGTATGTATCTTTTAGAACTCATAAAAACAGCCCTTCAGCAGCTTAAAGCAAACCGGATGCGTTCGGTACTCACGACCCTGGGAATCGTTATTGGAATCGGCACCGTGATCCTGATCGTATCGGTGTTGGAAGGGTTTCGCGGGGCTATCGAAGCTGACCTCAACATTTTAGGGGCCAATACTTTTCAGGTGCAGCGCTATGATCCCAATGCAGGCTTCTCCGGACACGGCAGAAGGGAGCAGCGGAAAATTTTGAGGAAAGAATTGGCAGATGCCGTTCGCCAAAGGGCCCCTTCGGTCAAATTTGTTGGCGCAGAGAATTGGGGATACGGGCAAGTTATCACTTATAAGGGAGAAAGAACCAATCCAAATATTTATGTTGCCGGGGGAACACCTGAGTTTACGATTAATAATGGATATTTTATTGCCGACGGAAGATTTATTAATGAACGAGACGTCAGAACCCACACTTACGTAGTTGCTTTGGGAATGGACGTTGTTGATAAACTCTTTCCCCATGAAGATCCTCTCAATAAAATTGTCAAAATTAAAGGCAAGAAATTTACCGTCGTGGGAATTTATGAAGCGCAGGGAGCATCCACCTTCGGTGAAACCAGGGATAATCTGGTTACCATTCCCCTGACTACCTGGGAAGACATTTATGGCAAGAATGACTCGGTTAATTTGACCATAATGGCAAACAGCGCTGAGGTTTTCTACCAGGCTCAGGAGGAAGTCATCGGTATCATACGCAAAGAAAGAAAAGTGCCACCCGGTGAGGAAAACGACTTTGCCTTATTCTCAAATGAAACGCTGATAGATTCATTTAACAATATTGCGGTGAAAATCCAGTGGGGTGGAATTGCGCTGGGAATTATCTCCCTGCTCGTGGGCGGAATCGGTGTCATGAATATTATGCTGGTCTCGGTTACGGAGCGCACCCGCGAGATCGGTATCCGTAAAGCAACCGGCGCACGAAGAGTTGATATCCTAAAACAATTCTTGCTGGAAGCAATTACGCTCTGCATGCTGGGCGGCGTTTTGGGTTTCGGAGTCGGCATCGGGCTGGCAGCGTTGATTGCGCTTATTGCTGGCATGCCTATGTCGGTTCCATTGTGGTCAGTCGTCGCTTCAATGATCACCACAACTGTAATCGGATTGATTTCGGGAATGTACCCGGCGTATAAAGCCGCTACTCAAAATGTGATCGATGCGCTGCGCTATGAGTGAGAAAAAAGTGTTCAGGTGTGCAGGTGCGAATGTGTTGAAGTGTTTGGCTGGTTACCAATCCCCGCCTGGTAACGTTTCTTTAAGCAGGGCACATATTGGCATTGCTTAGCTGAGCTTTGCAGCGAGGGATTCCAAAAAAAATAGCCCTTCGGTGAGGACATCAAAGGGCTATTGAAAAACTATTGAAACAACGCTTACTTAATTCTCACAAATTCAATCCTTCTATTTTGGCTTCTGCCTTCCCGCGTGTTATTCGGGGCAATAGGATTATCCGGTCCGAAACCTTTGGAAATAATCCGGGTCGGATCGATTCCACCCCGAATCAGCCAGTCTCTTACCGAATCGGCGCGCCGTTGTGATAAATTCATGTTCAGGTTACGGCTACCCACATTATCGGTATAGCCGCGAATCTCAACTTCCATATCGGGAAATGCTTTCATAGTGTTTAAGGCTTTCTGGAGAATCTGAGCAGATTCAGGAGAAATATCAGCCTTACCGGATGCGAACGTAACCCCTTCCAATACCATCTTGCCGCCGGCAGCAACTTCAAGAACCATATCGTCGTCTGCCACTAATGGATTGGTACCACGGTTTACTTCGGTGTAATCGTCAACGGAACCGCCGTCGGTATCTCTCTTTAGCGGATTGGTTTTGTATTTATTGACTTCATCACCGTCAAGCAGACCGTCGCCGTCGGTGTCGGGATTATTCATATCGGTACCGGCCCTTACCTCATCACCATCAGATAAGCCGTCATTATCTATGTCGGGATTCATTGCATCCGTCTTGCGGGTGATGATTTCATCGTAATCGGTCAAACCGTCCCCGTCGGTGTCCTTATTATTGGGATCGGTCTTATAAGTGATAATCTCATCATAATCATTTAGCGCATCGCCGTCGGTATCGGCCCTGGTTGGACTGGTGCTGTGCGTATTAACTTCCTCCCCGTCGCGGATGCCGTCGTTGTCCGTGTCTGCTTTCAGGGGATCGGAGGTATATCGGTTAAACTCGGTGCCGTCATCCAGGCCGTCCCCGTCCGTATCGGCCAGTTTCTTATTCGTTCCAAGCTGCTTTTCCACATTGTTTGTTAATCCATCCATATCCGGGTCGGCGTTGCCGCTTTCACCGGAAATCGATATCCCGGCAAACATGGTCCAAAACCCGTCGTTGTTGTCCTGGCCCCCCGTCAATCCGTTGAATTTGTCGCTAAAAATATGGTTATATCCGCCGTTAAATTCCAAAGCGGTTCGTTCGCTCATTTGAATTTGGAGACCGCCGCCCACCGGAACATAGGCATTCCATGCAAACAGATCGTCACTCTGCGAAAGGTTGGCATTAACCGGCAATTCATCAATATTATAAAAAAGTGCTCCCACGCCCCCGTACACAAATAGTCCGCCGTTACCACCGAAAGATATCGGGCGAATCAGGAAACGGTAATCAATAGGTATCACCGTCGTGGCGAAATCATCTGATTTTACCTGTCCGAAGGTTCCGGTTAATTGACCATTCAACGGACCAAACAGATTATACCGGACAAACCCGGACATCCCCACGCCTCCCTCGTCAAGATTCTGCCCAAATTCGGTATCGGGGCTCAGGCGTCCAAACACTGCGCCTAAGGAGAGCTGGGAATATCCCTGAGCGGTAAAAAACAGAAGTACCAGGAATGATGTAATTATTCGATAACTATTCTTCATAAGATCTTTGCCTCCTAAAATTTTTGACAATGACTAATTTTTCACGGCGAAAGATACAAAACTATCAAAAAAATGTCAACGTTTTCAAAAAGCAATTATCCCACTCCGAATGGGTTTGTTTTTGGAATTGGCTATAAATATGGAGTTGTCGCAAAAGTCTAAAGAACTCAATTACCGGATTGAATCAAGGAGCAATGTTATCAACAGCTTTTTTGGCTTTGCCAATGCTCGCAATCAACCGGCTTTGAATTAGCCTGCCCGCCGCAAAAAAATTTGTTTCACAATCCGTCCGGCTTTAGCCGGATTCAAGCAAAAGCTCCAGATCCTTGCGGGTAAGCTGCTTTATAAGGTTGGAATCGGATGTAATCAACTTATCGGAAAGCTGCTTCTTTTTTTGCTGAAGCGTCAAAATCTTTTCTTCAACGGAATTTTTCACGATGTATTTATAAACAAATACACGCTTCTCCTGCCCGATCCGGTGAGCCCTGTCCGTAGCCTGACGTTCCACAGCCGGATTCCACCACGGATCGAGATGAATAACGTAATCGGCGGCAGTCAGGTTTACGCCCAATCCCCCGGCTTTGAGCGAGATCAGAAAAGCAGCAATGTTTTGATTTTCCTGGAAATTTCTTATTCTTTGCGCCCTATTCCTGACCTTGCCGTCCAAATACTCATATTGAAGCGATTTGTTATCAAAGAATTGGCGAACGATTTTAAGGAAGCGAACGAATTGGGAAAATATCAGGACTTTATGACCTTTAATCAGAACCGTTTCCAGCATATCATCCAGCAATTGCATTTTCCCCGAATCCCCAATATCGGCAGTTTCATCAAATATTGCCGGATGGCAGGCCAACTGCCTGAGGTACGTTAACGCCTCCAGAATTTTCAACTTGCTCTTGTTTAATCCCTTATTCTCAATTTGAAAAAATATTTCGTCGCGGTAATACCGAAGCCACTTTTGGTAAATTTGCTGCTGCTGTTCGGTCATTTCAACAAAGTGGATCACTTCTGTCAGCGGCGGCAATTGGGTTTCGACTTCTTGTTTGGTGCGGCGGAGTATAAACGGGAAGATTAGCTTCTTAAGGGCTTTTATTTTATCGTCCCTTTCTTCAGGCGGAATGTCCACATAACGCTTCTGAAATTGTTTCAAATCCCCCAGCAATCCCGGGTTTAAAAAATTAAGCTGCGCCCAGAGATCGACCAGGCTGTTCTCAACCGGGGTTCCGGTCAGCGCTAATTTATAAGGCGCTTTAATCCGGCTGACGGCTCGGTAGGTTTTCGTTTCGGGGTTTTTGATTTTTTGCGATTCATCTAAGATTAAGTAGGAATACTCTTCTTCCATTAGAAAATGCTGATCCTGCAGGGCAATGCCATAACTGCACAGAATGACATCGTATTGGGAGATTTTTTTAAATTGCATCTTCCGGTCACCGCGGCTCCCCGAATAGATAAGAACATTTAAACCGGGAGCGAACTTTTCAATTTCCTGTTTCCAATTGAATATGAGGGTGAGGGGCATGACAATTAATGCGGGCTGAATCAGCCGATTTAATTCTTTGAGTTTGAGCAGCAAAGAAATAACCTGAACGGTTTTGCCCAACCCCATATCGTCAGCCAGTATGCCCCCGAAGTGGAATTCATTCAAAAAGAACAGCCAGTCAAGTCCCGATTGTTGGTATTTTCGCAATTCCCCCTTCAGGTGGGAAGGGGGGACAACCGCATTTATTTTTTCAAAGGCTTCGAATTTTTGAAGAAGCATTTGGGACTGCTCATCAAGTATAAAATCCTGCGTTAGTCTCTTTAGTTCTTTTAATAGAACAACTCCCGCGGCTGGCAAGCGAAGTCTGCCTGAACCGTCAGCCAAATCCAGCAAGAAGGAGAATTCTTTTATTTTCTCGCGGAGGTGTTCCTGAAGATAAATCTGCGATCCATCCATCAGCTTCACGTATTGTTTGCCGATCTGAATCTGTTTGACCAAATCAGGTATTTGTAATGCCTTGTTCCCGGCGAAGAGTCCATACTTGAAATCGAGCTGGTTCCCCTTCAAATTCACTTTCAATCTTAACCGCGCTGTCTGGCGATGTACCCTGAAACGGCGCAAGTTTTCCTCCCCGTAAATCTCGAAGCCTGACTTTTTAAGTTTGGGAATGATGTTGCGCATCCAATCCAATACGTAATAATCAGAGGCAATATGCCAGTGCCCGGAGCGGTAGATCAAGCCATGTTCCTCCAAAAATGAGCGGGCTTCCTTTTCGGCATGGAGGTCCCGCTGAACGATCAGCATGTGATCATTGGTGTTAACCAGGCTTCTATCCATCGGCATATAAAGAGGGAATTCAAATCGCTGGTATTGGAAACCGGCATTGATCTGAAGCTGCCCGTTTTCTTCCGATAGCAGGATTTTTTTCCGGGTTAAAGGTAATTTAACCTGGTCAAAGTGATCGGCCAGATTTTGCCAGTCCAGCACCGCTAGAATATGCGGCAAATAGAGCCGAATAAAATCTTCGATGTCCGAATGAGGAATATCAAATTTTTGTTGGACACGGAAATAGTTGTTCCAAAAAATAGCTGGGAGGACAGAATTGATTTTATAAAGAACAAAATCGTAAAGCATATAGACAGGATTCGAACTCAGGATAATGGCGGGTCTTTCAATACTAATTATGTTATCAGCAAAGGAAAGACATGGCTGGAGCAAATAACCGGACTTTAGTTTTATCAAACGGAGCATAATTTTCGCCTCGTCCGGGAAATAGGAAATTTTTGCGGGGGTTCGTTGAGTGGGATCCTTTATCAGGACGTTGCTGTTTTTCAGCCACTCCAGCAGGAACCCGACGGGTTGGGCGTAGCTGAACACGGGGTGAGAATTAAATGAATTGGATTGCAGATAAAGCAGACAATTCAGTTCTTCCTGGCTGATGTTTACCTTACTGCTATCGAGAGTGGACAGGGACAAACGAATATCCCGCCCGACATTGCCATCCAAACGCGTATAGCTGGCGTAGGGAACCACCTCCCAGTTACCGGCGCGCATTTCGATGGTGAAATACGGCGAATAGACACCCTCTTTCAGTTCGAACGTTTTCGGCTGCGGTACCTTCTTTAACAGCCCGACCAGTTGTTCTATTTTATTTCTCCACTCCATATTCTGAGTTTTTTCCTCCAAACAATACTTAATTCATGTTACGATTTGGTTAATTATTCATCGATTTTTTCTGAAAAGCCAAAAAACCATTTTCATATTGGTTGAATTTCCCCGGTGACAATCCTCCGGTTAAACAGATAAAAAAACCACTTATATAAAATAAAAGCACTGAGAATATTGACCGACATCAGCCCTATCCAAACCCCTGTTAAATTGAAGATCAGCCCGCCAAAAAATGCAAAGGGGATTTGCAGGATGAACATGCGGAAAATATTTGCAATCAAATACTGGCGCCCCATGCCCAGACCCTGAAAGCTGGCAATACTGCAAAAGTACAGGCTTATAAACAAGTAGCCTATTGCGGTTATCTTCAGCGCCAGCGCACTAATTTCCAGCACCTCACTGCTCTGAGCAAAAACCGCTGCGAACGTTCGTGGACTGAGCAATATGATCACCGATGTGAATGCCATCATTGAAAATGATACCATAATACCCTTATGATAGATCTCTTTAATGCGTTCGATTAACCTTGCTCCAAAGTTGTGACCGGTCAAGATAGTGATTGCCTGAGAAACTCCAATTGCCGGCAAGAAAATGACAACTTCGTAGGTAAATACAATGGTATAAGCTGCCCGGGCATTATCCCCAAAGGGCTTCAGAATTAAAAAAATGAATCCCATCGCAACGCTGGTTAGAATCTGGCTTAGAGAAGATGGAAACCCGACCTGGAGAATTCCCTTAACAATCTGCCATCGAAACTTGAATTTGGAGATAATTAAATGGGTCGGTCTTCTTTGAACGAATAAAACAAATAACATATACAGCAAAGAAATACTCCTGCCAATTCCAGAGGCAAGCGCCGCTCCGCGGATTCCCAATTCCGGGAAGGGACCGAAACCAAATATCAACAACGGATCCAATATCAGGTTCAATACCGTCCCTATCATCATAAATTTCATCGGGGAGACGGTGTCTCCCCACCCCTGGAAAATTCCACTGCAAAACATGGAGAGCAAACTTACGGGGGCAAAGATGAAAATGATGGTCAAGTAATCCATTATGAATTTAAGGAGTTCCCCCTTTGCGCCCAAAAATTCAAAAAGGTGCTTTTGAATTAGCAGACCCAGAATGGTAAAACCAATGCCGATGGTTAGCGCTAAGATAAAGGTGTGCAGCGCAGCATCTATTGAAACATTTTCTCTTTTGCTGCCTAAATTTCTTGAAATAAATGAATTCACCCCAACCCCAATGCCCGAACCCAAAGAGATCATAATTAGCTGTACGGTAAATGCCAACCCGATGGCGGCAATAGCTAAATCCCCTAACCGGCTGACGAAAAAACGGTCAATAAAATTATAGCTGGTAATAAAGAAGAAACCGATAATCATCGGTGCAGCCAATTTGAATAGTTGGCGAAAAATCGAACCGGTCAATAATTGGTCTGTGTCAACTCTTTTCATCTAAGATTCTATTAATATGGATATGTACTTTTTCTATTTAGCGCAAATACCGTTTCAATCCGATTAGATATTATTTTGCAAACTATGAAATATACTCAAAAAATCTAAAATTGGAGCGATGAATATATTTTATTTTTGGTTAGAGCAGAGATACCAGATATACTATTTATAGCTCTGCCTTTTTATTACTTTACAGCTTAAATTTTTATTCGTTATATTCAGATTACACTTATCTAATTCCCAACAATGAAAAACGCAGCCCACAAGATTCTTTATATTGAGGATGATCCTGCCTCCAGGTTGCTGATCAAAAAAATATTGGATCGCCCTCCCTTTCAATATTTCGATGCGTCCACGGGAATGGAGGGACTAACCAATTGCATCAAAATCCGTCCCGACCTCATCTTAATGGACATCATACTGCCTGATATTTCCGGAGCGGAATTAACCACAAAGATCAAGAGCATCCCGGAATTTAAGAATATCATTATAGTCGCTATAACCGGTGAAACAAGTGAAGAATCGAGGGAAATCTCCCTGATCGCGGGCTGCGATGGATATATACCCAAGCCGATTGATACCATAACATTCGCTGACCAAATTCTAAAATTTTTGGAGGGCCAGCGGGAAGAAGTCAGCGAGGAGCGAAGGGAATTCGTCAGACAGAGGTATCAGGAAACGCTTGTCGATCATCTCACCAGCAAAGTTAATGAACTTCAAATCTCCAATAAGCTCCTAACCGAAAGAACCGATCTTCTAAAAAACTATTCCCACAAATTAGAACAACTACTTGGTGTTATCAACCGCTTGCAGGTATGTCAATCACTCCGTCAACTTGAAGAAACTCTGCATGACGAAATTAAAACAAATCTGGATTTTAGCCGGTGTATTTTTTTTGAACCGGATTTTCAGAAAAATCAACTGAAACCTTCGATGGCATGCGGGATAGAAAAAAACAAATGGAACAAGATGGAATTGTCCATTGATCTTCATTTGTTAAGGACGGCATTTGAAAAAAAGCATGTTCTCTCCTTCAACGAAAAATCAGAATTTAACAGGCAACTTTTTACAGATATACAAAAAAAATTGGAGACCAATCAATTTATTTTGGGACTGCTGGGGAATCCGCAGAAAAATGATCCCGAAATATTAACAAAACAAGAAATACACGATCTCATAACCAAAACCTTTTCCGACTTGCATGAATACCATGATACGGATATTGAAATTATCCGAGATCATTTAAAGGAATTCATGGTTTCGGACGTTTTCACTGTTGGGGGCTACTTATTTGTTGACACTAAGAACTCCTACGATCTGAACGGCAGCGAGAGAGAAAAGAGTCCTTCGTATGACGTCGGGATATTGGAAATGCTGCTGCAAGCTGCCAGTCTTATTTATCTGAATTTACAACTTAGAGAACAGCTGAAAGAGCTTTTTGTCCGCGCCGAAAGAGACGCGGTGACTGATTATCTGACCAATTTGTTTAACTATCGTTATCTTAAGCAGCAATTGTCCAGAGAGTTTGACCGTGCCCGGCGGCATAAATCAAGATTTGTTTCGTTGATGATCGACATCGATCATTTCAAATTGTACAACGATACATTTGGACATCAGGCCGGTGATGTTGTATTGCGGAATCTTGCCGACGTTTTGAGAAAGAATACCCGAAGCAGTGATATTGTTGCTCGTTACGGTGGAGAGGAATTCGTTATTGTGTGCCCGGAGTTGGAAAAAGAAATGGGGGTTGTATTAGCAGAAAAACTAAGAACCATGGTTCTCAAAACACCCCTTACCGATGGAAAGAACTTACCGGATAAGAAAATCACGATCTCCGTCGGGGTTGCGGCTTACCCGGAGGATGCTGACTCTCCCAATGATCTGATTAATAATGCGGATACTGCCCTTTACAAGGCAAAAAAGAATGGGCGGAACCAGGTGCAGGTTTATTCTGCGAACAAAACGTAGCTGGCCTCCGTTTTTAAAGCTCCTTGTAAGCCATCAAAGTAAGAAATTCAGTGAAATCATCTTCGGTCACCAGCCTGCTGAGAATATCAGAAGCTAGTTCAAAATTCCCTTTGGCATATAATTTCTTTCCCCACATTTTCTTGATTTTATCTAATTCGTGCGGAAGGAATTCTTGATATAGTTCGGTCGTAATATCGCGGCCATCGGAAAGTTTGGCACTGGGATGATGGATCCATTGCCAGATCTGCGCCCGGGAAATTTCCGCCGAAGCGGCATCCTCCATCAAATTATTAATGGCGGCCGCTCCAGTTCCCCGAAGCCAGGATTCAATGTATTGCAATCCAACGCTTATGTTGAGCCGGAGTCCCTCTTCGGTTATCTCCCCGCCAGGGATACTAAAATTTAGCAGATCCCCCGCTGCGACTCTTACCTCCTCCCGCAACCGGTTTTTTTGATTGGGTTTCTTTCCCAAAAATTTGTCGAATTCCTTTTGAGCCGTCGGTACTAAATCCGGATGTGCTACCCACGTTCCGTCAAAGCCGTCGTTAGATTCTCGCTTTTTATCCTCCCTGACTTTGGCTAAAGCGACTTTGTTAATTTCGGCATCCTTTCGACTGGGAATAAAGGCTGCCATCCCCCCAATGGCATGCGCCCCTCGGTTATGACATGTCTTTACCAAAAGGTCGGTGTATGCCCGCATAAACGGGACGATCATTGTAATCTGAGCACGGTCGGGCAGAATAAAATCGGACTGATAGCGGAATTTTTTGATGACGCTGAAAATATAATCCCATCTACCGGCGTTGAGTCCGGCGGAATGATCTTTCAGTTCATACAGAATTTCTTCCATCTCAAAAGAAGCTAGAATGTTTTCGATCAACACCGTTGCTCTTACGCTCCCAGCCGCTATCCCCAATTCATTTTGGGCAAATATAAAGACGTCGTTCCAAAGGCGAGCTTCCAGGTGACTTTCCAATTTAGGTAGGTAAAAATAAGGCCCGCTGCCGCTGTCGATTAGTTTTCGGGCATTATGGAAAAAATAAAGTCCGAAATCGAACAGCGACCCGGATATCTTCCGCCCGTCAATTACGACATGCTTATCGTTTAAATGCCACCCGCGCGGACGAACCATCAGGGTGGCAATTTTCTTTTCTAATCTATATTCCTTTCCGTCCTGGTTGGTAAAACTAATCGTCCGGTTAACCGAGTCCTTTAAGTTGATATGTCCTTCTATGATATTGATCCAGGTGGGTGAATTTGCGTCCTCAAAATCTGCCATAAACACTTTAGCGCCGGAGTTGAGCGCGTTGATCATCATTTTGCGGTCAACGGGTCCGGTAATCTCCACCCTTCGGGCCTGCAAATCCGCAGGAGTTGATGCCACCCTCCAGCTCTTATCTTTTCTGACCTTCTCAGTAGACGAAAGAAAGTCCGGCAAAAAACCGGAGTCGATTTCATCCTGTCTCTCTTTGCGCTTTTCCAATAAGGACAAGCGGCGAGCATTGAACTCCCGTTGCAGCTTTGCAACAAAAGTCAAGGCTTCGGGTGTTAGTATCTCTGCAAATTCACGAGTATACTTGCCTTTGATTTCAATTCCGTCCGGAGGATGATAGGAAGTTAAACTCATGCAAGAAATATCGTCAATTGTATTGGAGTGTTTAGGAGTTGGAGTGTCGAACTGTTTAAATCTTCAAGTATTCAAGTGCTCGAGTGTGAAATTATGTAGTATTTAAGTGTCCAATAAGTTATGGTCATTTATTGTCATTTAAATGACGCCGTCAAAAAAGTATCCATGAAAAACGGCAATCCAAAATCCGGAATCCGAAATTGGCTAATTCCCAAAATAACGGTCGCCGGCGTCGCCAAGTCCGGGTAGAATAAATGCCTGGCTATTCAGCTGGCGGTCTAGCGCAGCAGTATAGACTTTGATGTCGGGGTGCGCTTTGTGTAGTGCCTTAATGCCCTCAGGTGAACTAATGATAAAAATCATCCTGATGTTTTTGGCGCCTTTTTCTTTTATCCTGTCGATTGCAAAATTAGAACTGCCCCCGGTAGCCAGCATGGGGTCCAGCAAAATGGTTTCAAATCGATCCAAATCTTCCGGCAGGTTATTTTAATAATCAACCGGCTTGAAGTTATCTTCATCTCTGTAAACACCAATTATACCTACACGGACTTCCGGCATAATTTTGAAAATTCCATTCATCATTCCCAAACCGGCTCTCAAAATCGGCACCAATAATGCGTCCCGCTTGAACTTTACGCCAGTGGTCTTTCCCAGGGGAGTCTCGACCTGCTTTTGTTCCACCTCAAAATCATAGGAGACTTCATGAAAAAGTAACATGCTGATCTCTTCCAACAGCCGACGAAATTCGATAGACGGGGAATTTTTATCCCGCAGCCTGCATAGCTTATCTAAAACCAGGGGATGATTGGATACATGTAGATTGGGTCTACGACCTCGTAGAGGAAAGCTGCTATCAGTTTTCATTAAAACCTTCTACAATTACTTGATGCGTTTTTTTTACAAGATCGTGGCGGTTTTCAAACGAATAATTCTGAGTATCAATGGACTTGTGTATCTTCACCCTAACTTTTCCGGGCTTGATTTTAATTCTCTTTTTCGGCAGTATGTCGTAAGTTCCTTTGATTGATACCGGTAGAACCGGGAGCCCGGTATTAATTGCCATAACAAATGAGCCTTTCTTAAACTCATGGATATTGCCGTCGCTGCTTCTCGTCCCCTCCGGGAATGCCATTACTGAGAATTTCTTCTCCACAATTATTCTTTCGGCATCTTTCAAAGTCTGAATTGCCTTTGATCTGTTGCTGCGATCAATCTTCAAGATGCCGGCAGCTTGCATTCCCCACCCGAAAAAGGGGATTTTAAACAATTCTCTTTTAGCTAAGAAAGTGAGTCGTAACGGCAAATTATAAACCAGTACGGGAATATCCAGATGGCTCTGGTGATTGGACGCAACTAAATAAGCCGTCCCCGGCTTAATATTTTCTTTCCCTGAAATTTCAGCTTTAATATTTGCTGCAAGCAAAATGATCCTGGAATAGCTCCGGGTAACACCTCCATAAATAAGCGGAGAATACCGGCTAAAAATGCTGATCAGAACAGCAAGGCTTCCGCATATAACGGTCGCAATAGCTACGACGATTGCAAAAACAATGGCTCTAAACATACTTTAATCAAAACTCTCTTTTAATGACCCCGAAACCGGTATATTGTTTTAGCATCTCCGGAACCATAACAGATCCCTCGTCGGTTTGGTAATTTTCCAAAAGTGCAACCATCAATCGGGATGTGGCAACACCGGAGCCATTTAGGGTGTGCACAAATTCCGGTTTGGAATTTGAACTGCGCCGAAAGCGTATATTCATTCTCCGGGCTTGAAAGTCCTCAAAATTACTGCAACTGGATGCCTCCAGCCATTTTTCTTCAGCGGGGGACCATACTTCAATGTCATAGCATTTCGCAGCGGCGAAGCTCAAATCGCCGGTACATAACTCCATGATCCGGTAAGGGATTCCCAACAACTCCAACACCTTGCAAGCATCATTCAGCAAAGATTCCAATTCAACATACGACTCCTCAGGGGCTGCAAATTTTACCAGCTCAACTTTATTGAATTGATGAACGCGAAGAAATCCCCGGGTTTCTCTTCCCCATGACCCCGCCTCTCGCCTGAAGCAGGCGGAATACCCGCAGTATTTTATCGGCAAGTCCTCCCCGTTGAGAATCTCATCCCTGAGAAGATTGGTGATGGGCACCTCCGCAGTTGGAATCAGAAACAGATCGTCTTTCTCGCAGTGATACATATCTTCTTCCAATTTGGGCAACTGACCGGTTCCCCTCATGCTTTCCCGATTAACAACAAACGGCGGGAGAACTTCCTTGTATCCATGTTGGGAGGTTTGCACGTCCAGCATAAAATTAATAAGAGCGCGTTCCAATTTTGCGCCCTGGCCCTTGTAAACAGGAAATCCGCTGCCTGATATTTTGCTTCCGGCCGGGAAATCCAAAATATCTAACCTTTCAGCTATATCAATATGGTTTGAAATTTTGAAATCAAATTCAGGCATTTTCCCCCATGCCCGGATCACCACATTTTGAGATGGGTCTTTTCCTACCGGAACGCTCTCGTGCGGGATGTTTGGAACTTTGTCTAATTCTTGAGAAAGTTCTGTTTCAATTTCTTTAAGTCTTTCGTCAAATTCCTTTATGGATTGGCTAATTTCTCTGGTTTTTTGAATTACTTCAGAGGCATCTTTTTTTTCTTTTTTTAATTTGCTCACTTGTTCTGAAGAAACATTGCGGTCATGTTTTAGTTTTTCGACTTTCTGTAGGACATTCCTCCGTTCTATATCCAGTGAAAGAATTTTATCAATTTCAGCAGTTTCACCTTTATTTTTTAGCCCCTTTTTTACGAGAGAAGCATTTTCGCGGATGAACTTTAGGTCAAGCATTTTTTTTGCCTTAAAAATTTTGATTTAAAACTAATTTCTTAATTGAATTAACGAAAAATATATACAAACACAAAAATTATTCAAAGCATAAAAAGGTTCGACAACTCCAAGGAAAGCGGTGATGGTATTACGAGGGAACAAAGTAAGGCTTAATATTCCAACTGAGTAGCTTGTTTATAGTACTCGTAAAATCCAACTTCTTCCAGTTCGTCCTTTATTTCGCTGGTAATCGATTCGATAGTCAATTTACCAAGCCCAACCATGAATTTTCTCAATTCTTTGATGAATTGCTGTACCCAAACAGTGAAGCCTAATAGCTCCTTGTCGGTTATGTTCTTTAGCTCAATTTTCAGCTCATTATTATCTGTTACTTTAAACTTGGAGAGTACTTGAAAATAAGGCAGGATTTGCTGATGACTTGACTTGAGCATTTCCCTGGTTTTTTTCTTCCCTATTAAGGAAGCAGAGAAATTATAACACAAAGTGTAGAGATGTTGAAGCAACTGAGGGCTAATTGAATTATTGGTCTCCAACGTTCCCCTCTATTTTAGGATGGTCTCAACCATTTTGACAACTTCACCAATTTCATGAGAATTGGTGAAAGAGATACCCTTTAGGTTTGCCGCTGTTTTTTCATACTGCGCCCTGCTGGTCGAATCGGTGAGAAGGAGAAATGGGATATCGCTTTTCTCGCGGATAGCACTGAAAAACTCAACCCCGGTACTATCGGGAAGTTTGGTATCGGATATAACAAGATTCGGTTTCAAGCTATCGACAAGGTTTTTACCTTTATTGGCGGTTTCCACCGCATAAATTTCGTATCCCATGCTTTCAAATGCTTTTTGAAGCAGCTTTTGCACCACCATACTGCTATTTACAATCACGATGCGGAGGACTTTTTGTTCCTTCTTCTCTTCAGGCGCCTTGGTTGGGGCATCGGCCTGTTTTTCACCCTCCATCTGCAATGGCCTTGGTTCGATAACAAAATCGCCTTCCTGCCAATTTAGTAGGGTGTCAAGGGCGCTATCTTCCGAAAGATTTCCCAATTTTACTTTCTGCAATTCTCCCTTTTCGTAAAATATTTCTCCCTGTTCGCCATCCTTCTTCACAATCACCTTTCCATTCAGTGAATTGTTCTCACAAAATTTTAGGACATCAACCAATTTCTTCTCCGCTAAATTCCCTCTAACGGCTTGAACTGTTTTGCCGGTGCTGCCTTTTGCCGCCTTCTGCAAGGTATCCCGCAAGCGCTGGCTCATGATTTTTCCCATACTCAAGGTAATGGAGGGGAAGCGCTCCACGATCAGGTCAAAATCGGTTTTATTTAGAATAAACATCTCGGAAGGCTCTGTACTCATCACAGAAGCGGAACGTGGTTCCCCGGTTAACAAAGCCATTTCGCCGAAGTAATCACCGCCTCCCAGGGAAGCAATCACTTTTTCTTCCCCCTCCTCACTGGTAACAACAACTTTTACTCTGCCGCTGATAATGATGAACATTTTATCGCCGGGATCGCCAGCTTTGCAGATTGTTTCATTCTTTTCAAATGGTTTAAACTTCAGTCTTTCTACAATAAAGCCGATGCCATCCTTGCCTAAAGTCCTAAAAAACGGGACTTTTTTTAAAACCTCACTGATTTGAAACATAGAATTTGCTCCTTCAGATTTGTTGTTACCTTTCCCGCTTCATCGGGAAAGTTTAAGCAGGAAATACATTAGGTATAAAATAAATCCCAAAAGAGCGATCATCCAAATGAGAGACCTGCCCTTTGTCCGATGTCTTTGACGGCGGATTCTGATTCCGGGATGCCTTCTCTGGTCTTTATCCGGATCGTAGAATCGAGGGGTATATTGAAACGAACGATGCTTGCTCAATTTCGTAAACATGTTAATTCCTTTGCGAGCTCATATCCCCTTTCCTTCTATTTTTCAATTTAATAAAACAAAACAATAGTGTCAACTAAAGGTGATTTAATACTTTTCTAATTTTAGTCTGGCTTTTTAAGCAGACAAAATTGCAGTCTTGCCGTTACGCCCGCGGATGGAACTCTTTATAAATCTGGCGAATATACTGGCTGGATAAATGAGTATAAATCTGCGTTGTGGAAATATCAACATGGCCCAGCATTTCCTGCACCGCCCGCAAGTCTGCGCCATTTTCCAAAAGATGTGTTGCAAATGAATGACGGAAAATATGCGGATAAACCCGCCGGCTTATATTGGCCTGCCGGACATACTTCTGGATCAGCTTCCACATGCCCATGCGGGAAAAATGCTTGCCAAAACGATTCAAGAACAATTGATTTCGGGAGCCAATTCCATGCGACTGTATGGGGCGAACCCTGGCCAGATAGAGCTTAATCCAATGGATCGCTTCCTTCCCGATGGGGATGATCCTTTCTTTATTTCCCTTTCCAAATACACGCAGTATCTCCTCATCGATAAACACATTCTCTATTTTTAAATCAATTGCCTCCGACACCCTTAATCCGCAGCCATACAAACTCTCGAGAATAGCCCGGTCCCTGATTCCCATTGGTGTTTCGACATCGGGAGAGTTCATCAAATTCGATACTTCGTCTACGGATAGAACCTCCGGTAATTTGCGTCTTAGTCGGGGCGTCTCCAACAGTTCTGTCGGGTTGGCTTTGGTTTCGCCTTCTTCGATCAAAAATTTGTGGAAGCCTCGAATAGCCGAAAAATTCCGTGCAACGGTCGCATTGGACAATCCTAATTTTGCCAAAAGCTCCGTATAATCCTGTATGGTCAATGATGTTATTTGACCGACCGTTGTAATTTTTTGATTTTCCAAAAATCCCAGATAGCGTTTCAAATCATTTTCGTAGGAAAAAACAGTGTTATTGGAAAATCCCTTTTCCAGAGAAAGCGAGCGCAGGTATCTCGCGAGTAATTTCTCCCAAGACATTCCGGATTAGCCTCTCACAAATGGGTTGTGCTTTTTCTCATGTCCAACTGTGGTTTCAGGACCGTGTCCGTTATAAAGAATGGTATTATCCGGCAGGCTATATATTTTGGTTTGAATGGTCTCAATCAATTGATGATACGATGAGCCGGGAAAATCCGTGCGCCCGATTGATTCACGAAAAATGACATCGCCGACAAACGCTACACCACCGGAGACCAGCGTAATATTCCCCGGCGTATGACCGGGCGTATGAAGCACTTTGAACCGAATATCATCTAACTCCACAGTATCGCCTTCGTTCAGCAGCCGATCCGGCGGAGGAGATTTTAACACAACTCCCATAAATGTCGAGAGATTGAACTGCGGATCGCTCAGATACGGTTCGTCCAGTGGATGGATCATCAACTGTGCGCCGGTTTCCCTAATAATCTCTGCATTGCCGGCAATATGATCACCGTGACCATGCGTGTTAATTAGGTAGACCAATTCCAAATTTAGTTCGGAGATTTTACTAAGGATAGATTGCGAATCTTCGCAGGCATCAATCAGAATTGCTTTCGAAGAACCTGAGGAATGGATTATGAAATTATTGACACCAAAAAGACCAAGAGTCAATTTGTGGATCACCATCAGTCATTATCGGGAATAAGATGTTCCGCAACGGAGAGCGCAATGCCGGAGAGCATTATTTCTGGCGCCAACTGGGTAAAATCGCCGGACAAAATATTTTTCTGAACATTTGCGTAGAACGAGCAACCGGCTTCCTTTTCCACAATGATACCCGATAGCCGGTCCTGATATTCTCCGAAAAAGATAACTTCCCCTAATGACTCGCTGGGAACATAGCCGGTGCAAAAATGCAATTGAATATGCGAGTTCATGGTGTAAATAGAAATCAAATTCCCCTGGTCGTTTCCGATGGGAATATCAGGATAAATTTCAAGGGAGAGTCTTCGCTTTTCTTTTTGATTTTCAAGAACGAACCGGTAATTATCCACACGTTTCACCGGCTCAACGCCTAACACCTTACTGATAATCTCAATATCTTTTTCAGTGAATTTAAAATCTTTCAACTAAGAGCTCCGTTGCCTATTAATTGTAGTGAATTTATTAAAAAAAGAAGTTTTCTGCAAATGTAAATTAAAGCCACGATATGAATTACGAAGCCTCATGCCAAAAGTTGTTGGTAGAATGCAAAATAACCATTGTTTTGATTCCAAAAAAGAGGCATCTTTTTGGTTCGAAAATAGGGAGAATTCACTTGGAAACGTTTCTCTTAATCGTGTCAATATTGGTCATTTTGATCGGTTTGATCGGAACCATTGTGCCTATGCTGCCGGGTATTCCCCTGATTTACCTGGGATATATTGTCTGGGGATTAACATCCGGCTGGAAAGATTATGGGTCAACAACAATGGTAATAGTCGGAGTCGTTACCGTTGCTTCCGTTTTATTGGACTACTATGCCGGCGCAGCGGGAGCTAAGAAATTTGGTGCATCTACCGCCGGGGTTGTCGGCGCGTTTTTGGGGGCAATTTTCGGCATCATATTCTTCAACATTCCGGGCTTGATCCTGGGGCCCTTTGCCGGAGCAGTCATCGGGGAAATGATTGCGGGGAAAAAACAAAGTGAGGTTTGGCGCGCCGGTTGGGGGGCTTTTTTAGGATTTCTTGCCGGCAGCTTTTTTAAAATTATTGTAGGGACTATATTGGCTATTATGTTTTTCTATTTAATTATATTTTGAATAAAATTCTTCTTATGGAAGTTCAGTGCTGATGCCTTATTGGAGATATACGACCTTAATTTCCTTATTCTACTTTTGTATTTTGCCGGCACAGGATTATTTGTGGCCGACCGATGCGAGTAAAAATGTTACCAGCAGTTTTGGAGAATTTCGTCCACGGCATTTCCATGCCGCATTGGATATTAAAACCTGGAGTCAAACCGGATATAAGATCTTCGCCATTGAGGACGGCTATATTTACCGGATTCGGGTGTCGTCGCACGGGTATGGAAAAGTCATTTATTTAAGATTGAATGACGGCAATATCGCTGTCTATGCTCACCTGAACGGCTTTATCCCCAAACTGGAGGATTACACCGACTCGCTTCGTTTGGCTGTAAAGAATAATACACTGGATACGTTTCCGAAACCATTTCAATTCCCGGTAAAAAAAGGTGATTTGCTTGGCTACACCGGCGACACCGGAATCGGGGTTCCCCATTTGCATTTCGAAATCCGTGATCCCAAAAATTTTCCTATCAATCCATGGCAGTTTTACAAAAACGAAATAACAGATGACAAACCCCCATTGTCCCGCTCCCTCGCCATCATTCCTCTGAGCGTGACCACATTAATTAATTTTAATCCGGATTCTTTAATTCTGAATTTTCAGCCGCGTCAAAAAATAGAAATATCCCAACCGGTTTATCTGACAGGCAAGGCTTATATCGCCGTAAAATCATTCGACCAAGCCGACGGCGCAGATAACCTGTTTTCTTTTTACAAAGCATATCTTTTTGTGAATAATTTGTTGACCTATCAGGTGAAATATGACCGCTTTAGTTACACGGAGACCCGCTTAGTTGAGCTGGACAAGAATTATTCTCTCTGGAGAAGAGACTTGGGCGTATTCCATAATTTTTACCGCCATCCATTCAATAGTCTATCGTTTTACCAAGATTCCCCAAAAGGAAGCGGTGTTCTTTCCGAAAAAAATCTAAATGAAGGGTTGAACAGCATCCGCATAGAATTATATGATTTTTACGGAAATCACAGTGAAATTGAATTTCAAGTTTTTTATCATAGAAAAAATCAGCTGAAAGTTTTCGATCTCAGCAAGGTTTCAAAAACGGGCATGGTGGGATTGAAAACTCCGGTTCCTCTTGAAGCGGTGGAAGTTAAATATGGAAATCCCAATTTTACCAAAGTGAAAACGGCCGGCGGTTATGAATTAAAATTACTAAACAATTTTATGAACAGTTATTACTACTCTCTTTCATTACCAATTCATCCTGAACCTGAATACCATATGGTTCAAATAAATTCATTTGATGGGAATGGCATTCCTCTGCTACCCCTTTTTATAAACCTAAATGAATCCTCCCCGACTACCTCTACCGACACCTTAGAAGTTTTGGGAACAAGATTCTTGGGTAACCAGTTCGCCGTAAAGACCAAAGGCCCCTCTCATATGTTTGATCAACAAAACATCACACCCGCTTTCCAGTTTCAACCGGATGCTCATACTAACTATGCCGTGTTCAGCATTGACGCATTCAAAAATAATCCTGACAGCGGATTATCCGATATTCACAATTGGATTCAGGTGATTCCCGGGAGAAAAACAGCGGCTTTTTCATCCGACAACAACATCCGGGTGGACTTCTATGAAGATGCAGCGTACGATACTTTTTTCTGTAAAATCGGCGTGGAAAAATCATCTAACAATTTTGCAGTTGACTACCCGATTTTGACGCCGATTTATAAGATCAATCCTTTTGACCAGGTTTTAGACCGGGGCGCAATCTTATCATTCACAATTCCCGATTCAATCAACGATAAAAAAGGAGTGGGAGTCTACTATTGGGATGCGAAAAAAGGGTGGCTATTTCTCCCTGCAGATTATATTGGCGGGAATGGAACTTTGCGGTCACGCATTACCAGCCTGGAAAAATTTGTCATCATAAAAGACACTATTCCGCCGGAGATAATTCCGTATAGTCAGTCCCCCTCCGGAAATTTTTATGTCAAGAGTTATCCTTTAAGGATCGGTGTTAAAGACAAAATGTCCGGAATTTATGAGCAGGAACAAATAACTGTACTTATTGATAACAATTGGACGCTATTTCGATATGATCCCGAGGAAGACCTGGTAATTATTTTGCCCAAACATATTCCCGCCGGTCAACATAAACTGAAATTAACAGCCACAGATAATGTCGGAAATCAGTCAATTGGAGAATTTGAAATCATAAAGAGATAATGCTTTCTTTTTAAAATTATCTCTCATATTATTATTAAAGCTTTCGATAATAGCGCAATACCAACAAGCTCAGGTTTTGAAATGATCAAAAATGGTGTCAAAATTTTTGCGATAGTTCTCCTAATTATTGCCCTCAGCTGTTCATTTAAGGAGCCGGTTCTGCCTTCCTGGTTTTTGCCGATAAGCATTCCTCTTTCGGAAGAAACATTTAAATTGCAGGAGCTTGTCAACGATTCTACTATCATAGCCCAGGGGCAGGATTCCCTTTTGTTGATCTCGATTGAAGGCAGGGTGGATTCAATCGGACTCGCCGCTGAAGCTTTAACTTTTGAAATAAATGATGGCTCCGCATCCGCCAGCATCGGTTCTATTGAACTGGATTCCCTAAAGGATTTGAGAACCGAATTCACAAGCCTGAGAGACTTGCTACCAGGACTTACTTTGCTGGTCGGGGATACTGTAACTATACCGGACACCTCGCTGCAATTCTTATCACTTCAAGTTGAATCGGATGACTACAAAAGAATTCATGTGACTTCTGGCTCAGTAACGCTAAGATTGACAAACAATCTTCCGGTTCCGATTGGTCCAAATACGGCGTTTGCGTTGGTGAACGATAGCTTAAATACCCCTGTTGTTGATATTACTATTCAAGATACCATTTCCCCCGGACAAATAGGAACGGGAAGCGACCAAATTCCATCCGGGGGCTTGTGGGTCTATTCCAAACTGCGGGTGGACTATGATTTACCCATCTCTGGACCAACTACGGTTTTTGTTACGGATTCCTTATTAGATTCAACCGGCTTTTTTATAGAGGTTGATTTTGAAAATTTTGAAGCAGATGAAATAGTCGCAAGGCTTCAAGGCCAGGCTTTTTCCAGCTTGTTAAAATTTCCGCTAGTGGAGGAAAACAGACTAAAGAGTGGAAAAGTCGAAAGCGGCACGGTTGAAATTGAATTCATTAACAATTTTGATCTTGAAAGTAAAGTTGTCTTCACTCTTCCCAATGTTCTATCTCAAAGCGTACCTGTAACGGATTCGGTTACATTGCCTCCATTTGGAACGGAGTTGTATAGTAAGGTGATAGACGGTTTTGAAGTCCTCAATCCTTTAAATCCGGGTGAGTATATTGACAGTCTTTCGGTTGACTTGGCTATTTTTACGAATAGCACTTCAAATTTTGTACATATCACCATTAACGATAGCATCTCCGCTAATATACAATCGGGCCCGATTTACCTGGCATTCTTCGAGGGATATTTTGCACTGGATACCCTTGAAGTTGCAAATTTCACCGAGCATAATATTGCGGATTATGGAAATTTCGGTCAGGGTGTTTCTCTGCAAAATGCGGAATTAGAGCTGAGTCTATTAAGTGAGATAGCAGCTGAAAATCTATATGTAGAATTTGATGTAGTGGGCTATCATGAAAATAAGTACGGCGTTATCACAGATTCAGCAACATTGTTTTTTTCGGATGTGGTTAACTCCAATGGCAGTACCGGAAACCCGGATATTATTGTTCTCAACACATCAGGTTCTGAAGTGCCGGATTTTCTGAATATTTTGCCGACGTCAATGCGAGGATTGATGAGGGTATCGATGGATGGAGAGGGAAGGATGGATCGGAGGAATCAGGTATGGGCAGATTATCTTTTCTCAACTCCTTTAAGGTTGCGAATCACAGGCCTTGATCCCATCGAAGGGGATGTAACAACCTTCATTGAAGAGGGCGATAATAATTATTATCAAGGAAGAACAGATACCCTATCCAGTGATTTGAGGGACAGAGGAGAAGATTTCCAAAATGGTGAACTTCAGTTAAAACTAACAAACCACACTCCATTGGAAGTGAAAATCAGAATGGTGCTGCGCAAGGATTTATCCCTACCAGATACCACTTTTTTTAAACCAGTTAGTGATTCATTGGGGTTCGAAAAATCAGCTACTTTATCAGCTGCACCAGTAAATTCCCAAACTGGCTTCGTCTCCGCCCCATTAATAAGTGACATTTCCCTTGAATTAACAAGGGACCAGGTTCAAATGTTAACCAACCCTCCTTATAAAGTGGGATATGAATTAACCATATTTGATACACAAGGCGTAGTTTCTTTGCGATCCACGGACTATGCAAAATCATTAGGTTTGGCAAAGATTGTTGTAAAAATAGAAGATAAATAACGAAGGAATAATCTGGTGAAAATTGTAGCTAGGATTTTAATTCTATTCTTAATGATGCTCTTCGAGACTTTGCCTGCTCAACAGACCATAGATGCTCGCGGAACAGCGATGGCTTTCAGCAATGCGGCCGATACAAGGGGTCTGGAGCAGGTAGGATTAAATCCTGCTACCTTGGCATTAAGAAATACCTACCGCTTTGAGTTTAATATTCTTTCCATAAATGCAACGGCAAAAAATAACAGCTTCAGCAAAACTCAATATGACAAATACTTCACGACCGGTAGATTTTTAAATGAAAGCGATAAGAATGACATTCTAAATTCCATTCCCGATGGAGGCTTGAGGGGAGACCTATCCGCACGGGCAAATTCTCTCGCCTTTTATATGCCCTACTTTAGCCTATCGCTGGCATTTTTGGGAAATGCGTTTGCCAAATTGCCTGAGGATCTGCCGGAGCTCTTGTTCAATGGAAATGCTGAGGAAGGCCGTCAATATAAAATCGGCGATATAGATGGAGACGGTTGGGGCGGATTAGGAATTCTGATTAGCGGAGCCTATCCTGTTTTCCAGGGCGATAAATACTGGTGGAATAATGTCGCCGTTGGCGCTACAGTGAAATTGATCGCCGGCTTGGGAGTTTTCGAAATAGTTGATTCCGAGGGGATATTGTATAACTTTGATCGCAGCCAGGATAGATACTACGCCCGAATTGAACAAAAATTTGAAGCGCGCACCGCCGAAGGAGGAAAGGGTTTTGGTTTTGATTTTGGAGCAGTTGGCAAGTTTCGGGAGAAATGGACCGTTGGAATTACTTTTCTAAATATTTTCGGATCGGTCCGTTGGAGTGGAAGCCCTGAAAAACACATAATGTCGGTTATAGCCGATTCACTAGCAATTTCCGAAACATTCGTTGAAACGCCTGATAGCGTAGTAACGGATACCGATACATCCTATTCTATCGGTAAATTTTCAACCGGTTTGCCAAAAGTGCTGGACCTCGCTGCCTCATATCAGGCGTTGCCGTTTCTGCTGGTAACCGGAGAATATGAGCAGGGTCTAACAAAATCAATGGCGGGAACGACGACGCCTCGTTTTGCTTTGGGAGCCGAATACTCGCAACTACCGATCCTACCGGTGAGAGCCGGACTATCACTGGGCGGGCGTTTTGGAACTTCACTCGCTTTTGGATTTGGAGTAAATCTGCGAAACTGGATTATGGATCTGGCATATATCGCATACGGAGGCGTTTTCCCGTCAAGCTCCAAAGGGATTAGCCTGGCATTCACCACGCGGCTTCGTTTTTAGCCAATACTTCTTCCAACCTTACCTGCCTTAAATATTTTCCCGCATTGATTGCTAAACATCCTTTCTCCGTATTGACTCCGCACATGAAACGTAAATTTCCGAAATCAAAAATTACAGTTTCATAGGGAACTATTTCTTTTTATTATCTGTATGATTTCTGTATTTGCTATTCTTTTATATTTAAGTATCTGTAATCTCTTTTTAAGAACAATTCTTTGAAAATTTCTCGATTCTGCTTAGCTAATTTTATCAGAGGAGGCTTTATGTTAGAGAATGATCGAAGCAGTCATTCACGTTCGCATGGAATTTTAACAGCTTTTTTGATCACGTTCTTTATAGCCGGATTTGGGACAAGCAATTTGATAGCGCAGTCCGGCAGAAGCGAACTGGAAAGCAAAGTGATCAAGATATTTGAGGATAACTGCGCCACTGCCGGTTGCCACACCGGAGCTGCTCCGATGATGGGATTGAAACTCACCGCGGATGAGTTTTACGCTCGCACAATCAATCAACCCAGCACGGAAAAGCCGCAATTAAGGCGCATTAAACCGGGTGAACCGGACAGCAGTTACCTGGTCATGAAAATTCTGGGGACGCCGGGCATCATCGGGTCCCGGATGCCTTTTGGCAGGGCTCCGCTCACCGACGAAGAAATTACCACTATTGTTGAATGGGTTACCGGGCTGCAGGAAATTGACGTTGCCCGGCTGGAAGAAAAAAAGCCGGATCAGGTACTGCCGTTCAACGGCTGGAAAGTGGTTAATACTCCCACCAGCCGAATGGTTGATAAAGGCGATTGGCTGTTCTTGATCAGCCACAGGTTTTTTCCGCCTGTTAACGAAGGTTACGATGCGTTTTGGGGGCTTGATGGTTCGGGCATCATCTTCCTTAATCTGGGATATGCCATCACCAATAATCTCTTTGTAAACCTGGGACGCAGCAATTCCTCAGACAATGTAGAGCTTGATATCAAATATGGCATCAAGCAGCAATATCCTGATGACAAGCTCCCGTTGGCAGCCGCGGCTCAAATGTCGGTCAACTGGATTACCGAGAAATCCGGCGACGAAGACCGATTCCGATCCGAAGCATTCAAGTTCGGTTTTCAGGGAATCCTGTCAAGCCGGCTGATAGAGGGAGTTGGCGTAAACGTCGTCCCGGCAATCTTATTAAACCCGGACAGTAACATCGATGGTGAAGATCCCCTGGCAACTATCGGGCTTGCCGGTAGAGCGCATGTATGGCGCTCCATATCAGCTATTGCGGAGTGGGTGCCGATCGTATCCGGCTACACGTTAACTTCAACATTCGGAGAATTCAACCGCTTTGACTCCTGGGGCGGAGGCATTGAACTGGACGTGGGGGGACATGTGTTTCAAATTATTGTGACCAACTCGGCCGGATTAACAGCAGACCAGTATATGCGCGGCGGTGGTTTGGATATCAGTGAAGGTGACTACCGACTGGGATTTAATATTTTCCGTCCACTACAGTTTTAAGGAGGTGAACAATGAAGAACTCAAATTTGGTAAAAAGTTTATGGGGGATAGCTCTTAGTACCTTATTCATTCTTTGGTTTGTGTCAGGCTGTGAACATGCGGATTTGATGCAGTCACAAGGTGGAACCTTTCAACCCGGATCAATCGATTCAATGGCACGATTCAGTTGGATTCAGGCGAATATCTTTGATCAGGAATGTGCCGTGCCCGGGTGCCATGTTCAGGGTAGTGCCGCATTCGGACTTGTGTTGAGCGACGGACTATCGTATGGCAATCTTGTAGATGTCCCTGCTCAGGGACCGCAATCGTTAACGATAATGAGGGTTAAACCCGGCATGCCGGATAGCAGCTATTTAGTTTGGAAACTTGAGGGCAGATCCGGCATAGAAGGAGTCCAGATGCCTCGGGGCCGTCCCCCCTTGCCGCAGGAAGAAATTGACGCAATCAAAAGATGGATACAGGGGGCGACGCGTAATAAACCGCATTGATTAATCAAACCTAACCGAAACCACTTTGGACACGCCCGGCTCTTCCATGGTGATTCCGTAAAGTGATTGGGTGGCTTCGATGGTGCGTTTGTTGTGAGTTACCAGGATAAACTGGGTATCCTTGGAAAATCGTTTGATGGCGTGAGTGTAATTGGAAATGTTCACATCATCCAGCGGGGCGTCGACCTCGTCGAGAATGCAAAAGGGGCTGGGCTTAACCAGATAAATCGCGAACAACAGCGAAATCGCAGTGAGGGTTTTCTCGCCCGCGGAAAGCAGGGACAGCGTGTTCAACTGCCTGCCCTTATGGTTTACTGAAAAATCAATGTTTGCCTCCAGCGGATCGCGGCTCTCTACCAGTAGCAAGTCCGCTTCCCCATTCTGAAAAAACTCCCCGAAGACCTTGCGAAAATTCTCGCGGATTTTGGAAAAGGCGCTAGTGAATTCCTTACGAGCGGTAGTGTTCAGCTTGTGGATGGTTTCTATTAGCTGGTCTTCGGCAGAAACCAGGTCATCTTTTTGACTCCTCAGAAAATCCAGCCGTTCTTTTTCTTTCTCATGCTCTTTGACGGCGAGCGGGTTCACGTCACCCAAGCGCTCTAATTTTTCCTTCAAATCTTCTATCTCTGCCTGCACCTGATAGACTGTGAGAGAAGCGTCCAATTTCTCCTGTTCGGGTGACTCTTTACCGTATTTCTCCTGCAACTGTTCCTTCAGACTGTTCTTTTTCACCTGCAGCTCCTGAATCTGCAATTCCAGCTTCTGCAGACGATCCCGCGCTTCATTCAGCAGACGCTGCCGTTTTTTCAGCTCCACGTCCTGGTTCTGAATGGCGCTCTTGAGATCATTTAGCCTCTTTTCCAGATCGTTCCGCTGCGAATCGATCAAATCCCTTTTCTCGTAGGCGGAATTCAATTGCTGGTCCTCCCCTTCGCTTTGGTGTTTTAAGCTCTCTATCTCTTTCTTATTTTTTTGAATCTGCTCCTTCCGCTGCTTTATGAAATTACCGGCATCCTTTTTATTTTGCTCTAAAAATTCCAATTTCTGGTTGAACTCCTTTTCCCGGGAGGTCAGGTTCAAAAATTCAATTTGCAGTTTCTGAGAAGCTTCAGCCATCCGGCGAAGTTTTTCTTCCTGAGTTTTTTGATCTTCCTGAATTTCCTTTTCTTTTAACTGGTAGGTGTGAATGTTCGCATCCAGTTCATGAATCTTAGGCAGCAACTGTTTTTCTTGCGCCGTCAATTTCCCTTGCATTTGCCGGATAGATTCCATCTCCCGATCAACCCCGCTGACCGATTCTTTCAAGCGGGAGATTTCATACCCAACCTGATCGGCATCTTTTTCCGACAAGGAAATCTGCTTCTCTGCCTCCCGGTGCTTTTCGGAGCGCTCGCCAAATTCCTTCTGCAGTTTTTGACTCTCGACCAGCGATCCGCTTAATTCGGCTTTCCTTTTCTCCAGCTCCCCGCTGATCTGTTCAAACTCCACCTTCGCCTCTTCAAACTGCTGCCGGCGCCCCATTAAACTGAGATGATCATTCGCCATCCCGCCAGTAATGGTGCCCCAGTCCCGTAAGACTTCGCCATTGTTGGTGACATAGGTGAAATGCGGATTTTCCCAACGCAACCTGATGGCGGCATCAAGATCAGGCACCAGGTAAACATGCTCAAAAAGCAGGTTGAACAGCTTATCATATTTTTGATCGAAAGTAACCACGTCTTTCAGCCGCTTCACCTCCGTACTGGCAGGAGGAGTCCCCGCAGAGACTCGTTGAATGTGATTCAGCATATTTAGTGGAATTAGTGTCAGGCGCCCTTTTTCATTCTCCCGAACATGTCTCAGGATTTGCTGAGCTGTATCGACATCTTCAACTACCAGGTAATTTGAGATGTCTGCCAGGTAGTTCTCCACCGCGGGACGATACTTCTCTTCGCTGTTGACAAGGTTGATCAGCGTATCCGTCAATCCCCTGAATTCCGATTTATGCGACATGACATATTGAACGCTTTCCGAAAATCCTTCGTAGTTCTCAATCAGCTTTTCCAGAAAATCCCGCCGGTTTCGAATTTTCTCATACTGGCCTTCCGCCTGGTTTATCTCGCTGCGCAATTGCGTCTGCTTTTGGTCAAGCTCTTGGATTTGCCTCTGAAGCAGATCTAATTTCTGTTGTTCAGCTTCATAATCCTTTTTTAATTTTTGAATGTTTTGCTGCTGCGTTCTGAGAGTGTTTTCCTTTTGCTTCACAGAGTCGTGCAGTTGTTGAAGAGCGGTCTCATTTTTGGCCAGTTGCTGATGGAGCGTTTCCTTTTCAATTTTTATTTTTTGAAATGCCTCTTTGTCTTTATCGGACTGCTGAAATTTTTGCAGGTTATCCCGAACGAAATTTTGGTATTCCTCCCGGACCAACCTATACTCGCTTTCGGTCTTCTGATGTTTCTCCAGACTCTTCTCATAGTCGCTGTGAATTTTGTTCATTTCCTTGCGGGTGTTCTCAACATCGGAAAGAAGCTGCTTCTTTTCGGTATCCAGATCCTTAATCCGCCGCTCCTGAATTTTGATCTCATTCTGATCGGAGGAAATCCTTTCCTGTAAAGACTCGATTTTCTGCAAACGCAGTTGCCGGTCTCTTTGAAATTCATGAATGCCCTCATCCGCTTTTTGCAACCGTCCTGCAATTCCCCGGTAGGAATGCTCCATCTCTACAACCTGGGCCTGCTGTCTTTCGATATGTGCTTCCTCAGTTTGGATCTCGGTGGTCAGCGTTTCTTTGGAGCGCTTAATTTGTTCATATTCCATTTCAAGGGGACGCAAATCTGTTTCGTAAGCGCGGATTTTCAATTGGGTGATGATGTAATCTTTCTGCTTCAATTCATCATTAAACTGGTGATAGCGTTTCGCCTTCCCCACCTGCCGTGAAAGTGAATTCACGTTTTTCTGGATTTCGGAAATGATATCGTCCAGGCGGGTTAACTCCTGTCGGGTGGTATCCAATTTTCGCAGTGCGGATTTGCGTCGGATTTTGTATTTTTTGATACCCGCTGCTTCTTCAAACAAACGACGCCGTTCTTCGGCATTTTCACTCAGGATTTGCTCCACCATTTTTAGCTCGATCACCGAGTAGGCGTCGGCGCCCATGCCGGTATCGGCAAACAAGTTGATGATGTCCATCAGACGCACCGGCTGATTGTTTAGCAGGTACTCGCTCTCGCCGGACCGATACAAGCGCCGGGTAATTTTAATCTCGGTGTATTCTGATGGAAGAATCTGCTTGGTGTTTTCAATAAACATTGAGACTTCCGAAATGCTGAGCGGTTTGCGGGTTGCCGTTCCGTTGAAGATCACATTTTCCATGCGGTCGCAGCGCAGGATGGTGGGACGCTGCTCACCCAAAACCCAGCGGATGGCGTCCACAATATTGCTCTTGCCACAGCCGTTGGGACCGATTATCGCGGTCAGTCCATCATCAAATCGGAAGAGCGTTTTTTGGGCGAAAGATTTGAATCCGAATATTTCTAATTTGTTTAGATACATTAACTCAAGTTGGTATTGGTTCTTTTGCTGAGATCCGGTGCCTGTTCAGTATGGATTTCTAATCCCATGCGGATAAATGATACGCAAACCTCAAATGGTCAATAAGATTTATTTGATATTGATAAAGAATTACAACCATTGCAGCAATGAATAACCCCAGGAAAGTAAACAGTAGGAAAATCCTGAAATATGGCCTTTCTGTTAATACCCGAGTTCCATTTATCCAACGCAAATAAATCCAAACGTGAAAATATAATAGCACGACCAGAATTATCCAATAGGATTTCAAGGTCAAAAGAAGATTATAAAAAATAATCCCGAACGGAAGCAAAAATACCAGTGGAACCGCCGACCAGGCGCTTACCGCTAACGATTGTCGGAAAGTAACCCGTGGCTCGCCGAACAACGAAAGCAATTTGACTAGCAATGCCGATCCATAAAAAACGATAAAAGTAAATATGACTCCCGTAATCAGGAATAAAGGCTGATTCCATATTATTCGAGAAACAGTCAGTTTTGATTTTGGATGGGAAAGAAATACTGACAGCAAATAGTCCAGTATGAGATTGTTCCGGAAATAGTATATAATTGAACTCCACATAATCGCGCCATTTATGGATATGACAAGGATGAGCAACAGCGATTGACCGTAGGGAATAATGATCCGTTCCTGAAGATTCACAAAAAATCCGTGCGTCTTTTTCATGGAGTACCCGATATTGTGCCGGAATTCGGTAAAACGGCGGTAAGAGTACAAGAACAGAAATAAATTGCATAATCCTAAAATGACATAAAGATATGATTTGGCGCTCTGCGCTTCGGAGACGGTCGAAGCGTCGTCTGCAGATTCTCCTTCCGAAGCATTTGCATCACCAAAAAATTGCCGTGGGTTTCGTTTTAGATCGACCAGTCCGATACTGCACGGATAGAGATCCTTCTGCGAACCGTTCTGGAGTGATGGAAAGTTCAAAAAGAAATCATTATAGGTCATTATGAATTGACCGGCAACTTTCCCCTGCTGCATCTCCTCGTTTACCTTTTGGCGCAGGGTTCTGATCTGAATCAAATCATGGGTAATCGTCGTGGGATCCGCCCGGTAAGAAATGGGTTTGGAAAATGCCGTAAGGAAATAGGGATAGCCATCAAGCAGTTGTTCGAGTCGCAAGATTTCTTTTCCGACGGCGTTACGGTCAATGACATCCACCAGTTGAAAATCGATATTTTTGTATGATAGTAATCCGGGATTCAGGGAGGTCACATACCTGAGGGCGGGGGCAGAATTCAAATTAGCAAAAAAATGATCGAGCTTCTTTTGCTGCCGGCGCGACTCCCCGTCAAATTGGTAAGCAACGCCTGCCGCAGCAATTGAGGAAAATCCCCCCGTCAATTGCAGGTAATCGTCGTAATAGGATTCCCAGCTTTTCAGATCGGCCCCTTCGCTATCCGTAAGAACAAAAGGCAGGTCCTGGAAACATAATATGCCCAGCTCATCGCAAAGCCGGTAAAATTGCTCCGGCAAAGGACGCAAAATGACCCGCACCGCGTTAAATCCCCTTTCCTTTATAGAGCGCAAATCTTGTTGAATTAATTCGGGATCAAACAACTCATTGCCGTCCGGAGTCTGGTAAACATAATTCACTCCATTTATAGAAAGATCACTTCCATTTAACCGGAATTTTCCATTGATCATTTCCACCCTGCGCAGGGCAATTTCCTGTCTTAAGAGATCAATAGATTTTCCGGAGCTGTCCAGTGCTACCTCTACCCAGTATTTTTTCGGAGCCTCAACCGGCCAGGGGTTTATTTCATCCGTCTGCCATTCGGGAAGCACAATTTCATTTGCTGTTGAGTCAACGATTTGAACCTGCTTCTCAAAAAGCAATTTGTCAGTGGATCGATACCTGACAGCTATTTTTGAATTCCCCATTTCCTGAAAAGGCAGGCTCAGCATGATTCTTCCCTTAAAATGGATTAAGGAATCGGTTACTGTTGGACTTACCCGCACCGACTCAATATGAAAAGCGGGGACGATTTCCAGGTAAACGGAGCTTAAAATTCCGGAGCTGATCCGGGGTACATTAATAGGCGTCCAAGAAGGCAATTGCCCACGGTCATTTTCATTAGACGTGAGCGCAATTTGTAACGTGTTTTTGCCCTGTCTCAGAAATGAAACGGGTATTTCGAGCCGGAGCGGTAAATAGTTTCTGCTGCCTCTAAATAGCGCCTGACCGTTGATCGATATTTGCAGCCTGCCGTTTATCCAGTCGGCGTTAAAATAAAATTGCGAACCAAACAGGGTATCCAGTTCAAACTCTTTTTCCAGGAAGATTTGATTTCCCCCGCTAAAACTGAACGGCACATTTACTTTCCCGATTTGCCGCTCCCATTTCGAATCCTTAATCCCCCATTCCCCATCTAAAAATAGCCAGGTACGATTGGGAGATTTCCAGGAAAGGTTCTCATTCAAAAGGGTGGTGGTTTTGGGGGTAGAAAATGTGTAGAAAATGATTTCGGATGCAAAAAATTTCCCAATAAATAACAATGTGGTCAGGATGATTACCGGAATCAACTTACTTCCGGCTGTTGCCATAAATTCTCCTCAGGTTTAACGAAATTAATCAATACGGTTCTAAAATGCAAATCCCTGTACTGGCTTTTCCTGTTCCATCTATGCAATTTCCGATTTTAAGAATTGGCTTGACATTAAAAGGGCAATATGATAAAATGAATCGTTATTATTCGACCAAAGAGATAGAGATTAATGCTGTTTTACATGTTAAATTTTTGTGACCCCAAAATGTGGCCTGGTTAATAATAACCAGGCTTTTTTATTCCTAATTACGATGAAAATCGTAGCTAGATAAGGAGATCAATATGCTCTTCGATACCAAGTTTTTCCCCGGCGCAAAGAAATTTTGGCATATGGGAGAATTATTCGACTGGAATGAGATTACCGTCCATACCATGTCTCATGTATTGCATTACGGGAGCTCCGTCTTTGAGGGAATTCGCGCATACGACACCGCACGGGGACCCGCCGTCTTTCGATTGGATGAACACATCAGGCGTTTATTTCATTCCGCCAAAACGTTAAATATGGAGGTTCCCTACCCCAAAGAGGAAATTATTGACGCAATCAAATTAACCATGAAGGAAAATAAACTGCGCAGCGCCTATATCCGTCCCAACCTGTATTATGGTTACGGGAATCTTGGTTTGGTACCTAAAGCGTGTCCGGTGGAATTGACCATCGGCTGCTGGGGATGGGGAGCTTATTTGGGCGAAGAAGGCGTCGCCAAGGGTGTGCATGGGCTGCTACTTCCCTGGAAGCGTATTCACGCCTCCCAAACCGACATGGGAGCCAAACTGGGAGGACTCTATGTGCTTTCAAACATGGCCGGGACATACGCCCGAAAGCACGGATTTGACGAAGGCATCTTTCTGAATTTGGAAGAGCGAGTTGCGGAAGGGCCGGGAGAAAACATCCTTATCGTGAAAAACAAGGTCGTTAAAACCAACGATTCCAGCGAGTCTATTTTGCAGGGAATTACCCGGACAACCGTTTTGGAATTGGCAAAAGACCTCGGTTATAAAACAGAAATCGGTCCGATTACCTTAGAAGAATTTATTAACGCCGACGAAGCATTTTTCACCGGCACCGCTGCCGAGGTAACGCCCATTACCAAAATGACCGACGGACGGGACACTTCCCTGAAAAAAGAAGATTGGCCCGTTCACGTGATTGGCAAAGGCGTTCCCGGCGAAATCACTCTGAAACTTGCCGCCCGCTATGCGGAAACCGTCAGAGGTCAGCATTCCAGATATGACGACTGGCTAACCTATGTTTATAACAATTCTGAAGAAGCAAAAAAGGTTTTGGAGGAAATAGAAGAAAAAAGGCATTCGGGATTCTAACTAACTGAATTTACACAAAACCCCAAATAGAATGACAAAAGATTCCAACGGAGGATGCTATGATAATTGGAATTCCACGAGAGATAAAATCAAACGAGAATCGTGTTTCCCTGATACCTGTGGGCGTGGAACTGCTTAAAGCAAACGGTCACACTGTAATCGTAGAAAAAGATGCCGGAATCGGCAGCGGATTTCCCGATGAAGCTTTCAAGAAAGCCGGCGCTCAAATGGTTGCAAAGCCCGAAGAAGTATTTGAAGCCGCGGATATGATTATCAAGGTTAAGGAGCCGCTGACCCCGGAATATCCCCTCATCAAAGAGAATCAGATCGTATTCACCTATTTCCATTTTGCGTCATCCCAGGAATTAACCGAAGCAATCCTCAAAACCAAATGCATTGCCATCGCCTACGAGACGGTTCAGAAAGAAGATATGAGCCTGCCGCTGCTGGTACCGATGAGTGAAGTCGCCGGCCGCATGTCCATCCAGGAGGGCGCGCGCTACCTGGAAAAACTGCATGGCGGCAAAGGCATTCTGCTTGGCGGCGTTCCCGGGGTGGAGCCGGCCAGCGTGGTCATTTTAGGGGGCGGCGTGGTTGGAACGAATGCGGCGAAGATTGCCGCGGGTCTCGGCGCCAGGGTTACCATCCTGGATGTTAACCTGGAGCGGCTGCGCTACCTGGATGATGTGATGCCCAAGAACGTTATTACCATGATGTCCAATCCTGCCAATATCCGGCGCGCCATTTCGCAAGCTGATTTGGTTGTCGGCGCAGTGCTGATTCCCGGCGCCAAAGCGCCCCGCCTGATTACCCGGGACATGCTCAAGTTGATGAAGAGCGGATCAGTGATCGTGGACGTGGCCGTGGATCAGGGCGGCTCTGTGGAAACCATTAAGCCGACCACTCACGACAACCCCATTTACGAAATTGACGGCGTCATTCATTACGGCGTGGCAAACATGCCCGGCGGTGTGCCCATGACCTCCACGGTTGCCCTAACCAACGCAACGCTGCCATACGCGATTGAAATTGCCAATCACGGTTTCCCGAAGATTGCCAGGATCAATAAGGAAATTGCACCCGGCGTGAATATGGTTAACGGCAAAGTGACTTATAAAGGCGTTGCCGAAGCCTTCGATCTGGAATATGTGCCGCTGGAGGAAATGATTGGGTGATAGGTTAGTCTAAATCTGGAGTTGATAAGTATTACAAACAACCATTGAACCGTTTAGGAAACCCAGACTTTAACCGGCTGCGTTTCTTTTGCTTTCTTTGTCTTTGATATATTTGTAAAAAGCTCTTTGTGCACGACGAAGGTAAGCGAAGGTTAGAAATAATGATGAAATTGCTGCTATTCCAGCTGCAGTGGCAGTTACTATATGGTTTTTATCAGTTTCAATCATAACAGTAAGATTCAATACGAAAAAAAGGATAGTGAAACCAAGCCATGTAGCTGCACATAGCATGGCAATTATGAAAGTAATAATCAAAAATGTTCGGTCTTTAGCTATTTTATTTATCTCATCATCATACTCTTTCTTTTTCTTATTACGATATGCTTTATAACGAGAAGATAAACGCGATAAAAGATTATCTACTATCGGCTTTAAGTAAACGACGACGAAACCTGATAATATTCCAATTAAGAATGCTGGAATCAGCCACCCCGGGTCGATCAGATTTTCTAACTTTGAACCCATAACTTTTTTACAGCCCCAAAAATAATTTTTGAAATATATCCAATAGTTATTTATTTTTCAAGTATCCCGGTGAATGGAGATTATACCCGTCACAATGGCATTAATGCAACAGAATTCTGAAGATGAATATAAGAAAAGGCACAAGAAGAACGTTACTTGCTTTATCCCTTCTCTGGTTTTTAATCATAATTTCATTAACCTCTTATTATGAAATCAAAGGAGGGTATATAACAGATTGGGAAAAGCTTTCTTTATTGATTGTTATCCCAATTGTTTCAATCTGGCTAATATATTTAACTATTGAATGGATAGTCAAAGGGTTCAAAGATGACAAAAAGGGTGGAAAATGACCGTTGATCCTAACTGATTTTCTAGTGCAGTAGCTCAAAGTTGTTTAATCTCTATTGAACACTAGGCAAAAACCCCCGCAGCGCTGTCAACCGTTTCTTTGGATACCCGCTTCACCAATTCGCTGGCTATGATCAGGCGGATAATCTCCGAGGTGCCTTCGCCGATGGTGCCAAGTTTGGAGTCCCGCCAGTACTTTTCCGCCGGGTATTCTTTAATATACCCATAGCCGCCGTAAATCTGCACGGCCTCTTCGGACACTTTCACCGCAACCTCGCTGGCATGCAGCTTTGCCATGGCGGACTGCAGGGTCACATCCAGACCTTTGTCCTTCATGCTTGCCGCGCGGAGCACCAGCAGCCGGGCGGCGTCAATCTGGGTGGCCATATCTGCCAGCTTAAATTTAATTGCCTGAAATTTGGAGATCTTCTTGCCAAAGGCGGAACGCTCCTGGCTGTACTGTAGCGCGCTCTCAAAAGCACCGCGGGCAATGCCCACGCACATCGCGCCAATGCTGATCCTGCCCCCGTCCAGAATTGACAGCGCGTCGAAATACCCCTGGCCTTCCTTGCCCAAGAGATTCTCCTCCGGCACCTGGCAATCCTCAAAAAACAGCTCCGCGGTGTCGCTGGCACGCATGCCCACTTTGTTCATCGGCTTACCCACGCTGTAGCCTTTCATCCCCTTCTCCACCACAAACGCCGAAATACCGGCTTTGCCCTTTTCGGCATCGGTCACTGCCATCACTACGCAATAATTCGCATAAGTGGGATTGGTAATAAAGGTCTTGGAGCCGTTGAGAATCCATTTGCCGCCCTGTCTCTTCGCGGTTGTTTTCAATTCATAAGCATCGCTGCCGCCGCTCGGTTCGGTGAGCGCCCAGGCGGCAAGCGTTTTTCCACCCAATAAGTCCGGCAGGTATTTTCGTTTTTGTTCTTCGCTCCCAAAGGAATAAATATGATTGGTACCAAGGGAGTTATGCGCCGCTACAGTCAACCCCATGGAGGGATCGGCAGCGGAAATTTCTTCCAGAATCAAGGCGTACTCAATGTATCCCATTCCGGCGCCGCCGTATTCTTCGGGAAAGAACACACCCAATATGCCCAGTTCCCCCATTTTGCCAACCAGGTGCCCCGGGAATGTTTTCGATTCATCATATTCCATTCTCTTGGGCGAAATTTCTTCCCTGGCAAATGCTCTTACGGTATCCCTGATAGATAACTGCTCGTCTGAGAATTCAAAATTCATCCACTATCTCCTGTTATCGATTTTTGAAGAAAAGATACGCACGTATTCCTTATTTGATACAAGCGAAATCACAACCGGCAATAAAATAAGTTTAATCGTAATGGCGAACAAGACTATTGTAAAAATGTTTGAATTAAAACTATAATTCAATATATTTACCCTCCAAATAAAACCTGCGCACAGAATATCTGATGGCAAATCGAAGCGGCATAAACCTTCTGCACAGCGCCCCGGGTTGCTTCACAAATCTTTTTAACTAATCGACGAACGAAAATATTGATTGAGGATTTGAATGGCTAAGAAAAGTAAAAAGAAAATTGAGAAGAAAGCGCCCTCGGTTGAGCGGATCGAGCAAACAACTTTATTAGATGCGCTGGAACGACCGCGAAATATCATCATATTCTTTGCAGTGCTTTTTTTCTTCATTGCCCTGTTTTACAAGCCATTGGCGTTTGACGGACTGGAAGTGAGCGGAACTGATGTCGTTTCTGCCATAGGAAAAGCGCATCAACTGAAGGAGTATGAAAAACGAACCGGCGAGCAGCCGTTATGGAATCCCTACATGTTTTCCGGAATGCCGCTGTACCAGCGGCTGGGGCCGGTGGTCTGGTCGATTGATATAGTCTTAAATAAGCTCGACGCAATAATGGACTGGCGGGTCTGGTATTTATGGGCAGGAGCGATCGGCATGTTTCTGCTGATCAAATACCTGGGATTAAGCGCCATAGCCGGAATTCTCGCGGCAATCAGTTTTATACTCATGCCCCATTTTCATGCACTGATAGCGGTGGGGCATTTTGCAAAATTGCGCGCCCTGATATGGATACCTTTTGTGCTGCTCACCTTCATGATGCTCATCGAGCGTAGAAATCTATTGAGCGCACTCCTCTTCACCTTTGCTTTTGCGCTGCAGATGCGCACCCAGCATTATCAGATTATTTTCTATACGCTCTTGTTACTTTTGTTCGCCGGCATCGCCCCTTATTTAAAGTTAGCGATTGAAAAAAAATGGGGAGATTTCCTGAAACTGAATGGATTGGGTGTCGCTTCGGTTATTTTGGTGGTTCTCATTGTGGCGCAGCCATTATTTGTTATCCGCGACTACGCCCCCTATTCCACCCGCGGCGGCAACTCAATTTCCATTGAACAACAGCCCGACGAAGATAAGAAAGGAGTCGGGTTTGATTATGCCACTCAATGGTCCTATTCAATTTCGGAATTGTGGAATTTGGCCATCGCCAAGTTTCATGGCGGCACCTCGCAGGAAAAATATAGCGGCGATTCGGTCCCGCAATTCAGGGATCGCACCATCCCGGCGTATTGGGGAACGATGCCGTTTACGCAATCTTATGAGTACATGGGTATCTTCCTGATCTTCCTGGCACTGGTGGCTATTTTATTTCGCTGGAATCTTCCCATTGTGAAAAGCCTGGTTTTTCTTTCGATCCTGGCATTGCTGCTCTCCCTGGGCAAGAATTTCTCTCCCCTTTACAAATTGTTTTTTTACTACCTGCCCTACTTCGACAAATTCCGCTCACCCATGATGATCCTAACACTGGTGATGTTCAACGTTTCTGTTTTAGCTGCTTTCGGACTGGATTTTCTCCTCAACGTGGATTTCTCAAAGAAAGAATTCCTGAAGAAACTGTACGTATTCTCCGGGGTCTTTTTCCTGCTTCTGATTATTCCCCTCATATTTGGAAGTAGCTTTGCCCTCTCCAAACCACAGGAACTTCAACAATACAGCGCTCAATACGGACCGGACGGGGCAAACCAGGTGCTTGAAATGCTTCGCAGCGCCCGGTTGGATATTCTCAAATCTTCTACCCTGCGTTCGCTCGTTTTCCTGGCGCTGGGTCTTGGAGTTGTCTACGCTTTAAAAAGAAAATGGATGGGAAAGGATTATATCGCAGTCGGGATGGTAATTTTGGCCGGCTTTGATCTTGGGCTGCTTTCCCACAACTACCTGGAGGGAAAATTTACCAATACTGAGCGGATCGAGAAGCAAGCATACGGCGAGAACGCCATCGACCAAATCATTAAGCAGGACACTTCTCTTTACCGTGTGGCGCCCCCGTTAGCGACCATCGGGAATGACACCCGCTGGTGCTATCATTACCAGTCAATCGGCGGATATTCTCCGGCGAAACTTCAGGAAATCCAGGACTTGATTGAGAATAACATCGAGAAAAGGGTAATCCCCGACCTCCCCTTTAATCTGAATATCTACAATATGCTGAACGTCAAATACATTGCGAGCACTCAAAGATGGTCTGACCCGAATCTGACATTTCTGGGAAGTGATAAAGGAGGAAATCTGAATCTGTTTTTGAATGAAACTCAACTTCCCCGGGCATTTTTTGTGAACCAGGTTCAGCTATTTTCTGACGGCGTGGAACGTCTCAAATTTATGAATCGCCCTGATTTTGATCCGGCGGTGACGGCTTTGCTTGAAAAGCCGTTATCCGAAGATATTTCAGCGCCGGACAGCAGTTGGGCGAAAGTAACTCATTTTGAACCGGATAAAGTTATTATTAAAGCCTACACCGATCAGAACGCTCTGATGGTGATTTCGGAAGTTTATTATCCCATCGGCTGGCATGCCCATCTGGATTCCGGTGAAGAACTGGAAATCTATAAGACCAATCACATTTTGCGATCGGTGATTGTGCCCGCCGGCTCGCATACAATTACGATGGAATTTAAGCCCGCCACCTTTTATACCGGGGTGCGTCTCTCGGCAATCGGCTGGGCAATCACCTACGTCGGACTGCTTGTATTAATCCTGCGCAACTATAGAAATCAGATCAAAGCATGGTTTGGGAGAAAAAGAACCGGTTCATGAAATTCCTGCGCCACCGGATGGAATTCCTGCTGATTGCGGGAATTGTATTAATACATTTTGTATGGTTCGCCTGGCCCTTGATTTTGCCTGCATCCGAGAATGAACGGCTTGTGTCCACTTTCAATGTGGATGAAGGCCGGCATGTTAGAATACTAAAATATGCCGTGCACTGGGATATCCCGGCATTAGAAGACGAATTTGAAAAATATGTCCATTCCTACGGCAATCTCTATTTTGTCGCAGCGTTAGTCCCCTGCTGGTTAATCAATGTTATCACTCCTATTTCTGAACAGCAAATTATCGTCGTACTGCGATTGGTTTCAACGCTATTTGGAATCCTGACTGTCCTGCTGGCTTTTCTCCTGGCATGGCGTTACTTCGGACGCCTCACCGCCTGGTTATCAACTTTCCTTTTATTGACCGTGCCTCTGGAATTCTTGCGCCAATCGACGGTATCACACCCGGACATGACTCAGCTATTCTTCCTGGCATTGGGCATCTACTTCTGTTGCCTGCTCATTGAAACCTCCGAGTGGAAATGGCTGCTATGGGCATCCGTTTCCGCCGGTCTTGCAATGGCAACCAAATATTCCGGGCTGTTCATGTTACCGCTTATCTGGATGATCATCATTGTTCAAACCTTTTCCGAAAAGGATAGCCCGCTGATAAATGCGGACAGAACCCGCTTTCTCATGTATGTTCGACTGGCAATCGCATTCTTGGGAATCATGGGCGTTACCGCCGGAATTGTCATTACGCCGGACTTCTTTGACAAGTACCTTATAGTTGGTGAGAGAACCATCCGGGATACCCCATATCTGCAAACATTAAACACAGCGAGAATCGCTGCAATCTTCGCCGGCTCAATTCTGCTGCTAGTCTCCGTTTTAAAAATCGCCTGGTCCGCCGTCGAAAAGAATACCAACCTCTTCAATATTTTGAGAAGGATAATATTTTCTATTGTCACGTTCGGGTTGGTATTCTCCATATTCTCTCCCTTTTCGCTGGTAAGATTGAACCTTCTCAAAGGTCTTTATAAGCAGACCATATATACTGAATTTGGAATTGGCATAATCCCGGAGGGGAGTGGCTTTGCCTGGCTGGAGATTTTGGCCTCGCATCATTTTCTCAACATTTCCATATTTATTTTGGCTGCCATAAATTTGATAGTCGTGGTGTACACCGTGTTCAAAAACAAAGAAAAAAGAGCGTTAACTCCTACAAACCTTTTATGGATATGGGTAATCTTCTATCTCGGTTTTCTAATATTTCGCGTCAACAGATACGAGCTGCGCTATATCTTGCCTGTTGCTCCGTTCTTGATAATTCTTGGAGCACATACGGTTAGTTTGTGGATAGAATATGCCACAAGGCATAAATCAAAAAAGCCGTTGCTGGCGTCTTCCATTTTCATCTTGCTTGCACTCGGCGGATTCCAACTTTCCAAATCGCTTGATTATATCTTAAAATATCGTTACCGTATTTCCCATCGGGTGGAGACAAGCGTCTCGGTTAAAGCAGGGAATTGGCTTTTGGAGAACTATCCGGCATTTACGGGGATTCTATATGACCAGTACAGCTACATACCCCCGGTTTTCAAAGATGTCCATCCAACATTTGGAGGCACAATCCAGTTGCTGAAAGATTTGAATCCTGACCTCGTGGTGGTCAACATGAAAATAGCAAACAGATATTTTGATAATATCCAAAATGCACATCGTTACGCAAAAGGGGAAGATGTCTTCAAAAGCAGATATGAATACTACCAAGCCTTGAGAGAGGGAACAGTCAACTTTTCCCTGGCGCACAATTTCGGTGAGGTTCGGATATATGAAAGACTATAGAAACCTATTAGAATGCTAACAATGGAAAAGTCAAAATGATCTCGCTGGTAATACCCGTTTTCAACGAAGAAGAATTAATAGATCAGCTCTACAACAGATCGCTGAATTCATTGAAGTCAATTACCAATGATTTTGAAATTATTTGTGTGGATGACGGCAGCACTGATAGCAGCCTGCAAGAGCTTATAAGATGCCACGAACAGGATAAAAGATTTAAGGTGCTTTCCCTGTCTAGAAATTTTGGGCATCAGGCGGCTTTGCTCGCAGGCCTCTCTTTTGCAAAGGGCGATTGTATCGCCATGATCGACGGGGATTTGCAAGATCCTCCCGAATTGTTGGGAGAATTCCACAAGAAAATAAAAGAGGGCTATCAGGTTGTTTATGCAGTCAGGAAAAAGAGGAAAGAAAGCTTAGTCAAACGAATGGCATACTGGCTCTTCTACAGGATTATGGGTTCAATCTCTAAAGTCAACATTGCGTTTGACAGCGGCGACTTTTCAATGATCACCAGGGAGGTTCTGGAACAGATGCTAAAAATTCCCGAGCAAAGCTTATTTCTGCGAGGCTCGCGCTCGTGGGTCGGATTTAAACAAATCGGAATCGAATACGAAAGAGAAAAAAGAGCAGCGGGAAGGCCTAAATACAACTTCAAAATGCTTTTCAATCTGGCCTATAATGGAATCTTCAGCTTCAGTGATTTCCCCATAAAATTTCTCTGGAAATTAGGCTTCGTGACAGCATTACTGAGCGCTATTTACATTTTGATCATCTTCATAAAAAAAATATTCTTTGGAACCGTACCGGAAGGATTTACCACTTTAGTTCTGGCGATCATCTTTTTCAGCGGCGTTCAACTGATTTGCATAGGAATACTTGGCGAATACATCGTGAGAATTTACGATGAGACCAGAAAGAAGCCGCTTTTTATCCTGAAGGAAAAATATTTGGATTAGGCAGTTGGAAAAAAATTATTATAAAGAATATTATCATCTGGAAAGAGAACATTGGTGGTTTTTAGCAAGGAACAATATCATTATCAATCACATCAAGAAATTTTTAAGTGAAGATCAAAAGGCTAAAATATTAAACATCGGTGTTGCCACCGGGCACACTTCTGAGCTGCTGGCAGAATTGGGAGACGTCACCTCGGTTGAGTATGATAAAGATTGTTGTGATTTTGTAAAAGAGAAAATAAACATCGATGTGGTGAACGCTTCTATCCTGCATTTGCCATTTGAAAACAATATGTATGATCTGGTATGTGCATTTGATGTCATTGAACACGTCGAGGATGATGCGCTGGCGGTTTCAGAAATGAAGAGAGTATGTCGCAATGGTGGAATAATAAGCGTTACTGTGCCGGCATTTAATTTCTTATGGAGTCATCACGACGAAATCAATCATCATTATCGCAGGTACACCAAGAGGGAGCTTTTAGCATTAATTGACGCAGATGGAAAACTCATTTATGCGTCGTATTTCAACTTTTGGCTTTTCTTTCCCATTGCAGCATTTCGTTTGGTAAGCTCCAGATTGGCAACTAAAGTTCAGGATGAAAAAAGCAGCAGTTCCGATTTTTCCTTTGGCGGCGGAAGTAAGTTCCTTAATAATCTCTTTTTTGGGCTATTTAATTCTGAAAATTTTTTTATCTCAAGATTAATGAGACTGCCTGTGGGTGTTTCATTGTTAACAACCTGGAAAAAGTAAACAGTCATGTGCTCAACGCGTTTCAACCGCTTATCTATTCCCGCGTAAATTGATGAGAAAAGTACTTATCATCACCTATTACTGGCCCCCCGCAGGTGGACCCGGTTCGCAACGAGCGGTCAAATTTGCAAAATATCTTCCCCAGTTTGGGTGGCAGCCGGTTATTCTCACCGTAAGAAATGGTGAATTCTCCTATACGGATCATTCCCTTGAAAAAGACATTCCCTCAGAGCTGAAAATCTACCAAACCCGAGGCTGGGAACCTTTCCTATTCTATAAGAAATTGACCGGACGTCAGAGTGGCGAAACGTTGCCGGTTGGTTTACTGACCGGTAAGAAGAAAAGTCTTGTAGAGAGAGTGGCTTCCTGGATCAGAGCTAACCTGTTCGTACCGGATGCCCGGATCGGCTGGATTCCTTTTGCTACCAAAAAGGCATTGCAGATTATTCGCGATGAAAATATTGATTTGATTTTTTCCTCCTCCCCGCCGCATTCATTGCAGATCATCGCGAATAGATTGAAAAAGAAAACCGGCTTGCCGTGGGTCGCCGATTTCAGAGATCGCTGGACAGATATACGCTACTACCAGGTTTTAAAACGGACCGGCTTTACAAAGAGAATTGATTCTATCTTAGAGAAGAGAGTCCTAACATCCGCAGATTGTGTGACTGCGACATCGGAAGGATTCTCTGCAAATTTCAAAGAGAAAATTAAGGCTAAGACACAAACCTTTCATTTCCTCCCCAATGGATATGACGAAGAAGATTTTGGCGGTATCCCGGAACAGGAGGTGCCGGAATTTCGAATTCTTCATACCGGCAATCTAATCGCTCAACAGAATCCGCTGGTTTTGTGGAACAGCATATCCAGGCTATTCGAAAGTGATACCGGAATCAGAGAATCTTTGCGGGTTCTCCTCATAGGCAAAGCTCATGATTCAATTGTCAAAAGCGTCCATGAGAAAGGTCTGTCCGATGCAGTAAAGATTCAAAATTATGTGCCCCATAAAGATATTTTGGTGGAATTAAAAAAGGCGTCAATTCTACTGGCGGTCACACCTGATCTCCCGGACAACAGAAGTATCGTATTGGGGAAAATCTATGAATATATCGGAAGCGGCAAACCGATACTTGTCATCGGTCCGCCGCAAAGTGACGCGGCAAGGATAATTTCAGGTTTCGAGAACAGCACAACTTGCGGTTACACCGATGAAAAACAGTGTATCGAATTTGTGAGAAACACTTTTAACAAATGGAGCGAAAGCACTCGTGTTCCTGAAACCCCCGTGGAACAAAGACTACCCTATTCGCGCCAAAAAATCTCCAAATCCTTAGCGAATATTTTCAATTCGTTATTAAAATGACATTTAACTCAACTTTAGCTCCCTCTGATGCCGAGTAAATTAGCGAAAATACTATTCATGTCCCGGAAGTTTTATAAGGATATCACCAGAAAACCCCCTTTCTTTGAGATTGCTGATGACGTTCATTCCCCGACTTTGGGGGAATATTATTTCATCATGACCGAAGAACAAATGCTGGCCGGGCATAGCCAGCAATACCATTTTGACGAGGAGGGAATTCCGATAATTCCTTCTTATATCGATGTCGAAGAGCGGAAAATGATCTATTATCCAATCTCAATCGGGCAGTACGGCTTAGCGATTTGGAATACCTATTTGCGAACAAAATCAGAAAAAGACAAAAAACGCTTCTTAAATATTGCCGACTGGTTTTGCAACAATCGAATCGAAGATGAAAAATTGGGTGCATACTGGCTAACGGACGTGGACAAGCCTGCCTATCAGATTTTTCAGCCGTGGAAATCGTGTTTCACCCAGGCAAGA
>Ga0209536_100000156_pt1 | contig 102160 bp, 97 predicted proteins | sample DeeMarSeWOR28_12_FD_187461 | JGI IMG/M metagenome (GOLD analysis project Ga0209536, IMG submission 187461) | Marine sediment microbial communities from White Oak River estuary, North Carolina - WOR-2-8_12 (SPAdes) (version 2) | ecosystem: Environmental > Aquatic > Marine > Intertidal zone >... | reverse complement strand
GCGATGGCGGAGCGAAGGCGGGCACCTCCTTGATCTTGAGCACGACGGAACCTTCCACCCGGCAAAGGTCGCGGAACGAAAACCGACAATGTGGCGCTACCGTGAAGCGCTTCCTCTCAACAATGATGCGAACATTGTGACCTATGACGAGGGTTTCACTCCTCTCATCTCGTTGGACATCGATGGTAAACCTGTCCTCTTCAAGCAGGACTATCTGTTTCCCACGGGTTCCTACAAAGACAGGGGCGCCTCTCTCCTCATCAGCAAGGTCAAGGAGCTTGGCATCGATTCTGTCATCCAGGACTCTTCCGGAAACGCCGGTTCAGCGGTCGCCGCGTACTGCGCTCGCGCCGGAATCCGGTGCCACATCCTTGTGCCAGAACAGACCGCAAACGAAAAGCTGGCACAGATACGATCGTACGGCGCCGTCCTGACGACAGTTCGCGGCTCACGCAGAGACACTGCAGCAGCAGCGCTACATGAGGCGACCCACACCTACTATGCAAGCCACTGCTGGAATCCCTTCTTCCTCCACGGGACGAAGACGTTTGCCTTCGAGATCTGTGAGCAGCTCGGATGGCGCGCCCCTGACACGGTCATTCTCCCCGTGGGAAACGGCACGCTCTTGCTCGGAGCATACATCGGCTTCCGAGAGCTCCGCGCTGCCTCAGCTATCGAGCATGTCCCACGCCTCATCGGGGTCCAGGCCGCCCGCTGTGCACCGCTCCACGCAGCCATCCAGAATCCATCCGCAATCGGGAACCCTCCCTCATGGAGTAAGACGCTCGCCGAGGGGATTGCCATCGAGAATCCGGTCCGCGCCGATCAGATCATCCAAGCGGTCCGGTTCACTGAGGGAGAGATCATTGCTGTCGAGGAGCAGGAGATCGCCGAATCCCTCAACTACACCTCCCGCAGAGGATTCTACATCGAACCGACGGCAGCGGCTTGCGTTGCCGGTGTCAGGCAGTATGTGAAGCGATGCCCGCGCGACGAATCCATTGTTTCGGCCCTGACAGGGCATGGTCTGAAAACAGGCGGGAAAACAGCCGCGCTCCCTCCATCCGGGCAAGGATGATCCACCCCTCGACAGTCTCCAGAAAAATCCCTAGCTTGTGAAAGCTCGAAGACCGAACAGACACTTCCCACGCCCAGCTCCCCCGGGGAGCTGTTCATCGCCGGATTTCAATGATGCGTCGGACAGAACGATCAAAGCAGATATTTGCCATCCGCCTCTCGCTCGCAGTGGGTCTGCTCATGCTTGCAGGCAAATGGTACGCCTACGCCATTACGGGTTCATCGGCCATTCTCTCCGACGCTGCAGAATCGGTGGTCCATGTTCTCGCTGTGCTGTTTGCAGCATTCAGCATGTGGCTCAGCTATCAGCCTCCGGATGCGAGCCACCCCTACGGGCATGGGAAGATCTCCTACTTCTCGGCGGGCATAGAAGGTGCGCTGATCATCATTGCCGCCTTCTTCATCATTTACGATGCCATCCGCAAGCTCCTCGGCACTATTGTCCTGACCAATCTTGACACTGGGATGTACCTGGTTGTCGCCGCTCTTGTCATCAATCTGTTTCTTGGTGTCTATCTCCTCTCCAAAGGGAAGAAGACTCACTCTCTCATCCTCGTGGCAAATGCAAAGCACGTACTCACAGACTCGTGGACGAGCTTCGGCGTGGTGATAGGACTGGCCCTGGCATCATGGACCGGCTGGCTTCCCTTCGATCCCCTCGTCGCCATTGTTGTTGCCCTCAACATTGTCTGGTCAGGCGGGAAGCTCATCCGGCAATCTGTGGGGGGATTGATGGACGAAGGCAACCCCGAGCTCGAGAAGCTCATTCGCAACACACTCGACAACGAGACGGCACATCGCAACCTCCGCTACCATGAACTGCGCTATCGCCAAGGGGGAGACGGGTTGTGGGTGGAATTTCACCTGCTGTTTCCCAGAGGTACGCTTCTGGAACGGGCCCATCAAGACGCGACAGAGATCGAGATGGTCCTCACCGATACGCTGCCCCGGGTTGCGCGCATCGTCAGCCATCTGGAACCCCTCGAGGAGCACGAGCGTACCCATACACAGCAGCTCAGACATTGACGGACAAGCCGCGATGGACACGTTGCATACGCAGACTGAGGCCACTATTGGAGAGGAGCTGGTAGAGTTCTTCCATCTCAACGGGCATATGGTGGTTGAAGAGATCCTCACCGCCGATGAACTGCAGGAGTATCGCGCGCTCTATGACCGGTTTCTGTCGGGGGAAATCAACTACTGGCAAGCACTTGACGATGCCCTTCTGGAGAACAGTTGCATCTGGTACGCACCAGGTATTCATCGGAGGGGAATCCAGCCGCACCGGAGAGCGGGAGCCGGGGGAGGCGCACTCAAGTGTGACTGTACCGAGGATGAGGGCATTGCAGCACCGGTTCGCGCTGGGAGTTGCCTCTCCCACAACGGAGCGACGCTGCACCACTCGAGGGGCAACCGTACCGCCCAGCATCGCCGCCCGTTCATCCTGGACTACCGACCCGTGGCAACGATTGCCTGCAAGAGGGAACAGGGGTTCGACCACGGCAGCACCACCATCGACGGGCAGATCCGAAACCAGGAGGCCCGGACCTGAGGAGGCCGGGCACATCCCCCTCATTCCAGACAGCACTCAACTCCATATTCCGCCGGTGCAATTCCACAGGGAACAATACCTCGAACTCATGGCGTTCGGACACCCCGAAAGGCAGATGTTCGTTGAGTTGTTCGGGCCAATGGTCGGGCTCCAAGACGAATGGCACAGACAGGGCGCTTCCCCCGATGAGCTTGAGCTGATCGCGTTTGACTGGGACTATGTCCCCGTGGTTCAGTGCGGCGCTACGACGGGTGTGTTTGGAGGGCCGGCGCCCCGAACGCTGGAAGAAACTCCCGACTACGTCATCGGCCAGGATGAATACGGCCGCAGGACGAAGCTCTACAAGAGCGTGGCCAGCATTGCCCTGCCTCTGACATATCCTGTCCAGGACTTCGACAGCTGGAGAAAGGTGAAGAAGCTCTTTACCTTTCGCGAGGACCGCATCGACATCGATGCGCTCGAGCGGGCAAGGATGCTCCAGACTCAGGGTGCACTGGTCGTTGCATCCATTCCGGGCGGCTTCGACATGCCACGGCAGCTGATGGGAGAGGAGACAGCGTGCGCCGCCTACTATGATCAGCCCGAGCTCATGCAGGACATCGTTGAGACATGCTGCGACACCTCCCTGAAGGTCCTCGAGCGTGTGACCGACCGCCTCCTCATTGACCAGCTTTCCGTTCACGAAGACCTCGCAGGCAAACCGGGCCCACTCATCGGGCCGCTCCAGATACGTCAGTTCATACAACCGTACTACAGTCAGGTATGGGATCTCGTTCACTCGCGCGGAACGACGATATTCGACATGGATACCGACGGCAACATCAGTAGCGTTATCGATGTGTTCCTCGAGTGCGGCTTGAACTCGATGCATCCAATGGAGCCGGCCGCGGGAATGGACATCGTCTCCCTGCGCCGGAGATACGGTGATCGGCTCAGGATGAGGGGGGGAATTGACAAGCACGTCCTCCGGGCGGGGAGAGACGCCATCAGAGAAGAGCTGATCTACAAAATGCAGCCCGCGATGCATCAGGGTGGGGTTGCATTCGGCCTGGATCATCGCATCCCCAATGGAACACCACTTGACGCCTACCGCTACTACGTGGATCTGGGCAGAGAGCTGCTCGGGCTTCCCCCCAGGGGAAGTGGCCGCAAGGGGTGGAAGAGAATGTCCTTCTAGGAGATACTACCGTGGAGTTCGCTCCAGCAGTCTATGAACACGCAGCCGCATGCATCGGCATGACTCCCTGGGAGGTTTCCCGCAAGGCAGATCTCCTGTTCCAGGCACACGCCGAAGCGTACCGACTCTATGAGCAACGTCCGATCGTCCCGGGAATCGACATCTACAATGTGGAGGCCGAGGCCTACGGGGCCCGGATCGAACCCGCAGAAGGAAGCGTCGTTCCCTCGATTGTTCAGAAGCCATGCGAGAGCATGAGAGACCTTCTCGACCTTCGCCATCCGGATCCCGTTCGAGCGGGACGCATCCCCATGGTTCTTGAAGCGGCCTGTCGGCTGAAGGAGGAATTCCCCCACGCTGACGTCGGTGTCCCGCTGAGCGGCCCATTCTCACTTGCCAGCAACCTTGTCGGCTTTGACACACTCCTCTCCGAGGCGATGACCGATCCTGAAACATCCCTCCAGGCCCTCTTCCACTTGGCGGAAGGTCAGATCGCCATCTGTGAGGCAGTTGCACGCGCAGGGCTGCAGACAACCCTCTTTGAATCGGGCGCAGCTCCTCCGTTGCTCTCCCCCGGACTCTTCCGGGATCTGGTCTTCCCCCCGGTGAGACGACTGATAGAATCGGCGGCCGCTGTTCTGGGTGACCCTCCGGCATTCATCATCGGCGGCAACACCGGTCCCATTCTCGATGCACTTCTCGGAACGGGAACCCGTTATCTCATCTGCCCTGCCGAAACAAACCAGGCTGCGTTCATGGAGAAGATCGCTTCACGGTCTGATGTGAGGGTGCGTGTGAACATCGACCCGGGAGTCTTTGCCACGGGCCCCTGGGAACGTATCCTTCCCGCCCTGGAGGGGGCCGCCGCACTGGCCAGAATGAAACCGGATACACAGGTCGGGTCCGGAGTGTTACCGTACGAGACCGACACAGAACTCGTACTCAAGGCGCGAAGCCACGTCGCATCGCTGTGACAGCAAACACCCAGGAGGGAGAGATCACCATGATAACGTACAAGGCACTCGCCATCGACAACGCAGACGATTTTCTCTTCGGGCATTCCCCCCATCCACTGACCCTGAAGAACGGCCTGGTCCTTGGCGGAGGAACCGTATACCCGGAGCTGAACTTCACCCTCCCGATCATGACGATTGAAGAGAACACGATGCCCGAAGTGCGCAAGCAGTACACCCAGATGATTCAGGAGAGCACCAGACGCGCGGTTGAGCTAGGAGCAGAGGGATTCATTGTAGAATTCGAGCTCCTTCCCGAGCTGACACGCCACCCGGAATGGGGTGCCGAGATAACGAAGATCCTGCGGGAGACGCTCAGTGACGCAGAGGAGCGACACGGAGTGAAAACTGCGCTGCGTGTTACACCAAACGACCTGCGCGAGTTTGAACGTCCCCCGCGTTTGCGAAGCGGGCCGTTGTTCGAGAGGATGGTTGAGAGCTTTGACGCGTGCGCCAGAGCTGGAGCGGACATGCTCGCAATCGAGTCAACAGGGGGAAAGGAGATCCACGACGAAGCGATCGTCAACGGCGATCTGGCTCAGTCTGTCTTCTCACTCGCGATCCTCGGGGCCCGTGACATGGGGTTCCTGTGGGACGAGATCGTCTCGGTAGCACGCCAGAGTGGTGTTGTTCCCTCCGGTGACTCCGCATGCGGTTTTGGCAACACTGCCATGGTGCTGGCCGAACAGCGTTCCATCCCTCGGGTCTGGGCCGCACTCATTCGCGTCATGACAGTACCCCGGAGCCTTGTTGCCTTCGAGCACGGAGCGGTGGGCCCGAGCAAGGATTGTGCGTACGAGGGGGTCTACCTCAAAGCCATCACCGGTTTTCCCATCTCGCTTGAGGGGGCAGAGGCAGCATGTGCGCATCTCTCTCCGATCGGGAACATACCCAAGGCGGTGGCGGATCTCTGGAGCAATGAATCGGTCCAGAACGTACGGCTCCTCAGCGCGATGGCTCCCACGGTCTCCATGGAGCAACTCGTCTATGGCACACGCCTGATGAACGTTGCAACCGGACACGGCACCGACGCCGCCCGCACCCTCCGCAACTGGTTCGTTGAATCCGATGCACACACCGACCCGCAGGCGTATGTTCTCAAGCCGGACATTGCCATAGATCTCGCGCGCGACATCATCGCTGAAACGTCGCCGTACGCAAGAACCCGTCGTGCGGCTCTGGCAACACTTCAGTGCCTGCGGCGCGCACACGCCGACGGCATACTAGCCCTCAACGCAGGCGAGCTCCGATGGCTGGAGCACCTCTCGCGCCAGGCCGACGCTCTACCGGAGGACGAAGCTGAATTCATCAGGTCCACCCAGCCACTCCTCAACACAGCCCGCATTCACTTCGATCAGTACGATCTCTAGGAGAAGAGGGGATTGGCAATCGGAACTGACTGCATCAGACTGACCATGCACCAGGGGTAAGCCCATGCACCTGCAATTCCTCGGGGCTGCACGGACCGTCACAGGTTCCATGCACGCTCTTACCCACAGGGGGAGGACCATCCTCCTTGATTGTGGCACTTTCCACGGGAGGCGCGCCAAAGCCCGGGAGCGCAACAGCTCCTTTCCCTTTGACCCGGCATCGATTCATGCAGTCATCCTGTCCCACGCCCATATCGACCACAGCGGCAATCTTCCGGGACTGGTTCGGCAGGGTTTTCGGGGACCGATCTTCTCAACGCACGCAACCAGAAGTCTCTGCGAGGTCATGCTGAAAGACAGCGCGTACATTCAAGAGCGAGATGCCGAGTACATCACCAAGAAACACCGGAGGAAGCAGCTGCCTCCGGTCGAGCCTCTCTACACACAGCGCGACGTCGAAGACACCATTCCGCTTTTTCGGGGTGTCGACTACAGCAGGACCTTTGATGTCTCCGATGGCATCAGCTGCCGCTTCGAGGATGCCGGTCACATCCTTGGCTCAGCATCCGTTGCTGTGACGTTGAAGGAGAACGGGCATTCCTTGCATCTTGCCTTTACCGGCGACCTGGGACGCCCGAATTTGCCCATCCTGCGGGATCCACAATTCATCGGCAACAGCGAGCCCATAGAGTACCTGATCTGTGAAAGCACCTATGGCGGGCGTTTCCACAAGCCGGTTGCCGAGATGGAAGTTCAACTCCTCGGTCCCCTTCGCCGGGCATGCGATCGCAAAGGCAAGATCGTTATACCCGCCTTCAGCGTCGGCCGCACCCAGGAACTCGTCTACGTTCTTCACAAACTCAGCATCGAGGGAAAGATCGACGACCTTCCCATATTCGTTGACAGCCCTCTCTCTGTGAACGTTACGGAGGTGTTCCGGCGGCATCCCGAGTGCTACGACGCCGAAACGAGGGAACTGCTGGAGCAAACCGATGAGACTGACCCTTTCGGTTTCAGGTGTCTAACCTATGTACGTGACGTGGAGGAATCCAAGGCACTCAACGAACGAGCTGGACCTTTTGTGGTCATTGCAGCCTCGGGGATGTGCGAGGCCGGACGCATCGTCCACCACCTGGCGAACACTGTTTCTGACCCACAGGCAATGATCCTCATCGTCGGCTACCAGGCCGAGCACACGCTCGGCAAGAGGCTCGTGCTCCGCGAACCCACCGTGAACATTTTCGGAGAACCACACCACCTAAAGGCAGAGGTGGCGGTACTGAACTCCTTCAGTGGCCACGCCGACCGGAATGAGCTGCTCGGCTATGTGCGGCGTTTCAACGCCGGGAGGATGAAAGGTGTCTTTCTCGTCCACGGGGATCTGGACCAGGCCGAGAAACTGCGCGAAGGCCTTCGCGGGAACGGATTTCAGAACGTCTCCATCCCCGCGCAGGGTGAAAAAGCCACTCTTCAGTAAATTCGATCGATGATGGGTCGTCATGGCGCGATTCTGCTTGCGGTGATCTTGCTTCACTCCACAGCACAATCACAGCTCGGGCCACGCCCTGCGGATCTCGGGCCTCCGTTACTCGACTCCCTCGGCCGTCGAAACATGCTCAGCGTCCTGTTTGACCGGAATCTGAACACCTACAACTGGATTGACCGGGTCTCTCTGGATACGACGGTGCTGGGTCTGCGTCTCTCCTTCCAGCAGCAGTATCTGTCAAACATCATCAAGGTTGACCCATCCCCGGCTTCGTCTCTCTCCAAGCTCGAGAGCAACCAGAACAGTTTCACACTGCGGCTCGGCCAGAACTTCACACAGGAGATCGGCCTGCTTTCAGAGTGGTCCAGCCTCGTCTACTCCGACAACAGGGGGCTTGGCCTGAGCGACGCGTCGTTTCACTACCTGCTCGGAGGGCTGACCTACACTCCCTTGCCTACCGTTGCCCTCAACCCGATGGCGGGCTACCGATGGGATGACCAGGCCGAGAACCGAGACCGTGGACCGAGCGTCCATATTGCAGGAACGTCACAGGGGCTTAATCTCAACGGATATCTCATCAGCGGAAACGGCCAGTTCCATGTCGATTACCTCGACCCTCGGCGGCTGGAGAGTCACTTTGCCACCGCCGGTGTACAGAGGGTGTTTTCCGCCTTTACCAGAGACAGCCTCGAGGTCGGATTCTTCCGCGGGCGGCGCGAGTTCTACACAAGTGCCGACAGCATCATCGAAAGCAGGACAGAGAATGTCCTTGCCTTCACCAATTTGCTGGACTACGAGCTCCTCCCATATACCGTTGCACGGCTCTTTGTCGATGTCAGAGCTCGCGGACTGGACAAAGCTTTTCGGTACCGCCCGGGCATTGCGGCATCGGCCGAGCGGTTTGACACGCGCATCGACGAGTTCCGGCTGAACGCGGTTCTCGAGGGGCTCTACCGCTCGCCCGATGGCCAAACAGTTGCCTCCGCCCGCCTTTCGTACACGGAGCGGGATGAATCTCATGCAGCGGTGCTCCCACCCGATCCCTCACAGAACACCATCATTCTCTGGGCTCAGAGAAACAAGCAGGAGCAGACGAAGGACAATATCTCGCGGCGCACCGCCCTTGCGGGCGATATCTTGTTTCCCCTCTCTCATGCCGACCGCCTGACGCTCTCCGGAACCGCCAGCATCCTCCGTTACGACACGCCAAGTTCCCTCAACGTTGAGGACCGGGACGAGCTCCTTGTTGCCTTTCGCATCATGTCGGACCACGCGCTGAACCGCGCCATGGATATCACGCTCTCGCTGGATGCAAGCATGAGCAAGCTTGTCTATCTGTTACGGGAACGGAGTGCGAACAACAACACCAACCGTGTCCTGCGGCTCTTCCCGGTGGTGAGGTACCACCCCGCAGATTTCTTTTCCACCACCAACGGCTTCGAGGTGCTCGCCAATTACACAGTCTATGACTTCGAGCAGGGGCTGGCGATCGCCCGGAGTTTTTCCTACCGGCAGTTCGCCTGGGTTGATTCAACAAGTCTGGAATTCACTGAGAGAATTGGGCTTGACTTTTTCGCCTATTTAAAGCTATATGAACGGGGTCAATTGAAGTGGGACGAGTTCAGCGAGCGCACCGAGAGCTCATTCCTCGATCAGACCTATGCGCTCCAGGTGCGGTTTTCCCCTACATCCGGAACACTTTTCGCTGTCGGCTTCCGGTACTTCAGCCAGTCGCACCACCGGTTTGAGCAGGAAGGGAAACGACTTGTGTCCTTCCTCCGCAGTGTTGGGCCGACATGCCTGATTCTCTGGGAGATTGGTCCACACAGCCAGGTCAGTTTCAGGGGATGGTACGAAAGGCGAACCCTGACTGGCGGCTTCTCCTGGCTTCAGCCAAGCATGACACTTGATATTCTCGTGAATTTTTAGCGGCACACCCAGTGAATTCCAAGCAGCGCGTCTTTCAGCTCGTCCTTCAGAGTGAACCACGAAACATCGGGAAGGTCGAGGCGTTCCTCCAGGAGGTCGGTCAGGCCGTCGCACTCAACGAGATCCAGCTACACAAACTCATGGTTGCACTCACCGAGGCTGTCAACAACGCCATACTCCACGGCAACAAATCCAACCCGGAGAAGACAGTAGAGGTGATGTGTGAGGTCAAGGAAGGTGGGCTCTCCATTCGCGTCCGGGATCAGGGTAGAGGCTTCAAGCCCGAATCGGTCGACAGCCCGCTGAAGGAGGAGAACCTCCTGCGTGAGAGCGGCCGCGGCATCTTCCTCATGCGCACCCTCATGGACAAGGTGGATTTCCTCCGACGCCCGGAGGGGATGGAAGTGCAGCTGTGGCTCCGCCTGGAAAACTAGAGGGGGGTCAGGGGGGTCGTATGCTCGGTCAGCTGCGCGAGTTCACCCCCGTTTGAGTTCGAGGGAAATACATTATCGAAGCGAAACCGGACAAACGCGGAGGGCGAATCCGTCACCCAGATGCTGGATAGGAGCCTGCTGGAGACAAGATCGACCCGGTAGGAGGGCACCGCTGTCAGCGTTCCGTTTATCACCACCTCGAACAACAGGTTCTCCCCGGATATCTCACCCCTTACAACATCGTTCCCCGCCGAATCCGCCACACCGACAATCCAGTTGCCTACACGACCGAGCGACAGTGCAGCGATGAGATCCCACTGCGGCGGGATGGTCTTCCCCTCGCTCCGCTCCACCCAGCGCGAAAGGAACCCGTACTGGTATATGTCACCCGACTCCAGAAAGCGGAAGTGGATCGTATCGGCGGGCTCCCCCTCGGTGCTGTCAACCACAACAGTGACGTCCTCAACTCCGTAGGCGCTAACCCCGCTCGCTGCAACATCCCAGTCCCTCCGCCGCTCCGTCGAGGCGATACGATCGCCAAAGCCATCCAGTGACCACACGACGTACCTGTAGTGCGAGCCGGCCTCGAGCCGGACACTCACGGATCCCGACCCGGGTTCCGTTGGCGTCTCCGCACCCCGGCATCCGGGTGCCACAGCACTCAGAATCGCGGAGAGAGCAGTCACCGCCAGGGTAGGCAACGGACTCTCACCCGGTCGCCTCATCCTGTTCACCATCGTTGTGCAAACCTTGAGCTTGATGACATTCGCTGATACAACCGCCCTTGACATCCGTGGGGGCTGTCTGTACGTCTTGTCATGGTGGTATTCGAAAACCGCTGGTGAGATTGTCAAGAGGACGGAGAGGAAAAGCAGGTGCACCGCACTCCGGCTGCCCCGTCCGCCGAATGAGCAGAACTCTAGAGGGTAGCGGGGGAGCCAGACTAGCCCTTTGGCAGAACGCTGACGACCTTCTTGGCTTTGCTGTAGCGCTTGAACTGCACAACACCGGTGGTCGTGGCAAAGAGCGTATCATCTCCGCCAATACCTACATTCGCGCCTGGCCGGAAACGTGTGCCACGCTGGCGAACGATAATGCTGCCTGCCGTCACGAACTCTCCACCGAACCGCTTCACGCCAAGTCGCTGTGCATTGCTGTCGCGACCATTCCGTGAACTGCCAACGCCTTTCTTGTGAGCCATGCCTCTTCTTCCTATGTACTAATCTTGGTTACTTCGATCCTCGTGTACGGCTGCCGATGTCCCCGTCTCACGCGGTACCCCTTGCGTCGCTTCTTCTTAAAGACAATGATCGTATCTTCTTTTCCGTGGCCAAGCACCTTGGCCTGAACCAGGGCCCCTGACACGAAGGGGTTCCCCACCGTGATCTTCTTCTCGTCGCCAAGCAGCAAGACACGGTCAAACGTCACTGTATTGCCCCCCTCCTCCCGGAGAGTCGGAACAGATACCTTGTCACGAGCAGTCACGGTGTATTGCCGGCCTGCGATCTCTACGACTGCGAACATGATCTAGGAGCCCCTGTTGAGGTACATTCTGGTTAAGCTCAAGGACCTCTAATATACACACCACCCCTGAGAAAGTCAACGCACCGCCCTCATTGTCACTCCTCCCCATACGATAGCAGACGCAACCCATTGAGGATCACCGCCAGAGCCGCCCCGTCATCAGCCAGGACAGCCATCCAGAGCGTGGCGTGTCCCAGCACACCGAGCACGAGAAAAGCCAGTTTCAGCCCCAATGCAAGAGCAATGTTCTGCCTCACCACCGCCATTGCCCTCCGGCTGAGTCCGAACAGGTGCGGAAGCTTTGACAGGTCATCGGACATCAGTACAACGTCGGCCGTCTCCAAGGCAGCGCCACTTCCCACAACCCCCATGGCAATACCGACAGAGGACGCAGCCAGCGCAGGCGCATCGTTGATGCCGTCACCGACCATCGCCACCCGGCGATGCTCCCTCTTCAGCCGCTCCACCGCCTTCACCTTCTCCTCCGGCAGCAGAGCACCCTCATGACGATCGATCGCAACTTCCCGGGCAGTCCGCGCGGTAGCCGCTGACCTATCTCCCGAGAGTACCACAAGGTTCCGGATCCCCATCCTCCGCAGCCGCCTGACCGCACTCTTCCCCTCCTGTCGAGACTCGTCCCGAGCGGCAACAATGCAGAGCGGCACGCCTTCACGTCCAAGAACAACTGCGATTTTCCCCTCACGGGATAGTCGCTCCACGTAGCTCCGCACTTCCGCTGTAAAGAAGTCATGCTCCTCACAGAGCGCTTCATTCCCGATGTAGTATGTCGTCCCCTCGACACGTGCACGCACACCCTTCCCGGCAAGTGCCTCAAATCCGCTCACAGAAACATCTTTGAACTCGATTCCCCTCCGGTTCACTTCGGCAATTGTCGCCTCAGCAAGATGGTGCTCGGACCGACTCTCAATCGCACCAACAATACGGAGCATCTCGTCAGGTAACTGCGAATCGAGCGCGATGACATCTGTGACGCTTGGTTTCCCCTCCGTCAGCGTGCCGGTCTTGTCGAACGCTATTGCCCTCACGCCGCTCAGCGTCTCCAGGTGCTTTCCCCCTTTGATGAGAATCCCACGACGTGCCGCATTGGTCATCGCGCTCACCAGGCTCACGGGTGTTGAAATAACCAGAGCACAGGGGCAGGCAATCACCAGAAGCACCAATGCCCGATAGAACCAGGGTCCCAGCGGCTCCTGGTATATCAGCGGCGGAACCAGAGCAACAACAACAGCCAGCGCGAGTATGACAGGCGTGTAGACACGCGCAAACCGGTCGACGAAATGCTGCACGGGTGCCCGCTTCTGATGCGCCTCCTCTATCAGGTGGATAATCCGGGCAAGAGTTGTCTCCTCGTACCGCTGCGATACGCGCACGGTCAGCGCACCACTCCCGTTGATGGAGCCTGCGAAGATCCGGTCACCGGGTCCCTTCTCCACCGGCTGCGACTCGCCCGTCATCGGAGCCTCGTTCACCACCGTTGCACCATCCTCGACAATCCCATCCAGCGGTACTCTCTCGCCGGGCCGGATCACCAGGAGACTGCCCGGCGAAACGGTCCGTACCGCCACAGTCCGCTCCCCCCCGTCTTTCAGGACACAGGCATCTTCCGGACTCAGATCAAGGAGGGATCGAACGGCCTTTCGCGTCCGGCTGGCGCTATACTGCTCGAGCATGAGCGACACTCTGAAAAGGACAATAACTGTGGCGCCTTCCGCCCACCTGTCAATCAGCAGTGCACCCAGAACGGCGACCGACATCAGGACATTCATGTCCAGCGAAGCATCACGGACAGCTTTGCCGCCTTTCACAAAAACTCTCCACCCGCCAAGGAGAATTGCAGCAAGCAGGATCCCCCGGGCGAGAACCGGCTGACCACCGTTGAGCGCAAGGAGAACTCCCAGCAGGGCCAGCGACAACGCGACACCCGCACCCACGGCATGCCGATGCCGTTCCCAAAACGATGCCTCGCCCCGAAGATCCCGCATGCGCCGCGCCTCGAAGCCCGCACGCCGCACCTCGGCAACAACTTCCTCTTCCGGCAGGCCCTCCCTGACCGATAGCTCACACGTCGCCGGATTGAACGCGTACCCCGTTTCGCCAAACGCTGTGGTCAATCTCTTCCGGAGGGCTCTCTCTTCTGTCGAGCAGCACACTCCCCCGACAACGTACGTTCCCCCTCCTGCACGTTCAGCCCCATCTGTTTCCTCAGGCTTCAGCCACATGGCGCACTCCCAGTTGAATGAGCTCCTCCACGTGTTCGTCATCAAGCATGTAGTAGACCATCTTCCCCTGTTTTCTATAGGTAACCAGACGCATTGCCTTCATCAAACGCAGCTGATGCGACACCGCTGACTCCGACAGCGAGAACATCGCCGCCAAATCAGTCACACACAGCTCTCTCCGGGAGAGTGCGAGGCATATCTTCAAGCGGGTTACGTCCCCCAGCATCTTGAAGATGTCACTCAGTCCCCGGAGTGTTTCTTGATTGTGAACCGCCTTCCGAGCCGCCCTCACCTTGCCCTCGTGGACATAGAGCGCTCCGGCATGTCCGGCCACCGAGCGTGATCTCATAGGTATGCCTTCGAGAAACAATTGAACAGTTGTTCAACTGTAATAACTTCCCGGTGCAAAGTCAACCGACCGCATCAGGTCGATTCCAGCCTGCTCTCGATTGTCTTAAAACGATGCTTGATGAAGGAGTAGAGGTGGGGAGAGGTCGCAACGCAGAACACCATAAGCAGTGCACCGGCGATGAGATCGATGACGTAGTGATAGCGATGGTAGACGGTCGCGACAATGAGCAGCGCACCGGTGATGTAGATGAGATAGCGTACGCGTACCCTGTATTTCGCGCTGAGGTAGATGAGAACCAGGGTCATCATGGTGTGACCACTCGGAAAGACGTCGCGCTGTGTGCCGGCCAGCGCAACGTCGTTCGGAACACCCATGGGAACCGAGCCCCCGGCATTCACAAACCACCGGAGGTACGGGGTCAGCAGAAGACCGGGAAGTTCCTCGTTGAGCGTCGAAAAGTCGTGAAGGGTGAACCGAGGGCCGACGGCCGGCAGGAAGAAGTACCCCATGTAGGAGAGGAAGAACCCGTAGACACACGTAAAGACGAAATAGTGGAACAGGTCCATGTCTCCGCGACGGTAGAACTCGTAGCCGAGGATGAGAAAGAGAAAATAGAATGACGTATAGGCGACCTGGAGGACTTCGGTCAGCACGGGATTGGCAAACTGCATTATCCACTCGGTCGGATCCACGCCAAAGAGCCACCGGTCGACTGCAATCAGCCAGTCATCATAGTCCCTTCCGAGGTGGAGGGGCTTGATCATGAAGTAGAGCTCTTTGAACGAAAAGAAGACCACAAACGGAACGTACCAGTCGTGTATATACCGCAGGGACTTCCAGCCAAGCACATGTCGACTGTATGCAAGAACGCAAATCAGGACGATGGCAACGATATTAATGAGCACCAGGAGCGGCCAGTGTGGTATCCGTGACGAGAAGACCGTATTGATCACGGTCAGCAGACCTGCAAAGCCGATGAGGAGGACGTCCGATGTATGAAGTGACGTCGTTATCTTGCGGAGTTTCATGACCTCCGGGCCAGCTTGTCCGACAAGAGGGAGCTGAGACCCGCAAGCTCCCTGAGAGAAAGCTCCTCCGGGCGCCGACCCAGATCGATATCGCCTTCCAGGTTCACCACACCATCTCCGACCAGATGCCGAAGCGAATTTCTCAGTGTTTTCCTCCTCCTGCCAAAGATCGCGCGAACCATGGTCCTGAAGAGCTCCTCATCCGGTAGGGGATATCGCGGCTCCGTAGACAGCTGCATCTGGATCACGGCAGAGCGCACCTTTGGCTCCGGAGCAAAGGCGCTCGGCGGTACCTCAAAGAGGAACGTGCACTCCGCATAGAGTTGACAGAAGATCGAGAGAATTCCGTACTCCTTTGAACCGGGACCGGCAATGACCCGCTGGGCCACTTCCTTCTGCATCGTCAATGTCGCATCCGCAACACTCATCCTGTGTTGGAGGAGATGAAAGAGTATCGGGGTTGTTATGTTGTACGGAATGTTACCGACAACCCGCAGCTTTCCTCCCGGGGAAGCTACGGCACTCCGTGCCACCCCGGCGATGTCCGTTTCAAGAATGTCCCCGGCAATGACGTCGATGGCATCAGCGGGGTAGGTCTCCCGCAGTCTCTCCGTAATGCGCCTGTCGACTTCAACAACAATCAGTCGAGCGCCAGGTCGGACGAGGTGCCGCGTCAGCGCACCCTCCCCGGGCCCGATCTCCAGGAGGACATCACCGCTCTGGGGCGAAACGATCGATACGATCTTCCGAGCGATGAAGTCATCACAGAGAAAATGCTGTCCCAGGGATTTCTTCGGACGTACCATCTCGAATGGATCGTCAACAGCCTCGGCGTGTGGCACCACCACTCTGAGGCACTGCTGCAAAGACTCTCCTCAGACGATCAAACCGTAAATATAGACAACACCCACCCTTTTGTCAACGCATTGATTTTGAAGATGGAAATGGTTAGGTTTCCTGCGTTTGGATACTATGACGATGCCACTGCAACAGAACCACACCCCGCCGGAACCGAGTCGTCCTGAGGTCCCAGCACAACCACCAAGGAAGAGTCGCCCTTCATCAGCGAAGGAAAGAGGCCGACCCCAGCGTGCGGGAGAACCATCACCTCGCTGGATGGATCTCACGGTCGTCATCCCTCTCTACAACGAAGAGGAGTCTCTCAGGGAACTCCACCAGCAGCTCCGGTCGACGATCGGGCGGATGAACGTTCGCTACGAGCTCCTCTTTGTCGACGACGGAAGCACCGATCGCTCGTTTCAGATCCTGCGCGATCTCAAACATCGTGATAAGCATGTGAAGATTATCCGCTTTCGCCGCAACTACGGGAAATCCGCAGCCCTATCGGTCGGATTCGAAAAGGCCCAGGGGAACGTCATCGTCACCCTGGATGCCGATCTCCAGGATGACCCCGCCGAAATCCCCGCACTCAAGAAGCGCCTGGAAGAAGGGTATGACCTCGTCTCCGGCTGGAAGAAGAAGCGGCATGATCCTCTCTCCAAGACGATTCCCTCCAGACTGTTCAACGTCGTGACGGCCAAACTCACCGGCATACGGATCCATGACTTCAATTGCGGTCTGAAGGCCTACAGGAGAGAAGTCGTAAAGTCCATCAAGGTGTACGGCGAACTCCATCGGTACATTCCGGCCCTTGCCCACTGGGCGGGCTTCAAAGTCGGGGAGACTGTCGTTCGCCACCGTCCGAGAAAGTACGGAAAGACAAAGTACGGCTTTGGCCGCTTCTGGAAAGGTTTCCTCGATCTTCTGACCACACTGTTCACTACCCGCTACTTCCGCAGACCGCTGCATCTGTTTGGTTTCTGGGGTCTCCTCTCTGTTCTCGCGGGGGCCGCCATCGACGGATGGCTCGTCATCGAATGGTATCTTGGAGAGACCTCCCTAAGCAACCGGCCCCTCTTTCTAGGGGGAATCCTCCTGGTCATCGTCGGAATACAGTTTATATCAATTGGCCTCCTGGGAGAAATGATCAGCAAGTCCCAACGGGCGGAGGAAGAATACATCGTCAGAGATTTTATTCGGTAGCAAGCCACGACAGAGGATGGCGCACCCCTGGAGCTCGATCGCATCCGCGAAGACCAACTGTCGCCACTTCAGGGGGGACATCCCCTGTGTGCCGCACAAGGAGTCCGGTGTACACTGTATCGATGATGAGGGGGTCGACTGCACGCACTATGAACCGATATCCGCCAATATCCTCATCATCAAACTCGGGGCCATTGGTGATGTCATTCGTACGACGCCGATCCTCCACCGGCTGAAGGCGGACTCCCCCGCAGCGCGAATATGGTGGCTGACCAATTTCCCCGGTGTTCTCCCCCCCCAGGTTGACGTCGTCCTTCCCTTCACCGCACAGAGCGCCGCCATCCTCTCTGCCGTCAGGTTTGACCTTGTGCTCAATTTCGACAAAGACAGGGAAGCATGTGCGCTTGCCGCGACGCTGCACTCACGCAGAACGAAGGGGTTCATACTGCGCGATGGGGTCCCGCATCCGGCCGATGGTGACGCCGAGGGAAAATTCATGACAGGACTCTTCGACGACATAAGCAGGGAGAACACCAAGAGCTATCTCCAGGAAATTTTCGAGATCAGCGGTCTTGTATTCGCTGGAGAGCAGTACGTACTTGACTCGTGCACATCCGACGGCTACATCTGGAAACTCCCCAAGGGGAAGAAGATCGTGGGGCTGAATACCGGATGCGGCGGCCGGTGGACAACACGCCTCTGGCCCGATCAGCACTGGATCATGCTGGCACGGAAACTGAAGAAGGTAGGCCACGTCCCGCTTCTGCTGGGGGGTGAACAGGAGCATGCCAGAAACCGCAGGCTCTCCAGGGAGAGTGGGGCGCGCTACCTCGGCCATTTCCCCCTCCGGCAGTTCATCAACCTTGTGGATCAATGCGACCTGGTTGTCACCGCGGTCACTATGGCTATGCACATTACGATCGGCCTTGGAAAGAAGATCGTCCTGTTCAACAACATCTTCAACCGGAACGAGTTTGAACTCTACGGGCTGGGCAATGTCATTGAGCCCGAGGCGGGCTGCACGTGCTACTACGCTCCCCGCTGCACAAACCCCGCGTTCGCTCCGCGGAGTTGTATGAAGACCATCCGGGCACAAACTGTCTTTGAATCGTGCGAACGACTCCTCGCCTCATAGTCCGAGATCACGCATGACCAAGCGCAAGAGGAAGAAGCAGCAGAAGCCTCACCAGCACGTGACGACCCCATCACCGCGGCTGAAACAGCTCGAGCTCGGTGCACTGGCTGGACTGGGTGTACTGTTCTACTTCCACTGCACGCACTTCATGTTTGTCCAGGACGATGCTTTCATTACGTTTCGCTACGTCCAGAATTTCCTTGACGGCAACGGTCTCGTCTTCAACGCCGGCGAGCACGTGGAAGGGTATACCAACTTCCTCTGGACCTTGCTCCTGGCGCTCCCCGGAGCGCTGGGCATTGACCTCATCGACGTCGCGCACGGACTCGGTCTCATCGCCGGGCTTGCCACGCTCTATGCTCTCTACCTGCTCTCCAGGGCTGTCTCCGGAGGGAACGGTGCGTTCCTTGCCACGCTGACTGCCATCGCGCTCACGGCATCCAACTCGTCTATCGCCTACTGGACGATCAGCGGGATGGAAACACCCCTGTTCATGCTCCTTCTCGTCGCCAGCGCACGCGCCTACGTCGTTGAATCCCGAGAATCCGGCAAGTTCCTCCTGACGCCTCTCCTGCTCGTACTCCTCTCCCTTACCCGTCCGGAAGGAATGATGGTGTACGGCCTCACCGTCATGCACTACGCCACAACGGTCCTGATCAGACACAGGGGGTTCCCGCGCGGGGAAGTCAAACGTCTCCTTCCGATGATTGCGCTCTATGCGGCACCGCTCCTGCTCTTCGTCGGCTGGCGGCTCCTCTACTACGGCTACCCGTTCCCGAACACCTACTACGCGAAAGCCGGGCTCTCTCAAGAGTACCTTACTGCCGGGATCAACTACTTCGTCTTCTTTGCCAAGACATACATGCTCCACGGGCTCCTGCTCATCGTCCCGATAGGAGTTCTGCTGTGGCGTCGGCGCTCGCCGGAGATTACCTATCTCATCTCCCTCTGCACGGGCTACATGTTCTACATCATCATTGTCGGAGGGGATGTGCTCCATGCCTTCCGGTTCTTCGTCCCGATTCTCCCCCTTCTCTACCTCCTCGTGCAGGAAGCTGTCCGCGAGCTCGCCGCCCTCATCACGAACCCTTCTGCTCTCACCCGGTCCCTCCCCTTCACAGCTGCTATCATCCTCGGATACCTCACGTACGCGCACCCCTTCGACTACGTACGCGAGAAGTGGATGCTCGAACTGGGTCTTGTGAGCAAGATGACCGCCACCGGCCAGTGGCTGAACACGCAGTCAGCCTCCTCGACAGTTGTCGCAGCATCAACGATAGGTGCGCTCTCCTACTACTCGGGAGTCACGCTCATCGATATGCTTGGCCTCACCGACGAGACCATCGCCCACCACCCGCAGATCGTGGAGGGTATCCAGAGCGGCTGGAAGGAGCGGAAGTACAACAACGCCTATCTGCTGTCGCGACGGCCCGACTATATTTTCTTCTCCACCGGCAGCAAGCCAAGCGCGTTCGCGGAGAGGGCCCTCTTCACCGAGGAGGAATTCAGGCGATGGTACTACCCCTGCTACTTTCATCTCTCCGGCGACATGAATTCCGTCAACGTCGCATACAAGCGGAGCACGGTTCTCCTTATCGATACCACACGGTACTCCGCTGGCATCAGTGACGTGAATTTCATCAACTACTTCTACAACGGGATGAATGCCCGGCGCGCGCCCGCGGAAGCACTCTCATACTTCCGTCGCTCCGCAGAGAGCGGACCGGCTGATTTCGCCCTCGTCCACGAAGAAATCGCTGACATGCACAATGCGTTGAACGATCCAGCCGCAGCAGAGGAGTCCTACAGACAGGCCGTCAGCATCAATCCGGCCATGATCAGGAGCCAGATGATGCTGGGCATGTTTGCCCGAAATCGAAACCAGCTCGAAACGGCACGGGAGCATTTTGCCACAGCCACTCGGTTCAACCCAGAGTACTCCGTAGGATGGACACTGCTGGGGGAGAACTCGGCCATGGCAGGTGACACAGCAAGTGCACTCCAGAGCTTCCGGAGAGCACTGGAAGTCGCGCCCAACAATCCGCACGCCAGGGGATTCCTGGCGCGTAGCGCACGCGCAGAGTAGAACACAGTGTACTGCATCATTGTCGGAACCGCGTACCCGCTTCGCGGCGGTATCGCGCACTACAATGCGTTGCTTGCCTCTTCTCTTGCAACGCGGCACAGCGTTGAGACCATTACCTTCAAGCGTCAGTACCCGGCGCTCCTCTTCCCGGGGACGACTCAGGAGGAGACGGGAGCCGGATTCCACGCGGATCCCGCACCACGCCTCGTGGACTCCATAGATCCACTGAACTGGTTCTCGGTCGGCCGGCTCCTCCGGGAGAAGAAGCCAGATCTGCTCATCTTCAAGTACTGGTTGCCGTTCTTCGGCCCCTGCTTCGGAACAATTGCAAGAGTCGCAAAGCGGAATCAGCACACCAGAGTCCTGTTCATCTGCGACAATGTTCTGCCACACGAGCGGCGCCCGTTTGACAACGCCTTCACCCGCTACGCCTTCCGGCAGGTCGACTACTTCATTGTACAATCAGACGCTGTGGAGCGTGATCTCGCATCCTTCTGGCCCAAGGCCATCACCAGAAACGTTCCGCATCCCGTCTACAATGCATTTGGCGCACCGATCGACAAATACAAGGCGCGGCGCTCGCTGGGTCTGATGGACGACCGCATCCTTCTGTTCTTTGGCTACGTCAGAGAGTACAAGGGTCTGGATGTTCTCCTCGAGGCCATGCCGAGAGTCCTCCAGCACATGCGGGTACGACTCCTTGTCGCCGGGGAATTCTACCACGATGAATCGCGTTACCGCTCCATCGTGGAGAAACACGGACTGACCGATCATGTGCTCTTCCATTCTGAATATCTCCCGAACGAACGCGTCGGGCTCTACTTCTCCGCTGCCGATGCGGTCGTCCTCCCCTACCGGTCCGCAACCCAGAGCGGCATTGCGCAGATTGCCTACAATTTCGACAAACCCGTGCTGGCGACGGACGTCGGTGGACTCTCCGAGGTGGTCCACGATGGCACCACAGGCTACGTTGTCCCGCCTGACCAGCCGGATGCTCTGTCTCGGGCAATTTTGAAGTTCTACAACGAATCGCGGGAGGAGGAGTTCTCACGCAATGTCCGGAGAGAGAAGGAGAAGTACTCCTGGGATAATCTCGTCAACGCCATCGAGGAGCTGGCAGCGCACCGCTCGCCACCCATGCCCGGATGAATCTTCCTCTGCCGATGTCCGTCACGCATGACATATCTCTCGGCAGACCGGCGGATTTTGGCCAGGAAATACTCCGCCGAAGGGCCCGGCTGACAGAGGGGCTCACGCAGTTTGACCGGAGGACCGTTCTGGACTTCGGCTGCGGCAACGGCGCACAGACGCTCGCCTTCGCCCGACGCCCGTGCAGGATCATCGCAGCCGACATCAGCCACGAAAACCTCCGGATGCTTGCAGGTGTGATTACACGGGAATCGCTTTCGACAATCCTGCCTGTCCTCTACGATGGTCTCCACCTCCCCCTTGCCAACGATTCCGTTGATCTCCTCCTGAGCTTTGAAGTGCTCGAACACGTCAGGAGCGAATCTGCTACGCTCCACGAATGGACCCGCGTCATGCGCCCCGGGGCCGAAGCAGTCATCTCTGTCCCAAACAAGGCATGGGTCTTCGAGACGCACGGAGCCCACTTGCCGCTGCTCCCGTGGCATAGAGTTCCCTTCCTCTCCTGGCTCCCGTCCGGCCTCCACCGCCGCATTGCGCGCGCCCGGGTCTACCGGAGGCGAGAGATTCAGCACCTCCTCCGGAGCCACGGCTTTGAGATCCTCTCCACAACGTACATCACGGCCCCGATGGATGCAGTCCGGACACCGTGGCTGAAGCGCCTCCTCCGCAAGACCTTCTTCAGTACCGATCATACCAGCATCCCGTTTCTCGCCACCGCTATCCTGGTGCATTGCCGGAAGGAGGATCCTCGTCGTCCGGTGCAGCCCTGATTTGTTCGGGATGGTATTTCATCTTATATTTGCTGTTGCTCTAGCAGCAGAACCGACATTGCCCAATTCTATGCCCAACGTCTTTGAGGAGCACGCCCCAGCTCATGGATGAGCAATTCCCGCTTGTGTACTGCGTGATCCTCAACCTCAACGGCCGCACGCTTCTCCTTGAGACACTCGATTCGATACGCCAGATGACCTATCAGAATCTCCGCGTCATCGTTGCGGACAACGGATCAACCGACGGAAGTCTGGAGGCGGTTCGCGCGGCACACCCGTGGGTTGAGGTTGTCGAGAACGGGCGAAACCTTGGATTCGGAGAAGGCAACAACGCGGGGATGAGGCATGCCCTGCACCACGGAGCAGACTGGGTTTTTCTCCTCAACAACGACATCAGTGTCGACAGGGAGCTGCTGACCAGACTGATTGAGGTCGGCGTATCGGATCAGAGAATAGGCATGCTCTGCCCAAAGATCTACTATGCCGGTGAACCCGAGCGACTCTGGTATGCAGGAGGGAAGGTGAACTTCTGGACCGGTCATGTGTCTCATCGCGGAATCAGGGAAATCGACCGCGGCCGGTACGACACGGTCGAGGAGACGGACTACGTTACGGGTTGCGCAATGCTCATACGGCGAAGAGCGCTGGAGGTGGTCGGGATGTTTGACCCGGTCTACTACCCCATCTATGCCGAGGATGCGGATCTCTCCACGCGATGTCTGCGGGCTGGGTTTAGGCTGCTCTACGTTCCCTCCGGCACGGTCTGGCACAAGGTGTCAGCGTTCAGCGGCGGAGGTCTGACGCCGTTCAAGACGAGATTGAAAGTTGAACACAATATGATCTTCTTCCGGCGCTACGCACGCTGGTACCACTGGCTCACAATACCCTGGTGCGTCGCAGCCGGGGCTCTGGCATTCACGGGCCGCGAGCTGACCAGAGGAAACTTCAGGGTTGTTGCGGCCCTCTTCAATGGCTTTTTCAATGCTCTCGCGAAACTCAGGACCTCATAGGAGGGAACGATGTCCGTACTCGTTACAGGCGGCGCTGGCTTCATCGGCGCGCATGTCGTCAACGATCTGATCTCCCTGGGTGAACATGTAGTGGTCCTTGATGACCTCAGTGGCGGTTTCCGCGAAAACGTCAACCCGAAGGCACACTTCATCCAGGGGAGCATCAATGACGTAGCTCTCATAGAGCAACTCTTCTCGGAGCACACTATCGAGCATGTCTTTCACCTTGCCGCGTACGCGGCCGAGGGGTTGAGTCACTTCATCAAACGGTTCAACTACGAGAACAACCTCGTGGGAAGCGTGAACCTCATCAACGCCGCAGTCAATGCAGGGACAAAATGTTTCGTGTTCACATCATCGATCGCCGTCTACGGACCCGGACAGCTCCCCATGCACGAGGAGATGAAGCCGACGCCTGAGGATTCCTACGGCATTGCGAAATTTGCGGTCGAGATGGAATTACGGGCATCAAAACAGATGTTTGACCTCGACTATGTTATCTTTCGTCCGCACAACGTCTATGGCGAGTACCAGAACATCGGTGACAAGTACCGGAACGTAGTCGGGATCTTCATGAACCAGATCCTTCAGGGAAAGCCGCTGACCGTTTTTGGTGACGGGGAGCAGACGCGCGCGTTCAGTTACATCCGTGACATCTCTCCGATCATCGCCCGCGCACCGCAGACTCCGGAAGCCTACAATGAGGTATTCAACATAGGCGCGGACGAGGTGTTCACGGTCAATGCTCTCGCCGAAGCTGTCTGCAGGGAGTTCGGTGTGGAGCCCGCTATCACACACCTCGCCTCCAGAAGAGAGGTGGTCCATGCATATTCCGACCACTCAAAGGTGTACCAGGTCTTTGGAGAGCAATCCGTCACGCCGCTGAACCAGGGAATCCACGCAATGGCAGAGTGGGTGAAGAGGGTTGGTGCACGCACGAGCAAGAGGTTCGATAACATCGAGGTAGCGAAGAACCTCCCGGCCAGCTGGCGCGAGTAAGCCGGCCGCTGATCGGATGTTCCTTGGTGCACCACCACTAATTGCACTACGTTCGAGAACCGTGGAACTCGGAAAACACCTTGGCAAGGGAATATGGGGGGTGGCAGACAAGACACTGCCGGTCGTCTACGGCATTGCCTATGTCCTGCTGGTCATCCGGGTCCTCCCACAGGAGGAGTTCGGTAATTTCGTCCTGATTCAGGAGATCTTTCTCATCATCACCGGGCTGGCGATGGGCTTTGCATTGCAGCCGCTTCTCAAGTATGCAGCAGAGTCACGGGCGGACACGGCCGGCATCGTCACGGCTTCACTCCTGTTCAACCTTGCGTTCACCGTTTGCTGTTCTCTCGTCATTGTTCTCTTCCGGGCTCCTCTGAGTGCACTTCTCAACTCTCCGACACTGGAGCCCCTCCTTCTCTACCTTCCCGCAATGTTTGCGGCGTCGTTCATCCGGAACAAGGCACTCATCCTCCTGCAGACACGCTTCCGCATCCGCGAAGTGTTCTGGGTCGACGCAGCACACTTCCTCGGGGCGCCTCTGCTCATATGGGTCTTCTCCCGCATGCATATGTTTAGCTCGGCTCTTGACCTCATCACGATCAACATCATATCGCTCTCCGTCTCCTCACTCGTCGGGCTCCTCTACGCAGGACCGATGATGCGATTGACACTGAAACCACCGCGGGCAGATATCGAAAGGATCTGGAACTACGGAAAGTTCTCCCTCGGGGGGATCTTCAGCTACCTCGTCTACACCAAGGTGGATTCGTTCATCCTCTCGGCGGTAGCCGGACCGGTACAGGTAGCTGTCTACAATTCCGTCAAGGTTTTCACACGCATTTACGACATGGTCACCCAAGTTGTGCAGATGTTTGTTCTTCCGGCCGTGTCGAGGCTCTCCTCCGAAAGACGGCAGGAGTCCCTCAAGGTCCTTGTGGAGAAGGCTATTGCGTTCTCAACGATCGCGATGGTTCCGGCCTTCCTGTTCCTCCTGGTAATGGCGGAGCCGATGATTGATATTCTCTACGGCGGAAAGTACAATGAGGCGGTTCCCCTGTTGAGAATCCTCTCAGTTCTGACAATTGTTGTTCCGCTCATCGCGGTGGCAAGCAATACCCTGATGGGTCTCGGACAAGCCCGGGTGAGCTTCGTCCTCGCCGTACAGATCCTCGTAACCTCAGTCGTCGTGTACCTCGTTCTCATACCGCTCCTTGGAGCTCTCGGAGCCGCAATTGGATACGTTCTCTCGGCCGTGGTCCTCGCATGGCTTACCGCTGTAAAGATGGACCGCTTCGTTCACGTAACGCCTGCTGAGGTGTTCCGCCGCAAGGACGATATTGGCCGCTTTCTCAAGAAGCGTTTCGGTCGGGGAAACACCTAGCAGCCGCTCTCATTTGCCGTACAACGCGCACCGGACGGATGAGGAACAACACAGAACACAGAGAGAAGAGGCGCACAGGGGCCAGGACAACCCTGCTCAGCCCGCACTACCTGTCGGTGAGACCCCTGGAAGATTGGCTTCAACGGGTTGCGCTGCACTATGTTCATGGAGTGTTGCTTGACCTCGGCTGCGGCAACAAGCCCTATGCAGGTATGTTCATCAAGCACGTGGACAAGTACATCGGTGCCGATGTTCAGCAGAACAGTCAGAACACCGTGGACGCAATCATAGATATTGCAGGTCGGCTTCCGTTTGAGGAAGCCTCCTTCGGCACCGTCTTGTCGACGCAGGTCCTCGAGCACGTCGAACAGCCGGGGGTGCACCTGCAGGAAATCGCGCGGGTCCTCCGGCCGGGTGGCATACTTGTGCTGACCGTCCCGGCATCGTACATGCTCCATGAGGAGCCCTTCGACTACCATCGCTTCACGCTCTACGGCATCAAACACCTCCTGGAGCAGTCCCACTTCACTCCTGTGCGGATCGACACCACCGGGGGTGCGTGGAGGCTCATAGGACAGACGTTCATCAATCACAAGAGCTTTGGACGTAGATGGACCATCCCGCTTCTCTCCGGCGTTGTATACTACTCCACCGTTCTGCTGGGCAATATTCTCTTTTCCGTGCTGGATGATCTCAATACGAACAGGAAAGACCCGTCCAACTATCTTGTCATTGCCCGGCGGGAGGCCGGGAAGTAGGCCCAATGGAAACAATCTCCTGCCCGCTCTGCAACGCGCACCCTTACCGGCCCCTCTGGTCCAGAGGTGAAGCGCAGTACGTACGGTGCAGTGAATGCACCCTGGTCTATGAGAATCCGCGCCTGACAGAAACCGAACTGAGGGACTTCTACTCAGCCGAAAGCTACTTCATCAACAGGGATGGAGGGAAGAACACACCCGGATATCAGAACTACTTCCAACAGTGTTCTCCGGGCCTCCTCCAGGAGTACTTCTCCATCCTCGAGTTTCATGCTGGCCAACAACCTTCCATCCGATTTCTCGATATTGGCTGCGGGCCCGGCGGCCTCGTGGCCGAAGCCAAGAGGCACGGATGGAACGCCAGCGGTCTCGAGATCTCCCGGTGGGCCCTGGAGAAGGGACGTGCAGAGGGGCTGGATATCATCGAGGGGACGTTGCAGGATGCACGGTTTGCAGAGGCTGAATTCGACATGATCTCAATGTTCGATGTCCTCGAGCACCTTCCTCATCCTCGTGAGGCGATGTCGGAAGTTGCCCGAGTTCTCAAGCCGAACGGTACTCTCGTCATTGAAACTCCGAACGTCGAAGGCTTCTTTGTCCGAAATCTCTATGGCGCTGCATCGGACATGGTGAAACCCAGAGCACACATCTGCCTCTACTCCCCAAAGACTGCACGCCGTCTTCTGAAAGAGGCGGGTCTGGCGGAGGTCCGCCTTAGGCTCTTCCCCTGGTGCCGCAGGATTACACCGGGGTACCTCAAGGGACTTCTCCTTTCACGGCTTCCGGGGAGGGAGCCCATCCAGCTCACCTGGAACGAATCGATGCGCATCATAGCGACACGCTAGGAGTTTCACATCCATGGCAGGCCCGCAGAGAACCGATTCCATCAACGTCCTCATGGTGACAAGAGATCTGGATGCCGGAGGAGTGGAAGAGGTCCTCCACACCTATGCAAAATCCATGCGCCCTCCCCAATTTCATTTTTCAATTGTCTGCAACCGACCCGGCAGAGTGTATGAAGAGATCTCCTCTCTCCCGTTCGTGCGGAGCTATTGCGTAGAGACTTCCAGCCGGACCAGGCGTTTCCTTGGAATCCTCAAGATTGTCCGAAGGGTGCGGCCCGACATTGTGCACAACCATGTCTCCTGGTACGGCTTGGTCGCAGGCACCCTTGTCGGGGCAAAGCGTGTGGAGACCATACACAACACCTATCACTGGTTGACGCGACCCCAGAAGTTCCAGTACGGGCTCTACTGTCTCCTTGCAGATCGCATCATCGCCGTCTCAAAGGGTGTGAAAGACTACACTCTGAGGGAGTTCCCCTTCTTCCGACCCGAGAAGTTCCGAGTCGTCTACAATGGCGTCACCCCTGAAGCGTTTCAGCACTCGCACCCGCTGGAAGAGGATCTTCGCACAGCTCCTCATACGGACACCGTTCCTGTCGTTGGGTTCCTTGGACGACTCACTGAGCAGAAGGGGGTCGAGTATCTCTTGGACGCTGCGGCGCTTCTCCAATCGCGAGGGATTGACCATCGCCTTGTCATCGTGGGGGACGGAGACCTGCGCGATCAGCTGGAGGCAAGAGCGCGGTCGCTCAGGCTGAGCGAGGTGACCTTTGCCGGCTATCAACATCACATTGCAGACGTCCTTGCGACCTTTGACATCTTTGTCCTGCCATCACTCTGGGAGGGCTTTCCCGTGTCGCTGGTGGAAGCAATGGCCTCCGGGCTCCCGGTTGTGGCAACGCGTGTCGGGGGAACAGGGGAGGCGGTTCTGGACGGCATCACCGGTTACCTTGTCGCACCACGGGATGTCCAGGATCTGGCGGCCAAAATCGCGAAGCTGGCGACCGATCCCGATCTTCGTAAACGGATGCGGCTTGCCGCACGGCAGAGGGTGCGGGAGCACTTCTCGGCCTCGACCATGGTGAAGAAAACCGAAGACGTGTACAACGAGATCTTGCCTGCGCGGTGACCATTCTCTTTTTTTCAGACAATCCCTGGCACAGCCTCTACCAGCGCCCTCAGCACCTTGCGGCGCGCTTCTCGGACGTTTCCCCTGTGCTCTGGATCGAGCCAATGACTCTCGGGCACAGAGGGCACTTCGCTCCGGAGGAAGTCCGGCCCGGCATTCGCGCTGTGAGCATCCCGTTGCTTCCCCACAACGCACGACAGCGGTGGGTGCGCGGTCTTAGCCGGATCCTCGGTTCGCTCCCTCCGGTCCGGTGGATAGAGCTCCAGGTACAGCTTCTCCTCCTGCGCCGGGCGCTCCAGAAGACCCGCACAGACACGGGCAGCGTCGTGCTCTTCCTGCAGAACTTCCAGTTGATCAGGCTCGCCAGGAAACTGAAGGCTCCCCTTCTTGCCTTTGACTACATTGACGATGCATTCGGTTTCACCGATTTTCCCGCATACGTCCGCGAGTTGTGGTTGGAGACAATCCGGAGCGCCGATGTCATCACGGTAACCTCTCCAACCCTCAACAAGATTGTCCGGGAGGCCGCACCGGGTCTGGCCCTCGAGCTTCACACAGTCACCAACGGTGTTGAATTCCAGAAGTTTGCAGAGAAACCCTCCGGCCCACCGAGCGCCGGCCTTCCCCCGGAGGGTACCCCTCTCATCGGATACGTGGGATCGGTCTACCCCTGGCTCGACTTCGAATTGCTCGAAGAGATCCTGACATCCTTCAGCAGCGCTACCCTTGTCCTCGTTGGAAGAGAACATCCCGAAGTAGGGGAAGTGCTCTCCCGACTCAGAAGGTACCGGAACTTTCTCTCTCTGGGCACCAGGCCCTACGACAAGGTCCCGGGGTATCTCCACCGGTTCAATGTCGGAATCATCCCGTTCCGCAAGACCCGTTTGACCGCAGCCGTAAACCCTGTGAAGCTCTACGAGTACAGCGCATGTGGTCTTCCAACGGTCAGTACAGACTTCAGCAACGACCTGGGGGAGTTTGCGCATCTCATCTCCGTATCTCACTCACACAACGAGTTCATAGACAATCTGCACACGGCAATTGAGCGCAAGAAGGATTATGCGTTTATTGAAAGCCTAAAGAGGTTCGCGCGGGAGAACGACTGGGACCGTAAAGGATCAGCTATACGGACCATCATGGACAACGCACTGGCAGGCCGGTCAAGCCAGGATCACCACAACGCGATGAGAGGAACATGACAAAGACGAAGAAGAAGACGCCGGTACGAACGGACCGGGAACCGAAAAGCTGGTTTGCTTCCTTGGCACCCTGGCGGCAGAACGCCATTTGCATAGGCATACTCTACCTTATGTGTCTCGTGCTCTTCCGGGGAATCGTCTTCGACGACGCGGCATTCCAATCAGGCGGCGACACCGCCTCCGCACACAGCTACTATCACGCCGGCCAGACGCTCGAGAAGGCGGAGGGTGTGGACATCCTCTGGATACCCTTCTTCTTCAGCGGTATGCCAACGTTTGGGAACGTCGCGTACGTTCCGCATAACGTCAGCTACATCGAGGCCGTTGCCATTCCCCTGCTCGATCTCCTCTTCCTCAAGAGAACCTGGAGCTGGATTGTGGTCCACTATTTTCTCGGCGGCCTGTTCATGTTCGTGCTCATGCGTGTCCTACGGTTCTCCGGCCTGGTATCACTCTTTGCCGCAGCAGCGTTCATGCTCAGCCCGTACGGTATCGGCCTCGCCGGAGAGGGTCACGGGACAAAACTCATGGCCCTGAATTACCTCCCCGCCGTCTTTCTCCTCGTCCATATACTCCTGGAGCGCAGAGACGCGCTCAGCCTCGGCCTCCTCAGCGCAGCAATGGGAACACTGATGCTGACCAACCACATGCAGATCGTCTACTACGTTTTTATGCTCGTCGGTGCGTACCTCCTCTACGAAGTCATCGCTGACGCACGGGAAAAGCGGGGCAGATCAGCTGTTCTGAAGACCGCGCTGTTTGCAGCGGCGCTCGGAATCGGTCTGTGTATTTCCTCCTACATCTACTTCTCCGTCTATGAGTACTCGCAGTTCTCCATACGCGGCGGGGGGACCGCGGGTACGACAGGAGGCCTTAGCTGGCAATATGCAACAAACTGGTCATGGCATCCGCTCGAACTTGTGACACTCCTTATTCCCGGCTTTTTTGGCTTCCAGCTACCCTACTACTGGGGCCCGATCGAACCCTGGACAAACTCGACCGTCTACATAGGGGTGGTCCCCATCTATCTGGCTCTCGTCGCAACCGCGTACGCTCGCAACAGGCAATCCTGGTTCTTCATTCTGGTGACAGTCCTGGTGTTTCTCCTCTCCTTTGGCCGGAACATGCCCTTCTTCTACGAAATCTTCTTTGCAGTCCTGCCGTTCTTCAACAAGTTCCGTGCTCCAGCAATGATACTGCACGTGGTCGCCTTCACTATACCCGTACTGGGGGCATTCGGGCTGACGTTCCTCATACAGGCACGGGATCGGGGCAGGGAATTCGACACGGCGCAGTTGGTGAGGATCCTCACTACCACTCTGGCTGTTCTGGGGGCAGGCCTTCTCCTGGTCCTCGTGTTCAAGTCGGGCTTGCGCGAGATGCTGTCAGGCTCGCTCTTCTTGAAGGCAGGCGAGGCTGAAGAGTATCGTCGGCAATACGGGCAGCAGGCCCAGCAGGCGATTGCCCACCTCAAGGAGCTGCGGTTCAACATACTCTGGGGCGACGCCGTGAAGTTCCTCCTCATCGCCCTGGCGGCCGTCGGGTCCACATTTGCATTCTTCAGGAGAACGCTCCGCGCGACGACATTTGCAGGATTTCTCGTCGCACTGCTGGTGGTCGATCTCTTCCTCGTCGATGAGAAGCTCATCGACCCGCAGCCGAAGGCCAATCTGGAGCAGAGTTTCCGGGCAGACACAACAATCGCGTTTCTGAAGGAGCAGCCCGGCCTATTCCGTGTCTTTCCCATCGGTCGGCTGTTCGGTGACAATACCTACGCATACCATGGGATCCACTCGATAGGCGGATACAGCGCGGCAAAACTCAAGATTTACCAGACGGTGATCGATTCCTGTCTGTACCGAGGCCAGGACCCTTCGTTCCCGGTCAACATGGCTGTAGTCAACATGCTCGGGGCACGGTACTTCATCGCTCCCGGGGAGCTGCCCGCCGGGCGGTTCGCGCTCGCGCACAGCGACCCGTCAAAGGGGATTTTTGCATATCACAATCCCCACGCTCTTCCGCGTGCGTTTTTCGTGGACGAGGCCTTGGAGGCGCGAAGCGACGCAGAGGTCTTTGCGATGTTAAACTCGCCGGCATTCGACCCCTCCAGGACGGCCGTGCTTCAGGACCCTCTCCCCACCGAGATCTCGCCACGGGACACAGTGACAGAGGCACGCATCGTTGATTACCGGTCTCGGTTGATCTCCCTCGAAACGTCGACCTCCGCCTCCGCACTTCTCGTCCTCAGCGAAGTCTTCTATCCCGCGGGCTGGAAAGCCTTTGTGGATGGCAAGGAAACGCCGATCCTTCGGACGAACTCCATACTCCGTTCCGTCGTGGTCCCTGCCGGGACCCACACGGTCGTCTTCTCGTTTGAACCGGCGGCATACGAGGCAGGCTGGAAACTCACACATGCAGCCTGGGCAGCAACAGCACTTCTCCTCCTCATCCCCTTTGCAGCGCGAACAATTCGCAAAAAGAAGACTTCGCCACCTGAAGCGCGTGCACACACGGACGGTTGACAATGTACCACCCCTTGGCTATATTGCACACTGCTGGTGTCACCTGTCATCTTTGCCAGCGCTCATTGAACAAGGAGATCACACTCCATGGCGGACATGTCTCTCGATGCCCTCGGCATGATTGAAACAAAAGGCCTCGTTGGTTCAATCGAGGCCGCAGACGCGATGGTAAAGGCCGCGCGTGTGGAACTGCTCGGCAGGGAACAGATCGGCGGCGGGTACGTTACTGTCATGGTCCGCGGCGACGTCGGCGCCGTAAAGGCGGCAACCGAAGCAGGTGCAGCAGCGGCACAGCGCGTCGGGGAGCTCGTCTCCGTACATGTCATCCCGCGGCCACATGCCGACGTAGAGAGGATGCTCCCGAGTCCATCTGCAACAAAATGATCCTTCACATCCTTCCATGCCGGAATACGCCCTTGGATTGGTGGAGACGCGCGGTCTTGTCGGCTCGATAGAAGCCGCGGACGTGATGCTGAAGACCGCAACCGTTACCCTTCTCGCTGTTGAGTACGTACGAGAGGGCCTGGTCACCGTAGAGGTGGTGGGCGATGTTGCAGCCGTTCAGGCTGCGGTCAGCGCCGCAGCCACCGCTGTCCCCAAGGTCGGCGAGCTGCTTGCCACGCACGTCATTCCACGTCCGGCAGATGATCTCACGTCTCTCCTAGAGAACCAGCAGAGTCATCACCGCACAGCCCCACACACCAAGAAGAGGGTCCCGTCGAGAGGAGCACAGCCCAAAGCGACGTTGAAGGGCGTTGATCTATCGGATTTCCGCGCCGAGAATCTTGAGCGAATGACCGTCCATCAGCTCCGCACGCTCGCACGCAGCGTCGAAGGCCTGAGTATCGCCGGGCGGCAGATTTCCAGGGCAAACAAGCGACAGCTGATCGACGAACTGCTAAGGCTGCGCAGAGAGCAGTAAGCCGACACGGAGGTCCGCTTGCTCCATCCGCCGCACGCGGATGGATTTTTTTTTACGCGGGAACCGCAGGACGATGAAACGGAACATACACATTGTCGCCGCCACAGTCCTCTTTGGCATCCTTGTGTGGCTCTCTGTCGCCATGCGTGAGGAGTACCATGTCTCGGTTGCCGCCCCCCTTATGATCGAAGACGTGCCACCCGACTGGGCAATCAGGACGCCGGTCCCCTCTACGGTACAGCTTCGATTTCGCGGTGACGGGTGGAGGCTTGCCGGTTTGCTGCTGGGTCCGGAAATCCGGCTGGCGTTCCCCTACGCCACGTTCAGCTCTGGCAAGGGTACAATTACTACCAGTGACATAGCAGAGAAGATCGGCCTGCGCGCAGGGATTCAGCTCGTCGATGTCAACCCTGACTCCATCCGCGTCGCCATAGACCCCTTCGCCGAGAAGATGGTGCCGGTGGTACCGGAGTACACGATCTCCTTCCGGGAAGGGTACAATCAGGTGGGAAGCATAGTGGTACAACCGGAGAGCGTTACCATCGGAGGAGCTGCAGCCGTACTCGCGCAAATCGACTCGTGGCCAACGACACAGGTTTCCTTTGAAGATGTGCGAGCGCCCGTTGATACCCGCATACCTCTCGGGTCCAGTACAGCATACAACCTGACATTCTCAGCGCGCGCAGTCCGCATGAGGATCGACGTCCAGCCTATCGCCGAGAAGGTGTTCAGCGGCCTCCCCGTGGCCGTCCTCTCGGTCCCGACGACACACGAGGTCATCCTCATCCCACCAAAGGTCGAGCTCGTCGTGCGGGGTGGTATTGAACAACTCTCCCAGCTAACACTGCCACAGTTCCACGTCTGGGTGGACTACGAGACCATCCGTGCAGAGACTACCCGCACCATTGAAACCCACGTTCTTGCCCCCGAGGGTATGCAGATCGTCCGGAAGACACCTGAGCGACTCGAGTTCATTGTCCGCAAAAAGCTCTAATCGCATCGTTCTCCCTCACCCAGCGCCATCACAGGAGGAGCGTCAATGAGCATACGACTCTCAATCAACATTGACCATGTTGCCACACTTCGTGAGGCCAGAGGTGGTGTTGAGCCCGATCCGGTAACCGCAGCGCACATCTGCGAGCTGGCCGGTGCAGAGGGTATTGTCTGTCACCTCCGCGAGGACCGTCGCCACATCAATGACCGTGATCTGCGCCTCCTTCGCGAGAGCGTCAAGACCAAACTCGATCTGGAGATGGCAGCAACCGAGGAAATAGTGAAGATTGCCATCGAGACGCTCCCCGACCTCGCGACCCTTGTTCCTGAACGCCGTCAGGAGCTCACAACCGAAGGCGGACTCGATGTACGGGGCCACAGGCACCATTTACGGGACGTGATCAAGGAACTTCACCGTCACGAGATTGAAGTCAGCCTGTTTGTTGATCCGGTGCCCGATCAGATCAAAGCTGCACGTGATATCGACGCGGACACGATAGAGATTCATACGGGGGAGTATGCAAATGCCAGAAGTGAGAACCAGCAGGTGGAGCTACTCGAGGAGATCCGATCAGCAGCCAAGCTTGCGCGGGAGTTGGACCTCGGGGTTAATGCGGGTCACGGCTTGAACTATCAGAACATTCTCCGCATCAAGACAGTCGGAGAGATCGAGGAAGTCAGCATCGGCCACGCCATCATTGCGAGGGCCACATTTGTAGGAATCGACCGTGCGGTGCGCGAGATGCGACAGCTTCTCTTCTGAGGAGAGTAGACAGGAGCAGGGCGGGGGCGGATGGTGAAGCAGTCAGTCTCGCGATTCTATCTTCCGGATCTCGTCCCGGAGCGTCGCAGCCCTCTCATAGTTCTCCTGCTCGATAGCCTCTTTGAGGTCCAACCGGAGTTGTTCCAGCTTCGAGACTTTTGTTTGCGGTTTCTTCTTCTGCTGCTGCATTGCCGGCGGTTCTTCCTCCTCTTCTTCAGGGACAAACGCCGCTTCATCCATGACCGATGTTGAAACGTAGATCTGCGCACCGTAGCGCACCGCCAGCGCAATCGCATCGCTCGGACGGGAATCGATGTGCTGGCTGTGGATATTCAACTTTGCGTAGAAGGTACCGTCGCGGAGTTCATCAATGATGATGTCCGTCAGCTCCCCGCCAAACGCCGAAATGATGTTCTTCATGAGGTCGTGCGTGAGCGGACGCGGCGGCTTGATCCCCTCCATCTCAAGCGCGATGGACTGCGCTTCAGCAGCACCGATGATAATCGGAAGCCGCCTGTTCCCGTCTACCTCGCGGAGGATCAGCGCGTAAGCCCCACCACTGGCAGGATTTGTGGAAAGCCCGAGAATATCGACCTGCACCTTATCCACGTGAAGCCTCTTTCGCTCTCAAACACACCAGAGATACAGGGGTCCTCTCTCTACCCCTTCCCGAGAGCTTTCTTCAGCTCTTCGGTCAGCGCCGGAACTACCTCAAAGACATCACCGACTATTCCGTAGTCAGCCACCTGGAAGATCGGTGCATCTTTATCTTTGTTTATAGCAACAATATACTTGGAAGAGGACATACCTGCAAGGTGCTGCACAGCGCCGGAAATCCCGCAGGCAATATAGAGTGTCGGTGATACCGTCTTTCCTGTCTGCCCTACCTGTTCGTCGTGTGGTCGCCACCCCGCGTCAACAACGGCTCGGGAGGCTCCAACGCCTCCGCCGAGAACATCGGCGAGCTCCTCGATGAGGTGGAAGTTCTCAGGACCCTTCATCCCCCGCCCGCCAGAGACTATGATGTCCGCTTCGGTTACATCGGGCCGTCCCGCAGCAACCTTCATCTCCCGCACCACACTGGCAAAATCGCTGTCGGAAAACTCAACGGCAACCTTCTCTACCTGCGCCGCACCATCTGTCGGAGTCGCGGTGAAGACATTCGGACGCAGCGTGAAGACCTTGACCGGGCTTGTCACGCGGACATCCAGAAGAGCCTTCCCGGCATAGACAGGTCTGGTGGCAACCACCTCCCCGTCCTTGACATGTAGTGCCACACAGTCGGATGCCAGGCCTGCGTTGAGCTTCACGGCAACACGTGGAGCCAGGTCTTTTCCCATCTGGCTGGCGGGCAGAAACAGCACCGTGGCTTCTTCTCTGGCAGCAACCTCCGCGATCGCCTTGGCATACGCCGTACTGGAGTGTCGCTCGAGCTGTGGAGAATCCACCACGAGGACCCGGTCGGCACCGTACCTCCCAAGCGCGGCGGCCACTCCTTCAATGTCGCTTCCCACGACGAGAACAGTGAGTCTCGCCCCGAGCTGATGCGTAATCCCTTTGGCTGCCTGAACGGTTTCGAAGGAAGACTTCTTGAGCTGCTTTTCACGCTGTTCGGCAAAGGCTAGAATGTGCATTGCTCTCTCGTCGGTATTGTGTTTCGTCAGAGTACTTTGGCCTCATCGTGGAGCAGCTTGACCAGCTCCGGAACGGCGCTCTTGTCGGTGCCCACAATCTTGCCGCTCCCCTTCGCCGGCGGCTTGTGCATGACAATCGCCTCAACGCGAACGTCCACCGCTATCGCAGGTTTCTCCTCGATGGGTTTCTTCTTCGCCGCCATGATTCCCTTGAGAGAGGGATAGCGCGGTTCGTTCAGGCCCTTCTGCGTGAGAAAGACCGCGGGGAGTTGTGTTTCCACAACTTCGTGACCGCCTTCGATCTCGCGCTCGCAGATCACCTTTCCATCCTCGACTTCCATCTTGACCACGACCGCCACAGACGGAAGACCGAGCATCTCGGCCACCAGGGTTCCCACCTGTGCACTATCGTAGTCTATGGATTGCCTGCCGAACAGGAGGACGTCCGGGTGCAGGGCTGTAAGCTCTTCGGCAAGCCCCTGTGCTACAGCAAAGGAATCGCGCTCTGCTTCATCCTTCAACAGAACGGCCCTATCCACGCCCATGGCAAGAGCCTTTCGCAACGTCTCTTTGTGCTGCTCCCCGCCCAGACCGAGAGCGATGACCTCGCCACCAAATTTCTCCCGCAGCCGGAGTCCCTGCTCCACCGCGATTTCATCATACGGGCTCAGCATGTAGTTTACACCGGCAGGGTCGATAGCGCGCTTGTCTGCAGCAATCTTGATCTTCGTCTCGGTATCCGGAACATGGTTAACACAAACGGCGATTCTCATGGGAGCTCCTCAGGATAACAGCATTTATCGGGACGGGACATCTGGGGGACGTGCAATATAGTCAGCTGGCTTGTGAAAGGCAAGGGAGATTGACTTTCAGGCGCGAATTTGGTATATAATTAGTTCTTGAGGAACAGCAGGAACCAGATAATGGCTCAACACAAGTCAGCAGAGAAACGGGCCCGTGCCGCGAAGCGTCGGGAGGAACAGAACAAGGCTTGGAAGTCCAAGATGCGCACGGCCCTCAAACGCGTCACCTCCGCCAAGGAAAAGGATCGCGCAACGGAAGAGCTCCGCAAGGCAAAAAAGCTCTTCGATCAGCTCGCGGCAAAAGGGGTTATCCACCGGAACAAGGCCGCCAACAGCAAATCGAAGCTGACCCGTTACGTGAACACTCTGAAGTAAGCAAGCACGCCGTCCTCTAACACCGACGAAGCCTCTCTGAGCGGCTCAGAGAGGCTTTCTCCTTGTGCCGGAGACCCTTCACTGGACTGATGCACTGCCTGCAGTCCGCGCCCGCTCTTCGAGCTCCGCCAGTCGCTTTTCATACCGCGCAGCCTCCTCCGGACGCAGCTCCAGCAGCTTCCGATACGCCTTTATCGCCTCTTGAAACTCATTCTGACTGGCATAGATCTCTGCCAGCGTCTCGGTAACGATCTTCGCCGCAGCCTCGTCGTCCTCAAGCTCTACCTCCTCGCCCTGTTTCCCCTCACCGTGCGGTGTACTGCGACGCACTTCCTGAAGTTGTTTTATGAGAAATTCGACGCTGCTCTCCTGCGGACCTCCCTGGCTGATGTTGTACTGCTCAAACGAGACAGAACCTCCGACCGGCCCCAACTCCCCCTGCCTGCGCTGTGCAAAGGTCTCAAATGCCACCTGCTCCTGCCGCTCCAGCTGTCTCACCACGTCTCTCACCATCTGATTGTCCGGGAGCACTTCCAGAACCCTCCCGTATTCAAGCGCCGCCTCGATCCTCCTTCCCAGGGCTTCGTAGCACTTCCCGAGGATCAGGTTGCCTGTGACGTAGCGGGGATAGCGCTTCATCCCCTCCCGGCATACACGCAATGCCGTCTCTGCTTCACCCTGTTCCAGGTAGACCGACGCAAGTCGTGCGAACCACGGCGTCGCCACCGCTCTGGAGACAAGCACGTCCTGAAAACTTCGAGGCATCGCATCACACTCCACAGAGTGACTACTCTCTCCCGCCGAGATAGCGAGCTACCTTGGCATGTTTCACCGACAGGAGAGCCACCAGTGAAAAGCCCAGAAAGAAGAGTAACTGAAACGGAACCGCGGCAATTTCCAAAAAATACAGTGACGAGACAACGCCGAAGAGACAGTAGAGCGCAAGGGCCGCCTCGAGGATCACCGTGGGGCTGATCCGTATTGGCACGTACTTCTTGCCGACCCACGAATCCTCTTTTTTGCGGATGCTGTACTTCGGTGTACGCACGAAATCACTCCTCCTCCTGATCAGACCCTCCAGGACCGCACGGCTATTGTTCACGGCAAGACCCATACTCCCGGCCATAAAGACCGGGAAGAGAAAAAGCCGCCGCTGCCAGTCGGGGTACACATCCTTCTGCGAGAAGAGATAGAAAAGGAAGGAAGCGATAAACGCAAAGACAAACACCGCCATGAATGTGAAATACGAATCGTACTGACCGGACTGCTTGATGAAGACCAGCGGGACGTTCAGCACGCCCGCAACGAGGATAAACGGGAAGACAAGATTGTTTGTCAGGTGAAACGTGGCGTGTATCTTCACCTTCAGCGGCAATGCAGATCTCCAGACCAGCGGCAGGATCTTGCGGGCAGTCTCAATTGCACCTTTGGTCCATCTGAATTGCTGTGATTTCAGCGCGTTGATTTCCGACGGAAGTTCGGCAGGAGAGGTGACGTCATTGAGGTACTTGAACCTCCACCCACGAAGCTGCGCACGATAGCTCAAGTCGAGATCCTCCGTGAGCGTGTCCGCATGCCAGTTGCCCGCATCTTCGATGCAAGCCTTCTTCCACACGCCAGCAGTGCCGTTGAAGTTTATGAAGAGACCGATCTTGTTCCTCACAGACTGTTCGATCACGAAATGGCCGTCCAGCGCCATCGCCTGTGCACGAGTGAGGAGTGAATACTCGGAGTTGAGGTGCTCCCATCGGGTCTGCACCATTCCTACGTTGGGATCCTCCACAAGGTGGGGAATCGTCTTCAGTAGGAAATCTGGTCGGGGGACAAAATCTGCATCAAATATGGCTATGTACTCACCCCGCGCAGTCGCCAGCCCCTCCCGCAGCGCCCCGGCCTTGAACCCACTCCGATTGGCCCGCTGAATATGCTTGATGTCAAATCCCAGCCGGGAATATCGATGGACGTACTCGCCTACAACATCCACGGTCTGGTCCGTGGAATCATCCAAGACCTGTATCTCCAGCTTGTCCTTCGGATAGACCATTCCACAGGAGGCATCAATGAGTCTCCCGACCACATAGAGTTCGTTGTACAGTGGAAGCTGAATGGTCACAACAGGATAGTCCCCGACGGACGGAGCCGTATGGGTCCTCTTGCCACGGTACTTCAAGTGGTAGTATATCATGATGAAGCCGTGAGAACCGAAGATGAACAGTACCGTTAGCGAAACAATGTATGCGAAGAGGATTGTTTCTTCCATTGCTTTCCTGTCACTCTTGGTTAGCTTGTGGAGGGACACAGTAACGTGTGTCCCCCCGTGGCGCGGTGACTACCCCCCCTCACCAGCCAGAAACTGTTTCCAGCAGAACATCCTCCGAGACCTTCCTCATCGCCTCTTCGAGACCGGCCTGCACCTGAGACTGCGCCGTAACCGATGTGTAATCGCCCCAATTGGAAAACGTTTTTTCCCAAACGGTCTTTCTAAGCTTCTTGTCCTCGAACTTGAAGCGAACCGTCACGGTGACCCGGCGCGTGCGGACCTGCTCTTCACCACCGACAGCAGCGGGTGCATCGGTTACTCTGGTAATGACACCCTCCAGAACAGCATCCGCCGACGCCCTATCGGTAATCTGAAAGCTATTATCATTGATGAAAAGATCGTTCAGCTGCCTCGTAAACACCTCCCGCAACCCTGGCTCCCCGTAACCAGACTGATCATCAACGAGCGGAATAGCCAACGTGCTCAGATGGGGAGGAACCGAGGCCCCCGTGAAAGAGTAGGCACAACCGGCAATGAGGACCACTCCCGACCAGCTGAAGAGGATTGCCGCAAGCCGGTATCCGTGCGTCTGGATCATCCGAGACCGTACTCCTTGATCTTCCTGTAGAGTGTTCGCTCGCTGATATTCAGCACGCGGGCCGCTATTCGCCGGTTACCCTTGTGACGCTCAAGCGCCTCTGCGATCATCTTGCGTTCCATCTCCTCCAGTGAGAGATCAGGTTCTTCCGACGGATTTGACGCATATCCCTCCCCCCCGGGCGACTGGTACGCTGATTCGATCGCCTGACCCTGCTGGACGATGATGTTCTTCAATTCCATGATGTTGCCCTTGATATCAAGGAGAGCCCGCAGAATCAACTCACGCTCCGCTTGCTCCACGCTCTTGCCCACCGGGACCGGGAGGTGCCGCTCCTCCTGTTTCACCCGGTACTCCTTCAGGTACTTCTGCGCAACACCCGCATCGATGAACTTCCCGCCCTCCAGGACCAGCAGAGTCTCCACCACGTTGCGCAATTCACGCACATTTCCCGGCCAGTGGTATTCCTTCAGGAGTTCCATTGCACCGTCAGAGATGCCACGAAACTTTATTCCGTGCTTTGCGCAGGTCTCCTCGACAAATCTCTCGAAGAACAATGGAATGTCCTCCGGTCGCTCCCTCAGCGGCGGCACGACGATGTTCACAGACCGAAGGCGGAAGTAGAGGTCCTGTCGAAACCGGCGTTGCCGTACCTCGGCCTCCAGCTCCCTGTTGGTGGCGGCAATAATCCTGACGTCCACGTGCCGGGGAACCGACGACCCTACCCGGAGGAATTCGCCGTTCTCCACAACCCGCAGGAACTTCACCTGGGCTGCCAGCGGCAGTTCGCCAATCTCATCGAGGAAGATCGTTCCTCCGTCCGCCAGCTCAAAGTAGCCTTTTCGTTGCTCCGATGCCCCGGTGAACGATCCCCGCTCATGACCAAAGAGCTCGCTCTCAATGATTCCCTCCGGGATCGCACCACAGTTCACCGTCACCAGCGGCTTCTTGCTGCGACCGCTCGAGGTATGGATAGCCTTGGCGATGACTTCCTTCCCCACCCCACTCTCCCCGGTGATGAGCACGGTGATGTCGGTCGGCCCCACCTGTGCAACGACATCGGTGATTTCGCGCATCGCGACCGACTCGCCGACAATGCTCTGTCCGGCCGCGGGGCGCGAATCTGACGTCGCCGCTTCGGCCAACATGCTACCGTGCAATGACGATCGATTCAACACCGTGTTCCCGTTTGATATCCGCCCCCTTTGCCTTCGCTTCGTCATACGACTGGTACCGTCCAACAAGAACAATGAAGAGCGAGCGCGTATCTTTCACCTTGCTGATAACCTCGACAGGATAACCCCGTTCTTCAAAGAACTCCCTCTGCCGGTCGGCGTTCGCGCTCACGGTGAACGCGCCCACCTGAAGGACATACTCCTCCGGCGGAGCAACTGCGCTCCTCGGCGGCACGGCCACGGGAGGCCCGGCAGTGTCCACCGGAGAAACAGCGGCCTCTGACTCAGGCACGTCCTTTTCCTCTGGAAGCCCTTTGGTTTCCTGACTTCCCGCAGCACTGAGATAGCGAGAATCCGGGTACTCCGTTCTCAGCTGACTCAGCTTCAGTTCAGCCGTCCTGTACAATCCCAGCGAGTAGTAGAATTGGTAGACCTTGAACAATGCATCATCGGCCCATTCGCTCTTCGGAAAATTGTCCACAATACTCTGATAAATTCGGACAGCCTCGGTCCCCTCCTCGGTAACCAGACCGTGCACGTAGAGGACCCCGGGATCGTTTGGATGGCGGGACAGGAGCGACGGAATATCCGCCTTCACCTGTTCAGCCTTGCCGCCGTTGACGAGATTGATGAGATGCTCTATGTCAGGTTCGGACCGTTGCCCCAGACCGGCTGACCAGAAAAACGCGTTGAGAAGCAGAACGATAGCGACAGGTCTCATGCACTTTTTCTCTCTGGCTGGCTGTCAGAATCGGCCACGACATCACCGAGGAGCGTCGCCGAGGTTACCTCCCGGATTCTCACGCTACAATACTCACCAGGTGATTCCGATGACCGTGTAAAAACTACCACCTTGTTAGTGTCGGTCCGACCGGCATACTGCGTATCCGACTTCCTGCTCGGGCCCTCCACCAGTATCCGCTCAGCTTTACCGATGAGTCGTCTGTTCAGTGCAAGCGATATCTCATGCTGCAGCTTTGCGATCTCGCTGACACGAGCCCCTTTTACCTCTTCGGAAACATCGTCCTGCATCTGCCAGGCCTTGGTATGTTCACGGGGCGAATACTTGAACGTGTAGGCACCATCGAACCTCGCCTCCCGCAGCAGGTCAAGTGTCATCTGATGGTCCTCCTCTTTCTCGCTCGGAAAGCCCGAAATGATGTCTGTCGAGAAACTCACCAAGGGAATCTCTCTCCTGATGGACCCCACCAGGCGGAGAAACTGATCAGACGTATATGAGCGGTTCATGAGGCTCAGAATTCGATCGGATCCTGATTGCGCTGGGAGGTGTATATGGTTACAGATGTTCGGGGTAGTCGCAATCGTACTGACGAGACGGTCCGGGAAATCCTGGGGGTGTGAGGTGGTAAATCTGACACGCATGCTCCTGTCCACGGCCGCAACACTCTGTATGAGATCCGCAAAATCCGATGCACCATCGCGGTAGGAGTTCACATTCTGGCCGAGCAGCGTGACCTCTTTGAACCCCCTGGCGGAGAGACCCTCCACCTCGCGCACGACACTTGCGAGTGGCCGGCTCCTCTCCCTTCCCCGGGTGAAGGGAACCACGCAGAACGTGCAGAATTTGTCGCATCCCCGCATCACCGAGAGCCACGCACCTACCCCGTCTGTCCTCAAGGGGATGATCTCGTCATAGCTCTCCACCCTGGAAAGCTTCACCGCTATCCCCTTTTCACCAGCCACTGCTCCCTCAACAAGGGCCGGGAGCTTCCGGTACTCATCGGGACCCACGACAAGGTCAACCAGCTGCTCCTCCTCAAGAAACCTGGAGCGGAGCCGCTCCGCCATGCAGCCCAGAATACCGATGACCAGCCCGGGGTTTGCCTGTTTCGTTTCTCTGATCTGACTCAGGCGGCGGTGGATGCGCTGTTCGGCATTGTCGCGGATACTGCAGGTGTTCAGAAGAACCACATCGGCTGAGGAGAGGTCATCGATGAGAAGGTGTCCGCTTCTGTCCAGAATGCCCCCGATGAGCTCGGAGTCGGCGAGGTTCATCTGACAGCCGTAGGTTTCTATGTAGACCCGTCTGGGAAGAGTGGCGTAGATCATGACCAGGCATGTATGGAAAGCCACGTAATGTATTCATACGCTGACAGAAAAGCAATTTTCCCTGAGGTACATCTCTTCAATCCTTTGTATTTTTAAGGTTTTTCGATCGAAAACCGAGCTGCCGTGCCAATTCGTCATGCATCCTCCGCGTCAGAGACCATTCCAGCAATTGAATACGCCCTCTCTGTTTCGTATCTTGTGGCCCACCAGAACAAAAACCGGCAAATCACATGAAAAGCCAGCGCCTTTTGGCAGACATAAGAAACAGGTCAAAACTGCTGAACCGGAGGATCGTCCTCCCGGATGCCACCGACGAGCGAGCAATCAAGGCAGCTCGTATAATTGCTGAAGAGAAGATTGCAACGCCCATCCTCATTGGTCCCAGAGATCTAATTGCCTCCCAGGCCGCCCGTTCAGCCACACCAATCGCCGGTCTCCAGATCATGGATCCTGGGGATTCAGCACATCTTGAGGAGTTTGCGGATGCCTTCTACGAACTCCGCAAGGAGAAAGGTCTGGAGAGAGAGGAGGCACGCAAGCAGATAGGCCAGCCTCTCTTTTTCGGAGCAATGATGGTTCGCAAGGGGATGGCCGACGGGAGCGTGGCAGGCTCTCTCTCGACGACGGGGGATGTTCTCCGGGCCGGGATCCAGGTCATAGGGTTGGCCGACGGAATCTCCATCGTATCCAGCCTTTTTCTCATGATATTCCCCGAGACGGCATACACCTTTGCAGATTGCGCGGTCGTTCCCGATCCCACCCCTGAGCAGCTGGCAGATATCGGCATCAGCGCGGCCGAGAATCACCGCCGGCTTACCGGTGAGGATCCGCGCGTCGCCATGCTTTCCTTCTCCACGCGGGGCAGTGCCACCCATCCATTCGTCGAGAAAGTACAGCTCGCCACCGCCCTGTTCAAGAAGAAGCGTCCCGACATACCGGTCGACGGGGAGCTGCAACTGGACGCAGCAGTCGTTCCAAAGATTGCAGAGTCCAAAGCACCGGGTAGCCCTGTTGAAGGACGAGCCAACGTTCTGATCTTCCCCGATCTTGACGCAGGGAACATCGGATACAAGCTTGCCCAGCGACTCGCCGGCGCCGACGCTATAGGGCCGATCGTACAGGGCTTGAAGAAACCAGCATTTGACCTCTCCCGTGGGTGCAGTGTTGAGGATATCGTTAACGTCACGGCGATCAATTCGGTCATGGGTGCGATCTGAACTCCGTGGCATCGTGCCGGATCAGAGACAGAGGGTAGAAGAGGCTCTTCAATGATGATTCTCGGGGTCGATCTCGCATGGGGAGAGAGGAAGCCTGACGGAATCTGCATCATAGATGCAGGCTCTCGCAGCTCTACCATCGTGGAGTTTGCCTACCGGCGGGGAGACGCAGAGCTCTTCGCGTGTGTGAAGAGGTACCTCCCCGACAAGAAGGGGACATTCCTCACCATCGACGCTCCTATTGTCTGTCCTAACAGCAGCGGGACCCGTCCGGTCGATCGCCTGACACACACGCTCTTCCACCGCGAGCACGCTGCATGCCACCCCGCAAATTCCACCAAATGCCCGCGCCCCCCCCGGGTACTCCGGAAGCTCCGGCGCCTGGGCTTCACCGCCGGCTGGGAGGTTCATCCGGGGGAGCGAACCGTCGCCGAGGTTTACCCGCATCCCGCCATGGTTCGCCTGTTCAGGCTGCCGCGAATAGTCAAGTATAAGAAGGGGCCTGTCACCCATCGCCGACGCGAGTTCCAGCGCCTCCAAAAGCTGATCGGCTCCTCCCTCTCCGACCTCTTTCCGTCACTCTCCCTCACCGCTAGCGCAAGATCCTTGCTGCGGGGACCCTGGTCAAAACCCGTCGAGGACATGACTGACGCTCTCTTCTGTGCATTGATCGGGCTCTGGCACTGGCAGCACCGGGGAGAGCGGAGCGAAGTGATCGGCGACCTGCGGAGCGGCTTCATTCTCCTTCCGGAGGATCTGCGAGTGCGCTGAGGGAGGCTTCTCACCGCGCGTTGCCTTCGCGCTCTGCCAGCAGCACTGCTACAGAACGGTGTAACTGAAGCCAATCGCAAATGTCTCTTTGATCTGTGTCTTCGGCGATACGGTCACATCATTGACGAACTGAGCGTTGAAATTAACGCTGAGGAAATTGTTCACCTTTGCAGAGATCAGATTGTCGTTCCGGACAATCACACGATCGAGATGACTGAATGCAGAAAAGAGCTCGAGGCGTGATGCAAGGAGCATGTTTTCAGCGAAATTCCAGGTGAAGGTCGCAACGCTCTCCAACCCTCCGTCAATCCTGACCTTCTCCAGCTCAGGGGTCTGCGGATCGTCCGCGTACTGGGGAAACTTCGACGTCACTACCTCCCTGGCACCGACCCCGAGGCGAACGGTCACCAATGCAGAGGGGTCCCACCGCATGCCGGCACCCTGGGTGAGATACGCCGGGTCGAAGAACGCCGAAACCTGCGTGCGCTCCTGATCATCAGGATACTGATATCCAGGGGCAAACTGCGTGCGCGCCGTTACGGCAGCGTATGGATTGATCTCCTCCCAGACCAAAAAGACAAGAAGTGATTCAAAGTAGATCTCATCATCTGTCTTCCTCAGCCCCTGATTTCCCAGCCTGGATTGCCCATAGGTCAGTTTCAGAAAGTTGGACCACTGCGTCTGCTCGGCCAGATGCGTTGCAGTGGATATCCCCGATGCCGTATAGGAGAGGCTGTTCTCTCCCCCCTGCACCCAGTTCTCGAAGGACACCTGGGAGAGGTTGGCGCTGGTCACCGCGCTGATATTCCACCCCTCCTCCAGCGTCGTATCCTTCCCAGCTTCAGCCCGCTCCCGCAACGCGCTCTCCTGCCCGGGTATGGCGGCAGGGTTGTCCCTCCCCGCTGCAATCATTGTCAGGCCAGCCAGACCAAGCACAACCGCAATCAGCTTCTTCATAGGAGTCTCTCCTGGAAATGAGTTGTAGACTGCGTACTACAGGTGTTATTCTCTTCCGTTGATTTGGGGCAGAATATGTGAAGAAAGGTGGAAAATTCCAACGCGGGTCAGAGGCCTACTGACCGCTGTGCGTTGACAAACGCGGCGGACATTTGTACACTGAAGAGAAGCTCTCCAGAGAGAAGGGCCAGCAAGGGAGATCATGCTTGAATTACCAGAGGGCCGGCTTGTCATCCTCTCAGGTCCATCCGGAGTGGGGAAGAGTCCGCTGGAGAAGGCCTTCCAGAAGTTCTTCCCCGAACTGAGCAACCCTCTGCGGAGGCTCGTACTCTACAATAGCCGCACGCCCCGGCCCGGGGAGAACGATGGCATCGACTACCACTTCCGCTCCCGGGAACGAATCGAAGCGTTCCGAGTCGATCCACACGTCGTCGTCATGGAAGTGCGCGGCGACCTCCAGGCCCTCGACATACGAAGACTGTCTGAACAGCTTCAGAGCAGTGATGTGCTGTTTGAGGGGAACCCCTTCATCGGCCGCCTGCTGCAGACCGATCCCCGCCTTTCTCGGATCAGAACGCTGAGTATGTTTCTTGCACCCCTCTCTCGAGAGGAAATCCTCTACCTGAGAGAACCAGAAAGGAATGTCTCGCTCCCGGATCTGCTGACCGACGTCATGCGACGTAAGCTGTTGCGGCGCACGAGAAAGCAGAACGCTGAACTCTCCGGAGCTGACCTGGCGAACATCGAGAAGCGAGCCTCGGGCGCATATCGCGAATTGCAGGAAGCATGGCACTTCGCATACGTCATCCCCAACCACGACGGCGAAGACAGTGAGAACTGGGACGCGTTTTACTATCCCATTGGCGACGCCCGAAAGTCGCTCAAGGCATTCGTCGCTCTGTTGCAGGGAACGACGAGCCCGGATGTTGAAACGTGGGAGGAGCATCTCCTTCCCTGAATCTGCATTCCCTCTTCTCAGGAACCATCTTGGCATGGTTTGATGCCACGGGAGTGTTGGGCCGGAGAGCCAGTACACGATATCCGAACACAACTGGACCGCTCCGATGAGCCTACTGGAAGCCGGGCACCGGTGTTCCTGGGCGGAGAGTGATCCCCTGTACCGGGAATACCACGACACCGAGTGGGGGAAGCCTGTGTACGACGATCGGAAGCTCTTCGAAATGCTGACGCTCGAGGGAGCCCAGGCCGGTCTCAGCTGGATCACGATTCTCAAGAAGCGACCGGCGTACAGAAGAGCGTTCAACGACTTCGATCCGGGGAAGGTCGCCCGCTACGACAGCAGGAAGATCGAACGTCTTCTCAGGAACGAGGGGATCGTGCGGAACCGGCTGAAGATCGAGACCGCCGTGAAGAACGCGCGCGCGTTCCTCGGCGTGCAGAAGGAGTATGGGAGCTTCAGCAGGTACATCTGGCAGTTTGCAGGCGGAGCGCCTATCCAGAACGCCTGGACCTCACTGACGCAGATACCGGTCACGACCCCGGAATCTGACTTGATGAGCAAGGATCTAAAGCGGCGGGGTTTTTCGTTCGTGGGATCTACCATATGCTATGCCTTCATGCAGGCGGTGGGTATGGTCAACGACCACACGACGACATGCTTCCGTTACGAGGAGATCAGGCAGATGCACCGCCCTCGACGTGCCTGAATGCTCAAGGGGCGAGCCTCATCATCGTCCACGTCCCCTGAGCCGATCTCTCATAGAGAATCCGATCATTCAGTCTAGCAACCCTCTGCTGCCAGAACTCCATCCGGGTCGGTTCCAGACGATACCCGCCCCAGTGGGGGGGTCGAGGAATCGTCTTTCCCGCGTAGATGCTCACGAGTTCCGCAAACCGCCTGCCCAGTGCCTCACGGTCGACAGGTTGACTCTGCGACGATGCGAGAGAGCTCAGCTGGTTCTCCGTAGGTCTTGACGCAAAGTAGGCATCTGACTCCTCTGCCGTAATCCTCTCGACACTCCCCTCCACACGCACCTGCCGGCCGAGCATCTCCCAGTAGAAGAGGAGGGCCGCAGCCGGGTTTCCGCTGAGCTCCCTTCCCTTCCGGCTTTCGTAGTTCGTGAAGAAAACGAACCCGCGGTCGTCAACCCGCTTCATCAGCACCACCCGCGCCGAGGGCCTCCCGTCTGACGATACGGTTGCGAGCGTCATGGCCTCAGCATGGGGAATCCCCGCCTCACCAGCGTCCCGAAGCCAATGTTGAAACTGGAGAATGGGATCGGGATCAAGCAGTTCCTCCAGAAGCTCAGGAACAACGCGTTTCTGGATCTTCTTTGCCATCAGGCATCCTACCGTGCATAACGCCCGCTTTAGTAGGAAAATTCGTATAAAGAAGCAATCTACAATATCTCTTGCCATCGTTCGTCTCCCATAGCAGAGGGACGATCCTTTGCGAATCCAGCATATGCCAGACCCCGCATACCGCGTTGAACGCGCCATCCAGAACGCAAGACAGCGACTGTTCGCCTACATACGCAGCCGTGTGAGCAATCGTGCCGACGCGGAGGACCTTCTCCAGGACGTGATGTATCAGCTCCTCTCCGGATACAGTGTCGCGGAGCCCATTGAGAACCTGACAGCATGGCTCTACACTGTCGCGCGCAACAAGGTCATCGACTGGTACAGGAAGCGTCGAACACAACCGGCAGCGGATCTCAGCGGCGACGAGAGTGGACCGCTGGATCTGGCCGAGGTGCTCTCCGATCCGTCATATGAGCCTGATAGGCTCTATCAACGATCGGTCGTGTGGGCGGAGCTGGCAGAGGCACTCGACGAACTCCCTGCAGAGCAGTGTGAGGTGTTTGTACAGCATGAACTCGAGGGAAAGAGCTTCAAGCAGATTGCCGAAATCACGGGAGAACCTCTCAACACGCTCCTCTCCCGAAAGCGCTACGCTGTCCTCTACCTGCGACAGAGATTGAACGACGTGTACAAGGATTTTGAAACCGTATAGGAGGTCCTTATGAAAGCCTGGTGGGTTCCGAAAGCACTGAAGTTTCTCGCGTTCGCAGCAGTCGGCATCGGCGTCTTCAGCGTTGTTGTCATGCTCCTCTGGAACACCCTCATCCCCGATCTGTTCGATGGTCCACACATCTCCTTCTGGCAAGCAGCCGCTCTGTTGCTTCTCTCCCACATCCTCCTCCGCGGGTGGAGCCCGTGGCGGCAGACAAACGGGTGGAAGCATGATCGCTGGCATCAGCGTCTCAAAGAGAAACTCGCGGCCACGACCCCCGAGGAGCGTGGACTGTCCAAAGGGGAGTCACACCATCGGGGCAGCCCTCAAATGGACGATGTCAAAGGCCGGTAGGAGAGCCAACGCTGCCACGCCGCAAACGACACCCTCGAGAGAGGATCTGGCGCACCGTCTCCCGCATACCGCGCGGGAAGGTGGCAACCTACGGAACCGTTGCCCGCCTCAGCGGTTTCCCCGGCCAAGCCCGCCTGGTCGGCTACGCGCTGCACGCACTCCCGCCTGGGCTCGAGATACCATGGCAGAGGGTTGTCAATGCAGGGGGACGAATATCATTGAGGGGAGAGGCCGCCCGGGCTCAGCGGCTACGCCTGGAGGAAGAGGGGATCGTATTCACCAGAGAGCGTATCGATCTCAGCCGGTTCGGCTGGACCGGCGGCACTCTCCGGACAGCCCGCCGGAGACAGGGGTGATAATGAGCGCGGGGGCGATTGACCCTTCTTCGACATTTTGCTACCATCCCTCATGAGGCTTCAACACAAAACGGCCCTCGTTACCGGCGCGTCCGGAGGAATTGGCCGCGCGATCGCCCATTCCTACGCTGCCGCTGGCGCAACGGTGATTCTCCACTACCATCAGGACAGGAAGTCGGCAGAACAGAGTGCTGCGGACCTCCCGGGAAATGGCCACACCCTGCTCAAGGCGAATCTCTCCCAACCAGTGGAGTGCCGGCGCCTGGTCGAGGAGGCGGTTTTGGCAACCGGCCGACTAGACATTGCAGTCAACAATGCCGGCCTTTTCTTCCCGCACCCTCCGGAAACAGCCTCTTTCGAAGAGTGGCAAGCGGCATGGACGCTGACTCTCGGAGTGAACCTCGTTGGCGCGGCACATGTTGCTTACTGGTCCGTGCAGCAGATGATCCGGAGCGGGGGAGGCCGCATCATCAACATCTCATCACGGGGAGCATTTCGGGGGGAGCCCGACGCGCCAGCCTATGGTGCGAGCAAAGCAGGCTTGAACGCCATGAGCCAGTCCCTGGCCCGGGCACTCGCACCTCACAACATCCTTGTCTTTGCCGTTGCCCCCGGGTGGGTCGACACGGAGATGGCAAAGCCCCATCTCATCGGGAAGGAGGGTGAGGAGATACGCAATCAGAGTCCCTTCAAGCGGATCGCTGCGCCGGAAGAAATCGCACAGGTCGCGCTGTTTCTCGCAGCAGAGGCCCCGCCGTTCATGAGCGGCTCTCTCATCGACGTCAATGGAGCCTCCTATCTCCGAACATGAGGATGCCGCCCCAAGACGCTCACCCCCGCTCGTCCTCCGTCACCACAGCGGTTCCATACACCATGATCTCTGCAGCGCTGCCCATGATGTAGCTCGTCGAGAACCGCACCTCCACGATGGCATTCGCACCGAGTTCTTCCGCCTGTCTGATCATCCGATCGAGCGCTTGCTCGCGTGACTCAGCCAGCAGCTTCGTGTACTCCTCAATCTCGCCGCCAAAGATGTTCTTGAATGCAGCCGTGATATCCTTCCCGATATGCCTGGCTCGAATAGTATTGCCTTTGACCACGCCGATGGTCCGTACAACCCTCTTTCCGGCAACCGACTCCGTCGTCGAGAGAATCATCGGATGACCTCTTTGTACTTGTCTGTCTTTCCCATGATCAACTTTTCACGCAGAACGGAGACCAGCAGAACCGCACCGCCCAGCAAAAGGGCCCCCACGCCCAGCTTCACCGCAAGCGGTGTCGAGGTGTCCTCCAGCAACTTCATCACAGCACCATACCCGACTATCGCCAGCACCACGGCAGCCCCGATGCTGATCAGGAGCCAGGCGATGCCTCGCTCGAGCCGGGAGTATACCCCGGCCCAGTAACGGTCCCATGTCTCTTCGGGTAGTTGTTTGAATTTCAGTTCCATTGTTACCTCCTTTACAGATTTCAAGGACTCGTACTCGCGCTGAACTTCTGGTCGCTCTGCGAACAGCTGCCGGAGCTCCTCGGCCTCTTGCTGTGACAGCATGCTGTCAATTGCTTTGTTCACCAGGAACAGTTCACGCTCGGACAGATTCACGCTCATACCTTACCCTCGAGGTTCTCCCTGAGCCGTCGCCGCGCGTGATACAACCGCGACATCACTGTGCCGATGGGGCACTCCAGCAACTCTGCCAGTGTCGCATACGGGGTCCCAAGAATGTCCCTCGCAACGAGAATTTCCCGATCATCGACCTCGAGTTTCCAGAGGCCTTCCCACACAGCCTTTCGCAGCTCCCTCCGCTCGAGGATCTCCTCGGACGAGGGATCACTGGAGATCACCTCAAAGCTCTCGTCAAATATCTGAGAGAAGGAGATCGTTCGAATGCGCTTGTTTCTCACGACGTTCAGGCAGTGGTTGCGGAGAATCCGGTAGTACCAGGTGTAAAACTTCTTGGTTGCATCGAATCGCCCGATGGAGAGGAAGGCTCTGACGAACGCCTCCTGCGACGCATCCAGTGCTTCATCGTGTGCTCCGAGAAACCCTACTGCGGCACAGTATGCCTGCCGCATGTACTTCTTCACAAGGAAACCAAAAGCCTCCTTGTCCCCGCGCTGGCTCCGGCGAATCCATTCTGTCTCTGAATCTCGTTCCTGCGTATCCATCAGGAGTCTGTCTTCATCTGATATACACCCGAAACCGGGGTGTATTCACTCTTCTCTGAAGTTCTTTGACTTTCCAAAAAAATCTCCTATTTTTCCACAAATTTCCAGTCCATCGAGGGGTACCACCTCCTCTTGCACTCCGATCCCTCCAGCGCGGGCAGCCCTCCCATTCTCCTCCATGCAGCCCTCTTGTCGGCTCTGTTGAGCCCCCCAGCCGCGCCAGCAGGCACGGAAGGCCCTGCACCATCTCTCAGCCCGAGAGTGGCAAACTACGAGATCTCCGTGACACTCGACGCAGAGAGGAGAATGCTCTTCGGCCGGCAGACGCTCAGCTGGCAGAACTCGTCCCCCGATACGATTCGGGACCTGCATTTTCACCTCTATCTCAATGCGTTCAAGAGTGCACGGACCACGTTCATGCAGGAATCAGGGGGAAGGCACCGCGGGTTTACACACCGCACAGAGACGCCCGGGTGGATCCGAATCGATGCAATGGACACCGGTGATGGAGTCAGCCTCGCACCGGAAATCGATTTCATCCGCCCGGACGACACCAACGAACAGGACAGCACGGTCTTCCGCATCCCGCTTCATTGTCCGTTGCCCCCGGGGCACGCCATCAGACTGTTCATTGCCTTCACGGCACAACTCCCGCAACTCAGCGCCCGCACGGGGTACCACGGAGACTTCTTCATGGTAGGCCAGTGGTTTCCGAAGATCGGCGTGTATGAATCTGCATCGGCCAGAGGCCAATCCTCGGGCAGCTGGAACTGTCACCAGTTTCACGCAAACACCGAATTCTTTGCCGACTTTGGAGTCTACGATGTGGAGATCACCGTGCCCGACGTGTACACGGTGGGAGCCACAGGCACGAGAAGGTCCGAACGCTACAACGGCGACAGGACCAAGACCGTTATCTACCACGCCGAGGACGTGCACGATTTCGCCTGGACGGCGTCGTCCCGCTTCGTAGAGGTGAACGATACGTGGCACCACGTGAGTATCCGGTTACTCATGCAACCGCAACGGGCTCAGCTCGTGGACCGCTACCTCGTCCCCGCCCGACGCGCACTTGAGTACTTCGCCAACCATCTCGAGCCCTACCCCTACGAGCAGCTCACCATTGTCGATCCTCCCTTCGGGGGTGGAGGAGCGGGTGGCATGGAATACCCGACGCTCATCACAACCGGTATGATCCGGGGAATCGGAGAGCAGATACGATGGCCTGAGCAGGTGACGGTTCACGAATTTGCGCATCAGTACTGGTACGGGATAGTCGCAAACAACGAATTCGAAGAGGAGTGGCTCGACGAGGGACTCACCGAATACTACGAATGCCGCATCATGGATGACACCTACGGTGAGAAGACCTCCTCCCACGAACTCCTGGGGCTGCGAAGCGGGACCCTGGAGCGGACTCGCCTGAGGTACACAGGGATGCGAGACCCATCGGTCGCCCCAATCGTCACTCCAACCTGGCAAGTTCAGGACCGCGGCATCGACCTCCTCACCTACTGTAAGGCTGCCACCGTACTGGCAACCCTGGAACGGATAGTCGGACACGAGGCAATGGACTCAGCACTCTCCGTCTATTTCCAGCGATGGAAGTTTCGCCATCCTTCCACCGCCGATTTCGTTGCTGTCTTCAACGAGGTTATCCCCGCCATTCACGGCGACCGCTTTGGCGAAGACCTCAACTGGTATTTTGATCAATTCCTGTACGGCACAACAACGTGCGACTTTGAACTGAGCTCCCTCTCCAGCACACCCGTCGAGGATGGAGAGGTAACGACCTATGAATCTACCATTGCCGTCCGACAGCTGCGGGACGCACACCTGCCCGTTGAAGTGCACATCGGGTTTGACAACGGAGACCGGGTGGTGGAGCTATGGGATGGCATGTCGGATACCACGATGTTTAGATACCGCAGAGCTGCACGTGTCGCGTGGGCAGAGATCGACCCCGGGCGGAAGATCCTTCTGGACATGAACCTTATCAACAACAGCAGGACCCTCTCTCCACCGTCGTGGCCGATCTGGCAGTACACAACCAAGATACTCTTTCTGATGCAGAACCTTCTGCAGTCGCTCGCTTTTCTGGGGTAGCAAGGAAGGAGAACAGGAAATCTATGGTGTTCCTCTCTCTTGCCAGGGGGATCCGGAGAACGGTCGCGTGCCGGCATCTTCTGCCACCGCTCTTCCTCTGCAATCTCGCATTCTCGGTTTCACTCGCTCTCACCTTCCACTACACGCTCTCCTCCGCATTTGGCGACTCCCGAGCGTCTCTTTCGCTCCTCACCGGCTTTGATGCCACCATTGTCACCGACCTGCGGCGAATGCACCCGACCGCGCTTCCCGGGTTTCTCCAGATTGTTGGGGCGGCGTCCCTCTTCTACGTCGTCCTAAATACCTTCCTTGCAGGGGGGGTGATCTCCGCCGTCCAATCCGGCGCAGACCGATCGGAGAGATATGCATTCCTTGTTTCATGCGCCAGGTTCTTTGGCCGATTCTTCCGGCTCTTTCTTCTCACAGGATCAATCGCTGCGATTCTCACCGCGCTTCTCCTCGTACTGGCTGGACTGCTCATGGCGCCCCTGTACCGTGCGGCAACGTCGGAGACGACCATCCTTCTCGGAGGAGCGCTGGCGGGGGGGATGATTCTCGGCTCCATCTTCCTTCTCGTGATGATTGCAGACTACGCTAAGATCGGAATTGTTCTCTGCGACTCCCCATCGACCACCAGGGCCTTTGCAGTAAGTTTCCGCTTCGTTCTCCGCAACCTAGGGTCAACGCTGGGCTTGCAGACGATCCTCCTCTTGACAACCCTCCTCCTGGCGACAGTCCATGCGCTGTTCTGGACGTCACAGCAGATGGATTCCGCCCCCGTCCTCATCATGGTCTTCCTGCTCCACCAGCTCTTCATTCTGTTGCGCATTGCCATCCGTGTTTTCTCTCTCGGCTCCGAATCAACACTCTATGAAACGCTGCAGAGGGTGAACAGCTGGGAGAGCCTCCCCGCGACACCGGCACCGGACCGATCGTCCTCCACGTAGAGTGTGTGGCCGACCGGTGCGGTGGGACATCCGAAGCGAATGAGCAGGTTTTGCTACGCACCGGCAGGTGCTTGCTTCTTCCCGAAGATCAACGCCAGTGCGACTCCCGCAGCAATGTATTCAATGGAGGTGTAGACAAACCACTGAAACGCCATTGAATAGGGGAGGGGCATCATTGCATATGAGATGTACACAGCCGGAATCACCATCATGCCGCTGACGTACAATCCATACCGAACGCCTTCCCAGATCCCTTTCCCTTCATACCCCTTTGAGAAGATGAACGTGAAGAAGAAGGCAAAGAACGCATAGCAGACGAAGATCACCCACATCTTGATTTCCCCTTCGGGCCTCCAGAGTTCTGCGGTGTCTCCGTACGCTGACGCCATGAGCATCGTATTGACAATCCCATCAAGAATCGCCACAACGAGGTATACTGCCACAAAGCCGAGCCAGATCTTCCTGTTCATGAGATCCTCCGCTGGTTGTGAAAGGAGAACAAATCAGCCTACTTTCCGTACATTACTCTAAGCGCTGCACAACAACCTTCTTCCATCGAGCAAGTGAGGTTCATCCTATGGCTAAATTCCTACTCTGGCTCATTCTCCTCATTCTCTGCTGGCCTCTGGCCATACTGGCGCTCCTTCTCTACCCTGTCGTCTGGCTACTTCTGTTGCCGTTCAGACTCCTCGGCATAGCTGTGGAAGCTGTTTTTTCCTTCCTGCGGGCGCTCATCATGCTGCCATCACGTCTGCTGAGTGGGACTGCAGCCCGATAGGCAGAGCTGACACTCAGCCGCTCAGGCCTTCCAGGTTACGGATTGACCTCTTGAGATCTTGCTTCACCTCCAGGGGAAGGTGGGTCCATGGGAGATCGCAAGGGGGGGGCCGCCTCCAGGGAGTAGAGAACATTCACCGGTGGGCTGAGGCCCGCCAGCGCAAACCGCAAGTATGGCCTCCGCCGCACCCACACGCTCTGTCCTCACCGCGGGAGCGAATCCCGACAGCGTCCAACCAGGCCTGAGACAGGCGCCCGAGATTTCGCAACGATGCCCCTCCCGCGTTCCCGCCCGCCTGCCTTTTCACCGCTTCCGTTTTTCCCTTCTGTGCCTGAGGGTAATCTTCTTCCAGTGCTCTTTGTGCTTCCGTTCAGCAGCACTGTCGGTCTTTCGTTCCCGGTGCGCCACCTCACGGAGGAGCTTTTTATAGCTCTCAAACCTCCCATGATCGAGCTCGCCCTCCGCAAGTGCATCCTGAACCGCGCAACCTGGTTCCACCTCGTGCCGACAATCCCGAAATCGACACCGGGTTCCCAGCTCTTCGATATCGTCAAAGGTTGCAGCTATTCCCTCCAGACCCGCATACAATTGGAGCTCCCGCATCCCTGGAGTATCGATCAACAGTCCACCCCCCGGGAGAACAACGAGTTCGCGGTGCGTGGTCACGTGCCGACCCCTGTCATCAACATCACGCACCTCTCGTGTCTGAAGGTAGTCGGTTCCGAGAAGGCTGTTAATGATGGTTGACTTCCCTGCACCGGAGGGCCCAAGCAGTGCACCGGTGATGCCTTCTGTAAGGTACGAGCCGATCGCATCGATCCCCTCCCCGAGCTTGGCACTGACAACATGAACGGGGACCCCACGACTCGCAATCCGCACATCCTCAAGTATCGGCTCGATCTCGTCGCAGAGATCCGCCTTGTTCAGTAGGACTACGGGCGCTGCCCCGCTCTCGCGAGCCACAACGAGATAGCGTTCCAGCCCCCTGAGGGTGAGTCGTTCATCAAGGGCGCTCACCAGGAAAACGAAATCTGCGTTTGCCGCCACGACCTGCTGATCGGTTCTCCTTCCCGGGACTTTCCTCACAAATTCACTCTTCCGGGGAAGCAGATCGAGGATGGACGCCTCCTCCCTTTCGGGCAGTCTCTCGATGACCACCCAGTCCCCTACCGTGGGAAGCTCTTCGGGGCCTGTCGCCTCGTAGAGCATCTTTCCCGTCACCGTGCCGCGGACTTCACCCCCTGCACCGTAGAGTAAGAAGTGCTTCCGCCGCGGTACTGCAACACGCGCGGGCTCACGCCCTTCGGCGGCATGCCGTTCAAACGCCGTCGCAAAGAACGGGCTCCATCCCAGGCCGTCGAGAGTCATTTGTCGGTCCTCATCTCGGAAAACTCCTGGCTGCACGGATCATGGCTCTCAGATTCTCAGACGGTGTGATCGGAGGGATCGCGCAGCCAGCGTTGAGGACAAACTTTGGCGTGTCGGCAAAGATGCTGAGCAACTCTCTCGTCCTCCCCTCGACAAGCTCTGGAGTGCCCCTGGCCAGAACACCGCTCGGATCAATATTTCCCACAAACACTGTTCGGTGCTTCATCGACTGATGTGCCACAGCCGCGTCGGTTTTGTAATCAAGCTCCAGCCCGTCGGAACCGGTTGCGATCATATCATCGAGGATGGGCTCGGTCTTGCCGCAGATGTGGAGAACGTACGGAAGTCTATGCGCATGTGCCAGCTCCACGGCCTTCTTCTCATAGGGTTGAGCATACCTGCGATAGATTGCCGGGGAGACAAGTTCTGGCCCCGCACCACTGTCACCGTTGGAGATCATATGCGCACCCGTTTCGGCCATCGACGAGACGAACTGCAGCGTCGCGCGTTGCACCCAATCGAGGAGTTGACTGATCTTCTCTTCCATATCGGGATTCATCAGGTCGAGCATCCAGTCGTTCATTCCCCTTACCATCGCAGCGAGCGTGAAAGGAGACTGATCACAGTTTCCGCGGATCAACACTTCGTCACCGAAATGCTGCTTAAGCAGAACGGTCGCCTCGAGCCATACCTGAACGCCACGGTACGAACTGATATCAACCGGCTCAAGGTCCGGGACCTCCACGAGCGTCTGAATCCTGCTCCCCCTGACGCGAGCCGGTTCGTCATCCGGAAAATCAATCGGAACACCCAGAGCACCGGCCAGCGTAACCGTGTCGACGTCAATGAGAACGCCGTCGTAGCCATACTTCTCGACGGATTCGATAAACGAGCGTGCCAGCTCTTTCGGATCATTCCTGAACCGCTCCATGGTGACGCCGGCCTCACGGGCTGCCATCATGAAGTTATGCAGCATAACAGGGACAGCATCGGGCTGTTCACCTTCGAATGCTGCCATAATGCGTTCGTAGCCGTTCACGGTTGCCTCTCCTCTACGCCTTCTGTTGCAGCCGGTTGAGCAGAACTGCGGCAAGAATGAGTACGCCGCGCACAACATGTTGCCAGTACTCGCTGATGTTCAAAAGGGTCATTCCGTTGATGATGACCCCCAGGAAGATCACTCCGATCATTGTTCCCCAGATCCTTCCAACCCCCCCCATGAGACTCGTTCCACCGATGATCACCGCGGCAATGATGTCCAGCTCCCATCCTCTTGCGGTTGTTGCGGTCCCCGACATGATTTCTGAAGAGACCATCACCCCGCTCAGCGCCGCCAGCGCACCGGTGGTGCCAAGGACGAGTACCTTGACCTTCTTCACCTCTATCCCGCTTAGCCTGGCGGCCTCCGCGTTCCCACCAATCGCATAGACAGATCGCCCGAAGGTGGTGTGATTCATGACCACATGAAATACTCCAAACGCAAGGAGAAAGATCAGCGCGGGGAAGGGAATTCCCACGAGGTAGCCACCGCCGATGAAGCTGTACCAATCAGGGAAGGGGGTGAGCGGAAATCCGTCTGTGATCAGCTCTGCAGCACCGGAGAGGCCGGTCATGAGCGCCAGCGTAGTAATGAACGTCGGAACCTGATAGCGCGTCCGCATGAATCCGCTGAACCCGCCCAGGAGGAACCCTACCACAATGACAACTCCCCCCGCGAGGGGAACTGCAAGCCCCGTCGGAAGACCGACCTCCAACCCCGTCATCCACCCGGTTAAGAAAGCCATAAGACAACCGGCGAAAGCGACTGCAGAGCCGACGCTCAAGTCGATCTCGCCGGAGATAATCACCATTGTCATGCCAAGCGCAATGAGTCCCTGCATCGACACATTACGCAGGACGTTCAGGAGGTTCTCGGTCGTAGAGAAGCGGGGCGCGGTGATCGCCAGAATGACACAGAGGATGAGCAGAACAGCCTCCAGAACTGCGGAACCGAGATGGGATCGCAAGAACGTCATTGGAGACATAGGCCAAACAGCCTTTCGAGAGATGTTTCTGAAGGAAGGACCTCCAATGCTATGCGCCCCTTCTTCATGATCAGTATTCGGTGACACACCTCAAGCAGCTCCTCAAGCTCGCTGGATACGACCAGAGAGCTAATTCCGCGATTGCTCAAAGCCCAGATGATCTCAAACATCTGCCGTTTGGCCTGGACGTCGATCCCCCGTGTCGGTTCATCCATGAGGATGACCCGCGGCTCGGTACCCACCCACTTGCTCACCACTACCTTCTGCTGGTTTCCCCCGCTCAGAGAGGAAACAGGGGCCTCGATCTCCGGAGTAACAAGTCCGACAGTACGCATCAGTGGTCCAGCCCACACCCGCTCGCGGGCCCGCGTGGTAAATCTTCCCCGCGCCACGCGTCGCAGGCTGGCCAGACAGATATTCTCCCTTGTGCTCAAGATCTGAACCAAACCCTCCTCTTTCCTCTTTTCCGGTGTGAGAACCACCCCGAGGCTCTTCATCATTGCTGGGCTCTCGGGGTAGATGCGTCTGCCACCCAGCGTCAGGTATCCCTCCTGGGGAGGGTCAGCACCAAAGATGGACCGAAGCAACTCCGTGCGACCTGACCCGAGCAAGCCTGCAATACCGAGCACCTCGCCCCGGTGCAGCGTGAAGGTGACATCCCTAAACGCCGGTTCGCGGGAGAGGTGCTCGATTGTCAAGAGGGGCTCACGGGCAGGGGGTGCTCCCGCCGATCGTGTGCGTTTGACGGCCTCTCCAAACATCATTTCTGCCAGGTTTTCCGGCGAAGCGTCCTCCTTCGTCACACTCCCTGCGAGCGTGCCGTCTCGGAGCACCGACACCGTATCAGCAATCTTGTAGATTTCCTGAAGTCGATGTGTGATGTAGAGAAGCACGACGCCCCGGGAGGCAAGTGTCCGGATGATTTCAAAGAGGTGCTCTGTCTCTCTGTACGAGAGGGCCGATGTCGGTTCATCCAACATGAGCACCGCTGGGTCGTACGACATCGCCCTGGCGATTTCAACAAACTGTTGCTGTGCTACACCAAGCGTGCAGGCCTTTTTCCTTACCTCCAGGTCAACTCCCAGACGAGAGAGAACCGCTTCAGCCGTGGCGTAGGCCTGGTCCCAGTCAATGGCAAACGTCCACGGCCCGGACCGGTGGGGCATCCGTCCCAGCAGAATGTTCTCGGCTACAGTCAGTTCAGGGACAAGGCTGAGTTCCTGGTAGACCGCCACGATGCCCTGGCGGAGTGCATCACGAGGGGAAGAGAACGTCGCGGAAGCACCGTTGATCAAGATGCTCCCGGATGTGGGTGAGATAGCCCCGGCAAAAATCTTTACGAGTGTACTCTTGCCCGCGCCGTTCTTTCCAACAAGGGCATGAACCTGCCCGCCGTCAAACCGTATCGATACATTGTCCAGCGCCCGTGTGCCGGGATAGTCTTTACAGAGAGAAACGGTTTCCAGGCTCGAGCGTGGCATGCCTACCTGCTCAATGCGGCGAGACGCGTCTTGAATTCCCTCACTTCATCAGGCCGGTCCCGTGAAAGCAGTACTCCCGGCAGCAGAACCCTCTTCTCCACAGAGTCCCCCTGGAGAACTCGAACAGCGGCATTCACCGCCCTTGAGCCTATCTCAAACGGCCGCTGACCCGTAACAGCCTGGAGAACACCATCATCGGAGAGGAGGAAACTGGCAAGCTGTTCGCTGGTATCGGTCCCAAACACAGCCACCTTTCCCGACTTCCCAGCGTTCCTCACCGCCATAACCGCCCCAACCGTTCCCCCCTCGTTTGCGGCCCAGATGATATCCAGGTCGGGGTTCGCCGTGAGGATATCACCGATCTTCTTCACCGCCTCTGCTGCAAGCCACGCATCCTGCTCGGCGACAATCCTCACACCCGGCTCCGCGGCCACCTGGTCCTTGAAACCCTTCGTCCGTTGAATGCTCTGCTCCGGAGCCTGAGAGAGGAACGCTGCAATAGCAATCGTCGCCTCTCCGCCAAGCGTACGCTCTATGTACCGCCGCGCAGCTTTGCCGGTTGAGGCGCCAAGGTCATACTGGTCACTCTCGATGTACGTCACAGGGAGATCGCCCTCAACCGTGGTGTTATAGGTGATCACCGTGATACCTCTCTCACGCGCCCGCCGGAGTGCCGTGATCGACGCTCGTGCACTCAGCGGTGATATCACAATTGCGTCCACGCCTCGCGCAATGTAGGTGTTTACCAGTTGGATCTCCTTGTCCGGTTTGCCAGCACTGTTCGCCTCCAGTAGCTCGACTCCGTGCTTCTTTGCAGCGTCTCGCATCCCAAAGAGCACCAACCGGAAGAACTGATCCTCCTGAAATACAATACCGGCAACCTGTCGTTTCCCGCTACCACTCTCCCCGGTGCACCCCTGCAGGATGAGCAGCAGGATTAGGCAGAGAAGTATTCGGGAGGCTGGGGTCCGTTCCCTCGGGATGCCCATCACCCTTCCTCTCCAACTTGTGTGTAGTAGAGACTCCGCCACCCCTGCCGGAGGAGTGCAGCGTCACGGTCGTGTCCTGATTTTCGCGGCAATGAGTTCCTCGTGCGGGACACCGAGCAACCTAGCAAGCTTTCTGATAAGGTAGTCCTCGTGCTTCTCAACAGTCCCGTCTGCGTAGATGATCTTCCAGAGCAGTTCGACAATGCGAACCTTCTCCTCGAGAGTGTAGTTCTCGTTGATCATGTTGGTGAACCGCCAGTAGTCAGTGCTGGAGCGGACCTCGGCACTTGCCTCATCCAGCAGACTGGAAACATCATCTTCTGAAAGCTGGTACTCGTTCTCCAGAATCCTGACGATATGTTCCCGCTCCGTCTCAGAGAACTCCCCGTCGATGACCGCCATCTCAATGAGGAGCGCAGCAACAGCAAGGGTTGTGTCATAGGTATCATCGTGGTGGCCGGCGCCCTCCCCGGCACCACCCCGCAAGAAATCCACAACACGTTGTAGCATGTGCCCCCGTCCGGTCAGGAAGAAAAAGCCCAGCTAAAGTACGCCAGGTAAGACGGAATGTCAACATGGTCAGCCCCCGCCACTCTAAGACGGACAGCTTCACCCGATGGAATCACCCTATCGCCTCCGCCTGAGCAGCGCACGCAGGAAGGCCATGTTCTCCACATCCTCGTGCATATCCTCACTCTTGTCGGTCTCGAGGATCTTTGGAAGGTGAGACAGACGTTTGTCGTTCATCAGCATCCGGAACCCCGTCTTCCCTATCCTCCCCTTCCCAATATGTTCATGTCTGTCAACCCTGCTTCCCCTTTCGCGTTTTGAATCGTTCACATGGACCACAACGACGCGTGGCAAACCAACAGCCTCATCCAGCTCCTGGATCGTCTCGTTCCATCCGAGCTCTGTATCAATGGGGTATCCCGCGGCAAAAAGGTGACAGGTGTCAATGCAGACAGCCATCCTGCCCTGCTCCTTCACCAGACTGATGATATCGCGGAGCTGTCCAAACCTGTATCCCAGCGCTGTTCCCTGACCTGCGGTCGTCTCGAGAATTGTGAGGGTCCGGAAGCCTCTGGTGCGCCGGTGCACAGAATTGACGGAATCGGCGATCCGCTCAATCCCGGCTTCCTCGCCGGCACCCCTGTGGGCGCCGGGATGAAACACCAGGCCCAGAAGCCCCAGCGTTTCACAGCGACGGAGCTCGTCTTCCAGAGCCCTTCTGGATTTCAGGAGCAGATCTTCTGTGAGCGCACAGAGATTGATCAGATACGCAGCATGAGCCACAACCTGGACAATGCTTGATTTCGCTGCTGCCGTTTTGTAGTTTTGGATATCCTCCTCTCCAAGCGGTTTGCCTTCCCACTGATTGCTGTTCTTTGTGAACACCTGCATTGTTGTACAACCGATGCTGCTTCCTCGTTCGAATGCTCTGTGAATACCACCGCTCACCGACATGTGAGCTCCGAGGAGAAGATCGCCTTTCATACACCGAAGATAGGGAAGAGTGCCGAAGCAGGCAACTCACCCTGACAGACCCCGTTAGCGGGGAGGGCCCGATGAAACAGACGAAGCTTGTGGTGGGACTGATGTCCGGCACCTCGCTGGATGGCATTGACGCAGTCCTTCTCCGCATCCGTGGAAGTGGTCCGGGGACACACTTCACGCAACTGGCCTTTGTGGAGCGACGATTCCCGCCGGGATTGAGGAAGCAGCTCCTGCGGAATTCCGTCCCGGAGACCAGCAGGGTGGACGAGATAGCGCAACTCAATGTGTTGCTGGCCGAACTCTACGCCGATGCTGTAGCTGCCGTGGCGCGAAAGGCAGGAATGAAACCGGGCCGCATTGACCTGATCGGGTCACACGGTCAGACAATTCATCACCTTCCGAAACCCCGCAGGATGTACGGCAAAACCGTCCGTGCGACACTCCAGATTGGCGATCCTTCGGTCCTCGCAGCAATCACCGGAACTGTTACCATAGGAGACTTCCGACTTGCGGATATGGCCCTGGGGGGGCAGGGGGCTCCGCTGGTTCCCTACTTTGATTGGCTGATCTTCAGATCCAGAAGGGCAAACCGACTCCTTGTGAACATAGGGGGCATCGCCAATATCACGGCTCTTCCCAAGAACTGTTCCCCCGGCAGGGTGATTGCATTCGACACGGGACCCGGAAACATGGTCGTAGATTCACTTATGCATGAGTTCTACGGGAAGCCGTACGACCATTCCGGCAGGACCGCAGCGCGGGGGGCGGTCTCACTTGATCTGTTCGACCGAATGGCACGGCATCCCTACCTCAAAGCAGGCCCGCCAAAATCAACGGGTCGTGAAGAATTCGGCCAAGAGTTCGTCAAAGAGCTCTTGCACCAGGGCAGGGGGTACGACCGGGAGGATATCGTTGCAACTGCATCGCAGTTCACCGCATATGCTGTCTACGACGCATACAGGCGGTTTGTCGCAAAGAAGATGGCAGCAGATGAAGTAATCGTGAGCGGTGGAGGGGTCAAGAACCGGTTTTTCCTGGACGAACTGCGCAGGTACTTCTCTGATTCCGCGATACGCTGCATTGACGAGTTCGGCATTTCGGCAGACTCGAAGGAGGCGGTCTGTTTTGCGGTTCTCGCAAACGAAACCCTCGCCGGGCGTCCTGCAAACCTTCCATCCGTCACCGGCGCCAGACGAAGGGTGGTGCTGGGCAAGATCTGCAATCCGTAGGTAGACCGCGGGGCTCTTCTCGGCCGGTTCAGCTCCCCCTGGCGGTCGGGCTCCTCACCAGAAGACCTCATCGCATCAGAAGAATCACTTGCAGCAAAAGGATTCATTGCCGGCAATGGTGCTCAGGCAAGAGGAGCACAGGTTATCCTCACTAACTCGTTTCCGATTCATGCACTCCGAGAAGCCGACCACTCCCCCGCTGCGCAGACTTGCACATCGCTCTCTTCGGCACTATATTGCTTTTGCATGGTATTGGGCGAAACCCACACATACGTATGCTGAAACAAGACCGACGAACAGAGTCTCTCCTTCTCCTGGTCTCATACTTCTTCAGCGCACTCCTCCTGGAGGTCTCGCACAATCACCTTCTGATCAACAGCGGGAACGATGCACCCCTCCGTTCTATCGATCAGTGTAGGGAGGGGATGCTCCGTCTCAACGATGCACACGCACACCTCTGCCGTGCATGTGTACACTCAGTCCAAGACGCATCAATCCTTGCTCCTCTCTTCACGCCAACCGGCCCAGATGTTGAAGGCTTTCCTATAGCATTCCTCCGGCCTGCGCTGCCACCCTTTCCTGCCATTGGATACACCAGTACACGCGGCCCTCCACCCGCATAGTTTCTCGGCCGTCTTATCCGGCGATTCACGAGGTTCTTACTTTGTCAGAGGAGTTCATGGAGTCTCCACCGAGAATCGTCTTAACCATCGTACTGACGTGCATCACCACTCCTCTTCAGGGGCTCGCCCAGCTGTCACTCAACCCGGACATCAGCGTGATTCCCCGATTCATACTGGAAACCAACGATGGTGAGAAGCTGGATGACGGGGTACGCCAATTCAGCCGTCCGCAGCTGAAATTTCAGGAGCTCGAGATGGCACTCCAGGGGTATCTCAACCCTTACGCCAGGGCAGATATCTTTCTGACAGTCCCCGGCCCCGACGTAGAGGAAGCTAGGGTTGGAATAGAAGAGTTGTATGCAAGCGTCTTGCGTGGTCTCCCCTTGGACCTCAACATTCGCGTTGGCAAGTACCGTGTCGAATACGGGAAATTCAACCGTCTGCACCCCCACCAGTGGCCTTTCGCCACGCAGCCGCTCGCTCAAACGGCGTTTCTCGGGGAGGAAGGACTCAACGACCTCGGTATTTCCGCAAGCATCCTCCTTCCCACAGGCGATCTCTACACTGCACTCACTGCTGATATCTTGAGCGGAGCCGCAGCAGGGGAGGCAGCCGGAATCGAGGACACCACCGGACGAGCTCCCTACTACTCAGCCACAGCGCGCCTGATGAGCTTCCTCCCGATTGGCGACGATGGTGACCTCGAACTGGGTCTCAGCGGCTACACGGGTATCCATGATCCCTACAACAGAGACCGGTTCGTCTATATCAACCTCGACTTCAAGTACAAATACCGGCCCAGCTCTTACACATCCCTGACCGTCCAGGGCGAGTTCCTCCACAACATGCGGAAGGCTCACCAGAACCATGATCTGGAGCAGTACCAGGACCCGGAGGGGACCCCTCTGGAGGTAAGCATCAGATCATCCGGTCTGTTTCTCTTTGCAGATTTTCAATGGGCTCGGATCTACACCATGGGAGCTCGTTATGACTGGAGCCAGACCCCATACAGTAGCGATGACAGGGCCCAAGCGATCGCAGTCTTCCTCGGCTACTATCCCGTCGAGGAAACCCTGGGCATACGATTGCACTACCAGCATACACGCTGGCAAATGGCAGAGAATACCCGATCGGTAAACATGATAGGCCTCCAGCTCCTCTTCTCACTGGGGGTTCATAAGGCGCACCCATTCTAGAATCATCCCCCAAAGGATGCACCACAATGATCCGGATCAGCCTACTGTTCATCTCCCTTCTGCTTCCCATTCTGTCTCCTGCAGCCGTCCGCGTCGTGACAACACTTCCGGACCTTGCCGACATCGCCCAGGCGATAGGCGGTGAAAGGATTGAGGTCGATCACATCGTCCGCGGCGATCAAAACCCCCACTTCATCGAGGTCAAACCGAGCTACATGATGAAGCTGAAGCGGGCAGACATCTTCATCATGGTGGGAATGGAGCTGGAGCTCTGGGCACCCCAGATCATCGATGGATCACGGAACGACCGCCTGGAGGTCCTTGATCTCTCGACGATCGGCGTCGAGAAACTGGAAGTTCCTACGAGAGTTGACAGGAGCCAGGGCGACGTTCACCGCTTTGGAAACCCCCACTACTGGCTGGATCCCCGCAATATCCGTCCCATCGCCAACGCTATCCTCCGCTCCCTGGTCCGGGCTGCCCCTGACGAGGAACCCTTCTTCCGTAAGAACATGGCGGCATACCTGGCAACCCTGGACACGAAGATCGTTGAATGGGAAGAGCTCATGCGGCCCCTCGCCGGCGCCAACATCATCACGTTTCACAGGAGCTGGTCGTACTTCGCTCGATGGCTCGGCATTATCGTTTCCGATCAGGTCGAGCCCAAACCGGGTATTCCGCCCAGCCCAACACACACTGCCGAACTGATTGATCTCGTCAAAGAGGGTAAGATAAGAGCAATCGTCGTCGCACCGTTTTACGATCTCACCGCGCCGGAAAAAATCTCCGCGGAAACACAGGCACAGGTCATCGTCTTGCCGACCTCGGTTGGTGGCGTCAGTGGTACTGACACCTACATATCGATGATGGATCACAACGTGAAGACCCTCTACGAGGCATTGCAGCCATGAAGCCGATCGTTCAGTTCCGCAATGTCACCCTGGGGTACGGACGGAGTCCCGTAATCAGCAATGTGTCGTTTGATATCTATGCCGGCGAATTCTTCGGCCTGGTGGGACCCAATGGTGCGGGTAAGACAACGATTCTCCGCGCGATCCTGGGCGCGCTGAAGCCGCTTGCGGGAGACGTGACAATCCAGAGCATCCATCAACAGCCACTCTGTTTCGGCCATGTGCCACAGCGAGATACGATAGTGGAAATCCTGCCGTATACCGTGGAAGAGGTCGTCATAATGGGCCGCTACCGTCGTATCGGCTTTCTCCGCAGGCCTGGCCATGCCGACAGAGAGATCGCGCGCGCGAGTCTCGCCCATACTGAGATTGAGGATTTGCGCAACAGTCATTTCAGCGACCTTTCTGGCGGTCAGAAACAACGTGTCTTGATTGCCCGCGCCCTGGCAATGAAACCAGACGTCCTCATCCTCGACGAGCCCACCAATGGGATGGACCTCTCATCCCGCGCTGCAATCCTCTCGCTGATCGACACCCTCCACAGCACGAACAAACTCACGGTTGTTATGGTCAGCCATCTCCTCGACGACGTCGCCAACCATGTCCAGCGCCTCGCGCTCGTCGAGCGGGACTTCTTTCAGGTCGACGCGGTCGGCAATATCCTGACCGGAGAGAACCTCTCCACGCTCTACCAGAGACCAGTCTCCGTCGAACATATCCACGGTAACACATTCATCCGAGCTGAGAAGAGACATGGCACTGCATGATATCCTGATGACTCTTCTCCAAGATTTTCCCCTCGCACTATTCGGGAGCATGCTCGTGGGCGCCCTCTGTGGCTTTCTGGGCGTCTATGTTGTGGCAAAGCGCATCGTTTTCTTCGGCGCCGTCCTTACACAGATCTCCGTCCTGGGCCTCGCCGTTTCGTTTCTCCCGTTTGTCGCTATGTCCCATACCCTTACCTCCCTCTCGCTCACACTGGCCTTCGCACTGGTCGTGGCCCGTCTGCTCGCCGGCAAGACGTTCCCGCAGGATGCCGTCCTGGGAATCGCATTTGTCACCGCAATTGCGCTCCGGATGCTTATCCTCCAGGTCACTCCGACAGTGGAGGTTGCTGAGATCGAGCATCTCCTGCGTGGCGATATCCTGTTTGTTTCACCGGAACTCTTCTTTCCAATGCTCGCCACCTCCGTGCTCGTGATGGCCTTCCACCTCCTCTTCTTCAAAGAGTTTCAATACATCTCTTTCGACGCAGAGACCGCGCGAACACAGGGATTCAAAGCCTCCGTCTGGGAGATGTTCTTCTTTGGAACGACCGGGGCAGTCATTGCCTTGGCCACGCATATGGTTGGCGATATTTTCGTCTTCGGCTTCCTCGTCGTCCCTCCCTTCGCCGCAATGCTCATGACGCGTCATGTCCGTCGGATTTTCCTCCTCGCCATGCTCATCGGTGTGAGTGCTCCGGCTGTCGGTCTGTTCCTGGCGTTCCTGCTTGATCTTCCATCATCCCCCGCAAGCATTGCGGTAGCATCTCTCGTGCTCATCGCCGCATGGCTAACCCATCTCATTCGCCACAGGTAGGTCCACCCCCCCCGTTGACGCATCAACGCACTCCCTTGCCTTGAGTCGCACTGCCGCATCTTGACATCAGACCGAATTCAGTGTACAATGCACATGTGCTTACTCCTCACACCGTAGCATATGCGAGAGATCACCACATTACGTGACGTACTTGCCCGATTCACCAGAGAGGGCGAACTGTACGAAAGAAAGGAGAACGGTTGGCTTCTCTGCTACGCCTGCGGCCACCGGTGTAGGATTCCACCAGGCCGGGACGGCATCTGCAAAGTACGTACCAACAGAGACGGGGTCCTGTATGTCCCCTCCGGCTACGTCGCCGGTGTTGCAGTTGACCCGATCGAGAAGAAGCCGTTCTTCCATGCGATGCCGGGAAGCAAAGCGCTCAGCTTCGGAATGCTGGGTTGCGACTACCACTGCGGATACTGTCAGAACTGGTTGACCTCCCAGTCGCTTCGCGATCCGGTTGCCGGAACACCACCGGAACCAGCCACTGCTGAAAAGCTGGTCGGGTGGGCCCTCGAGCATTCCGCCCCGGTGATCACCAGCACGTACAACGAGCCGCTCATCACCACCGAGTGGGCCGTGGAGGTATTCAAGCTGGCGAAGGAGTATCACCTGAAGTGCTCGTACGTCTCCAACGGAAACGGTACGCCGGAGGTCCTGGAGTATCTTCGACCCTACATCGACTTCTTCAAGGTCGACCTGAAGAGCTTTCGGCAGAAGAACTACCAGCAGCTGGGCGGCACGCTCCGGAACGTTCTGGACACAATCCGGACACTACAGGTGATGAACATCTGGGTTGAGGTAGTGACACTGGTAGTACCAACCTTCAACGACTCCGATGAGGAGCTGAGGGAGATAGCCTCATTCCTCGTTTCGGTGTCACCGGACATACCGTGGCACGTGACCGCCTTCCACCAAGACTACAAAATGCGAGAACCCGCTTCGACACCCGCACGCACGCTGGTGCGCGCCGCAGAGATCGGCAAGGAAGCAGGTCTCCGATTTGTCTATGCGGGGAACCTCCCCGGCATGACAAAGGAGCTGGAGAACACCATTTGTCCCTCCTGCGGGGAGCTGCTCATTGAGCGGGTCGGATTCCGGGTACTCGCCAACAGGCTGAAGAACGGTGCCTGCCCGGCGTGCACAGCCCCCGTCCCAGGCGTATGGCACTGAAACCTCCAACTGGGCTGACCTCGCCCGCTGTCTCACTCGTTGTAGCGGTCTACAACAAGCCCGACGTGCTCAGGTTTGTGCTTGCCGCATGTGCACGCCAGTCGTTCAGGGACTTTGAAGTCATCGTTGCCGATGACGGGTCCGGCCCTGAGGTCGCCGAGGTCATCCGGGAAGGACAGCACTGTTACGCCTACCCCATACTCCATCTGTGGCATGAAGACCGGGGGTGGCGGAAGGACACTATGCTGAACAACGCCATCCGCGCCGCCCGAAGCGAGTACATGGTCTTCATAGACGGAGACTGCCTGCCCTCACGTCATTTCCTCAAGGATCACTCCAAGGAGCGAGAACCGGGCAGGGTCCTTCTCGGCCGACGGGTCGAAACGAGTAAGCGATGGTCTGAGAGCCTCACGCTGGGCAAGGTCCAGAACGGCGGTTTCGAGAGACTGGGGTGGCGGGGACTCTTGGACGGCCTGAGGGGTGACGCTCTCCGGCTGGAGGACAGCATCCGAATCAAGAGCCGGTTTCTGAGAACCCTCCTGATGCGGAACGTTCGGGGTATGCTGGGGAGCAATTTCTCCATCTTCAAGAGTGACCTGGTCGCCGTAAACGGCTTCGACGAGCTCTACGACGGACCCGGCTGCGGAGAGGATTCAGACATTCAATATCGCCTCTCGCTGATTGGTGTCACGGGGAAGTCCGTGCGGAACTTGGCAATCCTCTACCATCTCCACCACCCCCCGACCAGCATGTCCCAGGCCTGCCTGGACCGGTTCGCAATGGTGCAGAAGACTGGGGAACCACGCTGCACCCGTGGACTGGAGCATCTCGCTTAGCGGGGGCACGTTCGCCAGAAGAGAAAGAGGCAGCCCGAAGTCCGAGCTGCCTCTCTGCACGTTCTTCTCTCATTCCAGAAACCGCTACCTCTCCGCATCCATCCTGGGCGGGTCCTCCTTCGTGTATCCCGCTGGGACCTCAAACTCGGCTTCCGGAATCGATCGTTCCTGCACCTTGGTCACAACGGTATTGACTCCCGCAATAGTGGTTTCCATCGGAAAACCATCAAACTTCTGAAACGCTTCCATGAGTGGCTTTCCCATCGACACGTTCATGGCAAGAAGGCGCTTGTTGAATGCCATCCAGTCCTTCTGCAGACTCTCAAACGACTTGACCTCTTTTGTTGCCCACACCGTCACCAGTTCCTCTTCGCCACGCGTTGCCACGTACTTCCTGCAGGTGTACCCAGCGATAGATTTCGTCTCGCCGGCGGCCGTGACGTCGACCTTCCCTCCCTTCGCCAGACCCATCATCTGCTTCCCCATCATCTGTTCAACCGCTTTGCGCTGCTCCGGCGGCATGTTCTTCATTGCCTCCTCCATCTCAGCCATTGCGGCATCCATCTTCACGCTAGCTTCCTTCATCATTGCTTCCATCTCAGCAAAGGTCATCTGCCAGTATGTCTTCTTCTCCGTGTCGACGACGTACATCATCTCCCTGTCCAGCCGGACGATCATTGTGCGGTTCTCGCCATCATCGACATGCTTGAACATCTTCGATATGGCAAAGGATTTCTGCGGTGTTTTTCCACTGCCTGAGCTCATGCTCTCCCAGTAGATACCCTGACCATATGCCGCCACCGCAATGAGTGTAGCAATACCAACGCCCAGCAGCCGCTGCGTCAAGCGTGTCCTCATGGATCTGTTTCCCTCAAATAGTGAGAAGATAGTGGAGTGTGCTAAGTCCAATCTAGATCAGGCAGGGTCCACGGGCCGGACCACAATGAGACCGTCCTGCTTCTTCTGCGCCGTAAGGTAGTCTACAAGTGAACCCTCCGACACTTCAACAGCTCGACCCGATGACGAGGCATGGAGGAGTCTCACCTGGCCTCCAATGCGATACGCAAAGCCGGTGTGAGCGATGTCGAGACCTTCGACGGTAGAGGTCAGTCCGACGATGTCACCTGTCCGGACCTTCTCCATCGCGGTCTCAACGCTATCCTGAGGAATATAGTACCGCGTGGCGCTCGAGAGTCGGCTCTCCGTCTCTCTGATCGCGTCGAAATACACGTCGCTCTCCAGCTGGCGGTACGATCCGCGGTGATGCGACATGAAGTCGATTCTCCGCTCCCTCTCCACGCCCCCGAGTATCGATGTCACGTCCGTAACGATGTCCTTCCGCTCGTTGTCGGCAACCCAATCCGTGAAGTAGTGCAGCCTGCTCGGGTACGCCTCGATAATGCCGGAGCGGTACCGTATCTCGCGGAGTTGATTCCTGTAGTCATCGAACGAATTCCTCCTGAGCCTGACGCACCGAGCAATCGTGAGCGAGCTCTCCACGAGCGTCAGGCAGTCAAACCCGCGAAGGTTCACCACCAGCTTCTCCGGACCCGGCACGTCGAGAGAATGGGCCACATAGGGTGATCCCCGGAACGAGAGAGCGACAGCCACAATGAGGTCACCAAAGGGTTTGCCGTCAAGGGAAAGGGCAGCCGCCTCTGAGAACTTCCGCCGGAAGATCTGTTCATCGTCATCATCCGATTCGGTGGCAGGGCGACAGCTGGCACCCGGCCACGAAAGAAAAAGGGAGGAGCTCCCAAGAAAGAGGAGGCGGCCGAGCACTTCACGCCGTGTGCGAGAGAAGATCACTCTGATTACTCCGTACCGGGAATACTCCCTCAACCGGACAACTGGCAATCCTTCCGGGTCAGAAGGGTGGCTCCTCCGGACCTGTCGGTATTGTCTCCAGGCTCAGCGGGGCGAGATTTTCAAATCGGGCATAGCGATGTACAAAAGCAAGCGTTACATCGTCGATGGGGCCGTTGCGCTGCTTGCCAACGATGATTTCCGCTTTCCCCTGCACCTCCGGTGCCCTGTCCGATTTCGGGTCGACGTACATCTCCGGGCGATGAACAAACATCACCACATCAGCGTCTTGTTCGATCGCACCGGATTCACGAAGATCGGAGAGGATGGGACGCTTGTCGGTGCGCCCTTCCACTGCCCGGCTCAGCTGAGAGAGCGCAATGACCGGAATATCCAGCTCTTTCGCAAGAGCCTTGAGTGACCGTGAGATGGCGGAGATCTCCCTCTCCCGGTTCTCGGCCGCACGGGGACCCTGCATGAGCTGGAGGTAGTCGACAATGATCAACCCGACGTTGTGTTCCGCCTTCAGGCGGCGTGATTTCGCCCGCAGCTCCAGGATACCGAGGCTTGCCGAGTCGTCCACAAAAATGTTCGCCTTTGCCAGTCTACCGGCGGCAATGCTCAGGCGTTTCCAGTCATCCTCGGGTAACCGACCCGTACGGACAGCATGGGCATCCACCCGCGCCTCCGCGCAGAGAAGTCGCATGATGAGTTGCTGGGTGGACATCTCGAGAGAGAAGATCCCTGCCGATGTGGGTTTGCTCCGGTGGAGAGTCGCATTGGATGCGAGCGAGAGGGCAAACGCTGTCTTCCCCGAACTCGGTCTCCCGGCAACAATGATGAGATCGGCGTTCTGCCATCCACCGGTAAGCGTATCGAGATCACGAAAGCCGGTCGGGACCCCTGTCACACCCTCGTGCTTCCCGTGTATCCCTTCCAGCATCTCGAGCGTATCATGGACCGCCTTGTCCATTGAGACGAAGCTCCTCTTCAGCCTTGACTCCGATATCTTGAAGATCGCCTGCTCGGCCCTGTCCAACAGGTCGAACGCATCCTCCGTCTGGGCAAATGCCCGTTCGGCTATCGTGTTGCTCTCGGAGATCAGCCTCCGCATGAGTGCCTTCTCCAGGACGATGCGGGCATGGTACTCGACGTGTGCGCCGGAGGTCACCTTCAGCGTCAGTTCCACAAGAGCACTTTCCCCCCCCACCGCATCCAGATGCCCCCGTCGACGCAGCTCCTCGGCTACGGTTATTGCATCTGCAGGTTCGCTTCGCTCAAAAAGGGCAACAATTGCCTGAAAGACCTTTCTGTTTCGCTCCGCGTAGAAAACGTCGGGATCAAGGACCTCAAGGACCCTCGAGATGGCCTCTTTCTCCAGGAGCATTGCCCCGAGAATCTGTTCCTCGATCTCCACAGCATGCGGCGGAAGCCGGCCTTCGGTCTGCCTGCTCTCAAGGAGAATGTCAAGATCATGCCGCGCGGGCGTCTCTGCCATCAGTCCTTCACCTCACTTCCTTTGCAACAAGCTCGTCATGGAGCTTCCTTGCTGCCTGGACGTCTTCCCAGGCCGGCCGTTTCCAGTTCGGGTTCCTCAGGAGCGCCGCGGGGTGGTACGTCACCATAAGAGGTATCCCCTCGTACTCCAGCACCCGGCCTCTCAGTTTCGTCAGACTTTCAGTGGTCTTGAGAAGGTTCTCTGCCGCCGTCAACCCGAGGCAGAGTATGAGCTTTGGCTTTATGATATCAATCTGTTTCCTCAGGTAGGGAATACAGTGGTCCACCTCTTCCTGAGCGGGCTTTCTGTTTCCCGGGGGACGGCACTTGAGGATGTTACAGATATATACATCCTCACGTCTGAAGCCTATCGCCGCAAGGATCTTGTTCAGCAGCTGGCCGGCCCTCCCGACAAACGGCTCACCCTGTGCGTCTTCGTCCACTCCGGGCGCTTCGCCAACGAGCAGAAGGGTTGCACGTGAATTGCCAACGCCAAAAACGAACTTCGTCCTCGTCTCCCCGAGAACGCATTTGAGGCAACCGGAGATCTGAGAATCCAGCTCCTCGAGGGTCTCTGCCTTTCCCCAGGGCTCTGCCTCTGTCGCCGGCTTTGCCGACTGTGGAAGATCAAACAGAAAGAGATCGTCTGTACCACCCTGCTTGGGACGTCGCATCACCTTTTCCTCCTTTGTGGACGCCGGCTCCACAAGAAGTGTATCACCAAACAGTGCATGTTCGAGCCGGATCAGTTCCTCAATTTCGGCAAGAACATTCACAGCGACTCTCCCGAAATGATGGAAACCGATTCGACCTCAGGATCTGAGAAGGGGAGCAATGCGATTCAGAATCTCATTAGCAACGTCAAACTTTGCCATACGGGGAAGCTTTTCGACATCTGCGCTGGCAGAGATAATGGTCACCACATTGGTGTCGGTTCCGAACCCCGCGCCCGGCTCCTGGGGGTTGTTCAGAACAACCATGTCCAGCTGCTTCTCTTGCAGCTTCTTCCTTGCGTTGAGGACTTCATTCTCCGTCTCCAGAGCGAACCCGACAAGGATCTGGTTTGTCTTCCTCTCGGCGATACCTCTGAGGATGTCCGGGTTCTTCCGGAGCTGGAGCGTGAACAGTTCGCCCCGTAGCGAGTCGCGCTTGACCTTTGAGGAGAGGGGCTCCGCAGGCCTGAAGTCTGCCACCGCCGCAGCCATCAGCACGAGATCCACCGACGGAAATTCTCTCTGCACTGCTCCAGACATCTCCTCCGTGGTGGTTACATCTATCCTGCGTGTATTCCGAGGGGTATGGAGCGATACCGGCCCGCTGATCAGCGTCACCTCGGCTCCCCGCTGAGCAGCAGCGCTGGCAAGGGCGAAACCCATCTTCCCCGACGACCTGTTTCCCACGTACCGGACCGGATCAATTGGCTCCTGCGTGGGTCCGGCAGTCACCAGGACCCTTCTACCGCGAAGGTCCTGATGCACCCGTGTGAGCACCCCTTCAACGTAGCGGACGATCATATCCGGATCTGGGAGGCGACCCGGCCCGGTTAGACCACTGGCAAGCTCCCCTGCCGCGGGCGGGATGATGTGACAGCCCGACTGTCGGAGCCTGTCAACATTGTCCTGCGTTGTCTCGTTCTGCCACATATCCATATCCATCGCCGGAGAGAGAACCAGCGGCGCGCGCAGCGCCAGGACAAGTGTGGTGAGGAAGTTATCCGAGAAACCGTGGGCAATTTTGGCGATGCTGTTCGCCGATGCGGGAGCAATCAGCATAACATCAGCCCAGACCCCAAGATCAATGTGTTTCGTCCACTGCGTAGTCGGTTCTTCAGGCGCAGCCGGGAACATCTCCAGGATAGCCTCCCGCCCGGAGAGTGTTGAGAGAGTCAGAGGAGTGATGAAGTGCGTCGCCGCCTTCGTCATCACCACCTGCACCTCCGCCCCCGCCCTGACGAACTCTCGAACCAGGAGCGCGCTCTTGTACGCTGCAATCCCCCCCGTCACGCCAAGAATGATATGTTTCCCGCTGAGCATGGGGATCGAGATCTTGATTGATGGAGTGCTCCAGGAACCTATTCTTCTTCTTCCTCTTCAAGCTGCAGCCCGATCTCCTCTCGTTCCTTGTACCGCCACTCCAGCTCGTTGTTCATCAGCTCTTCCAGGGCGGTGTCAGCAGGCTTGGGCAGCTTCTCAAACTCAATGCTGATCCTTAGCTGATCCGGATTGATGTCGTTCTCCTCCATCTCCGTTTCGGTCTTCGTAGTAATCATCTCCACGCGCTGATTGAATTCAATCTTGATCTCTTCATTGATCTGACGAGCGCGTTTTGACGCAATGACGATGGACTCATGGATATTCATCCCCTCACGCTGGAACAGCTCCAGATCGATCGGCTTCAGCGGCATTGATTCAACTCCTCTCCTGGTATATGGATATGGTTCTTGACACATTCACGCACCTCGGCGACAGCCTCCTTGAGGTTGTCATTCAGTACCTGGCAATCAAAGTTACCACTCATGTCGAGCTCCATCGCAACCCGGTTAAACCGGCGCTGCAGTGCAGCTTCATCTTCCGTGTGCCGGTCGCGAAGCCTCTGTCGGAGAACATCCAGGCTTGGTGGGCGAACAAACACCAGGAACGCTTCCGGATACCGCCGTTTGATGGAGAGGGCTCCCTTGACATCTACATCAAAGAGAAGATGCTTCCCCTTGTCCAGGTTCTTCGCAACCTCCGTCTGGAGTGTGCCGTAGTAGTTTCCGAACAGCTCTTCCCACTCCACGAATTCTCCGCGTTCAACCCGCTGCAGGAATGCGGATTTCGAAAGGAAGTAGTAGTCACATCCATCCACCTCACCAGGACGCTTTGGACGGGTCGTCGCCGACACAGAAAACTCGAGGGAGGGGAACAGCTCCATCATCTTCCGCGCAATTGTCGTCTTGCCCGACCCGCTGGGTCCCGAGACAACTATGAGTTTCCCCTTCATGCCTCACTCGATGTTCTGCAGCTGCTCGCGGATCCTCTCCAGCTCTTCTTTCACGTGGACAACAATATGTGCGATTTCGGTTGAGCTCGATTTTGAGCCGATGGTGTTCGCTTCTCTGTGCATCTCCTGCAGGAGGAAATTCAACTTCCGCCCCACCGGGTCCGGCGCACCGAGCGCTTCCAGAAAGAACTTGTTATGGCTCCGGAACCGTACGCATTCCTCGGTAACATCAAGCCTGTCTGCCAGGAGCGCGATTTCCATCTCCAGGCGGCCTTCGTCGATCGTCTCAGACTCCAGGAGCTGCTTGATCCTCTCACGCAACCGTTCCCGTTCCAGCGGGACTTGCTCCCGGGAGAGGCGATTGACCGCATCGAGGTGCTCCTGGAGAACTTCTATCCGATGGCGGAAATCTGCTTCCAGCTCCCTGCCTTCCTGGGCGCGCATTGCACTGAGTTCTTCAAGCGCAGCAAGGATGCCCTTCCGGGCCACGGCCCATTCCTTCTCGTCGCTGCCCTCCTCGTCAAGACTTTCGAAGATATCGGAAAACTCCAACAGATGAACCAGCTTCACAGACTCCTTCAGACGCAACGTCCTTCTCAGTTCACTGAGGAGCTTATAGTAGGCCTTCGCAGCCGGAGGATTGACCTTGAGCGGAATCGTTCCGTTGCCTTTCCTCTCCAAACTTACGAGGATATTGATTTTGCCCCGAGACATCCGCTTCCGAACAAGGTCCTTGATCTCGTTCTCACGGGACGAAAGCGATCGCGGAAGCCGGGCAGAGACCTCGAGGAACCGGCTGTTCACACTCCGCAGTTCCACGCCGACTGTAATCGGCCCTTCGCTGGCTTCGCCTCTCCCGAACCCCGTCATGCTTGTGACCATGGTCCCCTCAGCAATTTGACCCCAGGCTTGGTATTCTACGAAAAACGGGCAGGATTAGCAATTCATAGTTTCAAACAGTCTCTCCACGCTGTTTTCCACAGGTTTTCCACACAAGACTGCTGTTTCATTGGGAAAATGGGCAGGTTTCGGTATATTTGTTGATAACGGTATGCTCAGCAACTTCTACACATTCAGGCACCTCGCCGGGTCCCTTGCGGGCTGCCTCCCCGGCAGGAGGCTGCAGAGGTTGTTCTCCCAGGTGAAGGACGAACTTGTCATAGAACCTGAGGGGTTGGACGGTGCGCTCGTTGTCTCCTGCAGGCCGGGCGAACAGACCCTCTTCCTCCACCCTGGCTACACAAGAGCAAGAGCAAACGTTGCAGACATCATGCCGTCGATCTGGGGTCTGCAGATACTGGCGGTTTCCATGGATCCCTCCGACAGGATCATCTCCCTCTTGCTCGAGACTGACCTGAGGCTGCTACTGCAGATGTTTGGCTCCAAATCGAACGTCCTGCTGGTGGACGATCAGCACCGCATCAAGAGTGCCTTTCGCAATACACGAACCCTGAGCGGCCAGAGACTCGCTTCCCGGGAAAGGAACGGTGCGAACGATCATGCCACGGTACTCAGAGAGGCATCCAGAGAGCTCACCGGAACGCTCCAGCAGGCAGTTCGGAAGAGCTTCCCCCGTCTCGGAGCTACCCTCACCCGTGAGGTTCTCTTCCGCACCCAGGTAACCGGTGACGCACACGCCTCCCTCATTACGGATCCACTGATCGTTGCCATCGGCAAGACCGTCAAGGAGGTCTTGGAGGAGATCGAGTCCCCTCAGCCTCGGGTGTACCAGTCAGAGGGAGGCATACCCGTGGTCTTCTCCCTCATCGGCCTGCATCACCTGAAGAACCTCCTCGAGGCACCTTTCCTCGACCCCCACGAGGCGTTGCGCACCTTTGTCTATCGCAGGCGCGCTTGGGCCAGCCTCGAGGCCGACAAGCGCGAGCTGGTCACAAAGCTCAGGCAGAGTGTTGAGAGGGCTCAGAGAGGCCTTGCCGCCATGACTGCCGAGCCAGGGGGAGACCATCGCTCCAGAGAGTACGAGCGCTACGGCAGGTTGATCCTCTCCCATCTTCACAGCATCTCTCCAGGGGCGAGAGAGGTGCAGCTGGAGGACGACAGCGGCTCATGTCGTATTCCGCTCGACCCGGCAGTTCCGGTCGGCAAGATGGCGCAGCACTACTTCGACAAAGCAAAACGAACGCGAGAATCCCGCGAGGAATCAGCGAGAAGGCTTCTGCAGCTTCAACATCGGGCCAGAACAGGCGAGGAGTTACTCGCCCTGCTCGAGACAGTCTTCACCAGGGAACAGCTCCGGAGAGCCATGGACGAACACAGAGAAGAATTTGATCAGTTGGGGGTTGGACCGAAGAGCAGGGTCCACGAGGAGGTCCCCTTTCGTGTCTTTCGTGTCGACGGGGGCTTTGAAGTCTGGACCGGGAAGAGCAGTACGAACAACGATCTCCTGACACTCCGCTACGCCAAGCCAAACGACCTCTGGTTTCACGCACGGGGCTCGGGAGGCTCACACGTCGTCCTCCGTGTATCCTCGGCCAAGGGCGAACCGAGCAAGAAGGCAAAGGAGCAGGCCGCCAGCATTGCAGCGTACTACAGCAAAATGAGAAACGCCAGCCATGTACCCGTGTCTATGACGCATCGCAAGTACGTCCGCAAGCCAAGAGGCGCACCGCCCGGTACTGTTCGCATCGAGAGAGAGAAAGTCATCTTTGCCACGCCTCTCTTGCCCACAACGCATCCGGGTTGACACAAAGACATTCAGCCACTCACCAGTGAGGTCCTCACGAATATGAACCGAACCGCACGAACCGTCCGACAGAAGCCGAGGAAACGCGGCTCCGTGGACCCGGCGACCGCAGCCATTGCCACAAAGGCAATACACGGCAGGGAGTTGCACGCCTTCCAGGGGCCGGTCGCCTCACCAATCGTCCAGACATCAACATACCGCTTTGCGGATTCATCAGACGCCATCCGGTACGCGCAGGGCGATCCCGATGTCTATGTCTACAGCCGGTACCACAATCCCACCGTCGATCAGGCGCAAGAACGGCTCTCCCTGATGATGGGATCGGAGCGGTCCTTGCTCTTCTCCTCCGGGATGGCGGCCATAACGACGGCCATTCTCTCGGTCGTCAAGGTTGGGGACCACATCATTAGCACACCGTCGCTCTACGGGGGGACGTACAGATTCTTTCGGGATATCCTTCCACGCCACGGAGTGACCGTCTCCTACGTCAGCCCGGACGCACTGCAGGAGCTCCCCCGTCTCATCACCAAGAGAACGCGAATCGTCTACTTCGAGACCCCGACAAACCCTGTCCTCGACCTAGTTGACATCGAGGAACTTGTCTCCCGGGTGCGCACGGCACAACGGAGGGTTGGGAAGCGGATCGTGATCATGGGCGACAATACATTCGCGACCGTTCTGAACCAGAACCCATTGCAGTACGGTGTTGACGTTCTCTTGGAGAGCTGTACGAAGTACCTTGGAGGCCACTCAGACCTTGTCGCCGGCGTTGTTGCCGGCACAGAGGGATTCATCCAGAAGGTCCATGCTCAGCTGAAGTACTATGGAGGGTGCGCCGATCCCTTTGCTGCATTTCTCCTTCTGCGCAGCCTCAAAACCTTTGTCCTTCGGGTGGAGAAGCAGAATTCCAATGCGCTTGCTCTTGCCCGGTACCTGGAATCGCTCCCCCCGGTCAAGCGGGTCCTCTATCCGGGCCTCCCATCCCATCCTCGCCACACAGTCGCGGCGAAGCAGATGGTGGGAGCGGGCGGGAAGGGATTTGGGGGAATGCTCACCATTGAAGTCCGGGGCGGAGCCCGCGCTGCAGCAGAGCTCTGCAATTCTCTCTGCGTTGCAGTCAATGCCATGTCTCTCGGGGGTGCCGAAACCCTCGTGAGCATTCCTGTCTACTCCTCGCACGTGCACATGAACAGAGAGGAGCTCGCGCAACACGGGGTTACACCAGGCATGGTGCGTATTTCCGCTGGCGTGGAGGACATCGCCGACCTGAAGCAAGATTTTGCGCAGGCCATCTCTGCATTGTAAGCTCGTAGCGGGCTCTTCGGGCGGCAAAATTGTTGATTTTCAGCGGCCTTTTCGGTAACCTTTAAACTTGCAGGTTCCTTATGTAGAACAGTTCATCGGAGAGACATCGTGACGGAGTCTGGAGCCCCATCGTGGCGGGCCCTTGTTGCGCCGGCCATTCTCATGCTGGGATTGCTGATCATTGTACAGGGTTGCTCGCCAAAGGCGCATGAGACGCTTGTCGCCAGCGTGGGCAACGAAGACATCACGCTCGGGGAGTACGAAGCTCTCTACATCAAGAGCAACGGGAGCCGGGAGCACGGAGAGAAGGCAAGCCTGGAGGATCGGAAGCGCTTCCTGGATCTGATGATCAACTACCGCCTCAAACTTGCAGACGCCTATGGCCGGGGAATGCATCTCCGAAAAGACGTTCAGGAAGAGATCGCACAATATGAGGGCAGCCTCGCCCAATCGTTCATCACCGAGCGGGAGATCGTTGCCCCGGGCGTGCAGGAACTGTACGACCGGAAGTCTGAGGAGATTCGGGCAAGCCACATTCTCATCGGTCTCAAACCCAACCCGACCGCCGCTGAATCGACGGAAGCGTACACCACGATGTACGAGGTCCTTGCCGAAGCGCAGGCAGGTGCCGATTTTGCCCTGCTCGCCAAACAATTCTCAACCGATCCCTCCGCAAAGAAGAACAGCGGTGACCTCTACTACTTCACCGCGGGACAAATGGTCCGTCCGTTCGAAGACGCCGCCTACGCAATGCAAAAGGGTGAACTCTCCCGAGTGCCCGTCCGAACCCAGTACGGACTCCACGTCTTACACATTACAGACCGGCAACCGGCCTCCGGTGAAGTCCACTGCAGCCACATCATGAAGCGGTTTTCCAGCCCGGCACCCACGCCCGAGGACACCCTCTCTGCCTACACACGCATCAGCGCCATCCGGGACAGCATCGTGCAGGGTGAGGATTTTGCACTGCTCGCAAAACGGCACTCTGACGACCACGGAAGCGCAACACAGGGCGGCGATCTCGGCTGGTTCGCAAGGAGACGCTGGGTGCAGCCCTTCGATGAAGTTGCCCTGTCATTGCAGCCGGGGGAAGTCTCCGGGATCGTGCGCACGCCATTCGGGTACCATATCATCAAGTGCCATGAACGGCGTCCCTGGAAGTCGTTCCAGGAATCTGAAGAGGAGATGAGGAATCTCTACAAACGCCTCCGGTTCCAGGAAGACTACCAAGAGTACCTCCAGGCTCTCAAGAAAGAGCTGCAGTACAGCCGAAATGACACTGTCGTCGCCCAATTCCTCAGGTCACTCGATTCAACGAAAACAACGCGGGACAGTGCCTGGGCGTCGCTGGTTTCTCCGTCCCTCGGAGCCTCCACCATGCTCTCTCTTGCCGGCGAGCGTTTCTCCGTCGACACTGTGGTAGCGCTCATCAACACCCGCCGGGACCTCGGAGCAATCCGCCTCACGGCCAGCAGCGTATTCACGGTTCTGGACAAGACGGCTGAGCGGCTCCTCTTCGCCGCAAAGGCCAAACGCCTGAAGGAGACAGATCCAGAGTTTGCCTCGATTGTTCACGAGTACACCGAGGGAATACTCCTCTACCAGGCTGAACAGGAGAATGTATGGGAAAAGGTTCATGCGACCGACTCCCTCCTGCACGACTACTTCGATACACACCGTGAATCATTTCGCTACCCTGACAGGGTGACGTTCACCGAGATTCGGTCCTCCAGCGAGGCGGGTGCACGTGCGATCCACACGATGCTGGTATCCGGTCTATCACCTGCAAATGTCGCAGAGCAGGACTCCATCCGTATGGCCGCTCCGACAGAGTTCGAGGCCTCCTTCGCCAAGCGCTCATCACGGCTCAGCCAAACAACGGGCAAGCTGCTTGCATCCATCGCGGCCGATCTGAGGAAGGACAGCACGCTCAGAGTGAGGATTCTGGCACAGCCGGACACAACACAGGGCAAGTCTCAGAGCATGCGGATGGCCTCACGCCGCCTCCTCTCACTGCACGCGCAATTGGTCAAGGCACTCGCCGTCGACCCGTTACGGATCGATAGCCTCGTGAAGCCGCAGGGTTCAGCGGCAGCCAAAGATCCAGATACAATCCTGCTCAGTCTGACGGGCCGGAGGCCGCTCGTTGTTGGTGCCGTTACATCCACCACCCTCGCACCGGAGGCAGATGAGCGTGCAAAGCAGGCCGACTCCCTCACGGTCGGAGATTTCAGTGAGCCGTTTCACCTGAAGGGAAACTACGTCATCGTGCAGCTCAACGGTCGTGATCCCGCCCGCCTCAAGACGTTTGAAGAGGCAGGCCCTGAGGTCTCCACTGCGTTTCAGGACTATGAATCGAAGCGGATCGAATCCCTCTGGCTGGAGGAGCTGCGCCAGAAGTACCCTGTCATCCGTCACAACGAGGTGCTCAATATTGCCTTTGGAGAAGTCCGCTAGACAGGTCCGCCGGCTCGCGCCCCGGGCAGTGCTCCTGCTTCTCCTCCCGGTGCTCGTCTCCTGCACCCGCGATACGCAGAAGAGTCCATATGTGGCTCGCGTGGGAAGAGCAGAGCTCACCGAAGCCGACATCATGGCTGCTGTCGACACCGCAGGTGACTGGCATCAGCAATCGCAGACATATGTCAACGATTGGATCATCACCGAGTTGCTGTACCAGGAGGCACTCCGCAGGAACCTCTCCGAATCAGATGAGATCCAGCGACAGCTCAAATCGACCGAGAAGCGACTTCTCATTGCAGCGCTGCTCGAACGGGAACTCTACACCGAACTCGACACGCTTGCCATCACCGAAGACGTTCTCAGGGGGTATCTCGACTCGGCCGCAAGCGAGTTTGCGCTGCCTGAGGACGTCATGCGTGTAAGTTACGTCTGCTTTGACAGACGCGACGCCGCCGGCACATTCCGCTCCACGGTGCTCAATGGAACCCCATGGCCTGAAGCTGTTGCCCAGACGCAGGCTGACACGAACCAGGCGCCCCACCTTCTCCAGCTGGTTAATCGGCGGTACTTCACCCGGGGCACCCTCTATCCGGAAGAGCTCTGGAGGCTCGCCCGATCGCTGGGGGAGGAGGAGATATCGTTTGTCCTCCGCCGTGAGGGAAGGTACTATGTCATCAAGCATCACGGCACAAAACAGAGCGGAGAGACCCCTGAGCTGGACTACGTGCGGGATGAAATTCGCGATCGCATACTCATCGAACGCCGGCGTATCAAGTACGAAGAGCTCGTTGCCGCCCTCCGCTCACGGCAACGCATCGACGTCAGGATGACTCCTCTCAACACGGATGCGGCAACGGAAGGAGTGAAATGAGATGCATTCACCGGTCATTGCCAGACTAAGCACACTTGCGGCTGCTGTCCTGGTCCTCGCGGGGGTGGCACCCTCTCAGACGCTCGACAGGATAGTAGCAGTCGTGGACAAGGAGACCGTCTTGCAGTCGGAGCTAGACGCGCAGGTCGAGTTCTTTGCCCTCAACAACCGCATCGATCCCGGCACCCCTGGTCTGCGGGAGCAGGTGCTGGAATCCATGATCAGCGAGAAACTCATCGTTGCCAAGGCCATCGAGGACAGCGTCACGGTCACAGACGAGGAAGTCCAGCAGCAGCTGGACGCGGTTCTCGAACAGCGTATCCAGCAGGTGGGTTCGGAAGCCCGGCTCGAAGAGCTCTACGGCATGCCGCTCTCGCGTATCCGCCTCGAATTCCGAGACGAGATGCGCAAGAACCTTCTCGCGCAGCGTCTGCAGCAGGAGCGATTTGGCCAGACGACCGTCGGTCGGCGTGAGGTGGAGGAGTTTTACGAGACCTACAAGGACAGCCTCCCGCGTGTATCGGAAGAGGTAGAACTTGCACACATCTTCATACGCCCGCAGGTCAGTGAGGATGCTCGAGCCGCCACACGCGCCAAGATGCAGCTCCTGGTGGACAGCATCAACGCCGGGGCCGACTTTGCGGACATCGCTCGCCGCCATTCAGAAGATCCGGGTTCCGCCGCGGAGGGTGGAGACCTGGGCCTCGTTCGACGAGGACTGTTCGTCAAGGAATTTGAAGGCGCCGTGTTCTCGCTCTCGGAGGGAGAGCTCTCCGGCATCGTCGAAACACAGTTCGGACTCCACGTCATTCAGCTCCTCGAGCGACGCGGCGACGCTGTCCGCGCTAGGCATATCCTCCTCCGAATGGAACGTACCCAGGCAGACGACGATTCCACCATGGCGTTCCTCGAGCGCCTCCGTGAACGCGCCCTGGCCGGGGAGAATTTTGCGGAGCTCGCCCGGAAGCACTCCGAAGACTCCGAAACGAATCTCGTGGGGGGACAGCTCGGAACCTTCGAGCTCGAAAACCTGGACAAGAACCTCAGCAGTACCGTCTCGCCCTTGAAGGCGGGAGAAATTAGCCCGGTAACGAAGCTGCCAGTGGGGACTTCCTACGGGTACCACATTGTCTTGGTGAAGCAACGCATTCCCGCACACGACATGACACTCGAGCAGGACTATCGCAAGCTGGAAGCACTGGCGCTCAACTACAAGAAAGTCCGTGACTACGAGAAGTGGGTTACCGAGTTGAAGCGGGACATCTACTGGAAAGTGTATCTGTAACCAGCGGAACGGCACGGAGGTGGCACGCGTGGCAACGGCACAACAGGCGAAAAGTGATACCGAGTCGGCACAGGCTCTCCGGAGCGCATACGATGCCTTGCGTGCGGAGATCGCCAAGGTTATCGTGGGCCAGGAAACGGTTGTTGAGCAGCTGCTCATTGCCCTTCTTGCACGGGGTCATTGCCTCCTGATCGGCGTCCCTGGACTCGCCAAGACCCTTCTCATCCGTACCCTTGCACAGGTCCTCGACCTAAAATTCAGCAGGATCCAGTTCACGCCCGATCTGATGCCAAGCGACATAACCGGTACCGAAATCATCGAAGAGAAGGCCTCAACGGGGACCAAGGTATTCAAGTTCATTCACGGACCGGTGTTCGCCAATATCGTGCTGGCCGACGAGATCAACCGGACACCTCCAAAAACACAGGCTGCGCTTCTGGAGGCCATGCAGGAACACAGAGTCACCGCTGCCGGTCAGACCTACACCCTCCAGGAACCCTTCTTCGTCCTCGCAACACAGAACCCCATCGAACAGGAGGGAACGTACCCCCTGCCTGAAGCCCAGCTGGACCGCTTCATGTTCAACTTGTGGCTTGAGTATCCCTCTCCGGAGGAGGAGGTGCAGATCGTCAAATCGACAACCAGCCTGTATGCACCGGATATTCATCATATCCTGAGCGGAGAGCAGATTAGCTCCTTCCAGGATCTTGTCCGGCGTGTTCCCGTTGCAGACAACGTCATCGAATACGCGGTAACCCTCACACGTCAAACCCGGCCAAAGACAGACCACGCCCCCGGATTCATCAAAGAGTGGTTGAGCTGGGGTGCGGGCCCCAGGGCATCCCAGTACCTAATTCTGGGTGCCAAGACAAGGGCGCTGCTGACCGGAAGACATACACCCGATATCGATGATGTTCGGGAGATGGCCGGTCCCGTTCTCCGTCACAGAATCGTACCCAACTTCAATGCGGAGGCGGACGGGATAAGCAGCATTGAGATCATACATCGGCTGGTGCAGGAAACTCACCACCGCTCCTCCTCTCCTGCCTGATCCCGGCACCTCTGCCGTACACCTCTGTCTCCAGCGAGTGAATCTATGCCGCGCTTCGAAATCACATTTAACGGCCCTGTACTGATTCTGATTCTGCTGGTCCTCATCGGGGGTCTCCTCGCCTCCCTCTTCTACCACTATACTGTCCCTCCCGTAACGCAAAGGAAACGTGTCATCTTTTCCCTGCTTCGCGCGGGGTCACTCTGCCTGATGGTCCTCCTTCTGTTCGAGCCGCTCCTCAGGATCACCTCATCCACCAGGTATCCACCTGCGCTCGCCATCCTCATTGACAACAGCGAAAGCATGCGGATCGAGGATCCGGGCCAACCTCGCGCCGATCTCCTCCGGGGGGTCCTCCGCTCAGAGCCCCTGCGGCGTCTCTCCGAGCATGCCGAGCTCCGCTACTACACGTTTGGAACAAGCCTTCTCCCGAACGAGCGGCGCGGGGACGATGCTCTCCCGCTCGACGAAAAGGGAACGGACATTGCACTTGCGCTCAACACGCTCGGGAAGGAACGCGACAATCTACAGGCGGTGCTCCTGCTGAGTGACGGTGTCTTCACCGTGGGCAAGAATCCCGTCCACGCCGCCGAGAAGCTTGCCCTCCCGATCATTACTGTCGGGATCGGAGACACGGTCGAACAACGGGACGTCCTCATCTCCAAGGTGGCGGCAAACGACCTGGTGTACGCGGGAGTGCAGACGCCTGTTGATCTCACCCTCCGGAGCTCGGGATTCCCCAACCACCGGGCCGAGGTGTCACTCCAGAAGGACGGCAGGCTTCTCGATCGTAAGATCGTCACCTTTGGTGAGGGAACGCGCGACTACGCCGTGAGTCTTTCCTACACTCCCGAGGGCGAAGGAACTCAGAAGTACCGTGTCGCCGTTTCCCGGCTGGAGGGTGAGCTGACGGGAAAGAACAATACAAGGGCCTTCTATGCGAAGGTCCTCCGTAGCAAACTTCGCATTCTCGTTATCGCCGGTCTTCCCTCACCGGATCTCTCTGCGATCCGGCAGACGCTCACCGAGGACGAGAACATCAGTGTACGCTCATTCACCCAACGGCACCCGTCGGGATGGTACGAAGGCAATCTGAGCCCATCACTGCTCGACTCGGCGGACTGCTACGTCTTTGTGGGATTCCCCACATCTTCAACACCGCATGCCACCATTGAGACACTGAGCGAAGCGCTGCAACGGAATTCTTCGCCGTTCCTCTTCGTTGGCGGCCCCCGCATCGCCTACGACCGACTTGCCTCAATTTCCACCTCCATTCCTTTCACCGTAGAGCTCTCCTCGTCGGTAGAACGGCTCGCATACTTCGAGCCTGATGATGCGCACCGATCACACTACCTCCTCTCCCTTGGCTCCCCCGAGGGCTTTGCCACGTGGGGAAAGCTCCCACCGCTCTTCTCCACACTGACGGTCTACCGGCCAAAGCCGGGCACCCTCATCCTCGGACACAGCCACACAGGCTCGGGGAGTCCTGATCCCTTTTTGCTCGCCCGCACCGTCGGCGGGCAGAAGTCACTTGCCCTTCTCGGCCACGGAATCTGGCGATGGCGACTGATGGGACAGGGAAATCCCCACACCGCCCAGTTCCTCTCCCGCTTCCTTATCTCCGCAATACAGTGGCTCTCATCCCGTGAAGAGAGCCGAACGGTGAGAGTCACCCCTGCCAGGCCCTTCTTTCACGAAGGAGAACCGGTTGCATTTCTCGCGCAGGTGTACGACGCCACCGCACACCCGGTAGACCGCGCGCACATCACCCTGACAGTTCAACAGCAGGATGAGGCACGTGAAGTCGATCTCACACCCATGGGAAACGGCAGGTATGAAGGCGAGCTCAGAGGTCTCACGCAAGGGGACTACACCTACAGCGCTTCTGCAGAGGTCGACGGGCTTCTGGTGGGAGACGATTCCGGCGGCTTCAGCGTGGGAGACACAAACCTTGAATTCCTGGAGACTCCCGCAAACAGGCAGCTTCTGAGAGAGCTTGCGCATATCACCGGAGGCAGGTACATCGCACCGGCGGAGATCGACAGCCTTGCTCCTGCGCTTCTGGAGCTGGCTACGTTCACGTCGAGGGAAGAGACGAGCACCCGGTCACTGGCGCTGTGGGACTGGTACTACACACTTGCCTTGCTCCTGTTTCTCCTCTCTCTCGAATGGTACCTCAGAAAGAGAAGCGGGATGCTCTAACCCTTGTCTGCTACTCCCGCTTTCCGCCACGCCGCCTCTTTGGCGCCTGGCGCTCCCCCCTGGAGCGCCGGGACTGTTGAGTTCGGCCACCCCGTTTCTTCACACCGGCCGGTGGCTGCGGTTTGGTCTGCTGCCCCGCAGTTTCTTCCACGGCAGAGGCTCGCGTGATGTCTGGCCCCTCCTCCTTCCCCTTTTCAGGTTTGGCAACCATGACCTCCTGATCCTCTGACATCACGGCCGCCACATCCGCCACCGAGTCATTGCCGCCCAACCTGATCAGACGAACCCCTTGCGTGTTCCTTCCCGCAACTCTGATCTCCGAAACATGCTGCCGGATGGCCTTCCCGCCGCTGGTCACAATGACCACGTCCTCACCATGCACAACCTCTTTGATGACAACCATCTTTCCAGTCTTCTCGGTCGTGCGCACGGTGATGATCCCCTTCCCACCCCTGTGGCTGACTCTGTACTCATCGGTCTCGCTCCTCTTGCCGAAACCCTTCTCTGTGGCCACAAGGATGGTAGTTCCGCTTCGACGGAGTGCGACTGCCCCCACGACCTTGTCGGAGCGGCCAAGCTTCATTGCACGGACCCCGGCTGCCGTCCGACCCATCGGTCGAACCTCCCTTTCATGGAACCGTACGGCAAGCCCATTGCGAGTTCCAATGACCACGTCCTGATTCCCGTCCGTGACCCGTGCGTCGATGAGACGGTCCTGCGCCCCCAGCCCGACAGCCACGATGCCTGTCTTTCTCGGATTGCTGAATTCTCCCAGCGATGTCTTCTTGATCATGCCCCCCTCTGTCACCATGAGGATGAAGACGGGATCCTCAAAGTTCTTCACCGCCACAAACGAGGCAAGAAGCTCGTCCGAACGTTTCGCAATCAGATGAGCAATCGATTTCCCTCGCGATGCTCTTCCGGCCTCCGGAATCTCGAAAACCTTGAGCGAGTAACACCGCCCCTTGTTGGAGAACAGGAGGAGGTAGTCGTGCGTACCGGCCACAAACACGTGCTCGATGAAATCATCAGCCCGCGGCGCCGCTCCGGTACTCCCCCGTCCGCCGCGCGATTGACGTCTGTACCCGCTCACGGGGAATCGTTTGATGAAGCCGTTATGGCTTATGGTCACAACCACCTGTTCTTCGGCAATCATATCCTCGATGCTGAACTCTTCCGCCTTGTAGACGATCTCCGTCCGGCGATCATCCCCGTACTTCTTCTTGATATCGAGGAGCTCCTCCTTGATGATTTCCATCTGGAGCTGCTTGCTCTTCAGTATCGCTTTGAGCCGCTCTATGAGCTTAATCGTTTCACGGTATTCCTCTTCGATCTTCTTCCGCTCCAGTCCGGTCAGTCTCTGAAGCCGCATGTCGAGTATTGCCTTCGCCTGGATCTCCGATAGTTTGAACCGCTTCATAAGACCGATTTTTGCGGCCTCAACATCCCGCGATTTCTTGATGAGCCTCACTATCGCGTCGATGTTGTCGAGTGCAATGATGTACCCCTCGAGGATATGCGCGCGTTTCTCCGCTTCCTCCAGTTCATACCGGGACCGCCGAACGATCACCTCGTTCCGATGCTCCACGAAACGCTGGGTCATTTCCTTCAGCGTGAGCACCTTCGGGCGCCCCTCCACGAGAGCCAGAATGTTCACGCCGAACGTAACCTGCATCTGGGTATGCTTGTAGAGATTGTTCAGCACGACTCCGGCGTTCGCATCCCGCTTCAGTTCAATAACCACCCTCAGACCGTCACGGTCAGACTCATCGCGGATGTCAGATATGTCTTCCAGTTTCTTTTCATTCACCAGGTCGGCAATCTTCTCGATCAGGTTTGCCTTGTTGACCTGATAGGGGATTTCCGCAATGACGATACTCTGTCGATCATTCTTTGCGGTCTCGATGGTCGCCCGGGCACGTACCACAACTCGTCCACGCCCTGTCTTGTAAGCATTCTGGACACCTTCGTATCCGTAGATGATTCCCCCCGTGGGAAAATCAGGGGCGGTAATGTGCTTCATCAGCTTCTCGGTGGTAATCTCCGGATTCTTGATAAAGGCAATACACCCGTCGATCACCTCGGAGAGATTATGGGGGGGTATGTTCGTCGCCATCCCCACCGCAATCCCGCTTGCCCCATTGACGAGCAGGTTGGGAACCAGCGCCGGAAGGACCGAGGGCTCCGTCAGCGTCTCGTCGAAATTCGGCACAAACTCCACAGTGTCTTTCTGCAGGTCCCGTAACATTTCCTCGGCAAGCCGGGATAGCCTCGCCTCTGTATACCGCATGGCCGCGGGAGAATCACCGTCTACGGATCCGAAATTCCCCTGACCGTCCACCAGCGCATACCGCATCGAGAATTCCTGTGCCATGCGCACCATCGTGTCATAGACTGCGGTGTCCCCGTGCGGATGGTACTTGCCGAGCACCTCACCTACGATACGTGCTGATTTCTTGTACGGCCGGCCGGCTCCGAGCCCGAGATCCTGCATGCCGTAGAGCACACGTCGATGGACAGGCTTCAGCCCGTCCCGGACATCGGGGAGAGCCCGCGCCACGATGACCGACATCGAGTAATCGATGTACGACCCGCGCATTTCCTCTTCGATATCAACCGGAACGATCTTCTCGTTTACGCTCGCCATAGTCTTCCTGTCACTGCGTCGCTGGTGGTACTACACATCCAGATTACGCACGTACTTCGCATTCTTTTCGATGAACGCCCGGCGCGGCTCGACTTCGTCTCCCATAAGGATGGAAAACGTTCGGTCAGCGTCTGCAGCGTTCTCAATGGTCACCTGGAGAATCGTCCGTGTGTCAGGGTTCATGGTCGTCGACCAGAGCTGCTCGGGGTTCATTTCGCCCAGCCCTTTGAACCGGGAAATCGCGATCCCGTTCCCTACAACGGCGGCTCCTTCCTCCAGCAGCTCCTGGGTTCCCTCGCCATCGGCACGGGCACCCTTCTTCCCCCGCTCTACTTTCATGCGCTTGATGATTTCGTCCCGCTCATCATCATCGTAAGCATACAATTCCTGTTTCCCTCTCTTGATCTTGTAGAGCGGAGGCTGTGCAATGTAGACGTGGCCCAGCTCGATGAGGTTCTTCATGTGCCGGTACAGCAACGTAAGCAGCAGCGTTCGAATATGGGAGCCGTCTACGTCCGCGTCGCACATGAGAATGATCTTTCCGTACCGTAGCCTCTCCGAATTGAACTCCTCTCCCACGCCCGTGCCAATAGCGGTGAAGATGTTTCGAATCTCCTCGTTCTCCAAGATCTTGTGGAGGCGAGCCTTTTCCACGTTGAGGATCTTCCCTTTGAGCGGGAGAATAGCCTGAAATCGTCTATCTCTCCCCTGTTTGGCGCTGCCTCCGGCAGAATCTCCCTCAACGAGATAGAGTTCACAATGATCGGGATCGTTGATCGAGCAATCGGCCAGTTTGCCAGGCAGCCCTCCCGAACTGAGAGCGTTCTTGCGTCGCGTGATATCTCTCGCCTTCCGGGCCGCCTCCCTTGCCTCGGCGGCACGAATCGATTTCTCGATGATGCGCTTCGCGTCACCAGGATTTGCCTCCAGCCACGAGGAGAGACCGCTCCCGATGACCCACTCCACGATGCTCTTCACCTCGCTGTTTCCGAGCTTCGTCTTTGTCTGACCTTCGAACTGAGGATCGGGTACCTTCACGCTTAGAACGGCCGTAAACCCTTCCCGGAAATCATCGCCCGTCAGCACAATGCGACCCTCTTTGAGAAGGCCGTTCTTGTACCCATAGGTATTGAGCGTCCTTGTCAAGGCACTCCTAAAACCCACCAGGTGGGTTCCGCCCTCGTGCGTATTGATGTTGTTCACGTAGGTGAAGATGTTCTCGCTGTACTGCGAGTTGTACAGAAATGCCGCTTCGACCTCGACTGTCCGCCCCGACTCATCTTTGTCCGATCCGCTCGTCGTAAAGGGCCGCCGGATGATGGATGGCCGCGTCGCATCGATGTACTTCACGAACTCGACGAGACCCCCCTTGAAACGGAAGATTTCTTCCTGGTCTGTCCTGTTCCGGCGATCGACGATGCGGAGCGTAACTTCAGGGTTCAGGAAGGCAAGCTCCCGCAGGCGCTCCGCTATTGTGTCAAACTTGAAGGTTCTGTTCTTGAAGATGTTTCCGTCCGGGAGAAACGTTACCTGTGTCCCCGTTTTTCCCTTTGGTGTCTTCCCGGCTGCTTTGACCGGTCCCTGTGGTTCACCCCGTTTATACTTCTGCCGATATACCGTTCCGTCCCTGTAGACCTCTGCTTCCAGCCATTCGCTCAACGCGTTGACAACAGAGACGCCCACACCGTGAAGCCCGCCGGACACCTTATAGCTGCTCTTGTCAAACTTGCCCCCGGCGTGAAGGATCGTCATGACCACTTCGAGCGCGGAACGCTTTTGATCCTTGTGTACGTCAGTGGGTATTCCACGGCCATCATCGATGACCGTTACCGATCCATCCTTGTTCAGGCTTACCTGAATGTTCTTTGCATAACCGGCGAGCGCCTCATCAATAGAATTATCCACAACTTCATAGACCAGGTGGTGAAGGCCTCGTGCGCTGATATCGCCAATGTACATCGCCGGACGGCGACGGACGGCCTCGAGACCCTTCAGGACTGTGATATCCTGGGCCGTATACGCCCCGGGGTTGCTGGGACGCTCTGTATCCTGCTTCCTTGTCTTTGCCATCTTTTTGTTCTTAGGCTCTCCCTTACCGAAACCGAATGTCCTTCACTATGTTCTTCCCCGCACGCGCATTGATTTTCTCCTTAATCTCCAGCCTTCGCAGAGAGAGCTCGGCTCTCCATGGGGCGCTCACCACGGCAATGAAGAGAACCCCGTTCTCAAATCGCTCCGGGCTCGTCACCTTCGCGATCTGTTCTCCCACCAGCCTCTCCCACGACGTGAGCACGTCGTACTCAGCCAGGGTGCGCCCGATTCCCAGCTGTCGCACGAGGTCCTGCAGTGCAGCTCCCGCAGAGATGGGGCCTCGCTTCTTGGCCGCGGAGATCCGTTTACTCATCGCGGCAGATCCCCTCTTTGACGAAGTATCTCTTGTTTCGACCGTTCCACTCCACCGTATTCTCAAAGAATCGCTCGTCTGTTGTCGTGACAACGGCCTGCCCCATTTCCGGCATGAGGCTGAGGATTCTCCGCGAACGCGCCGGGTCCAGCTCACTGAACACATCATCCAGCAGAAGTGCCGGCGTTTCTGTAGTCCGCTCCTTCATGTACGAGAACTCCGCAACCTTGAGAGCAACCAGAAGCGTCTTGTGTTGTCCCTGGGACGCATACTCCTGCACCCTCTTGCCGTCAATACTCAATTGCAGCTCATCCCGGTGGGGCCCTATCAAACTCCATCCCCTCCGCTCCTCCTCCTGGCGGGAGGTTTCCATACGCTGAGACAGGGCTCTTTCAATCTCGTCCGCCGACATCTCTGGAGACACCTCAACCGTCGGTACGTATGCCACTTCGGGATGTTCCCTCCCCTCCGCAAGTGCTGCATAGGCACGCCCTACGCAGGGCTGAAACTCCTCCGCGAAATCCCGCCTGCGCTGCATGATTCTCCCTCCGTGCATGGAGAGACTTATGCTCCAGGGATCAAGCAGCCCGCCGGGCCGCCGCCCCTCCAACTTTGCCCGCATGAGGAGCCGGTTTTTCTGTCTCAGCGCCCTCCGATACTCCAGCAGGTCTTCCAGGTACGACCGGCTTGTCTGAGAAAGCAGAATATCCATGAATTTCCTCCGCTCAGATGCTCCTCCTGCAGAGATAGAGCCATGATCCGGCGACAGAATAACAACCGGGAACCTCCCTACAACCGATGCGAGTGTCTCAGGCCTGCTCCGGTCTACCCGCACGACCTTCTCACGACTCGTCCGTGAGTAGGTTACGAGAACCTCGTGATGAGAGCCACCCGTATCCCGTATTGTCCCATCGACCTCAAAGGAGTCTTTCCCGATCTGCAGGACGGTTGCATCATTCGCCGCAAAGAAGCTCTTCGTCAAGCTCAGATACGAGAGCGCTTCCAGAACGTTCGTCTTGCCCTCACCATTGCCGCCAACAAGTGCATTGATGCCCTCACCGAATTCCAGTCGCGTCGAGACGTGATTGCGGAAATTCTTGAGTATCAGCTCCGTGACTACCATCGGTCCCTATCACTCCACTAGAATACAGCAGCCCCGCCAGTGACGGGGCTTGCTCGACTGCGGCATGCTCGGCTCTGCTCATGTATTCAGCCGCACGGGCATAACAAGCATCAGAACTTCTTCTTCGCCGGAACCTTCCACTGGTGCAACAATTGCAGCTCGGGTCGGCGAGCTAAACTTCAACTGGATCTCGTCACCCTCGAGGTGTGAGAGGATGTCTGTCAGGTAGACCGAATTAAATCCGATGTCGATCTCTGTCCCCGAGTATTCACAGGACACTCCCTCCTTTGCCTCCCCGCCAAAGTCAACGTCCTGTGCTGAGATGACAAGAGAGCTCGGGCTGATCGTCAGCCGGACCTGATGTGTGGCAGCACTCGCATAGAGAGCAACGCGTCGAATAGCTCCAATTAGCTGTTCCCGCCCCACGCGGAGCGTCTTGTCATTGTCCTGAGGAATGACACTCTCATAGTTCGGATACGTCTCATCAATCAACCGGGTCACAAGAACGGAATTCTCAAATTCAAATCGCGCATGTGTTGCGCTGAAACTACAGTCAGTTTTTCCTCCGTCCGTGGAGCGCGCAAGAACCGACAGAGCCTTTGCAGGAATGATAATATCCTTCTTCAGAGCAGCAATATCCAGCCCCTGGTATGTCAGCCGAACCAAGCGGTGGCCGTCCGTCGAAACAACTCTCAATGCTCCCTCATAAGACTGGAACAGAACCCCCATCATCGCAGGCCGAAGTTCATCACCACTTACCGCAAAGACAGTTCGGTATATGATTGCGCGCAGCACATCGATCTCAAAGCGCAGTGAGCCAGCAGCCTGAAATGGCGGAACCTGCGGATATTCCTTGGCACTCTCCCCCACGAGTGTGTATTCTCCGTTAGAAGTACTGATGGTTACCCTGTCCGCACCGGGATCCAGCGAGAAGGTAGCCCGCGTATCAGGAAGCGAGCGTATGGTATCGATGAGTCGCTTTGCGGGAATTGCGATTTTTCCATTCTCTACTCCCTGTACCTCCACCGCAACCGTAAGCGAGAGAGCGAGGTCTGTAGCAGTCAGCGTGAGCTTGTTGCCGGTAAGATCAAATAGGATGTTCTCGAGGATTGGCATTGTCGACCTAGAGGGAAGTACCCCGCTGAGTTTACTGAGTGCACGCTGGAGGTCGGTGCTGCCGGCGGCAAATTTCATGGCTATCTCCTCAAGTGAGATGGCTGCAGTATTTCAGAAAGAGCATCAAAACCCCATTAATTTACCAAATTTTGTCGAAATAATCCACTCGCTGCTGATTCTCTTACTACTAGAATAAATACTCCTATATCATAAACAGATACGTAATAATGGTGTGGAAATGTGCGCAGCCGAAGGACTGTCCTGCTAAGTCATTGCGGAGCAGCGTGTGGCCTATTCCTGTTTAAGAGAATTCCTCAGCGTAGAGGAGGTGAACATATTGATGAGATATCCACAGGCGAGCAGAAGGAGAAGCACCGTTGGCAGTGAGAATGACGGTATTCACATTGGAGGAACAGGAATTCACAGGTTTTCAGCACATCTGTCCACAGCACTCAGAGATGCAGCGTACAGTGCAGAACCAGCTGCAGGAGGAGAGACACGGAGGGCTGTGACATGTTCGGGTATGAGGCGTGACGATCTCGCGATTGATCGTCTCTGTTGCGGAAGGGCTAGACGTGACTCAGCATCTGGAGTCTTCGCCGAAGCTGGTGGACATTACCGTGGAATTTGGAGTCAAGACGCATTTGATCTTCGACTGACTGGTAGGCATGGATTACCGTGCTGTGGTCCCTCCCGCCGAAATGGAGCCCGATAGTCTTCAGTGAACAATTCGTCAGTTCCTTGGCGAGATACATGGCGATCTGGCGTGCGTTGACGACTTCTTGCTTCCGTGTTTTGGCCCGGATCAAGTCTTCGGGAAGGTTAAAATACTCACACACCGTCTGCTGGATGGTCTCTATGGTCAGGGGGGAGCGTACATCACCGACCACAACCTTCAGCACTTCGCGTGCCAGTTCGACGGAGATGTCGCGGCCCTCAAGCGACGCTTTTGCCAGAAGGCTGATCAGACATCCCTCGAGCTCGCGGATATTGGACGTTACATTGGCTGCGATACACTCGATGACATCCTGGGGAAGCTCGATTCCATCGGCTTCACTCTTTGCCTTCAGAATGGCGAGGCGGGTTTCTAAATCGGGTGGCTGGATATCGGCAGTCAGTCCCCACTGGAATCTGGAGAGAAGGCGATCATCTAGACCCTTGAGTTCCTTTGGTGGCCGATCGGAGGATAGAACAATCTGTTTGCCGATCTGATGTAGCTCGTTGAAGGTATGGAAGAAGTTGTCCTGCGTCTTCTCCTTTCCGGAAAAGAACTGGATGTCATCCACGATAAGAATGTCCATGCTCCGGTAGAAATTTGAGAAGTCGGCTATGCGGTCGCTCTGAATGGCGTCAACGAACTCGACCGTGAACTTCTCGCTGGAGACGTACATCACCCGCTGAGCCTTTCCATGCGCCAGAGCGGAGTTTCCGATGGCCTGGATAAGGTGAGTCTTACCCAGACCGGTGCCGCCGTAGATGACCAGCGGATTAAAGGAGGTCCCCCCCGGGTTGTTGGCGACTGCCGATGCAGCGGCGCGCGCGAGCTGATTGCTATCGCCCTTGATAAATGTATCAAACGTGTAGCGGGGGTTGAGGTAACTCTGGAAACTGCTCGTGTAGACATCGCGTCGCTGGGGCGAGCGTGGTGGGGACGGTGCAGTACCGACAGAATTCAGATGGGGTGCGTAGTAGAGCTGGTCGCGCCTGACCGGTGCAGGTTGAGAGACGTGGTATTCCAGATCAATGGCCGGGTCCTCCTTGCGGAGAGAGTACTCAAGTTTCGCGTCACTGCCGAGGACCTTGGTGATCGTGGAGGTAATGATATTGTAGTAGTGCTCCTCGAGCCAGTCGTAGAAGAACTGACTTGGGACCTGAACGGTCAGCGTTCCAGCCCGCAGGTGGAGTGGTATGATAGGCTCAAACCACGTCTTGAAACTCTGGGTGTTGATACGCTCCCGGATGAGTTCCAGAGATGCAGCCCAGGCATCCCGGGCTTCCTGCGTTTCGGTCTGCTCTTGTGTTGAGTGAGTGGGTGTATCCATAGTAATATCAACCAGTACCGGCGTTATCAACACCCGGCGACGAGTTATTCACAAGAATATGCACACGGGGGAGGATACCCCTACTGCGGTTGTTCCGATGAGTGATGGTTATCCACAAGATATTGGTGACCGTAAGTGCTTGATTCAGAACCAGTTGGCGTCATGGGAAGCAGTTGTCAACAGAAGCGCGTGATCTGGGAAGCATTGGAACAGGACGCTGAGCTCGGCAAACGAGCTCCTCCTCACAGGTTATCAACACCACCGGTGGCTTCCTGCGGTAGCTGAAGTATAACACCTCTCCGGGGTTGGCGCAAGTGGAAAGTGGGGCTGGGCGGAGAATGGCGGGTTGAATGTGTGGTTCAATTGTTGTAAGTTGTAGTTCACCCTCTTGCCCGAGGATTGCATACACTGAGGATTGTCCCCGATGGGGCAACCCTCTTTTTTTCGCGGTCTTTCGGTGTAGGGAAAATCTATTGAGAGGAGACCCGGTGCCATGAAGCGAACCTATCAACCGCATAAAAGGAAGAGGAAGAACACACATGGCTTCCGGGAACGGATGGCGACCAAGAGTGGCCGTAGAGTCCTTGCGCGGAGGCGGGCAAGGGGACGCCACAAACTCAGCGTAAGTGATGAACGGTAGTTGAAGAGAGAGCAGACACTCCGTGGCCGGACGACATTCGAGAAGGTGTTCCGGGGTGGTCGTCGTTTCGACGGGCGGTTGGTGAGATGTTACGCTCTGATTGAGTCCGGGTCCCATCTGCGGGCTGGCTTTGTGGTTCCGCGAAGGAGCCTGAATGCCGTGCAGCGGAATCGGGTGAAGAGGTTGATGCGGGAGGCTTTTGCCGGGGAGCAGGGGATCCTCGCCGAGAGGCTGCAGCGGTCGGGGTTGTCTGCCTCCCTCCTGTTCATGTTCAGACCGGCCTCGACGGTGGATGTACGGCGGCTCGGACTGGGTCCGGTGCGTACTGATATGGAGGAGGTTTGCCTGGCTGTCTCACGAAAGCTGCAATAGGCACATCATGAAATTGGTTGTTCTGATCTTCCTGCGGGCGTATCAGATTCTTGTATCTCCTCTCCTCCCTCCAAATACCTGCAGGTTCTACCCGAGCTGTTCGACCTATGCCGTCGATGCCGTGAAGAAGTACGGGCCGTGGAAGGGAATGTGGCGTGCGGCGAAGCGGGTGGGCCGGTGCCACCCGTTCCACCCGGGCGGCTACGATCCTGCATGAGAACCCAATATGGAAAGAGCGTAGAGATATGGACAAGCAGACAACAATTGGCTTCATACTCATCGGCCTCGTGCTGATCGTTTGGATGTGGGTTCAGGCCCCGCCGCCGCAGGAGAAGCAGACCGCAGGCGTGGACACCCTGGAGCAGACCGACAGAGAGGTAAGGGACTCAGCCAGGAAACCGCAGGTTGAGAGGGAGCCAGCACCGAGGGCACTGCCTGCGGTGCGTCAGCCTGATTCGCTTGGCCGTTTTTTCGCGCATCTTCAGAGTGGAGAGGAGAAGGTCCTCGTTGTGAAGACGGATCTGTATGCCGCTGAGATCACGACGAAGGGCGGTCTCCTGAGGAAGTGGGAGCTTGCAGACTACAAGACGTGGGACAAGTATCCGGTGCAGCTGGTCGAGTTTGAGAGCGGGGGTGATCTCAGCCTGCTGTTTACCTCCAGCGATGGGAAGCTCGTCAATACGCATGATCTCTACTTCGAGAGTGCCTTTGCACCCTGGGAGAAACGGGAGTTGCGAGGCGAAGAAGAGCTGACCATTGAGCTGGTGTTGCGGATTGATCAGAGGCGGCGACTGATTAAGAGGATGACCTTCACAAACGGGAGCTACTCCTTTGATGTCGATTGGGAGTTTATCAACCTGGGTGACGTCATCACGAACTACGAGTTCCAGGTGGTCTGGGAGAATGGACTGCGCTATGCGGAACGAAACAGCGTCGATGAGTCAAACTACGCAATGGGATATGCGTACTCGGGGGGGGAGATTGTTGAGGTGGATGCGTCGAGCTTCGATGAGGTGGAGAGCCGGGACATCACCGGAGCGACAGCGTGGGTGGCGACGCGGAACAAGTACTTTGCGGTTGCCCTCCTCGGTCGGGATGGTGAGAGTCAGGGAGGGTATGTTGAAGGGGTCCGAACGAGACTTCCAGATAAAGGGGAAAAGGAGAGCTACTTGCTCGCCTTAAAATTGCCTTTCAAGGGGACAGGCCGGGAGTCGGCCGGAATAACGGTCTATTTGGGGCCCCTCGATTATGATATTGTGAGGTCCTACGAACAGGGACTTGAGGAGATGATGAATCTGGGGGCGGCCTGGGTTATCAGGCCTATCGCCGAATACGTCATGATCCCCCTCTTCTCGTTCTTGAAGATGCTGATACCGAATTACGGGGTGGTGATCATTGTTTTTTCGTTCATCATTAAGATTGTCCTTCATCCGCTCAGCAAGACAAGCATGAAGTCGATGCGGCGAATGCAGGCCCTTCAGCCGATGATGAACGAGATCCGGGAGAAGCACAAGGACAACCCGGAGAAGATGAACCAGCAGATCATGAACCTCTACAAGGAGTATGGCGTCAATCCGGCGGCCGGGTGTTTACCTCTGTTATTGCAGATGCCCATTCTCTTCGCTCTCTGGTCCGTTCTCCGGTCGTCCATCGAACTGCGCCAGGCAAGTTTTGCATTATGGATTCAGGATCTCTCGGTCCCGGATGTCATTGTTACCCTCCCTTTTCAGATTCCTCTGTTGGGGATGTCCGAAATAAGTGGCGTTGCGCTGGCCATGGGAGTCACGATGTTCATCCAGCAGAAGATGACCGTCACGGACCCGAGACAGAAAGCGATGGTGTGGGTTATGCCAATCATGCTCACGCTGATATTCAACAGCCTGCCATCGGGGCTGAATCTCTACTACTTCGTCTTCAACTTGCTCTCTATCGTTCAGCAGATGTGGCTGAAGAAGACGCACGGAGATGAGCCACTCCGAAAGGTCGATCGGAAGAAGAAGAGCGGGGGGATCCTGGGGAAGATCACAAAGGACTTGCCGAAGATTCGGTAGGAAAAGCCGGAGCAACGAAGAAAAAGGCCTGCTTGATTGAGCAGGCCTTTTTTTGTATGTCTCCGAGACAGCCATATTCCGTTGTAACTCCTCGTGGAAATGCGTACCTTATGTCCCCCATGGAGCTCCACCACGAGGACACGATCGCCGCTATTGCGACCCCGATAGGAGAGGGGGCCCTTTCGGTTGTTCGCCTCAGCGGTCCCGCCGCTCTTCAGATTGCCGACAAGGTGTTTATCGGGGCTACTCCCCTGGTGGCGAGCA
>Ga0209536_100000155_pt1 | contig 102341 bp, 99 predicted proteins | sample DeeMarSeWOR28_12_FD_187461 | JGI IMG/M metagenome (GOLD analysis project Ga0209536, IMG submission 187461) | Marine sediment microbial communities from White Oak River estuary, North Carolina - WOR-2-8_12 (SPAdes) (version 2) | ecosystem: Environmental > Aquatic > Marine > Intertidal zone >... | reverse complement strand
TTCGGTATTCGGTTCGCTAATCCGCTCCAGGACTTTGCGCCGACCGACCGATCTGCCCATGGTGCCAACCATCATCACGGGATGGGAGTTCGTGTTGCTATTTCTGCGCGCGGATTAGCAGGGCCTGCACAATAATCGGTCCGGCATCGGAACAGCCCAGTTCGTTCAGCCGTTCGATCACTGCATGAAGGTCGGTAATCTTGGGATTGCTGGGCAGCATATCCAGGGCTTGGTAGAGAATAGCTCTGGATTCACGGGGAAGAGTATCTTTGCCGGCCAGTTGCTGAAACTGTCGAACTGCCCGACGCATCCCGAGGCTGAAATCGATATTGTCCATAAAGAAACCGTAGCCGCGAAGTTGATGCCCGGGAAGGACCCATTTCTCAGTTCATGAAATGATCCGGGCGGACATGCTGATTCAGGTGCCGGCTGCTCTTGTCGGGCGTCTCTTGGCGGATACCGCGATATCAGGCCCGTCGATCCGGCCAATCCTGTCCCCGCGACACATATCCAGATAGAAACGACTTATCGCGGTGCCAAGGAAAAAAATTGTGAGATGGCTCTGACCTATCCAATCGAAGGTCTGCTGCCAGCTATCCATCAGATATGATGGCCCGCCTGCGCCAGATTTGCCGTCCACCATGCCTCCCGTGGAGGTAAAAAAACGATTGTCCGAGAGAACCGAGAGAGCCAGCCGTCACTCTCCCGGTTGCGCGGATTTCAACTTATCGCAGGCGCTGCAGAAGTGAGTCGACCGAGGTCACACTTCCGCGCCAAGACCAAGGAGTTAAACCCAGCGCAAGAATCGCGCGGGCGGCGCGCGGGACAACCTTAGATTGGCGATCAAGACATCTTGCGCTGAAAGACAAGCGGACGGACGGCGGGACGAGATCCTGGCTGTCCGTAAAGAGTGGCCAAGATTTATCTGCCTATCTGAAAAATTTGGCGCTCCCTAGGGGATTCGAACCCCTGTTGCCGGCGTGAGAGGCCGGAGTCCTTACCACTAGACGAAGGGAGCGTGGCGGTCTGTACAGGCTCTCCGCGACCCAGGTTTTACTGGCATCCGGTCGCGGGAGGCGTGGTATTATACGCCCCGAAAAACAAGGCACAAGCGGAATAAAGGCTGTTTGAACGACTCACCTGATACGAGACGCAAAGTCCCTGTCATCATTCCTCGCCCCGAACACAACGTGTCCCGGGCCCAGATTTCAAAGAATGCGCTCAAGGTCCTCTACCGGCTGAAGGATGCCGGCTACGCGGCATTCATCGTTGGGGGAGGGGTGAGAGACCTGTTGCTGGGCCGCGAGCCCAAGGATTTCGACGTGGCTACCGACGCGCGTCCGGAGGACGTGCGTCGTATTTTCCGCAACTGCCGGCTCATCGGCCGCAGGTTCCGGCTCGCTCACGTGCATTTTGGCCGTGACATCGTAGAGGTCGCCACTTTCCGCGCCGCCCCCGATAACGATCAGCAGGGCGCTCATGCGACGACGGACGAGGGGCGGATTCTCAGGGACAACGTGTACGGCGACATTGAAGAGGACGTCTGGCGCCGGGATTTCACCGCCAACGCTCTTTACTACAACATCGCGGATTTCTCGATTTGGGATTATGTGGGCGGCGTCCAGGATGTTCGCGACGGAGTGATGCGGCTGATCGGCGACCCGGAAGAACGATACCGGGAGGATCCCGTAAGAATGCTTCGGGCCGTGAGATTCGCAGCCAAGCTGGGGTTCCGTTTCGAGCCGGCTACCGAGGGCTCGCTCTCCAGGCTCGGAGAATTGCTGGCCGCAATGCCGGCGGCGAGACTATTCGACGAATGCCAGAAGCTCTTTCTGTCGGGGCACGCGGTCCAGTCCTACGAACTGCTTCGGCATTACGATCTTTTCCGTCACCTGTTCCCCGCCGCGGACGAGTCGATGGATACGCTGGAGGGAGAGAACTTTCGGGCACTGGTCCTGAAGGCGCTGGACAATACTGATAGGCGCGTGGCCGAAAACAAACCCGTTACGCCGACATTTCTGTTTGCCGTCTTCCTCTGGGGTCCTGTCAGCGTTATGGCGGACGATCTCAGGCAATCGGGCGTGGCGCCCATGCAGGCCTTACTGGAGGCCGCCGACACCGTGCTTCGTGCGCAACAGCAGCATGTGTCCATCCCTCGCCGTTTCGGCGTCCCCATGAAAGACATCATGGTTATGCAGTTGCGCTTCCGAAAACAGCACGGCAAGCGTGCTCTCAGGACCCTTGAACACCCGTCCTTCCGAGCGGCCTACGATTTCCTGTTGTTGCGGGTAGCTGCCGGTTATGAATCCGCCGAGACGGCGGAATTCTGGACCAAGCTGCAGGAGATGGACGCCGACCACCGGCGGTCGGCCGTGCAGCCGAAGCCGAGTGGACGCCGCAAGCGCCGTCGCACACCGCGCCGGAGGAAGCCAGGCGGTTGAACGCGTGATGGCTCGTGGTGCTCTTGTGTATGTGGGGTTGGGCGGCAACCTGGGTGATGCTCGCCGACACGTGAGTCGTGCGATCGACGAACTGAATGAGATCCCGGGCTGCTCGCTGCTGGCGCATTCATCCCTTTATCGCTCGGCCCCCATGGGCCCGATCGAGCAGGGCTGGTATGTCAATGCCGTAGCCGGACTCCGGGCAGAACTCGAGCCGCTGGACCTGCTGTACTGTCTGCAGGACCTCGAGAGATCTCACGGCAGATTCCGCGGGGGCGAGCGCTGGGGCCCGAGGACTCTGGATCTGGATATTCTTCTGTTTGGTGATCGGGTCGTGGATCGGCCGGGGCTCACGATTCCCCATCCGGGGCTGACAACAAGGAACTTCGTCGTCTACCCTCTGCTCCAACTTGCCCCGGACCTGGTCCTGCCCGACGGGCGGCGCCTTGCGGACGTGGCGTTCCGGCTCGATAGGGAGGGTCTGGAGAAGATGGAGCGTGAACATGGCACGGCGGGGAGTTGCGCGTCGTGAGTGCCGGACCCCTCGGTTTTATCGCCATCGAGGGCCCCATCGGGGTGGGCAAAACCAGTCTCGCCCGCAAAGTAGCGGCCAGCCTTGATTGTGATCTGGTGCTGGAACGTGCTGAGGAAAACCCCTTTCTGGAGCGCTTCTATCGGGATCCGGTGAACGCTGCGCTGCCGACACAGCTCTATTTCCTGTTTCAGCGTGCCAGACAGATTCAGGAGATGAGGCAGAGTGATCTTTTTGCCCCGGTCCGGGTGTCCGACTTCCTCCTTGAGAAGGACCGTCTTTTCGCCCAGCTCACACTCAGCGATGACGAATTCTGGCTGTACGAACAGGTCTACAAGCAGCTCTCCATAGACGCACCGTTGCCGGACCTGGTCGTGTATCTGCAGGCGCCGGTGGAAATTCTCGTGGAGCGGGTCCAGCGCCGCGGGATCGCCTACGAAAAGAACATTCAGGCGGACTACCTGACCCGGCTGAGTGACGCCTATATGCAGTTTTTCTACCGCTATGATCATGCGCCCCTGCTGATCGTGAACGCCGAGTCCATCGATCCGGTGAATAATGCCCAGGATTACCAGCTGTTGCTGGACAGGATCATGAGCGCAGGGCCGGGCCGGGAGTTCTTCAATCCGGTTCCCTTCCAGGCGCGGTGACAGCGGCGTTGATGTTTGTCCGGGGCTGGGCCATGCTGGAAAACCGCCATCACGGGGAGACAATGCAATGACGCTTTACGGCCATTTGCAGGAGCACCGGCCGGACGAGCAGCCGGTCACAATCTCGACGCTCGCCAAGATGCGGGAGAGCGGAGACAAGATTGCCTGCATCACCGCCTATGACGCGAGTTTCGCGCACCTGGTGGATGTGGCGGGGGTGGACGTGGTGCTGGTGGGTGATTCCCTGGGGATGGTGGTGCAGGGGCACGATACTACGGTGCCGGTATCGGTTGACGATATGGTCTATCACACCCGTTGCGTCAGCCGCGGCCTCCGCAGACCGCTATTGATCGCAGACATGCCGTTTGCAAGCTACGCGCTGCCGGACACTGCATTCAGAAACGCCGCGCGGCTCATGCAGGAGGGCGGTGCCCAGATGGTCAAGCTCGAGGGCGGCATGCTGCAGGTGAAGACCGTCGAGTTCCTGAGCGGTCGGGACATTCCGGTCTGCGCGCATATCGGCCTGACGCCCCAGTCCGTGCACAAACTCGGCGGATTCAAGGTGCAGGGCCGGGAGCAAGGGGCTGTCGAGAGGATGATTTCCGAGGCGAGAGCCCTGGAGGAGGCCGGCGCGGACATCGTCTTGCTGGAGTGTGTCCCGGCTGCTGTCGGCGCGGCAGTCCGCGGAGCGCTCCGGGTACCCGTCATCGGTATCGGGGCCGGGCCGGATGTGGACGGCCAGATCCTTGTGCTCTACGACATCATCGGGCTTACGCCGGGACGCAAGCCTCGTTTCGTTCGCGACTATTCCGTGGAGACGAAGAATCCTCTTGAGGCCGTCCGGGCTTACGTCGGATCCGTGAAGGATGCCAGCTATCCGGCGGAGGAGCACTGCTTCAGCTGAACTCCGGAGAGGCTGTCGCTGACGTTTTCGACATGGAGATATACACCAAGATCAACCAGCTCAGGGCCGCCGTACGCGCCTGGCGCCGGCAGGGACAGGTCATCGGGTTCGTTCCCACCATGGGCAATCTCCACAAGGGACACCTCTCCCTGATCGAAGTGGCGCGCCGGCGTTCCGACAGGGTCGTCGCCAGCATATTCGTCAATCCCCTGCAGTTCGGCGAGGGAGAAGATTATTCGAATTATCCCCGCACGGAAGAACGGGACCAGGCGCTGCTTGAAGAGAACGGGTGCGACGGACTGTTCATGCCGTCCGTCCCGGAGCTTTACCCGGAGGGAGGAATGCCTGTCACCATTGTCGAAGTGCCGGAGCTGTCCAATATTCTCTGCGGCGCACACCGCCCGGGACATTTCAGGGGCGTTGCGACCGTGGTCGCGAAACTTTTCAATCTGGTGGAGCCTGATCTGGCGGTTTTCGGAGAGAAGGATTATCAGCAACTGGTGGTAATCCGAAGAATGGTCGAGGATCTCTGTTTCCCCGTCGAGGTCGTGGGCGCCCCGACGGGACGAGAGCCGGACGGGCTCGCCATGAGCTCCCGTAATCAGTATCTCACGGATTCTGAACGTCGGATCGCTCCCGCCCTCTATCGTGAACTGCAGCGGGCGGCAGCCGCGGTGTCGGCGGGCGAGAACGATTTCCCCGGGATCTGCCGGGCGGCGCTGGGAGTTCTTCGGGAGGAGGGTTTCAGGCCGGATTATTTCGAGATCCGAAGGGCGTCGGATCTGGCCGATGTCGCCGACGAGGATCGTGATCTGGTGATCCTGGTGGCCGCCCGTCTCGGAAAGGCTCGCCTGATCGATAACGTCCGGGTCGATTCGCCCCGCTAGCAGACAGGACGCGTCGCCGCGAGCTCGTGGCTGGCTCGATCCTTATGACGGGCTAACGCCCACTGGACATGCTCCCGGACAATCGGTGAAGGGTCATCGAGGCGGGATTCCAGCGCCGTCACGATCTCCGGACCGGTGGGGCAGTTGCCCAGCGCCACCGCCAGGTTCCGGAGCCAGCGTTCGTGACCGATACGGCGGATCGCGCTGCCCTCGGTCAACGCCAGGAACTCGTCTTCCGTCCAGCTGAACAGCTCCACCAGCGACGGAGCGTCCAGGGAGTGCCGGACACGGAAATCCGGTTCCGCCGCGCTTCGGGCAAATTTGTTCCACGGGCAAAACAGCTGACAGTCGTCACAACCGTAGATTCGGTTGCCCATCGGCACGCGAAATTCCTCAGGGATGCTGCCCCGGTGCTCGATGGTCAGGTAGGAAATACACCTCCTGGCGTCCAGTTCCCAGGGGCCGACAATGGCGTCGGTAGGGCAGACGTCCATGCAGGCGCGGCAGGTGCCGCAGTGTTCAGTCCCGGGTTCGTCGACCGGCAGTTCGAGATCCGTGTAGATCTCCCCCAGGAAGAACCACGAGCCGGCGTCCCGGTGGATCAGATTCGTGTGCTTGCCGATCCAGCCCAGGCCCGCGTTTCGCGCCAGCGCTTTCTCCAGAACCGGTGCGCTGTCCACGAATGCCCTGTATGAGAAATCTCCCACGGCGTCAGTGATGCGGTCAGCCAGCTTCTGAAGCCGGTTCCGCAGGACCTTGTGATAATCGCGGCCGAGAGCGTAACGGGAGATATATCCCTGCCGCGGGTTGCAGAGGACCTTCTCGGGATCGGCGGCGGCCGGGGGCAGGTAGTCCATGCGCGCGGAAATAACGGTGACGGTTCCCGGGAGAAGATCCCCGGGCCGGCTGCGTTTGCGACCGTGCCGCTGCATGTAGGCCATCCCGCCGTGGCGGCCGTGGCGGAGCCATGCGTCCAGTCGCGCTTCATCGTCGGACAGGTCGGTCCCCGTGAAACCGATTTGCTGAAAGCCAAGCTCGTATCCCCACGAGCGGATGCGGTTCACCAGCGCGGCCCGTTCCCGTTCGCCAAGTTGTTCCTTTCGTCCCATGACAATCCCGATGGAACGGCGAAGTGCCCAGTATAATCGTTGTCATGAGCACGCTTCCTGAATTGCTGTACGCGCCCGCACAGGTCCGGGAGCTCGATCGACGGGCGATCGAGGAGCAGGGGATCCCCGGCTATTCACTGATGACCCGAGCCGGCACATTTGCCTACAGGTTGATTCGTGATCGGTGGGGCAGCCGCAAACTGGTGGTGGTCTGCGGAGCCGGCAATAACGCCGGGGACGGTTACGTGATCGCCCGACTTGCCCTGGCCGACGGCATTTCCGCCGAGGTGATTTTTCTCGTCGAGCCGGATCGACTGAAGGGAGACGCGGCAAGGGCGGCAGCGGACTATGGTGAGGCCGGTGGCCGGTGGCGGCCTTTCGATGGTGATCTGCCGGATAACGCCCTCATCGTCGATGCCCTCCTGGGTACCGGTCTCGACCGGCCGGTGAGCGGCCAGTTCGCAGATGCGGTCGAGGCGATCAACAGAAATACGGGTCCGGTGATGGCCGTTGACGTGCCCAGTGGTCTGAACGCCGAGACCGGGGCGGTGATGGGCGCAGCGGTGCGCGCCGACGTCACGGCGACTTTTGTGGGCATGAAGAGCGGGCTGTTGACGGGCCGAGGTCCGGATTTGTGCGGGCATGTTATCTACGACTCCCTGGGCGTGCCCGCCACGGTCTTTGACGGTGTGCCGGTGAAGGCCCGCCGAATCACGGACAGTGACCTGCGAAGCCATCTCGAACCCAGGCCGAGGGACGCGCACAAGGGTATTTCCGGTCATGTGCTGATTGTTGGGGGCGGCGAGGGAATGCCCGGCGCCGCCCGATTGGCTGGCGAGGCCGCGCTGCGGGCGGGCGCAGGCCTGGTCAGCGTGGCAACGCGGCCGGAACACGTGGCTGCGGTGGTCGCAGGCCGGCCTGAACTGATGTGCCGCGGGTTGACGGACAGCCGCGATCTGGCGCCCATGGTCGAGCGGGCGACCACCATCGCGGTCGGTCCCGGCCTGGGTCAGACGGACTGGTCGCGGGAAATGTTCGAAGCGGTGCTGTCCACGGACAGAACCCTGGTGGTGGACGCCGACGGTCTGAATCTGCTGGCTTCAAAGCCCTCGGCCCGGGGCAACTGGATCCTGACTCCCCATCCCGGCGAGGCGGCCCGATTGCTGGGTCAGGATACGAGGGCGGTTCAGGATGATCGTTTCGCGGCTGCCGCGGCGCTGGTGGAAGAATATGACGCCGTGGCCGTATTGAAGGGTGCCGGCTCCCTGGTGGCCGATCCTGGCGGAGAAACGGGGCTGTGCACAGCGGGTAATCCGGGCATGGCCGTGGCAGGAATGGGGGATGTGTTGACGGGCGTCATCGGAGCCCTGGTGGCGCAAGGACTCGATACGGCCGAGGCTGCCCGGCTCGGCGTCCTGATTCACGCACGGGCGGGCGACGAAGCGAGCCGGGTCGGCGAGCGTGGCATGATGGCTTCGGATCTTTTCCCATGGATTCGGCACCACGCGAATCCCTGAGCCTCGATCTGGCGGATGCGAAGGCCACCGAAACGCTCGGAGGCCGCATCGCCGAGGCGCTTCGTGGGCGTTCCGGCCACTGGTTTGTGACGCTGCAGGGCGGACTGGGTGCCGGAAAGACGACGCTGGTCCGTGGGATTCTGAGGGGGCTCGGGCACCGCGGGCGGGTTCCCAGTCCCACGTACACCCTCATCGAACCCTACCGGGCGGCTGACCGGCCTGTTTTTCACGTGGACCTGTATCGACTTGCGGATCCGGAAGAACTCGAGTACCTGGGTTTCCGGGAACTGTTCAGGGGCGACGCCATCGTGCTCGTCGAGTGGCCCGAGCGGGCCGGCGGCGACCTTCCCGCGCCGGACCTGCAGATTTCACTGGATATCACGGGGGCGGGCCGGGCAGCGACGATCCGCGCGGTGTCGGAAAGAGCCCGGGGACTGCTTGTCGATCTCGGCGGCATTGCGGGCTAGGACGCGCACAGAATCCCTAGAACCCTTCATAACTGTCGGCTGTATCCCGCTATTTTATAGACGAATATTGCAAGCTAACCGCTAGTTTGGTTAAAGTGGCCGCGAGTTATCGTGACGAAGCAACTGAAATGCCTGGAAAAATATTCAGGTTTGCCCTCCTGGCTGCAAGTCTGCTCCCCGTCGGAGCCTTCGCAGCGGGGTCCGTGGACGTGCGGGGCGTGCGGCTATCCGGGGACGGCGCCAACACGCGCCTCGTCGTCGAGCTGAGCTCACCCGTCAGCCATACCCTGTTTGCGCTGGAAAATCCGCCGAGAATCGTGCTCGATCTCCACGGCGTCCGTATCGACCGCGATCGTTTGAGAATGCCCGCCGGTCAGGGGCCAATCGTGAAACTCCGCTCGGCGAACCGGGACAACGGTGACGCCCGTATCGTCATGGATCTGTCCTCCTCGACCAAGGCGCGCAGCTTCATGGTGCCCCCGGACGGATCCCACGGTCATCGGATGGTGATCGACCTGGAAGGGCGAACCCCGGCGGGATCGACCGTCGCCACCAAGAGCGTTGCCGGTCAGGGCCGTGACCTCGTTATCGCCATCGATGCCGGCCACGGCGGGAAAGACCCGGGAGCCATCGGCCGGAGAGGCACCCGGGAGAAGGACGTCGTGCTCCAGATCGCCCGGCGGCTGGCCGAAAAGATCAACGCAGAGCCGGGGATGCGGGCCTATCTCACCCGCGACGGCGACTACTTTCTGGCCCTGCGCCAGCGGATGGATCGCGCCCGGGCGCAGCGTGCGGATCTCTTCGTTTCCATCCACGCGGACGCCTTCAAGAACCGCGAGGCCCGGGGTTCGTCCGTTTATGTTCTGTCGACGAAGGGCGCCACCGACGAAGCGGCGCGCTGGCTGGCTGAAAAGGAAAATTCAGCGGATCTGGTCGGTGGCGTGAGCCTCGACGACAAGGATCACATGCTGGCGTCCGTGCTGTTGGATCTGTCCCAGTCCGCAGCCATCGATGCCAGCGCTCAGGTCGCCGAGCGGGTGATAAACAATCTGGCAGGCGTAGGTGCCCTGCACAGGAAGGATGTGCAGCGTGCAGGCTTCCTCGTTCTCAAGTCTCCGGACATTCCGTCGATCCTGGTGGAGACCGCGTTCATTTCCAATCCGTCCGAAGAAAAGCTGCTGACCACCCGCCGTCACCAGGACCGGCTGGCAGCCGCCATCATGCGCGGCATTCGCGCCTACGTGTATGACAATCCCCCACCGGGCAGTCTCATCGCGATGCGCGGGTCTCGGCCGGCGGACGGTGTGCAGCACGTAATCGTGCGCGGCGACACCCTCTCCGGCATTGCCAGCCGCTACAGGGTCAGTCTCAACGCTCTCCGGCGCTACAACGGCCTCAAGGGCGATCGTATTCGCATCGGTCAGGTGATTCGGATCCCGAACACCAGCGGATCCTGACATCCAAACCGGGCAGCGACCCGGCGAATCAGCCACTTTTCCGGTATCCTCCGGTCGTCATCATGTCGATCCGAGAACTGCCTCCCCAACTGGTCAATCAGATCGCTGCCGGCGAGGTCGTCGAGCGGCCCGCCTCCGTGCTGAAAGAGCTACTGGAAAACAGCCTGGATGCCGCCGCGAGGAAGGTGGACATCGAGGTGGAGGGTGGTGGCCTCAGGCTGTGCCGTGTCCGGGACGACGGCACTGGCATCCCCGGAGCCGAGCTCGAGATGGCCCTCGCCAGGCATGCCACCAGCAAGATCGCATCCCTGGACGATCTCGAACGGGTCGCAACGCTGGGGTTCAGGGGAGAGGCGCTTCCCTCCATCGCCTCCGTATCGCGACTGGTACTGACCTCACGGCACGGCGAAGAGGAGGCCGGCCGACGGATCCGGGCCGAAGGGGGCCACGTCGAGCCCGGTCAGCCGGCCCCCCATCCGCGCGGCACCACGGTGGAGGTCCGTGATCTCTTCTACAACACGCCGGCCCGAAGAAAGTTCATGCGGACCGAGAGGACCGAGTTCGGCCACCTGGACCGGCTGGCCCGGCGTATCGCGCTGAGCCGGCATGACGTGGCATTCCGTCTGGTCCATAACCGGCGTGCGGTAATGGATCTCCGGCAGGCTCATGACCAGGAGAGCCGACAGCGCCGCCTGCAGGAAGTCTGCGGCCAGGAATTCGTGGGGCACAGTCTGTTTCTCGATCACGAAGCCTCGGGCATGCGTTTGTGGGGGTGGCTGGGGCTGCCCACGTTCTCCCGTGCCCAGGCGGACATGCAGTATTTCTATCTCAACGGACGGATGATCCGGGACAAAGTGGTGGGACATGCGATTCGCGCAGCCTACGCGGACGTGCTCTATCACGGCAGACAGCCCGCCTACGTCCTGTATCTCGAGATGGATCCGGCGGCCGTTGACGTCAACGCTCACCCGACAAAACACGAAGTCCGCTTCCGCGATTCCCGAATGATCCACGGCTTTCTGTCGAGTACCGTGGAAAGGGCTCTATCGGGCAGCCGTCCGCGAGAAGGGGCTGCCGGCGCCGTTCCGGTCAGCCGCAGGGAGGAAACGGGGATCGCCACCCAGCGTCCCATGAGTTTCGGCGTCGCCGACAGCGGGGGGCTGGCGGCGTTCCGCGATCTGGCCTTCGGGCCGGCGGAAATCGACGTCTCCCGCAGCGAGGCCAGCGAGGATCAGGAAGACTGGCCCCTGGGGAGCGCGCTGGCGCAGCTGCACGGGATTTACATCCTGGCGCAGAACCGCCAGGGTCTGGTGCTCGTGGACATGCATGCGGCGCACGAGCGGATTGTCTATGAGCGACTCAAGGAATCCGCGAAAGACGGGCAGCTGGTGGCACAGCCTTTACTGGTGCCGACTACCCTGCGAGTGAGCCGGGCAGAAGCGGATCTGGCGGAGAGCCGGGAATCGGAACTGGCGCGACTGGGATTCGAGGTCCGGCGAACCGGCCCGGACTCGCTGTCGGTTCGCCAGGTCCCCGGTGCCCTCAAGGATGCGGACGTGGAGTCCCTGATCCGAGACGTGCTGTCTGATTTTGCAAGCCACGGCGAGAGCCGGCGCGTCGAGGAGAGCATTAACGAGCTCCTTTCCACCATGGCCTGCCACGGCTCGGTCCGGGCGAACCGCAGGCTCACGATTCCCGAGATGAACGCGCTGCTGAGGGAAATGGAGCACACGGAGCGCGCCGATCAGTGCAATCACGGACGCCCTACGTGGACGCAGCTCAGAATGGAAGAACTGGATCGGCTGTTTCTTCGCGGACGCTGAGCGATGTCCGGACAAGCTCCTCTCGTGATCCTTCTCATGGGACCGACGGCCTGCGGCAAAACCGAACTGGCGGTTCGATTGCATGCCGCCATGCCCCTCGACGTGATCAGCGTCGATTCAGCCATGGTGTATCGCGGCATGGACATCGGCACCGCCAAACCGTCTTCCCGGGTTCTGGAGGCGTGTCCTCATAGGCTGGTGGACATCTGCGATCCGTCCGACAGTTATTCTGCCGGCCGGTTCGTCCAAGATGCCAGGCGGGAAATCCGGGACATTCTGGCCGTCGGCCGGGTGCCTCTGTTGGTAGGGGGCACCATGCTCTACTTCCGAGCGCTTCAGCACGGATTGGCGGATCTGCCCGCGGCAGATCCGGCTATCCGGTCGGTGATCGACGCGGAAGCGGAGCAGCGAGGCTGGCCGGCCCTGCACGATGACCTGGCGCGAGTAGATCCCGAGTCTGCCGCGCGGATCGAGCGTGGCGATGCGCAGCGGATCCAGAGAGCGCTGGAGGTGTTCACAATCACGGGGAAGCCCCTGAGTCTTCTTCAGGAGGAGTCGGCCCGACCCGTCGCACCCTGGCGATTCGTCAAACTTGGCCTGTGGCCGGTGGATCGCGGGCTGCTCCGGGAGCGTATCGAAGTTCGTTTCCGGCAGATGATGGACGCGGGGCTCGTCGAGGAAGTCAAGGCGCTTCACCGGAGATCCGACCTGAATGCGTCATTACCGGCCATCCGGGCGGTGGGCTATCGACAGATCTGGGACTGGCTGGACGGCAGAATCAGCCAGGAGGAGGCGGTCATCCGGGCGGTAAACGCCACGGCGCAGCTTGCCAAGCGGCAACTCACGTGGATGCGCGCGGAGCAGAATCTGGAACGCCTGCCCGTCCCTTCTTCAGATCTTTTCGATACTGCGCTCCGAAAACTCCGAAGACACGGTCTACGCGGCCTTGAGCTGTGATATTATCCTCTGCTGCCCGCGATCCCGCCGACCTGTTCCGGGGCCGGGCTGCGTACTCTAATAACAAAACGCCCACCCGACAGGAGACCCCAGATGGCCAGAGGACAGTCGCTCCAGGACCCGTTCCTGAATACTCTGCGCAAAGAAAAAGTGCCCGTGTCCATCTATCTGGTGAATGGAATCAAGCTTCAGGGGCAGGTCGAATCCTTCGACCAGTTCGTAGTGCTGCTAAAGAACAGCGTCAGCCAGATGGTGTACAAGCACGCCATCTCGACCGTGGTCCCCGCACGCAACGTCAGGATTCCCCCCGCGGACGAGTCCGCGGCGTCGGATGACGAAGGCTGACGGGGTATCGGCGCCGGGAGGATTCTTGTTCGAACGCCCCAAGTCAGGCGAACGCGCCATTCTGGTTGAGGTCGCCGTCGGTGAACGACTGAGTCAGGATCAGATCGACGAATTCGAGGAGCTGGCCCTTTCCGCAGGCGCCACGATTTGCGCGAGCCTGACCGGCAACCGACAGTCGCCAAACCCGCGTTTCTATATCGGATCCGGCAAGGTGGAAGAGCTCGGGGCCCTTGTGAAGGAGCACGATGCCGACTTGGTCCTGTTCAACCACGAGCTTTCGCCGAGCCAGGAGCGAAATCTGGAGCAGCAGCTCCGCTGCCGGGTGCTCGACCGCACCGGGCTGATCCTGGACATATTCGCGCAGCGTGCCCGCAGCTTCGAGGGCAAACTGCAGGTGGAACTTGCCCAGCTCGAACACCTGTCGACCCGGCTCGTACGGGGCTGGACGCATCTGGAACGTCAAAAGGGTGGAATCGGATTACGCGGTCCTGGCGAAACCCAGCTTGAGACAGACAGACGTCTCCTCGGGCAGCGAATCAAGCAGTTGAAGCGAAAACTGGACAAGGTGAGACAGCAGCGCGATCAGGGCCGCAGGACGCGGCGGCGAGCGGAGGTGCCGACGGTCTCCCTTGTCGGCTATACGAACGCCGGCAAGTCCACGCTTTTCAACCGACTGACGGAATCGGGGGTCTATGTGGCGGACCAGCTGTTTGCCACACTGGATCCGACGCTGAGGGGCATCGATCTGGGTGAGGGGCAGAGGGCCGTTCTTGCGGATACCGTCGGGTTTGTGCGGGATCTGCCTCATGAGCTGGTCGAGGCTTTCCGATCCACGCTCCAGGAAACCCGCGACGCCACGCTGCTTCTCCACGTGATCGACGTTTCCGATCCCAACCGGAGGGACCGGATTCGGCAGGTGGCACGCGTGATAGAGGAAATAGAGGCGGATGAGGTGCCTCAGATAGAGGTCTTCAACAAAATCGACCTGCTCGATGAGCAGCCGAGGCTGCAGCGTGACGAGACAGGGCGGCCTGTGCGCGTCTGGGTATCGGCGCAGGACGGTCGGGGCATGGAGCTCATCATTCAGGCCCTCAGGGAGAGGCTTGCGACGGACATGGCGCGGGGACGACTGCGCATCAATGCCGACGAGGGTCGTCTCAGGGCCGCTCTTTATGAGGAAAACGCGGTGACACAGGAAGAACCGGACGGGGATGGCGGATGGATAGTGGATCTGGCGCTGCCCCGACGAACTTTTCTGTCCATGTGTCGTCGTGAAAACATCGATGCGGAGCGCCTGGAGGATCTTCCTTGTGCGCCCCGGGATCGCTACCTACAATCGCGCACCGTAGCCTGAGGGCTGAAGCGCAAACGGGAATCGGAATCAATGGCCTGGAATGAAAAAGGTGGGGGTAACCCCTGGAACAGCGGCGGCGATCAGGGTCCGCCGGATCTGGACAAGGTGGTCCGGGATCTGCAGCGCAAGATGGGACGCCTGTTCGGCGGCAAAGGCGGCGGTGGCTCGGAGTCGCCCTCCACCGGCGCCGGTCTGGGGGTGCTCATCGCCATCGCCGTGGTGGTCTGGAGCCTCTCCGGCATCTACAAGGTCGACGAGGCGCAGCGGGGAGTCGTCACTCAGTTCGGTCGCTATCATTCCACAACGACCCCCGGTCTTCACTGGCATATTCCCTTTCCCATCCAGCGCGTGGAGAAGGTCAATGTGGCGGCGGTCGAGCGGTACAAGCATTCGACCCGAATGCTGACCGCCGACGAAAACATCGTCGTGGTTGACACGGTGGTCCAGTATCGACGCGAGGATCCCCAGAAATACCTGTTTAACGTCCGTACCCCCGAGGAGACGCTGGGCGAGGTCAGCGAGAGCGCGATTCGAGAGATCGTCGGAACCTCGAACCTGGACTTCGTCCTGACCGAGGGCCGGGCGGAAATCGCCCAGAGGACCAAGGAACTGATCCAGTCGACCCTTGACTCTTACAGCACCGGCCTTCGAGTGACTTCAGTGAACCTGCAGGACACCAACTTCCCCACCCAGGTGCAGGCAGCGGTTCAGGACGCCATCAAGGCTCGGGAGGATCGGGACCGGCTGGCTCTGGAGGCTCAGAAATACGCCAACGACATTCTGCCCAGGGCCCGGGGTAACGCCGCCCGGCAGATCCAGGACGCAGAGGCTTATCGGGCGCGCGTGGTCAACGACTCCCAGGGTGAGGCGAAGCGGTTCGAAGCGCTCCTGAGCGAGTACCAGAAAGCGCCCGACGTGATTCGGCAGCGACTTTATCTGGAGACCATGGAATCCGTCATGGGCTCGACTAACAAGGTGCTGCTGGACACCGAGGGCAGCGGCAATCTGCTGTACCTCCCACTCGATAAATTGACGGGTTCGCCAGGTTCGGGCCTCAGGGAGATGTCTGCTCCGTCAGCATCGACTGCCGAGCGCCAGTCCACTGGGAACAAGCCGGAACGACGGGCGCGGGATGACCCGCGTTCCCGGGGAGACCGCTAATGAACGGAAAAGCGAGCATTCTGCTGATTGTCCTGGCGCTACTTGTGGCGCTGGTCTCGGCGTCCGTGTTCACCGTCGACGAGCGCGAATTCGCCATCAAGCTGCGCTTTGGCGAAATCTTGTCGGACGAGTTCGAGCCGGGGCTGCATTTCAAGATCCCGTTCGTCAACAACGTGGTCAAGTACGACGACCGGATCCTGACCCGGAACAATCCGACCGAGGAATTTCTGACCCAGGAGAAGAAAAACCTCCAAGTGGATTTCTACGTGAAATGGAGAATTACGGATCCAGGTCAGTACTATCAGGCTGTGGGTGGAGACGAGCTGATTGCCACCAATCGACTGATCGAAATCATCAAGGACGGTATACGGGCGGAATTCGCCAAGCGAACCGTTCAGCAGGTGGTGACGGCGGATCGCAGGGAGATCATGGATGACATGATGGATACCGCCGGCCGTACGGCCGGTGAACTGGGCATCGAGGTGGTCGACGTTCGGGTCAAACGCCTGGATCTGCCCGACGAGGTCAGCGACTCGGTGTTCAACCGTATGCGTCAGGAGCGCGCCCAGGTGGCCGCCCAGCTCCGGGCGGAAGGTGAGGAGACGGCCGAGCGCATTCGCTCGGAAGCCGACAGGGATCGCACGATCACCCTGGCGGAGGCCTACAAGCAGGCCGAGGAAATTCGCGGTGAGGGCGATGCGGAGGCAGCCGATATATACGCCACCGCCCACCAGCGCGATCCGGAGTTCTACTCCTTTTACCGGAGCCTTCAGGCTTATCGGCGTTCCCTTGGAGCGGAAGGGGACATCTTTGTCCTCGGGCCGGACAGCGAATTTTTCCGGTACATGAAGGAGGCGGGGCCTACGGCCGGGGAATGACGCCGGTGCGCTGCCTGGCTCCTTATGGATTGGGGTGATTTTCTATCGGCGCTTGGACTTGTTCTCGTGATCGAGGGCATCATGCCCTTCGTCAATCCCGCCGGAACGCGGCGGACCATGGCGCTTATTTCCCAACTGGGCGACCGTCCTCTCCGCACGATCGGTTTGCTCAGCATGGCGGCAGGACTCGTCCTGTTGTACATAGTGAGATTCTGAATCCCGGGCCGGCGGAGTCATCCGAATGTCAAGGAACGTTGTTGTCATCGGCACCCAGTGGGGTGATGAAGGAAAAGGCAAGGTCGTCGATCTGCTGACCGACCGGGCCGCCGCGGTCGTCCGCTTTCAGGGCGGGCACAATGCCGGTCATACGCTGGTGATCGACGGTGAAAAAACGGTACTCCACCTGATTCCTTCCGGGATCCTGAGGGACCAGGTCGCCTGCCTGATAGGAAACGGGGTGGTCCTGGCGGTGGACGCCCTCATCGACGAGATCGACAGGCTCACCGCAAAAGGCGTGCCCGTGGAGGAACGCCTGCGGATCAGCCCTGCCTGTCCCCTGATCCTGCCTTCGCACGTGGCCCTGGACAAGGCGAGAGAGCAGGCAAAGGGGGCCCAGGCCATTGGCACGACTGGCCGGGGCATCGGTCCGGCCTACGAGGACAAGGTGGCCCGGCGCGCCCTGCGTGTATCGGACCTGTTCCATCGCGAGCGATTTGCGGCCAAACTGGGAGAGGTTCTCGACTACCACAATTTCGTCCTGAAACACTATTTCAGGGCGCCGTCCGTGAACTTTCAGAACGTCCTGGAAGACTCCCTGGAGAAGGCGGAGCGAATCCGGCCCATGGTTGCCGACGTTGGACAACTCCTCGAGCAATTGCACCGTGACAAACGGAACGTACTGTTCGAAGGCGCCCAGGGGGCGCTCTTGGACATCGATCACGGAACCTACCCCTTCGTGACCTCCTCCAACACCACCGCTGGCGGTGCCTCGACCGGGACCGGGCTCGGGCCCCGCTACCTGGACTATGTTCTGGGTATCGTGAAGGCCTACACGACGCGAGTGGGGGCCGGTCCTTTCCCGACGGAACTGTTCGACGAAATGGGCGAGCATCTGGCGCGGGTCGGGCACGAGTTCGGAGCGACCACCGGGCGCCCGCGCCGTTGCGGCTGGTTCGATGCGGTTTCCCTGAGACGCTCGATCAGGCTGAACAGCGTGTCGGGCCTGTGCGTGACCAAGCTCGATGTCCTCGACGGGCTGGATACCATAAAAATCTGCGTGGGTTATCGTATCGGCGGGCAGGTTCGGGAGCTTCCGCCGCTAATGGCCGAACACTATGCGGACTGCGAGCCCGTTTACGAGGATATGCCCGGTTGGAAAGAGTCCACCATCGGCATTACGGCTCACGAAGACCTTCCGGACAACGCGAAGCGATACCTGCAGCGGATCGAGGACCTGGTCGATACACCGGTGGACGTGATTTCCACGGGGCCGGACCGGTCGGAGACGATCGTCAAACGCCACCCGTTCGACTGATCCAGTCAATCGTACCCGAGTTGCGACACCAGGTGCTGAAGTTCCGGAAGAACAGATTCGAGTTCCGGGGCATAGCGACGCCATCGCCCGATCGATGACCGGTAAAGAGGCTGTGACACCTGCCGGTAACTGGGAGTTGTGATCCGGCTGCCCGCCAGTTTTTCCCGGTACCGGAGGACAGCCGGATCCCAGTCGAGTCCGAGAAAGGAAACCAGCTCCCGGAGTAACGGTTCCGGTTCCGTGATCAGCGATTCATAACGCACCAGGCGCGCCCGAATCGGCAAACGATCCAGGCTCGCCAGACCCAGCTGCATGACGGCCCGGTAGTAAGATGCCGTGGTCCCGAGATCCAGAAAATGGCTCATGGCCGTGTTCAGCTCGAATCGCTGCATGAAACAACTCAGGCAGACGTCCCTCGGGTCCCGCACTACAAAGATGACCCGGGAGCCCGGAAGCAGTCGGTTGATCAGTGGCAGGAAGATCGTATGCAGTGGCAGCTTGTCGAGGATAACGGGCGCTGTCTGCTGAGCGGCGTCCGCCAGTCGCCGACGGTAGGCTTCCTCGTATGTACGGCGTACATCCTCCGAAATTGATATCAGTCGCTCGGTCCCGTGTGGCGGCAGCAGGAAGTCCCGCTGGGCGTCCACAAGGGTTTCCTGTTCCTCGACGCTGACGACATCCGGGTGAGCAGACAGCATCCTGTCCAGCAGGGTCGTCCCGGATCGGGGAAAGCCCATGAGAAAAAACGGTCCGGGCAGATCGGACGAACCATCCGGACAGGGCCACTGTTCCAGTTCGCCAAGGAACCGGGTCATCCGGTTCACCGATTCCAGGGAATAGGGGCTCGCGGTCGTCTCCTTGTCAGCTGGCAGCAATTCGGCCTGGAGGCGGTTGGCCTCTCGATACTGCCGGAAGGCTGCAGATGTCCGACCGAGGGAATCCAGCGCATCGCCGAGCCGGCCACGGGCGACGATCTCGTTGGTGGTGCTCAGTCCGCGTTCGGAAAGAAGGCTTTCCAGACGATTGATCGCCGATTCGTGCTTCCCGAGACGCCCGTCAATCTGGGATGCGGTGAGCCGGGCCATGACGTTACCGGGGTCGATAGCCAGGGAGCGCTCCACCGCCTCCGAAGCCAGTTGCAGCTGATTGAGCCGTTCCCGAAGCTGGGCCAGATTGGCCCAGGCTTCTGCTTGTCGCGGGTTCAGGGAAAGCACGCGTTCGTATGCCGAAACGGCCGAATCGATGTCACCCTGGCGCCGTTTCACGACGGCCAGGGTGTACCAGCCGGGCGCATAGCCGGGATTGCGTCGCAAACACGCCTTCAGTTGTCGCTCGGCAGCTGACAGGTTTCCGGTGTTCATGTAGGCAAGAGCCAGATTGTTGATCAGACCCGGATTTCCGGGCCTCAGTTCGCAGGCCCGGAGAAGATGCTGTAAAGCCGCCTCGGGACGACCCGTCATCCCCTCGAGAACTCCGAGAAGCCCATGGGCCTCCGGGTCGTCCGGTTCTCGATCCAGAATCGACCGGCAGATGCGGATCGCTGCTGCATGTTCTCCTGCCCGAAGACAGGCTTCTGCTCGCCGGAGCGGTTCCCGGGTCGATGGATCCATGGTGACTCGATTGCCTCTGCTGGAAGCACTGTATCAGACCGAAACATATGGGTTCATGGCACATGTCGTCCGGGGAATCGACACCCGATTCCGGAGAGCGCTTACGGCCTCGACTTTGGCCGGATGGTCACTGCCACCGGCGCCATTTAAAATTCCCGGGATGAATAAGCCCGACGCGAGCCGGCAGGAGTCCGAGGCGAAGCTCGACGATAAACTCGATGCGCTCGTCGAGTACCTGGCCCGCCGTTTCCATGCGGGGTCGGGTACGCCGTCTCTGTCATGGGAAAAACTGACCGAGCCCGAACGGCGCGTCTTCCTGTCCCGGGCTCGCCAGACGCTGGTGGCCATCCATGCGGGCGGATACACCGTTTCGCGCGCCGGCGGCGAATCCGCGGACGTTGGAGAATCGCTGGCCGGCGATGCCGACGCCCACCGGCTCCGGATAGCGGAGGCCGAACATTTCCTGCATGCCGGTGAGCCGCTGCTGGCTTACAACGAAATTCAGCAGGGACTGGAGACCTGGCCGGAAAGTGTCCGACTGCGGCAACTGCAGGGTCTGGCCCTGGCGCGCAGTGGCGCCATGAGGCGGGCGAACATAGTGCTCCAGTCACTGAAAGACGAGGGGCTGACCGATGGCGAGACCATGGGCTTGCTCGCGCGGACGCACAAGGATCTCGGGTTATCTGCCAAAGACAGCGATGAGCGGGTCAGGCATCTGTCTTCCGCTTTCGCGATCTACCACGAAGCCTACGAAAGATCCCTGGATAAAGGCAGGGTCGAGGACGCTTACTATACCGGCATCAATGCAGCGACCATGGCCCTGTGGATGGGGAAAGGCGCCGAGGCCCGCGCGATTGCCGCCAACGTGCGGGACTTGTGTCTCAAGGAACTGGAGGGACAGGTCTCGAAGGATGCGGAGTACTGGATCAGGGCGACGCTGGGGGAGGCCGCCCTTGTGCTCGGCAATCTCGACATTGCGAGGGCGGCATATTCAGGCGCCGCGCGAGTGGCCAACGGAAGGTTCGGGGATATAGCTTCGACACGCCGTCAGGCCCAACTTTTGCTGGACCACCTGGGGCTGGACGGGGAATGGCTGACTCAGAGTCTCGCAGCGCCTCCCGTCCTTGTTTATACGGGTCACATGATCGACGCTGCGGACAGGCCAACACCCCGTTTTCCGCCCGGTCTCGAGCAGCAGATGACTGCCGCAATCGGCCAGCGTATCGAATCACTCAAGCCCATCGCAGCCTATGGTTCTGCAGCCTGCGGCACCGATATTCTTTGCCTGGAAGCGATGCTGAAACTGGGCCGGGAGACGCATATCATCCTGCCGTTTCCTCCCGAGGAGTTTCGCCAGGCCAGCGTGGATTTTGCCCCGGGCGGTGAATGGGGGCAGCGTTTCGAGCGCGTGCTCGAGGCGGCCGAGAGCATTACGGTGACCAGCGAGCACCGGGCAACCGGAAGCGCATCCAGCTACGAATACGCCAACCAGGTGTTGACCGGTATGGGCAAGCTGCGTGCCGATGTCCTCGGCACTGACGTAGTAGGGCTCGCGGTCTGGGACGGTCGACCCGGTGACGGCGGCGGCGGCACGGCTTCCGCGGTGAAACTCTGGGAGGCCCGCCAGTTCCGGGTGGAATGTATCGGCCTTCCGGGTACGGGAACTGATGCCCCGGAAAATATTGCGGCAGCCGTTGACGCGACCGACGGGGGTGAAGTGGTGGCGGGCTTCCGGCACGAGATAAAGGCCATGCTGTTCGCCGACGCCGTGGGATACAGCCGCCTGACCGAGGACCAGATTCCGATTTTCGTCGCCCGCTTTCTGGGTTCCGTGGCCCGACTGAATCGGGAGGTCGATTACGCACCCATCCATTCTGAAACGGCCGGTGACGGCCTTTACATGGTTTTTGCCAGTGTTTCGGATGCCGGCCGTTATGCTGTTCGCCTGAGCGAGCTTGTTCATGCCGTGGACTGGAAAGAGGAGGGAATGCCGGAGGATATGGATATCCGGATTGCGCTGCATTGCGGACCTGTTTTTTGTGGCCGGGACCCGATTACCAATCTGCCGCTTTTCACCGGCCCCCATACAAGCAGAACGGCGCGAATCGAGCCGATCACCCCCCCGGGGCACGTTTACGCCAGCAGCGCTTTCGCCGCGGTGGCTGCCGCGGCCGGCGTCAGGGACGTGGATTTTCGATATGTAGGCCGAACCCGACTGGCGAAAAAATACGGCTCTTTGCCGCTCTTCCATGTCAGAAAAGCAGCGTCTTTCACCCCTTCCTGAGACGTTTCCCGACGGATCCGGCGGGCGAATGCAGCCGGACCCGGATCGGGGATTCGCGCGTCTGGCGGGATCGGGTTGTCCCCGCCCGCAAACCGCGCTGCCCGGAGTCGCAGAGCGGGCGCGGCCCGGTGCGGGTACAATCCGGCCGCCCAGGGAACACCAGAAACAGGAGCCCGGGTGCCGGAAAGCACGGCACCAGCCTCAGTGAACATGGCACGCCTGGTCGTCATTACGAATTTCAACGCCGGTCGAAACAGGAGCCGCCCTGAATTGATCCGGCGCCTCACCCGGGAAACCGGGGGTGAGTGTGTGGTAGCCGAGGATCTGGAGTCGATCAGGCGAGCTACACGGGAGGCGGTAAACCAGGGAGCCGAGATCCTTGCGGTCAATGGCGGGGACGGGACAGTCCACGGCGCACTGACGGAACTCATGGGCCTGGATACAGAACCGCCGGATCTGGCTGTCGTGCCGGGCGGAACGACCAACATGACCGCCAACGATCTCAACGACAACGGGCCGCTGGAGGGCAGCCTGCGCCGACTGGCGGAGCAGGCCGGGCTTCCTGCGCAGGAACGCGTTCATGTCGATCGCCCGCTGCTCAAGGTAACCCGGCAAGGTACGGCGACGCAGTACGGGTTCTTCCTCGGAGCAGGCGTCATCCTGGACGGCATGGAACACTTTCGCAGTAAAGTAGGTTCCCGGGGTTTGCGGGGGGAGCTCGCCGCGGGGATCTCGGTGCTGCGCGGACTTGCGGGGATGGCCAGCGGCGAGGGCGCGTGGGTCGCGTCTCACAGGACGGCCTTCGTCCAGAGGCAAGGCGGCCGGCGGCACGATGATCAGGTGCTGCTGATTGCGACATCGCTGGAACGGCTTTTGCTCGGTATGCGGCCCTGGTGGGGGTCGGACGACGGGCCGATTCATCTCACGTCGATTCGACGCCGTCCGCGGGCTATCGTGCGGCGAATGCGCTCCCTGCTTTTCGGCCGACCCCATCCGAGAATGACGGAGTCCGAGGGTTATTTCTCGGAAAATACTGCCGGGTTCGATCTTTATGCCGACGGCCGTTTTGCTCTAGACGGAGAAGTGTTTTCCGTAGAGCCAGGAGAAGCGGTCTCCGTGGAAGCCACCCGGCCAGTGCGTTTCCTCAGGCTCGATCAGCCCGGGAAATGAGGCCCCGTTTCAAGCAAGATCGAGTCTAAAGACCCGGGAGCGTCGCTGGTTGACGATGGGGAATCGTCTCCAGAGCTGGTGGACGGTAGAGTTGTCCTCGAGTTCGTGATTGCTTTCCACCCACCGCACGCCCCGGGAACGCAAGGTGTTGAACATGTCGGCCAGGCCAAGGGCCGTGAGCAGACCGTTCGGATGTCCGGCACGGGCGCCGGCGAGCAGGAAATCGGCGGCTGCCGGCCGCCGGTAGTCTTTCAGGATATGGAAAAAGCCTGCGGGAAACAGTCGGCCATTGGCTTTCTGGAATGCCCGGCTAAGGTTCGGCATGGCGATCAGGAATCCGGCCATTTCCCCCTCGTGGGAGAACACCAGTTTCACCAGGGCGGGATCCAGAAACCCGAAATATTTGTCGGCGTAATAATCCATCTGATCGGGGGTGAGCGGCACAACGCCATACAGGGGCTCGAAGGCTTCTTCCAGCACCGACCAGAGTTCCGTCAGATGGCCGCGCAGCTCCTTGCGAGACCTGCAGGTCACGACCCGGTACTCGGCCAGCCCGGCATACCGCTTCTTGATGCGCTCCAGGAAAGGGCTGCGATCCGGAACCTCGAAGCGATACATCAGGTAATCGGCGTCCTTCTGAAAGCCGAAATTCTCGAGCATTCCCTGGTAGTACGGAGGGTTGTAGCAGCCGCTGATAGTGGGGATGGCCTCGAAACCCTCTATCAGCAGGCCCTCCACGTCCAGATCGGTGAAACCATGGGGCCCGGTCATCTCCACGCAGCCCTCAGCCGCCAGCCAGTCGCGGACCGCCCCGAGCAGGCTGTTGGCAACCGTCGAATTGTCAACGGATTCGAACCATCCGAAGCGGCCGCGCTTTCGGCCCAGCTTCTGCTCCTCCAGGGAATTGATGATGCCGGCGATGCGGCCGACCGGGTGGCCATCTTCCAGGGCCAGGAAAAGTTTCGTGCGACAAACCCTGAACGCCGGATTCCGGCGCTGATCGAAGTAAGCCATCTCTTCCCGCAAAAGCTGCGGGACGTAATACGGATCATTCTGATAGTGGCGGCCAGGGAACCGGACCCAGCGCCCGAGGTCCCGACGATCTTCGATTTCCAGCAGTTGCAGGCTCATGATTGCGTCGGCTCCCTCATGGGTATTGGCAACCGAATGACGAGGCCCTTCGCAGGATCTCCGACGGGCTTCGATGCGGATCCCCGCGGCCGTTTTCTCAGTAGAATTTGACCTTTTTGCCCACCAGCCGGTCGCGAACCTTCCAGAACAGACTGTCGGGGCTGACCACGACAATGAACAGACGCCGCATGCGATCCTCCGGGCAGCGAATCTCGCGGACCGCGTGCCAGGCCCGATCGGTGCGCTCGAAGATCAGACTGTAGTTGCCGATGGACTTGGCCGGTATCTCGGCAACAAAGTCCTCGTAGGATGGCGCCGAGCGGAAATCCAGCTGGCCCCCGTCGTCGAGTATCAGCGTGTCTCCGCCCCAGGACGGATCCCACTCGCCCTCTGCATTGAAATAGAAAAGATGAGATCCGTGCTCACGCTTGGAGTCGGTGTGGGGAGACACGGAGCACCCGTTCGGCGTGTAATGCCAGTGGAAGCGGAATTCGACCTTGTTCGCGCCCATGAGGCGGGCCACCGCCCGACGGTAACGATCGCTCCGAAGCTCGTCGATAAAATCCTGCCAGGGCTTCGGCACCTTTATGTCAGGAGTCCATTCCAGCGCGTACCGATCGTGGGGGTCCTGTCCGCCAAGCCTTCGATACCCGAAGATCCTCTCGAATATGGAGATGTCGGGCATGTTGTCCAGCAGCGACTGGTATCCGGTATCGGTCAGTAATCCGTAGGGATTCGCGTAGGGGAACGGCTTCGTAGAACGGAATGCCACCGGGTCGATGGCCTCCAGTTTCTCGAAATCAAGATATTGATTGGTCATTGCGGTGCTTTACGCGGCCAGAGAGGGAATACGCTCCACCAGGTCCAGGGCATCGTGCCGGACATGGTTTTGCCTCATTTCCGCCTGGACCACGTCCTCTGTGATGACGCCTTTCTCGAGACACTCCCGGAGAAGACCGAAAAAGAACTGTTCCTGTTTCGGGTCTGGATGGGACTTGTATCTGCCGAGCAATCCGTATTCACCGAAGACGCGGACTCTGAGCCGGTTCAGCTGGGGCAGGAGCGGGTACTTGCGCAGTTTGTCGGCCGGCACGAAGTCCACCGGGAGGCCGGTTTTCCAGGGTTGGGTGCGCCGTTTGGTGTTGTGCAGCAGCTTGGTCTTTTCGGTCAGACGATCGAAATCATTCCATTCGTCTTCCAGGTAGCCGACGTTTTCACGAGGCTCGTCACGAAGCACGATCCAGTCTTTGTAATCCCGTTTGAACTGGAAGAGTTCGTCAAACTCTTTCTCGGGCTCCCAGTGACGCAGTTTCTCACAATCCAGCAGCATGACGCTGGTGGCGATTTGCCAGGCCTTATCCGGTTTGTCGGACCGGTGTCGCCCCATCACGCGCTTGCCGCCCATTTCCCGGCCGAGTAATTCCATGATGTCGCCGACGGCAAAGATATCCGGATCGATGACCACCGCGCGTCCCCGGTGTCCCATGAGTTTCGGCGGCATGAAACGCAGGGGCGTAAATGACTGCAGGTCCGACATATGCCAGATGCGGGTACTTCCCCCGCGCAGGAAAGGCTGATTCTCCTTCTCGCTGAGAAAGGGAAAGTCCTTCACGTGCATGATTTCCACGTCGAAATCATCCGGGCGGGCAGAGTTTCTCTTGAGAGAATAGGCGGATACCAGGGCCCCGAGCCACTGCCGCTCGTTGGTCTGAATGAATACTTTCTTTTCCATCAGGCGGCACTCCCCGCGTTGACGACCGCGCTGGCCGTGGCCTCTTTTTCGGTGTAGCCGTAGGCTGGCAGCAGTCGTTCATTCACCAGTCGATCCATGGCCTCGATCTGCTCGTCGTCGAAATAGTCACGATAGCCGCCGACCTTGGCCTTCCTCACCTTGTAGGAGTCCGGATTGCTCGCGTCTTTTGCCTGTACCCGACTGCCGCTGCGCCAGAAATAATTCTGCGATTCCATCTTGCGCATGTTCTCCACTGACGCGAATTCGACCGTATCCTTGATCACCTCCGGTCTCGCGTCCTCGCCCAGGAATGCCATCAGTCGCGAAAGCTGGGTTTCCGGATCGGATCTCAGATCCTCGTAGCGAACCACGAGAATGTGGTCGAAATTGTCCAGCTCCCGGATCCAGCCGTTCATGTACTCAATGATTCGTGGCAGCCCCTGGTTGGGGTCCATCACAAAATCGAAAATGGAAATGTCCGCGCCATGCTCCGGATACTTGTTGAGGGCCTTCTTGTAGGGCCGCATACGGAACTTCCACTGGAAAAACTGAGATGCGGCCACGTCCTGTGGCTTGCGTACCAGCAGCACCGTCTTGTGATGATAAAAGTCCTTGTGGGAATCAGGATTGCCAAGATAGGCGCGGAGATAGTTGTCGTGCGTGAAAAATATCTTCGGGACCCGGCGATTAATCTTGTGGAAATTGTCGAATCCCATGATGATCCGGTCCGGCAGCTGATAGGCAACCGTGAAGTAGCGCGAGATCATCACCCGCACCCAGGTCCGTCCGCTCTTGCCGTAAGACGCAAATACGTAATCGCAGCGGCGGAATTTCCAGTTGTCTTCCCGCCCACGCCTCCAGCGCTCAAGTGCCAGGGCCCTGTCCTCCGGGAGGAACGCGGAGGCGAACCGCACCAGCCACTTGGTGATCCGCTTGGCGACAATGTGCATGGGAGAACTCCCGGGTCTGATCCAAACAAGTATTTTATCAAAGGTCGGGAGCGAATCGGGGCTCCTGAAGCGGGGATCAGGGGGTCACCCGGGAACGTGACCGGCCTCTGATCGGCGCCACGCGGATCACCGGCAGGTTCACGGTTTGCGCAGGCTATAATCCGGGGATCTGTGTGGCCAGGGAACGTTAAATGAAGAAGGTGGGGGACTTCTGGGTCCCGGATATCGATCTCAGGCGCTGGGCCAGGTGGGGCAAGATGCGTCGCAAGACGCTTGAATATTATGGCGAGGGATCCGGCGCCAAGACCGATGACATCCGCGCGGCGTTGTCCAGGTTCGAGGGCGGTCGAGTAGCCCTCGACGGAGGCGCTCATGTGGGCGCCTACACGCGCATCATGCTGGAGCGCTTCGAAACCGTCTATGCTTTTGAGCCCGCGCCGGACACATTCGCGGCGCTGGAGCGTAATTTGCGCGACTGGGGAGTTGCCGACAGGGTTCACGCCTATCAGGTCGCCCTTTCGGACAAGGAAGAGAAGGTAAATCTCCAGGGAAGGCCCGGCCGGCGTTCGGTAACGAGGCGGATAGTCGGAAGCGGCGATATCCCGGCCATGCCCATAGACGCCCTCGGCCTGGAAGAGCTTGATTTCCTCAAGCTGGATCTGGAGGGATACGAACACCGGGCCCTCATCGGTGCACGCGAGACTCTGCTGAGAACGCGACCGTACGTGCTGTTCGAAGACAAGGAGCACAAGGCCGAGCTTTACGGTGATGCCCGGGGTGCCCACGAGGTGCTGGAATCTCTCGGCGCAAAGCTGGTTGCGCGGGTCGGCAAGCTCCAGAACGACTGGCTTTATGGCTTCCCGCCGGCCTGAGACAGATGGATATCGTGTCCAGGACCAAGGCAGATAACCGGGATGGCGGTACTGTCGCCGCCGTTCCGCCTATCTCGGCCACCGGGGGCGGCCGCAGGGAGAACCGGACGACGCGGTTGAAGCCGATGTTCTCTCTAGAGGGCCTTGAACTGCGGTACGAGCCGTTTCCCTACGGCATTGCGTCCCCTCTCTTCGACGAGGATCTGTATCGGGAACTCGTTGCCAGCTTTCCGGCCCGCGAATACTTCGGCCTCAATCGGATCAATGTGAAGTATGTGCTTTCGGAGCGGGTGAATCGTCGCCGGTATCGGGCATTTCTCCGCTCGACGCCCATCTGGAGAGAGTTCCATCGATGGATCAAGAGTGACGAATTCATCCGTGGGGTTCTGAATCAACTGGCGCTTCGCCATGTGGATCTGGGCTATCGACAGAGACCCGGACTTGCGCGGCTCGCCAGGCGCATCCTTTTCGGTCTGAGCGGTCGGAGAGACTATCGGACCAGCCTGGGAAGTCGATTCGAGTTCTCCATGCTGCCTGCGGACGGTGGCATGGTCATTCCCCATACTGATTCCCCGAGCAAGGTAGTCACCATGGTTCTGCCCATGGTGGCGGAGGGAGAGTGGGACGGGAGCCTCGGAGGCAACACGGATATCAATGTGCCGACGGTGGATCGCCTCCGCTATAACGCGAAAAACGGCAAGGGCGACTTTGACGAGATGGCGATAGCGGAGAGCCTGGCGTTCGAAGCCAACCGCGCACTGGTCTTTGTGCGCACCTACAATTCATGGCATTCGGTACGGCCGATGACGGCGCGGGAATCCAGCGCGTTTCGCCGGACGGTGACCGTTACCCTGCTCGAGCGCTGAGGAAGGCACGCTGGCGAACATGCGGCCGATTCAATGCTCCACGAGGTCAGTCGGATGAGCGGCGCATGCCCGGACAACGGAAAATCAGGAGAGTGAGGGTGAAGACATCGGTAGGTTGGGGAATCATCGGCTGTGGCGACGTGGCCGACCGTAAAGCCGGCGATGCGTTCAACGAGATTCCCGGCAGCCGCCTGGCGGCAGTCATGCGCCGGGATGCGGAGGGGGCGGAGTCCTTTGCCAAGCGTCACGATGCCGGCAGCTGGTCTACGGACGCCGCCGAGATCCTGTCCAACCCGGACGTTAACGTCGTTTACGTGGCGACGCCGCCCGCCAATCATCTCGAATATGGGCTCGCTGCGGCGGAGGCCGGCAAGCCCTGTCTGATCGAGAAACCCGCCGGCCGGTCCCTCGCCGAGCTGCTCCAGCTGCGGGACGCTTTCCTGCGGGCCGGAAAGCCCCTGTACGTATCCTACTACCGCCGGCATCTGCCCCGATTTCAGGAGGTGCGCCGCATATTGGACTCGGGGGTGCTGGGGGAAATTGTCAGTATCGACTACCGCATGAGCAAGCGCGCTCGGAAGAAGAACTGGGCGCTGGACGTGGCTGTCAGCGGGGGAGGGCACTTCTACGGGCTCGCCGGTCACATGCTCGATCTTTTCGATTTCTGGTTCGGTCCCCTGGAATACCAGGGTTCCGTAGTCAAAAACGCCATACCCGGGCATGACGCGGAGGATGCTGTATCACTGAGCTTTTCCGCCGCGGGCGGCGCTGCCGGCAATGCGGTGTGGAATTTTGCGGCCAGCGAGTCCAGCGACCAACTCATCATCGACGGCGTCCATGGCCGGCTCCTAATGCGGGGAACATCGACAAACGGGCCCGTCCGCATGTCCCTGGACCCGAAGGCCAGAATCCGGGTCAGCCAGACGAAAATACAGCGCTGGCTGGCGGATGCCAGGCGCCGACTGAGGCTGCCTTCAGGCACCAGCCTTCGTTTCAGCCGGGTCGATCAGCCTCATCGGCCGCTGCTGGAGGAGATTGCTCGCGATGTCTCCCAGGAACTTGTCCGGTTCGACAACCTCGAAGCGGCGATCCGGACGGCGACTATCGTGGACAAGGCTCTCGAACCCTATTACGGGGACCGAAGCACGGACTTCTGGAAGCGGCGATCTTCCTGGAAAAGCCTGCAAGCAGAGGCTTCCCGAAGAAATCAGGGTCCTCTGCCCGAACAGTATCAGCTCAGTTCCGAGCAGGTGCGCCAGTTCGAGGACCAGGGATACATCGCGCCGCTGAAGTGCGATGCGGAGTGGTCAAGCCTGGTCGTACCGGTCAAGAAGGGCCGCAATCTTCACCTGCAAGAGGCAGACGTTTTCAGGGTCTGTACGCACCCGTCGATTGTTCGCCGGGTGGCGCAGCTCATGGGCAGCCGTCACTTCTCTCTTTTCAAGACGAGATTCGTGGTGAAAATGCCCGGTTCCGATACCGTTGTCGCGTGGCACCAGGACGTTGGCAACAGGAATGGGGGATTCGCGTCGAACGGCAAGCCGGTCCCCACGGTCGCCGTGTGGATGGCTCTGGACAAGGTGGACCTGTCCAACGGTGGACTGCAGGTTATCCCGGGCAGCCACAAGCGACTTATCGGCAATTACAACAGGCAGATCAGATCCGAACTGGTCGAAACAGGCGCCCTGACACCCGAGGAGATGGAAGGAGCGGTTCCAGTCATCCTGGAGCCCGGTGAATTCATTATTTTCCACGCCTGGCTGCTTCACCATAGCGGTCCAAACACGTCGGAGCGCCGACGCGCCGGTCTCAATGTGCGCTTCGCGCCCGAGGGCTACGAATGCGAGGAAGAATTCCAGTACATCCCCCTGGAGTGCGGGGATGTGACGCCCAGCGACCGGGTTTTCCGCAACGCCGTCTGGAGGGACATGGAGGAGCCGGACACGGCGGGCAGCGTGCCGGCCGCCTGAGGCGTCGTTTTCATATGATGGGCAGGATATGGTGCCGAGGAGAGGACTTGAACCTCCACGGGGTTACCCCCACTGGCACCTGAAGCCAGCGCGTCTACCAATTCCGCCACCTCGGCAGGAGGATTCGGCGCCAGGAGCGCCGCGGAGAGGTGCGGAAGGTTACTTTCCCGCTGTTTTCATGTCAATCGGGCTTTGTGGAAGCCAGTGTAAGCCGGTTGAGCGTGAAGGCAACGTCACCCAGGAAGTCCACTCGTCCACGGAGTTCGAGGGGTGCGCGGGTCTCCGGGTCCAGGATCAGTTCCAGGTCAGAGAGCCCGAAGAGTTCGAATTGTTCTCCATCCCGGCTGTCGAGCGGCCGGGCCTCGATGGCAACCCGGACAGCCCTGACGCGTCCGATCTTCATGGAGCTGCCGCGGTCGTTCACGCGTGAGTAACTCACCCTGGCCTCCTCCGGCTGCCGGACCGTCAGGCGGGTCAGGAAGAACTCGTCGCTGGCCAGGGTAAGAACTTCCAGTTCCTCCCCCGGACGGCTCAGGCCCGAAGCCGCCGCCAGATAGATCAGCGCGCTGGCTTCCGTGACGACCGGCGGCGGGTCGGTGGGCAACTGCGGATACTCGTAGTACTCCTCGGAGAGCCGGCTCCAGGTCTCCGGATCCTTGCCTTCCTCTCCCGGGCCAGGCCTCCAGGTCAGGCGATGAATCTTGTCCTCCGCAAAGCGATAAATCCGATATTTCTCGCTTCCACCCTTCCGAAGGGTCGTGCGCTGCAGTGCCGTGCCGCGACGCCCGTCCAGCAGAAGCCAGCTCTCGGTACGTCGTCCCAGCCCATCGGTGACGTACGACAGCCGTATCGGCGCCCCCAGCGGCGCTCTCTCGGTTTCAGACAGTGGGAGAACCAGCAGGGATTCGAGGGAATCAGGCGTCAGCTTTTCTAACTCCACGTAAGCGTCCATGGACATGAGGAACTTTGACGCCGTCATCTCCACTCGTTGCCACCCGACCTGTTCGGGGAAATAAACACGACCTGAGTCCGCCGCCAGTGAAACCTGGCACGCCACGGCGTAAAGCAGGCCCGAAAGCAGGACACGAAATCTGTTCATGGTCAGGAGTCGGTCCTGCTCAGTTCAGGCAGGAAGGCGGCCAATTCGATCTGCGGCCGATGCTCAATATTGCGACGGGCCATGGCAGTAGTCTCCGGAAGCCATTCGCTGTCCTCTATTCTGGGACCTGCAGGCAGGGGATTTGTTCGCTCACGACTGCCGGAATGACCGGTTGATTCAGATCGGCTCTTCAAGTCCTATCCCTCCGGTCCCGCCATCCCGGCGTTCTCATAAGGCCCTCGGCGAGCCGATATCTGGCGGTCCACCCGGGGATCCCTTGGCTGTCGATCGATCGGCAAACCCAGTCCCTGTGGCGCAATTCCCGCAGCTTGCCAAGGCTGAACATGGGGTCATATCCGGAAAACAGTCCCGCGGCAGTATTGAGGGCGGCCGGTAATGCGAGGGCTGTCGCCGGGATCCTGATCTGCCTGACAGGGCGTCCGATGATGGAGCTGACGATGGCAGATACGTCTGACCACCCGTAACCCCGCGGCTGACCGTCATCCAGTTCCAGAATGCCCGCCGGAGGGACCGATGCCCGCTGCCACGCCACAACGGCGTCGGCAAGATCCTCGACATAGATGAGGGAGAATCTTGCGTCACTCGAACCGAAAACCGGGACCAGGCCTCTGCCCATCAGGCGGAAGAGGGCGAGCATCTCCGTGTCTCCCGGTCCGTAGACCGCCGGAGGGCGGACGATAGTAACGTCCATATGGCCTTCGGCGGCCTCGAGTACCCCTTCCTCTCCGGCCCGTTTGCTGGCCGCGTAAGGAGAAATCCCGGGCTCTCGGGCGGCCAGTGAGGACACCAGCAAGATTTTTTTGACCCCGGCTTCCCGGGCCGCCTCGGCGCAGGCCACGGCTCCGACCGCATTGACCCGGTTGAACTGGGATCGCGTGACGCCCCTTGTGAGCCCCGCGCAGTGGACCACGGAGTCGCAATCGGCGACGAGCTTGTTCAGCGCGTCCCTCTCGGCGAGGGAGCCGCGAACCACGTCAATTCCGCTCCTGGAACCTGACACTCTCGCCGGTTGCCGCGCCAGAACCCTGATCCGGAATCCGCCGCCTCGAAGACGGTCGAGGATATGGCGGCCGACAAAGCCGGTTGCGCCGGTGAGCGCCACCAGGGGTCCGCTTTGCGTCTGATCTGGCACGGAATCAGCGGCCTGGCGGGTTTTCAGAGGTACAGACCAAACGGGGCACCGTCAGGTGCCCCGTTTTCGCGATCCTGTTTGCGCGGTTCGCGATCAGCCAGCCGCTCTCTCGAGTTCCGGAACATCGGTGTCGGGGGCGTTGGGGAGCTGATCGATGTAGTTCTGTCTTGCCTTGGACCTGGAAAGCTTGCCCGACGAAGTCCTCGGCAGGAAGTGAGCGGGGACCAGCTGAACCTGACAATGAATGCCGAGTTCCTCGCCCACCAGCCGCTCAATGCGTCTGATGAGATTCGCCCGCCGTGACTCGTCCGTCAGCCGGCACTGGACGACCAGTACGGGAACCTCCGAGCCGTCAGGGGCCGGCGCGGAGAATGCGAGGGCGTCGCCTGTCCGGACTTCCGGCTGCTGTTCGGCCAGATACTCAAGATCCTGGGGCCAGATATTGCGGCCGTTGATGATGATGATGTCTTTCTGCCGACCCGTAATGACGATGCTCTGGCCGATTCGATAACCGACATCGCCCGTATTCAGCCAGCCGTCTTCGGACAGTGTCTGGGCGGTGATCTCAGGCTCGTTGAAATAGCCGGACATGACGCTGGGGCCGCGCACGAAAATCGTTCCGGCGGACCGCTCCGGCAGGGGATTCCCGCTCTCGTCCCGGATCTCGACCTGGTAGTCCGGCAGCGGCACTCCGCAGTTGACGAACGAACGTACCCTGGACGGATCGCTGAGATCGGAAACGGGCAGGGCCTCGTTGGTATTCGAAAGGTGCACGTTGTCGATCAGGTCCTCGCGAACCGGCTCGTCCAGCGGGGAGAAACTGATCGCCAGGGAGCACTCGGCCATGCCGTAGCAAGGCAGGAATGCATTCTCCCGGAAGCCGCTGGGCGCCAGAGCCTCTGCAAATGAGTGAAGGACGTCGGCACGGATCATTTCCGCGCCCACGCCGGCGATGCGCCACTTGCTCAGATCATACTTGGCCGTGTCGCCCTCTCGCAGGCGCCGGGCGCAAAGTTCGTAGCCAAAGGGAGGTCCGAAGGAGATCGTGCAGCCCGTGCGGGTCAGCAGATCGAGCCACAGCCGCGGCCGCATGGCGAATTCCCTGGTGCCCAGGTAGTCCACCGACGTCTGGCTGGCCACCGGCGTCAGCACGAGGCCAATGAGCCCCATGTCGTGATAAAAGGGCAGCCAGGAGAAAAACCGATCCTCGGGGCGAACCTTGATACCGTGGGTGACGATACCCTTCAGATTCTCCAGCACGGCCTCCTCGGTGATCAGCACGCCTCTCGGGAAGCGCGTGCTTCCGGAGGTGTACTGAATGTAGGCGATCTCGTTGCCGGTCAGAGGCTGCAGTTCCACCTCTGCTGCCGGGAGCTGCGCAAATTCCTCCGGGGTGCCGCAGAATTTCAGGTCAAGCCCCTCTGCCGCGCCCTCGAAATAGGACTCGTAGCCCGTCGGGGCCACCAGCATGGACGCAGCCGAGTTCTCGAGCAGTCCGTGAAGCTGCTCGACATAGGCGATGCGGCTTCCCAGGGTGATGGCCGCGGTCAGCGGTACGGGCACGACGCCCGCATACTGGCAGGCGAAGAAGAAAATCAGGAAATCGGGGGTCGTTTCCGCTACAAGAGCGACTCGGGCACCACGCTCCAGGCCGAGCCCTCGCATGCGGCGTGCCGTCTCCTTGGCGCGGGCGGCCAATTCAGAGTAGGGCAGGACTGCCTGCAGATTGCCGCGGCCGTCGTAGAAATTCGCGCCCGCCTTGCCCTGCGCTGCATAATCCAGCGCCTCGGCAAGACCGGCAAAATCCGCCGGTCGAAGTGGCTGTTTGCTATCCGTAGGTGTCGGGAACATACCCAAGAAAACCTCCTGCTATACCCTACGCCGTCGCCGCACAGTAATGCGAAATGCGCACACAATCCTTCTCTCTCCCGGCCCGCCGGGCAGATTACAACCGGATTGCGATGCTTCGTTTCGCGTCTGTGCTGCACCCTGGAGAACCGTCGGCGGAAGTGAGATAACACTCTGAAAACAGTGCTATTTCGTCCTCCGGCCTTGTTCCAGTCAGAGTGCGAATGACGCTAGCGCTCCCTGAAAACCTCGTTTGCCGACTGCCCTGTAGCGTGGATATCCACGCCCCTTAATTCAAACTCGCGCATTAACTTAGCCGCATAATGCTATGTTTCGCAAGAACTAAGTTACTCTTTCCCGGAACGCCCGCCTGTTACTGACGTGACGTTTCCGCAAGTGGCCCCGATTATTGGCAACAAAAAACCCGTGCCCTCGACGCCGGACAGTTATCCCGACAATTTTACCTATCTTGACGAACGATGAAAGGGGTAAATTCGATTTCCCTGAACCGTGTCAGCCACGGGCAGGACCCTGCCACGCACCCCGAATTCGTTTAAAGTCCCTTGCTGGAGTCAGTTTTCTCGGGCTAAAAGATTCGCCTGAATGAAGTTCAACAGCCTTGCTGCGGGAGCGCCGCAGGCCATGGCGGAGCCGGGAAAAAGGCGGAATTTGCGCAGAGGTTTGCGCCTCGGCTTGCCATCCCGGTCCGGGTAGCACAGGATGCTGCCGTCGGCCCAGAGCCCGAGATACGGCCTAGCGGGCCAAGGCGTTCCTGCAGGACAAGATAGATTTCGAGACCGCCGGCCGATCATGGCTCATCAATCCAGCTCAGAGTACCGCCCATTTTCCGCTCTAGTGCTTGCCGGAAGCAGGCCCGGAGGCGACCCTCTTGCCAGCCTTGTCGGAGCCACCAGCAAGGCCAGCATACGGATCGCGGGCACGCCGATGCTGGCGCGTGTGCTCGACGCGCTGGCGGCCTCTCCGTCGGTGGGCCGGATCGTCGTGGTCGGTCTCGCCCCGGATGCGCTGGATGACCCGATGCTGGCGCGCAAGATCGGGGAGAGCGGAGCCGAAGTTGTGGAGGGCAGGGATTCGGCAGCGGCCAGCGCCCTGGCGGCACTCGAAGCCATCGGGTCAGACCGGCCCTTCCTGCTTACGACGTCGGATCATCCTTTGCTCAGGCCAGAGATCGTCGAGGATTTTCTGCAAGGGGCAGTGGGGACGGGCGCAGACGCGGTGGTAGGGCTCGTGCCCTTCGAACGAGTCCGGCAGGTTTCTCCCGATGCTCGGCGCACGGTGACTCGATTGCGTGACGGCGAATTCTGCGGCAGCAATCTTTTTGCGCTGCTGACGCCGACAGGGTGTCGCGCCGTCGCGTTCTGGAGGGATATCGAGCAACACAGGAAGCATCCGGTACGGATCGCGCGCATCCTCGGGCCCGGCACGTTGCTGCGCTTCCTCCTCCGTCGTCTCACCCTGGATGGGGCGATGCGCCAATTGTCCGCGCGAAGCGGCGCAACGGTGCGCTCCGTCCTTTTGTCCCACGGACAGGCCGCGATTGACGTTGACAAGCCTGAGGATCTGACGCTGGCCGAGAGGCTTCTGGGCGGCTGAAAGTAGCGTTCAGGAACCCGCCAGCGGGTTCCAGTCGTCGCACTCCCGGATCTCGCCGGACCGGGCATCGTATCGACGGCTTCGGTGCGACAGTGAGAACACGCCGTCTGCCCCGCGATGAACGGACCAGATGGAATAGCGGGCAGCCCGCTCTCTGGCGGATTCCCGGGAAGATGCGGATGCCAGGCCCACCACCGGGATCGCGGCGCCATCGGCGCTGGTCAGGACGTTTCGCGTAAGGCGGTGCGTGTGACCGTGCAGGACCAGTTCGGCCCCGGCTTTCCGGATTACGGCTGACACGGCTTCGCAATCCACCAGCCGCTTGCGCCATTTGTATGCCCGCGGAACCGGGGGATGATGAATCAGCACGACCCGAAAAAGGCGCTGCAGACCGGTTCTGGTCAGCAGCCGTCCCAGCGCCTCCCTCTGGCGCTGGCCCAGCTTTCCCGTGGCCAGGAATGGCGCTGTCGGCACAGCTGAGGACAGACCGATGAAAGCCACGGGACCTCGAATTCTCAGCGCCGGGAAGTCGTGGTCCGGGCGGGCTTCCGGCTGCTCGGAGACCATGAAAGAGCGCCACAGTCCGACAGTGTCGGCCCAGGCCGCATCGACGAGCCGATCATGATTGCCCGGGATCAGGCTGATCCGTTTGGGGTCCGCCAGTGCCGTGAGCCACTCGAGGGCCTCGCGGCACTCCTGTGACAGACCCAGATGAGTCAGGTCGCCGGTGATGGCAACATGGTCTACGCCGCTGCCCTTGAGATCGGCCATCAGCGCTGCAAGGACCCCGGAATCATGCACCTGGCGGCGATGGCGCCGCCAGGAGAGATAGCTGAGCAGACGTTTGTTGAGAAGTTCCTGCCAGCGCGCCCCCCGCGGTGAGGTCAAATGGGCATCCGTGATGTGCGCGAACGTCAGGCTATGGCCGGTGTCGAGCGCCGCATTCGAGTCATTGGTCATAGGCGATCGGTCCCGGGGACTGCGTTGATCGGCGCAAGTATATAATGCGCAGCCACGGCCGTTCCCTGCCCGTTGACGGTGTCTTACCGATGGACACGCCCGAAAACATCATCCGCGCCCGTTCGAATCAGGCCGCTCCCCGGGCTATCGACATGCTGGCTGGCGAAATGTGCCAGCGCTTCGGAGACGCGGTTTCTGCGGTCGTCTTCTACGGATCCTGCCTCAGGAAGAACGATCCGCGGGACGGAATCGTGGATCTCTACGTCATCGTGACGTCCTACGCAGCCGCCTACAGAACGGTTCGGGACAGGCTCCTGGCGGCGGTTCTTCCGCCATCGGTGGGCTACATGGAGATCGAGGATCAGGGGGGGAAGATCCGCGCCAAGTACGCCGTGATCAGTCTCCGGGATTTCCGCCGGGGCACGGGAGGCAAGTGGTTTCACCCTTACCTCTGGGGCCGATTCGCGCAGCCGTGTCTTCTGGCATACGCCCGCGACCCTTCGGCCCGGGAGGCCGTCGTCGGGTGTCTCGCGGCAGCCGCGGAAACCCTGCTTAGGCGCACCATCCCGCTGGCCCGGTCGCCGGCGGACGCGCTGGAGATCTGGACCGGCGCGCTGGAACTGAGTTACGGGACCGAGCTGCGGCCCGAATCCGGCAGCCGGTCGAGGGAGCTGGTCGAGGACAATGCGCAGTTTTACCGGAGCCTGACCGCGTCGCTGGCCCCGAGTCTGGGGCTGGATATGACGGACACGGGAGGGCAGGCGGTATTCATCAGTTCGGTGTCGCCGTGGCGGGTCCGCGGCGCCCGGCTCGCCTGGGCGACACGCAGGATCACAGGCAAACTCATGAGTCCGGCGCGCTGGCTGAAAGCCCTTGCCACATTCGAAGGCGGGCTGGATTACGCTGCCTGGAAACTGGAGCGCCACAGCGGCGTTCCGGTGCAGATTCCGGAGCGGGTCAGGCGACGCCCGTGGCTTCACGTCTGGGGAGAGCTCTGGCGACTGTATCGGCGCGGAGTTCTGAGATAAGGCGCCTCAGCGCCGCCTGCCCCCGGGCAGGTCGCAAGATGAGGTGGTTAAAGCGATAATATGCGGTTGGGCACATTGAGATGCCGCAGCCGATGCGGACAGCCACGGGCTTTCTCCGGCCGGCGTCATTGACGAAGTTGCGCGAGGTATGCAGCCGTGGATCACTGCGTATTCATCCATACGAACCATAAACAGATCACCGGTGCGCTGGTGGCCAAGTACGCACTCAAGCGGAATTCTCCCAATGCCGACAAATTCGATGTCCAGATCATCGACACGGCGGACTACCCCTGGCTGCAGGAACACGAAGGCAGGATGTATCTGCGGGACGGCGTCCAGCGGGTCTGGCTGAACGACGACCTGCAGTCGTTTACGCCGCTGCGTTTCATGCCGCCGAAACTCATGGGCTACCAGGGACGGGCCGTCGTTATCGATCCCGACATTTTCGCCGTCGGTGATATCTGGGAACTCCTCAGCCGCGACATGGAAGACAAGGCCGTCATGTGCCGGATGAGGTCCGGGCCCAAGGGATACATCGACAAGTGTATGGCGAGCAGCGTCATGCTGCTGGATTGCGCGAAGCTGCGACACTGGGACGCGGAGCAGGGATTCCGTGAGATGTTCGAATTCAAGCGCGACTATCAGCCCTGGATCTGCCTGAAGCTCGAGGACAGAGAATCCATCGGCTTTTTTGAGCCTGAATGGAACGATTTCGATCGTTTGACCCGTCAGACCAAGATGCTCCACAACACTCGCCGGAGGACCCAGCCGTGGAAAACCGGTTTGCCGACCGACTGGCGCCCGGCAGAGCGATTCCGGCTGTTCCCGCCCGTCGCGTGGGCGATGCGCGCTCGTCGCAAGCTGTTTGGTGAGTACGCCTTTCTCGGCAACTACAAGGCGCATCCGGATCCGAACCAGGAGCGCTTTTTCTTCGGTCTGCTGAAGGAGTGTCTGGACACGGGCGTCATCAGCGAAGAGATGCTCCGGCAGGAAATGTCGAAGAACCACGTTCGCCACGATGCGCTCGAAGTCGTTGACAGGACCCCGCCCCTGGCCCCGGCGCCGAGTCTGCCCATGGAGCTCCCCGCCTGAGGGGCGGGCTCGGAAGCGACAGGGTCACCGCTGTCGCGATTCCAGCAGCTCCCGCACCCGCTCGGTGGCGCCGGTGGCGTCCGGCAGGGGAGGCGGGGGCGCTTGGGGAAATTCCTCACCCAGCCACGCTGCCCGACCGGAGCCGATCAGCGCGCGGTGCAGCCGTGATACGTCGCGCCGCATCCTGACAGGCGCCAGATGCTGCGCGAGGCGGTGGGTGATGGCGCGGTAGCGGAGCGAATTGGCGATGCGTCCGAACAGGTCTGCAGGCGCTGATTCCCGACCCGAGCCCGGCCTGTCGGACATATCGAAGATGTAGACAGGCCGCCTGGTGGCGCAGGCCTCGGTCAGCATCGACATGCTCTCGCCGGTGACGATGAACCGATCTGCCATGGCTAGAAAAGCCAGGTAGGGGTTGTCCGCGCCCCCGGCATGCCAATCAAAAAGAAAGAAGGGTGAGCGCAGTTCAGCGGTCAGTTCCCTGGCTGCATGCCGCGGGGTTCGCGCGCTGGTCGAAATCATCAGCGATCCGCCCAGACCTTGTGCCAGGCGATCGGCCTCCCGCCCAAGCCGCGCAGCTTTTGCCCGATCCAGATGGAATCCGCCGGATTCCCCCCCCACCAGGACGGCGATCCGCGGCGCCGGCAGGTGGGCGAGCCGGTCACGCCAGGTCAGCGCGGCCATCTCCAGACGATCCTCTGCGATCCGGTGCAGGGGCAGTTCGAAGATCATGACGTTCGGGTAACGGTCGAGGCAGTACTGAGGCGTGGAAATGATCAGGTCGTAACGCTCCGGACGCGCCCATGGTCGACCGACGTGAACCAGGCGTACGGCGGGTCCGGCCTGTTGCCGTATCCACCTGGCGACCGGCTCGTTCCGGCGACCGGCAGATATGACCAGTTTCGGCCAGGGTGGCCTCAGCTGTCCCGCACAAACGCGACTTATCCCCAGCAGATTCGGACCCAGGAGCAGGTTGCTCCAGAGTTCGGTGGGTCGATAACGCATGCGTTTTTCCGCGAACGGGACCCCGAGGCTCTCCGCCAGGGCGATGACCTGATTGTTGTCCCCAGCCTTGTGGCCGAGCAGGACCCAGACGGCTGGTGCCTCGGTACCCGGCGGCGGGTTTGCAGGGTCGTTCATGAGGGACGGAATTTATCGAGCCCGGTCATAGACCGGCAATGCTACAGCACGGAACGATGCATGACGGACCTGGGGTTATAATTCGGGTCCACAGCGCGAGCATCGCCATCCACGGAGTCAAACGGCGGCCCGGCCAGAGCGCATTGGTCCACAGGCTGCCGGCACATCGTCCATGATTCTCGTCACTTTCACCCGGGCTTATCCCTGGCAGAGCCTCCTGATGGTCGCGGCGCTCTTGCTGGCCGGGCTGGCGGAAGGCTCCAGCATCTCGGTGCTGCTGCCCATACTGAGCCTTGCCGTGGACAGCGGGGCAGATGGAGGTCAGCAGTCCGAATTCGCCAGGCAGGTGACGGAATTTCTCACCAATGCGGGAATCACGCCGACGATCGGTAACCTGCTGGTGGTGGCGGTCCTCGGGATCTTTCTGAAAAGTATTCTGCTGCTCGTCGCGGAGCGGCAGGTCGGGTACACAAAGGCCCGGGTGACCACGGATCTTCGGCTGCGTCTGCTGAGGGCCGTGATGTCCAGCCGCTGGAGCTATTTTGTTCATCAGCCGGTGGGTCGGCTCACCAACAGCATGGCGACGGAGGCATGGCGGGCCTCGATCGCCTACGAATTCGGCGTCGGCATCGTGGCTTACGGCATCCAGGCTGTCATCTACGGATCGGTAGCCATGATGGTTTCCTGGCGGGCGACCCTTGCCTCGCTGGCCGCGGGTTTCGTGATTCTCTTCGTGTCGCATTTCCTTGTGAAAATGACCCGCAAGGCCGGAAAGCGACAGACGGTCCTGCTGAGATCCCTGTTGTCGCGTATGACCGATACGCTTCACTCGGTCAAGACTCTCAAAGCCATGGGACGGGAGGGGCTGGCGGATAACGTGCTGAGAACCGAGACCGGTCGGCTCAACAAGGCGCTGGAAAAGGAGGTGTTCAGCAAGGCCATGCTGACCTCGGCCCAGGAACCCATGTTCGCGGTCGTAATAGCGGCAGGTATCTTCCTGTTGCTCGAACGCTGGGGCATGCCGATTGCCGAGGTTCTGGTACTGGTTCTGGTGCTGACCCGGGTTCTGGCGCATCTGGGAAAGATACAGAAGCACTATCAGAAAATGGTGGCGGCGGAGAGCGCCTACTGGTCGATGCTCCAGGCTGTTGAGGAAGCCGACGCCAAGCGTGAGGAATATGGCGGCGCACCGGCGCCTGGCCTGGATCGGGAAATCGTGCTGGACGACGTCTCCTTCAGTTACGAGGGAGAGCCGGTTCTCAAAAACGTCGACCTGCGAATTCCGACCCGAGGGCTGACGACAATCATCGGCCGATCCGGTTCGGGGAAGACCACCATACTCGATCTTATTGCCGGTCTGCACTCGCCGGATACGGGTGAAGTGCGAATCGACGGGATTCCGCTGGATTCCGTCAACCTCCACGAGTGGAGGAAACAGATCGGCTATGCGCCCCAGGATACTGTCCTGCTGCACGATACGATTCTCAACAACGTGACCCTCGGAGATCCGGACCTCTCCGAAGCCGACGCCCGCAGGGCCCTGGAAAAGGCAGATGCGTGGTCGTTCGTCGAGTCAATGCCCGAAGGGATGTATACCAGCGTCGGTGAACGTGGTGCGAGGGTCTCTGCCGGGCAGAGGCAACGAATCATGCTGGCGCGGGCGCTCGTCCACGGGCCAAGGCTGTTGGTGCTGGATGAGGCTACCAGCGCTCTTGACGCCGAAAGCGAGGCAGAAATCTGCAGGACACTGAAGGCGTTGGCGCGGGAGATCACAATCGTGGCGGTTTCTCATCAGCCAGCGCTGGCTGAGTTCTCGAATACCGTCTATCGGATGGTGGAAGGGAGACTGGAGTCCCACGAGTCGGGCGCGGCGCCCAAACGTGATCGGGCTTCCGGAGAAACCTAGACTGCGGAGCCCGCCGCCTGGCGCTTCGGGAGCAGCGAGACAAAGGCCTCTGAAATCCGGTCCACCTGTTCCCGGGTGTGGGCCGCGCTGATACTGCAACGGAGCAGGCAACTGGTGCTGGGCGTCGCCGGCGGGATCACCAGGTTCACGTAAACGCCCTGTTCGAGGAGTCGGTGCCACCATGACACTGCCCGTTTCGGATCGTCGACAAAGACAGCCACGACCGGACCTGGTTGCGGGCCCAGCTGGAAACCTGCCCGGGCAAGGGTGTCATACAGTTGCCGCGAATTGTCCCAGAGACGGTCTCTCAGTTCAGGATGATCGCTGATCATCTTCAGGGCCGCACGAGTCGACGCCACCACCGACGGAGTCGGTGACGCCGTGAATATATAGGACCGCGCTGCCATCCGGACGAGCTCCAGTTCGGGATGGTTGCTGACGCAAAAGCCCCCAACGGAGCCCAGGCTCTTGCTGAACGTCCCCACGACGAAGTCGACTCGGTCTTCGACCTCTGCGGCTTCAGCCAGGCCGCGCCCGCGATCACCGAAAACGCCCATGGAATGGGCCTCGTCCAGCAGCAGGATCGCGCCGTGTTTGTCCTTGACATCGACAATTTCCTGCAGGGGCGCCTGGTCGCCCAGCATGCTGTACAGACCCTCGGCTACCACTAAGGTGTTGCCGCTGCGGTCTCCGAGCCGCCCGAGGCGTTTATCGAGATCTTTGGGATCGTTGTGGCGGAACCTGATGACTTCGGCCCCGCTGAGCCGGCAGCCGTCGTAGATACTGGCGTGGGAATCGGCGTCGATAAGCAGCACATCACCGCGCCCCGCCAGCGTGGACACCATGCCCATCGTGGCCAGAAATCCGGTGGTGAAAACCAGCGCGTGTTCACGATCGAAGAACTCGGCGAGTTCTCGCTCCAGAGCAGCGTGGGCTCCGTAAGTGCCGTTGGCCATGCGGGAGCCGGTGGTGCCGGTGCCCTCTTCGGACAATGCCTTGCGGGCGGCCTCCACGCACTCGGGGGCGAAGGTCAGACCCAGGTAATTGTTGGTACCGGCAAGTATGGTCCTGCGGCCATCCACGATACCCTCGGTGGGAGAGAGAATCTTCTCGGTTACCACTCCGAACGGCAGGATGCCGTGCTCGAGCAGATCGCTCCGAAGGTTCGACAGGGGCGCAAACTTGTCAAAAAGGCTCATTGGGAAGATCCGGCAGAAACCGATTCCAGCATCCGGGCAAAATCCTCCACGGTCTGGATCTCGGGTAACTGGTTCAGCGGCAGGCTGATGTCGAGAAGGTCCTCGATTTCCACTACGAGCTCCAGCATCTGCAGGGATCCCATTCCCAAATCGGCTACCAGAGCATCTTTTTCGTCGGCTGTTTTCCCCGGTTCCAGCTGATCGCCCAGAACATCCCGGACTATCTTCAGGCACTCTTCATAGGTGGCCATCGAAACTCCCTTGTCGTTCTTCGGGCTGTGGAGCCGATGTCTTGATGCGCAAATAGTGCGGACCAACAGCTTCCCGGCGGATGGGACAATCCCGTGTCCGCCCGACCGGTATGTTACCGCGTATGCCGGCCGGGGTGAATTGCCCGGAATCGCCGCCGCCGGATGTATTCGCCGGTCCCGTGGCGCGGGGCCTGGCGGGGCCCGGGTGTCTGCGTCTCATATCAAGCGTTTCGGGAATCGCGGCTGGTGACGAGCGCCTTAACCCGGGTCACCGCCCGCGCCAGATCGTCCAGGGGCTCGGACCTGACTTTCGACAGCGACTCCCCCAGCCAGGCGGCCCGGCCCGTCTCTGTGAGCCGACGATGAAATAATTCCAGATCCCGGGTGAGGCGGGGATGCCCGACGCGCATCAGGAGGCGGTAGAAAAGCGCGCCCAGGCGAAAGTCGTCGTCGCCGTCCAGGTCGAAGACAAAAACAGGTTTGCCGGTGCCCACGGCTTCCGAAATCATCGACACCGTGTCGCTGGTGACAATCAGCAGATCGGCGGTAGCCAGGATGCCCTGATAGGGGTTCTGGATGGAGTCCGGCGACCACCTGAAAAGGTAGTGCGGGCAGTCGAGAGCCCCGGCAAAGGCCTCGGTGGCGGCGGCGGATGTTCTGGAACTGGTGGTGGCCAGAAGTGATCCCTCCATCTCCCGGGCCAATCGCCCGGCAGCGACGGCCAGTCGCCGGGCCGCGGCCGGGCCCAACGTATACGGGCCGCTGTGGCCGCCGATGAGTACTCCGATGTAGGGCCCGGGAAGGTGCTCGAATTCCGGTTTCCAGCGCCGTGCGGCGGCGGCCAGCGCGTGGTCGGTGAACAGATGCATGGTGCCGATGTTCTGGAGGATATTGGGCCGTTCGGGCAGGCGATACTGGGGCGTCGTAATCACAAGATCGAAATGATCGAAGCCCGCCCAGGGCCTTCCCACGTTGACGAGGCGACATTCTCCTCCCGCGCGGTCCTTGATCCATCTCGCGAGCGGTTCGTTCCGCATGCCGGCGCTTATCACCAGATCCGGCCACGGAGCCCGGAGATCCTCCCGTGCCGCTTTTTCGATTCCGGCCAGGCTGCTGAGACGAAGAAGGCCCGGGACGAAATCCCAGCGGCGATGGCGGAGTTCTTTGACCTCGAAGGGCCATCCCAGTGCCTCCGCCAGCGCCAGTAACTGGGTTGTTTCACCCGCCCTGTACCCGGAGATGACCCAGACCAGGGGCTGGGGCCGGGACGCTATGACGGTCGCTCCCGCTTGCAGATCCGGTTGGGATGGCTGGTTCATGAAATCTGTCGAGACGAGGCGTTCAATCCATGCGGGGCGCCGGCGGGATTGTATGACATCCGGCAGGTCGGTCGCCGGGGGGTGACCGGACCCGCGCCGCCGTTACCCGCAACCGGTGTCGCAGGTGGCGATCTGACCAGGGCTGGCCCATAATAGGCGGCTGACTTCATTCCAACTGGGCCAGGACCGGCGCCGGCACCTCCGCCGCCTGGCTCCTGACATCGGTGACTCACATGCTCAGGATCAGCGACGGCGTCAAGAAATGGTCTATCTTGCTGCCGACTTACCCACTTCCGGCACGTCAGCGCGTCTCCATACGTCGCCGTCATCTGGCGAGACTGGAGCTGGCCAAGGCCCGTCGGGCCCAGCTGCTCATTATCGGTCATCCCAAGAGCGGGAACACCTGGCTCAAGGTGATGATCTCCCGGCTGTTTCAGGTCCGGTACGGCCTGCCCGCCTCCCGGCTTATCAACACAGACGAGTTGGCGCTGAAACATCCCGAGATTCCGCGGCTCGCCGCGAGTAACGGTTATTACAGCTACGAGGGCATCATCGGTGAAGCGCTGGCGCCGGGCGCGCCGGACTCCGATCTTCGCCACAAGCCCGTTCTTTTCATCGCCCGTCATCCCTGCGACATCGCGGTTTCATGGTTTTTCCAGTTCACAAAACGACAGTCGCGGCACAAGCAGGAGCTGATCAACCATTTCATCGATCATCCCATTGATCGACGCACCATTGGCATGTGGGATTTTGTCCGGCACAGCGATATCGGGCTGCCGTTTCTGGTGGATTACCTGAATACCTGGGAGCGGAACGTCGCGGCTCTCGACCGCGGGATGGTCCTGCGCTACGAGGATCTGCGCGCCCGGCCGGCCGAGAATCTCAGGCGCGTAGTTGAACTGATGGAACGGGATTTCAGCGACGACGAGATCCAGGAAGCCGTTCGTTTCGGCTCTTTCGACAATCTTCGTCAGCTTGAGACCAAGGGGTTTTTCCGCCAGGGAGGCCTGACGCTCCGTGATCCCAAGGACCCCAATACTTTCAAGGTGCGTCGTGGCAAGGTTGGCGGATACCGGGATTACTTTACACCGGAGCAGGTCGCCGAACTGGAGGAAATCGTCCGTGCACGGCTCTCGCCGAGTCTCGGATACGGTCCGGCGGACGAGGAGGCTTCCCAGCCCGCCACCGCGTCGGGCTGACGGATTCCGACGGGGAAAACGGACCGGCAGTTGCAGCAGTCGATGACACACCGGGAGGCAGCGACGGACGGTCCGGGGGCCGTCGGCACGCCGGACGGATTGCGTTCGAATTCATCCCCGCCACGGATATGGATGATCGTCGGCGATCGTCTCGGCGACAATGCTCAGGTGGAAAATCTTGTCGCGGCGCTGGGGATGCCCTGCGAAAGGCGATATGTTCGAGTCAAGGCTCCCTGGATCAAGGGCAAGCCCAAGGTCATCCCGTCGCTTCATCACCTGGATCTGGAGAACTCGGATCCACTTTCGCCGCCGTGGCCTGATGTCGTCATCACCGTCGGTCGGCGTTTGTCCATGGTAGCCCTCTGGATCCGCGAGCAGTCGGGAGGCCGGACGAAGCTCGTGCTGGTGGGCAAGCCCTCGGGATCCAGCGATCCGTTCTCCCTGATCATTACCAGCGCCGAAGTGCAGATCGCTCCGACGCCCAACGTTATGCGGATTTCTCTTCCCCTGCTGAAGGTGGACGAGGAACGGATCCGTTCCGCCACCGAAGAGTGGCGCGAGAGGCTTTCGGATCTTCCGCGGCCCCTGATCGGCATTCTGGTCGGCGGGCCGACGAATCCGTTCATGTTCGACAGGCAGGTCAGGGAAGGACTGATCGAGACGGCGCGGGAGGTGATCGAACGGGACGGGGGCACGCCCTATGTGACGACCAGTCCGAGGACGCCTCCGCGAGTGGTGAATGCTCTCCGGGAAGGGCTGCCGGAGGGCGCCCGTTTTTTCGAATGGAAAAGGGGTGCGGAGGGCAATCCGTATCAGGCCCTCCTGGGGCTCGCGGACGGCTTTGTCGTCACCGGTGACAGCATCTCCATGATGGTGGAGGTGGTGAAGCTCAGGAAACCTCTCGCGATTTTCCGCCTGCCTTATGGATGGCTGCACAAAATTGACCGGATCCGTCGTGTCGGCGCTCGCTGGCTTTACCAGCCGGACAAAGGCGGGGCGGGGGACCGGATCCGGCATTTGCTGCGAGCGATTGGCGCTCGTCTGCGGATCCTGCCGAGGACCCGCGACTTCACGGCTGTGCACGATCTCCTGATTGAACGAGGTCTGGCTGTGGAGGCCGGAAGACCGCTGGGCCAGCCCACGGGTGAGATTCCGGACGATCTGCCACGGGTGGTGGCCAGAGTCCGGGCGCTTGTGAAAGAGATAACCTGACTGCCGCCGTCAGGCGCCGGGTTGCAGCAGGCGCAGGGCCTTTTTCATGGTCCGGGTGCCGAATCGATCGATCTGCTGTTTCCATTGGGACAGACGCCCGGATTTCAGATAGTTCATCTGTACCATACGGCGCTCGCCCACGAATGACTTGTGTCCGTGGTAGGAGTGATCGGTGCGTCGGAACGCAAGCAGCGTCCCGCCGAGCGGCGGCACCTCCGCCGCATAATCCTCGATGTCGGAGGACGAGCGCAGCATCCTGAGCTGTCCCTCGGGATTGGCCCATCCCTCGTTGAAATACACCAGCACCGTGATGATCTTGCTTGGGTGATCGGTGTGAATGTTGCCGTCGCTCTGCTCACAGTACTTTCGCACGGTCACTGTCGTCCCGCAGCCGGTAAGATCCACGCCGAACTTGCGCCCCAGGTGTCGAGCGAGTTCCTCGCCCTCCAGTTCCTGCAGAAAGCCCTGGAAAAGTGGGCCGTAACGGGTGTCCTCCGGATTGAGATTCCCCGGTCGATCAATATTCGGATAGTCCCCGTTGATCGCGGTCAGGTCATCGGGACGAATGCAGCCGGGAACTACAAGAAAATCAAAGGGATCTGTCTGAAGGGGTGCTGCGTCTATGGCGCCTAGATCGAGCACGGTCATGGCTTCATTCCTCGAGGGCCGGAGCCCTTGCCTGGGATGGAGAAAGGGTACCGGGATCGGGTTCGAATAGCCACTCGGGAAACGCTGCGGCTCCATCGCGGAACTGGCCGAAATCGTTGTCGGCGAGGGGGGCGAAGAGGTATCGACGTGTTATCCTTCCGGGGTCGCCGGGAGTCCCGCGGGCGGAGTTCCGGAGGCGCAGCGATCGAGGTCGGTCCGCGTCACTGCCGGACCGGTCGGAACAGTCCGCGAATTTGGTTCTATAGGACGCTCAGCCGTGTGGGAAGCCCTGTCCAGGCACGCGAAGCTCGCGCTGCTTTTCTTTCTGCCGTATTCCCAACGAAAGGCCATCGATCGCAGGCTTCGGGGCAGGGAAGAATTTCGGAAACTGCACCGGGCCGACTGGCTGCTGGTTTCATGGGGCAAGAGCGGCAGGACCTGGCTGCGCGTCATGCTGTCACGCGTCTATCAGCTGATGTTCGATCTCCCCGACTACCACATGCTGGATTTCGATAACCTGAATCGCATGGACAGGCGGGTTCCCAGGATCTTCTTCACCCACGGCAATTATCTGCGCGACTACACGGGTCACGGCTATGACACGAAGATCGATTTCATGGGTAAGAAAATCGTGTTTCTTGTCCGGGATCCCCGCGACGTGGCGGTCTCCCAGTATTTCCAGTGGCGGTATCGGATGCGGCCCCACAAGAAACGCCTGAATGACTACCCGGCCCACGGCGAAGAGATGTCCGTTTTCGATTTCGTGATGTACCCGGAACAGGGATTGCCCAGGATCATCAGCTACTTCAATGCCTGGCTGGAATGGGTCCCTAGACTGGGTGACGTGCTGGTGATTCGATACGAGGACATGCGCGCAGACCCCGGCGCAGTGCTGGCGAAGATACTCGCTTTCACGGGAACCCCCGCAAGCGAAGAGCAGGTTCGTGACGCAGTGGAATTCGCGGCCTTCGACAATCTCAAGAAGATGGAGGAGAAAAGCTCCTTCCCGTTGTGGCGTACCGGCTGGCGGCTGGTGCCGGGAGAGAAGGGCAATCCGAATTCCTACAAGGTTCGCCGGGCCAAAGTCGGCGGATACCGGGATTATTTCACCGATGACCAGGTAAAGCAGATCGATGCCATGCTGGAGCGGGATCTGGATTCGCGGTTTGGCTACAGCAGCGTGCCGGCGACCGACGAAGACCGGGCCCGGCCTCAGGAATTGCCGGCACAACCGGAGCAGGAAAAATCGGGCACGCCCTGAGGGAATCCGAGTCCCAGAGCGTGTTACCGTAGCCGCTAATTCATGCTGCCAGCGGGGGCGTTCTGGCTATTATCTCCAGCGCGTCGTGGCGGATGTGATTGTTGCTCATTTCCTGCCGCAGTCGCGATTCATCGACGATTCCCTGGTCCATGCATTCCCTAAGAAGGCCGAAAAAGAACTGTTCCTGCCGCGGATCCGGGTGCTCCTTGTAGCGCCCTGCAAAACGGTAATCGCCGAACAGGGCACGGCGTGCCCGACGTATCCAGTGTCGGGGCGGAAAAAGCCGGAAAGTGTCGGCGGGCCGGTAATCGACCGGCAGACCTGTCTTCCAGGGCTGGGTCTTGCGTTTGGTGTTGTGAAGGAGGCGGGTGTTCTCGTCCAGATGGTCGAAATCGTTCCACTCGGGGCCGAAAAGACCGATCGTGCTCCGGTCCTCGAGTTTCAGTGAGATCCAGTCCATGTAATCCCGGCTGAAATCGAACATTTCCGCGAACTGCTCGGCCACTTTCCAATGCGTGAGTCTGGCGCAATCCAGCAGCATTACGCTGGAGGCCAGGGCACCGCGTTTGCCCTTCGAGCCTGACTTGGGACGGCACATGATGGCCTTGCCGTCCATATCCCGGGACAAGAGCTCCCATACGTCCCTGACCGCAAAAATGTCCGGATCGATAACCAGGGCCCTTCCCCGGTAACCCATGAGTTCCGGCGGCATGAATCGCAGAGGCGTGAATGACTGCAGATCGTCGTTCAGCCAGGGTCGTTTTTCCCCGTCACGGAGGTATAGCTGGCCTTCACGCTCCAGCATAAATGCCTGCGCGCCCGCCTCGATGAAACGGATGTCGAAACGATCTGCGTGCGCGCTGTTTCTACGTAACGAGTAACGGGATACCAGCGCGCCGAGCATCTGCTTTTCGTTGGTGTGAATGAAGACGCAGGGTTTCACGGTATCGGCTCCGTTCTTCTCCGATTCCGGGGGCGGTTTCTGTCTGGCGTCATTCATGCGGTGGCCTTGCGGGTTTCCGGGGTTGTGGTGGCGTCGGGCGACTGTCTGGTATAGCCATAGATCGGGGAAAGCCGTGATTCCAGCAGCTCACTGATACGGGCCGCCTGTTCGTCGTCGAAGTAATCCCGGTATCCACCGACTTTGGCGCGCCTCACCTTGTAGGAATCCGGATTGTCACGGTCACGCGGTTTCATGCGGCCGCCGCTGAGCCAGAAACTTCCTTTCTGCTCCATCTTTCGCATGTTTTCCACGGAACCGAATTCCACCGCGTCCCTGAGTTCGGCTTCGGTGGCGGTCGTCCCCATGAACTGCAGAACCTTGTCAAGAGCGGCGCCGGGATCGGCCCGCAGGTCCTCGTATCTGACCATCAGGAAATGTTCGAGGCTCGGAATATCCCGCGCCCAGAGATTCATGAAATCGATGGCTCGCACCAGCCCGAATTTCGGGTCCATGAGGAACTCGTAGAGGCTGATCTCCCGGTCCCGGCCGGGGAACTCCAGGAGGTCCACTTTCCGGCTCTTCATGCGGTGCTTCCACTGGAAATACTGGGAAACCGTAACGTCGGCCGGATGTCGCACGAGGAGCACGACCTTGCGATCCCCATAGTCGGATCGCACATCTGTGCTGCCGGTGTAGTCACGGATGTAGTTGTCATGCGTGAAAAACACCGTCGGTATCGCGGAATCACGGCGGTGAAAGTTGTCGAAGGAAAGCAGCGCGCCGGTGGACAAATCGTGTTTGACCTGAAATACCCGGGAAATCATGACGCGGAGCCAGGTGCGGCCGCTCTTGCCGAACGAAACTACCGTGTAATCAGCCCGTCGAAGCTTGCCGTACTGCTCCCGTCCGCGATGCCGGCGCTCGATGGCGATGCGTCGTTCGCGCGGCAGGAAGAAGACCGACTTCATCACCAGGAAGCGCGAGGCTTTTTTCAGAATGGTGTGGTACATGGTATTGAAAATTCCGGGTCGGAATCGGGCTGGTTTACCGCGGGCCGACGACGACAAGGACATTGTGCCCCACCGGTCGGTGATCGGTTACGACAATTACACTATTTGTTGCCGTTCGACTCAATCCGGAGACGGCTGGCTCCGTGTCTCCTGCTACACTTTGCCGAAAAATATGAAAAACTCTGCGCCTCCGGTACCCGCCGGACGGGGCGCGCGGACCCCGGGCGCGATCTCGCCAGGGGTGCCCCGAGAGGCTCCGGCCTTGCCAGATAAACCAGGGAAACGGCTGCCGCTGTCGGTTCCTTTCAGTCATCACCACAGCTAGCCTGTCCCGAGAGTATTAATGAAAAAGAAACCAGCGAGCCGGGGGAACCGTTCGCAAGACTCTTCCGAGCGCCGACCGCGTCGCTACCGATTTGAAATTCCCAGCCGAAATGACGTGATCGGCATTCTGCGATCCAGTGACAGACCGATATCGCCGAAACGCTTGATGTCCCGGCTGGGCCTCCCGTCGCGGAAACAGCAGGAGGCCATGAACGCCCGCCTCAAGGCCATGATTCGCGACGGCCAGATTCTCATCAATCGAAACGGCGACTACTGCCTGGTCCAGCGGATGCCGCTGGTCGTCGGCAGGGTCATCGGGCATCGGGACGGTTACGGATTCCTGGTGCCGGACGATGGCTCAGAGGACATCTTCATGTCGCCCAGACAGATGCGGGAGGTGATGCACGGAGACCGGCTGGCCGTTCGAATCAAGGGGCGTGATCACCGCGGTCGCCCGGAAGGGTCCGTCGTGGAGGTCCTGGAGCGCAACACTACGGAGGTGGTGGGGCGATATGTCCGCGAAAGCGGAATCGGATTCGTGGTTCCGGACAATACGCGCATCACCCACAGCGTTGCGATTCCGCCGCGCAAGTCCGGTGGCGCCAAGCCTGGTGAGATCGTGGTTGCCCACCTCACCGAGCAGCCCGGCAGCGAGACTCAGCCGGTGGGCGAGATTGTCGAGGTCCTCGGAGCCGCGGATGCTCCGAATATCGAGACGGAAGTGGCGATCCGCGCCCACGGCATTCCCTTCGAATGGAACGAGGAGGCGTTGGCCGAAGCAGAGGGCCTGGGTGGCCGGGTCAGGCCGAAGGACAAACGGGACCGGGAGGATCTGCGGGAGCTTCCCCTGGTCACCATCGACGGGGCCGACGCCAAGGACTTCGACGATGCGGTATATGCCGAGCGGGCGGGATCCGGCTGGCGACTGATCGTGGCAATCGCCGACGTCTCGCATTACGTCCAGGTCGAAACAGCCCTCGACTCGAGCGCCCGGGAACGCGGCACATCTGTCTATTTCCCCCGCCGGGTTGTGCCCATGTTGCCGGAATCCCTCTCCAACGGGCTGTGCTCGCTAAATCCGCGGGTTGATCGTCTGTGCATGGCCTGCGAGATGCACGTCAACCGCCAGGGCAAGGTGACCGTCTCGAGGTTCTTTCCGGCGGTGATCCGGTCCCATGCGAGGCTGATCTATGACGAGGTGGCGGCAGCGCTGGAAAACGCGGATTCCGCCGAAGCCAGGCGGCTGGAGGCCCTCATGCCGAGGCTCGAGTGTCTGCACGGCGTCTATCGGGCGCTGGCCCGGGCAAGACGTCGGCGAGGCGCCATCGAGTTCGAAATACCGGAAGTCACCTTCGCCTTTGATCGTCGCGGACGGATCGCCCGGGTCGTTCCCCGGACCCGCAATGATGCTCACCGGATCATCGAGGAATGCATGATCGCCGCGAATGTGGAAGCCGCACGTTTTCTCAAGCGGAACAGGATGCCCGCCCTCTATCGAACCCACAGCGGTCCCGAGGAAGAGGCGCTGGAGGATCTCGCGGCCTTCCTGGAAGCCTACGAGATACGACTGCCGCGACGAGACCGCATTGATCCCTCCCGTTACAACCAGATCGTCGACCGAATCAAGGGCCGGCCCGACGAGGCCCTGATCGAAATTGTGCTGCTGCGGTCCCTGCCGCGGGCCGTTTACCAGGCGGAGCCCACGGGCCATTTCGGCCTCGCGCTTTCCGAGTACACACATTTCACGTCGCCCATTCGTCGCTACCCGGACCTCATGGTCCATCGCGCTATCCGGCACGTTCTGGAGGGTGGCGGACCGGGTGATTTCGGCTACCCTCGCGGCGACATGGAGCGGCTCGGGGTTCACTGCTCGAACGCCGAGCGCAGGGCCGACGACGCAACTCGAGAGGCGCTGGACTGGCTTAAGTGCGAATTCATGCAGGACAAGATCGGCGATGAATTCGACGCGGTGGTGACCGGCGTCGTGGATTTTGGTTTGTTCGTGCAGATTCCGGATTTGCAGATCGAGGGGCTGGTCCACGTCAGCTCCCTCGGTTCCGAGTACTTCAGCCGCGACACGGTTCACCGTCGCCTCACCGGCGAGCGCAGCGGACGCAGCTGGCAGCTGGCTGACACCGTGAAGGTGCGTGTGATTCGCGCTGATCTGGAGCAGAAGAAGATCGACTTCGAGCTCGCGGACGCGGGTCCGCGCGGCGAAGATGGCGGCAGGCGGGACCGGCCCCGGAGACGGAGAGCGCGGCGGTGAAGCGTAGGTCGGCCGGCCGGGAAACGGAGACGGTGATTTACGGGATACACGCCGTCGGACATTGTCTGGAGTCGTTTCCCGATCGGGTTATCGAACTGCTGGTGGCCGAGGACCGGCAGGATCGTCGACTGGGTTCGATCGTCGAAACTGCTTTGAAAGCCGGATTGAAAGCTGTTTCGGTTGACCGGCGGATTCTGGACGGACGGGCCGCAGGCGGGGCCCACCAGGGCGTTCTGGCGATGATTCGGCCTCGACCGCCCGGCAACGAAAATGATCTGGCCGAGTTACTCGACGGGATTCCAGGAAAAGCGTTTCTACTGATTCTGGACGGCGTGCAGGACCCCCACAATCTCGGTGCCTGTCTCCGGACGGCAGACGCGGCCGGCATCCACGCGGTGGTGGCGCCGCGGAACCGGGCGGCGGGTCTGACCCCGGCCGTACGCAAGGTCGCGTGCGGAGCCTCCGAGACGGTGCCCTTCATGCAGGTGACAAACCTGGCGCGAACCCTTCGGGAACTGGGCCACCGGAATATCCGGAGAATCGGCGCAGACGGGCACGCGCCCGTATCGATATTCGAGGCCGACCTCAGCGGCAGCATCGCCATCGTCATGGGGGCGGAGGGCAGGGGCCTGAGGCGCCTTACCCGGGAGAATTGCGATCTGCTCGTGAGCCTGCCCATGCTGGGCGCCGTCGAGAGCCTTAATGTCTCGGTGGCGACAGGGATCTGTCTGTATGCGGCGCTCGGTCAGCGACCGGCCGGCAAACTTGCCTCCGACACGGGCTTTGATTAATATTCCGCGCCCGGCCCGTCAGGGCTTTTCTTTTCTCCTTGCCACACCGTGGTTGACGCCAACGGGTGGCTACAAGCCAGAGGGAGACACACAATGCGTCACTACGAGATCGTTTTCCTGGTCCATCCGGATCAGAGCGAGCAGGTTCCGGCCATGGTCCAGCGTTACCGGGCCATGATCGAGGCCAATAGCGGTGTAATCCACCGCGAAGAGGACTGGGGCCGACGCCAGCTCGCATATCCCATAGCCAAGATCCACAAGGCTCACTACATCCTTCTCAACATCGAGTGCGACAAGGCCACGCTCGACGAGCTTCTGGGGGGCTTCCGGTTCAACGACGCGATCCTGCGACACCTGGTGATCAGCAAGGATGCGGCCGTCACAGAGCCTTCGCCGATGGCCAAGGCGGGTGAGATCGAGGAGCGGCCGGCGGCACGAGCTGAATCCGAGGAATCCGGGTCGGACGACGACTCCGATTTCGCTGAGGATGATGACGAGGATTCCGCGCAGGAGTCTGGCGAGCGCAAGGCCGACACCGAGGAAGACACCGCATCACCTTCAGCCTGAGAAGGTCAAGACAGAGAGGATATGAACGATGGCACGGTATTTCAGACGCCGTAAGTTCTGCCGCTTTACGGCAGAGGGCGTGGAGGAGATCGATTACAAGGATCTGGCCACGCTGAAGAATTACATCACCGAGACCGGGAAGATCGTTCCGAGCCGGATCACCGGAACGAAGACCAAGTACCAGCGGCAGCTGTCTCAGGCTGTCAAGCGAGCGCGGTATTTGGCCCTGCTGCCCTACACCGATCGACACTGAGGACGGTCGGTTCGGATAACCGATCACCCCGTGAAACAATTCGTCGAGTGGATCACGCAGAGGGCTTATCGTGCTGGTCTTGCGGCAGCGGCGCTGGCGCTTGTTCCGCTGCTCGGAATCGTCGGATCGGGCCTGTTGGTGTTGACGGATCTGAGGCGGGGCAGTGGTGCGGCCTGGTCGGCGGCCGCGGTGGCGACGCTGATTCTGCTGCTGGCCTCGGTCGCCGGCGGAGCACAGCCGCTGGCGGCTATACTGGCCGGACTGGTCTTCTGGGCACCGGCCATCGGCCTGGCAGAGGTGTTGAAACGGTCAGGCTCCCTGAGTCTGGCAATTCAAACGGCCACCGTGGCGAGTGCCGCTCTGGCCGTCATGTGGATCGTGACGGCCGGGGGCGATGTGCCCGAGGCTCTCGGGCAGCAGCTGGTGCCGCTGCTGGAAGATGCCGGTTTCCAGCAGGAAGCCGTGACCATGATGCTGACGCTGGTGCCCGGCGTAATGGCGCTGACACTGCTGCTGGCCGCCGTCGGCGGGCTCCTGCTGGGCATGGGCTGGCACGCGTCGCTGTCGAGCCCGGGTGCTCTGGGCAAGGCGTTTCGGAACCTTCGGCTGGGCAAGGCCCTGGCGGCTGCAGGTCTCGCGATTTTGCTGGGCGGGCTGACCACGAACCACCCGCTGCTGGCAAATCTGCTGCTGGTCGCGATGTCGGTTTTTGTGCTGCAGGGTCTGGCATTGATTCACGCCGCCGCCGCCGCGCGGAAGTGGCCCGGCGCCGCCCTGGCGGTCGTTTACGTGCTGCTGGTTTTCGGCATGAGCGTCATGGCGCCGGTGCTGGCGCTGTTCGGGATGGTGGATAACTGGCTGGACTTCAGGCGCCGGCTGGAGTCCGCCTAGGTTTTATCGATGCCGCGATGCGGATCGTGGCATCAAAGGAGAGGATGGAACGATGGAAGTAATACTGCTGGAACAGGTCGAGAATCTCGGCGGTATCGGCGACAAGGTCAAGGTGAAACCCGGGTACGGGCGGAATTACCTAATCCCCCAGGGCAAGGCGACGCCGGCTACGCGGGAAAACCTCGCGGCTTTCGAAGCCAAGCGCGCCGAGCTGGAGGCGAAGGCTGCCGAGGACCTGGCGGAAGCCACGGCGCGGGCGGAGAAGATCGCAGATCTCAAGCTGGTCATCCCGGTCAAGGCCGGTTCCGAGGGCAAGCTTTTCGGATCCATAGGCACCATCGACATTGCCGATGCGGCCAGTCGGGCCGGTATCGAGCTGGCGCGAAGTGAAATCCGCTTGCCGGAAGGCCCCATCCGCGTCGTCGGCGAGCACACGATCGAGATTCATCTCCACACAGACGTCAACGTCGAGGTGCCGGTCCTCGTCGAGGCGGAAGAAAAGGAGAGCGGTGACGAGGTCTGACCAGCGTGCGGGCTATGCTATTGTCGAGTCTCGATCAGGTCTCAGCGGCATCTGCAGGTGGCCGGAGTAGCTAAGCCAAAGAAAGTCACGCTCGATGCGGAACGCGGCATCAGTACGCCGCCTCATTCCGTAGAGGCGGAACAGTCTGTCCTGGGCGGCCTGATGCTGGACAACCGGGCCTGGGAAAGGCTGGCGGACATGATCGTGGCGGAGGATTTCTACCGGCGCGATCACCAGCTGATTTTCAACGCGATCGGTGAACTGGCAGAGCGCGGTCAACCTTCCGACGCCGTCACGGTTTCGGAATTTCTGGAACGCCGGTCGGAGCTCGATGACGCTGGTGGCCTGGGTTATCTGGGGCAGCTGGCGAAAGATACGCCAAGTGCCGCCAACATCGTTGCCTACGCGGAAATCGTCCGCGAACGCTCCATGCTCCGCTCGCTCATACGGGTGGGCGGAGAAATCGCTGCCAGCGCCTACAATCCGGACGGCCGCGACCCCGTGGAACTCGTGGACGAGGCGGAACGCCGGGTTTTCGAGATCGCGGAGCAGGGGAAGCGCCGAGGATCCGGCTTTGTGTCCTTACGGAAAATTCTTCCCCAGACCATCGATCGTCTCGACGAACTCCAGAACTCCGAGGGACACATCACGGGTCTGGCGACGGGTTTCGACGACCTGGACAAGATGACCGCCGGCCTCCAGGGCGGCGATCTGGTTGTAGTGGCCGGTCGGCCTTCCATGGGCAAGACGAGCCTGGCCATGAACATTGCGGAGCATGCGGCAATAAGTTCCGCTGTTCCGGTCGCTATTTTCAGCATGGAGATGTCGTCGGAGCAGTTGTCCTTCCGAATGATCTCTTCCCTTGGCCGAGTCAACCAGTCCCACCTGCGGACTGGGAATTTCTCCGACGAGGACTGGCACCGGATCAATGCCGCGGTCAGCCTGATGTCGGAAGCGAAGATCTTTATCGACGACACCCCGGCTCTTAACCCCACGGAGGTCAGGGCGCGATCGCGGCGACTTCGGCGCGAGCACGGTCTGGGCTTGATAGTCCTCGACTATCTGCAGTTGATGCAGGTACCGGGAACGGCAGAAAACCGGGCAACGGAAATTTCGCAGATTTCCCGTTCACTCAAGGCTCTCGCAAAAGAGCTGTCGGTCCCGATCATTGCGCTTTCGCAGCTCAATCGCAGCGTGGAACAACGGACCGACAAGCGTCCCGTCATGTCCGATCTCCGCGAATCCGGTGCTATCGAACAGGATGCCGACGTGATCGCGTTCATTTACCGCGATGAGGTTTACAACAAGGAAACGATGCGCAAGGGAATAGCCGATATCATCATAGCGAAACAGCGTAACGGGCCGGTGGGTGAGGTGCCCCTGACTTTCCTCGGTGAGTACACCAAATTCGAGAACTACGTGCCTGACAGTTTTGGAGACGAGGCATTCGGGTGAACCGCGCCGCCCGTGCCACCATCGATACATCCGCCCTTCGCGCCAACCTCAATGCGGCGAAGGAGGCATCCGGGGGTGCCCGGATAATGGCGGTCATCAAGGCCAATGCCTATGGCCACGGCATCGTTCCCGCGGCCCGTGCCCTTTCCGGCGCTGATGCCTTTGCCGTCGCACGCATGGAAGAGGCGGCGGCTATCCGCGAGGCCGGCATGGAACAGGTCGTGATCCTGCTGGAGGGCGTGTTCCATGCGGAACAGATCCCGCAGGCAGCATCTCTGGACGCCGAACTCGTCGTCCACTCCCACGAGCAGCTGGAAATGCTGGAGCAGTACAGCGGCTCACACCGGTTCCGTGTCTGGCTCAAGATCGATACGGGGATGAACCGGCTCGGCTTCCCGCCCGAAGACGCGGTCGAGCTGGAGCGCCGGCTGGCAGCCTGTGCCGGGGTGGCGGGTCGGCCACGGCTGATGACGCACCTGGCCAGCGCAGATCTCCAGACAGATCCGTTTACCACGGACCAGATCCGGCGTTTCCGGGAGGCGACGGCGGAGCTGAAAGGTGAGCGGAGCATCGCGAACTCCGCTGGTGTGCTCGCCTGGCCTGACAGCCATTCGGACTGGGTGAGGCCAGGCATCATGCTGTACGGGGTCTCACCTTTCGAGGGACGGAGCGGCGAGGGTCTCGGCCTCAGACCGGTGATGACGCTGGCGTCCGAACTGATCGCGGTCAAGACCGTTCCGGCCGGCGGCCGGGTGGGTTACGGGGGCGTCTGGACAGCATCCCGTGACACCCGTATCGGGGTCGCCGCCATCGGTTACGGCGACGGCTACACCCGGCATCTCGGCAGCGGGACGCCCGTTCTCGTACGTGGCAAGACGGCGACCCTGGCCGGCCGTATTTCCATGGACCTGATTACTCTCAACCTCGAGGAAATCCCGGATGCCCGGGTCGGGGACGAGGTCATTCTCTGGGGGACAGGGTTGCCGGTGGAGAACCTGGCCAGAAAGGCCGGGACGATTCCCTACGAACTGCTGTGCGGCGTGACCCAGCGAGTTGCCATGCGGCTGGTATAGCCGCCATCACCGGTCTCAACTGGTGAAGAAACCCATCTTCACGCCACCCAGTTCTATGACGTCGCTGTCCTCCAGGCGACGGGCCTGATTGCCGATCTTCTGGCCGTTGACGGTTGGAGAGCCTCCGCCGGCGGCGGATACCTGGACAATGTAGTAGCCGTCTGAACGACGGGTGATGGCCGCGACCTGGCCGCCCTGGCGTCCCAGGGTCGTAAGCGCCTTGACCAGCTCCAGCTCCCGCCCGGCGAACTGGCCGGACAGCACCTGGAGCTTTGCGATCTCCACGGATTTCCCGGCCTCGCCGCCGTTACTCTTCGCCACAGCGGTGACCGCTTCCCGCGCGTGCTCCATGGCAACCTGGCTTTGCGTGCGGGGGTTGATCACCATGGTCTTCTCGAACTCCTCCTGATCGGCCTCGTCCACGTTTTCTTCGACGAAGCGGATCTGGTGCTGACCGATGGTGATGACATCCCCGTGCTGCAGGGCATGCTTCTTGATGAGACGGCCGTTGACGTAGGTCCCGTTGGTGCTGTTCAGGTCCTCGAGGAAAGAGTCGTTGAGAATATTGATGATCAGGGAGTGGTGACCACTGACGGCAGGATTGTCTATTCGGACGTCGTTGTCCGGGAGGCGGCCCACGGTGTACCGCTCCTTGGTCATGTTGTATTCCGCCAGCGTCTGGCCCTGCAGGCTGAGTATGAGTCGGGACATGGTGTTCTGGCGTTACCGGATCAGGCCCTTGAGGCGCCCTACCAGTCCTTGTTTCTCCGCAAAGGAACCCGTGATTTCAGCCAGGGTCACCGTAATGTTGTCACGGCCCCCGTTGTCGTTGGCCAGCTCGATCAACTGCTCAGCAACGGTCTGAAGATTAGCACTAAACGTGTTGATCGTTAAATGAATATCTTCATCCTCGACCATGTCCGTAAGACCATCGGAACAAAGAACGTAGATATCTCCCGGCTGCACCGAGCCCTCCTGGATTTCGACTTCCACCGTGGACTCGACCCCCAGTGCGCGCGTCACGTAGTTACGATTGGTTGATCGCTGGGCCTCCTCGGCCGAATAAAAACCCCGATCCACGAGTTCCTGCAACAGGGAATGATCCAGGGTCAGCTGCTCCAGGCGATCCCCGCGCCGCCGATAAATGCGGGAGTCCCCCACGTGGGCGACGGAAATCCGGTCATCATAGAAAAGGCAGGCCACCAGGGTCGTCCCCATGCCCTTGCACTGAGGCTGGCTCTGGGCGGTCTGCCAGATGATCTTGTTGGCCCGCGCTACTGCATTTCGCAGAACGATACTCTGGCGCATCAGGCCCGATTCCGGGTCGATGTCGCCGCGGGGTTCTCGCTCAAGGCCCTGCCGTACCAGGTTCATGACGGTCTTGATGGCCAGTTCGGCGGCGACTTCGCCTGCGTTATATCCGCCCATGCCGTCGGCCACAGCGACGAGGCCGATATCCATGTCCGCTGCGGCGGCGTCCTCGTTGTGATCCCTCACGCGACCCGTATCGGTATGGTGCACGATTCTTATCTTGTTACGCAGGTTCTGGCTACTGCTGACTTTCTTGTTCATCCACACACCGTCTCAGCGCATGCCCTGAGCGCCGCGGCCATTTCTGCGCCATCGGCGAATCTGTCCGGGGGTCGTTTTTGCAGCGCCCTGCCCAGAATATCGTCCAGGACCGGATCCAGATCGTCCCGGGCCTCTGAAGGAGGCACATGGGGACGCGCGATAATACTCTGCATCAAACCGATCATCGATCCTGACTGGAACGGCAGTTTCCCGGTCAAAAGTTGATATAGAGTAACACCAAGAGAAAACAGGTCAGAAGCTGCGGTCACCCTGCCGTCAGAGAGCTGCTCGGGAGACTTGAAAGAGGGTGTCCCGAGCACAAGTCCGGTACGGGTTCTGCCGCTGTCCGTGATATGAGCAAAACCGAAGTCCGTGATCTTGAGTCGGTCGGTGACCGGATCATAAATGATATTGGCGGGCTTGATGTCCCGATGTACCACGTTTTCGGAGTGGGCGTAATTCAGCGCTTCGGCCGCCCGGGCGGCCAGTTCCAGCGTGTCCCCCACCGGAAGTAGTCGAAAGGGAACGGTGAAATGGCTGAGGGGCTTGCCTTCGAGCCTCTCCATGGCAACCCAGGCGGTTCCGTTGTCTTCACCGCTGGCCACGATCCGCCGTATGCCCGGATGACGCAGACGGGCTGCCGCCTCGGCCTCTCGGAAAAATCGCTTGCGAACCTCTGCCTGGTCGCGAGGTTCGAATTCCGTGGCAAGGGCAAGGGTCTTGATCACCGCCGTCGCGCCATCTGGCCGAGCGCCCAGGTACAGCCCCCCCAGGGGCGCCTTGCCGATCTCGCTTTTCAGTTCATATGGGCCGAACATACGCGACCGTCATCGCTGGAAAGATTGCGGCATTTCTAGCACCGCCGGCGCCCCTTCACAATGACAGACTTAACACTACGGGATATCCGGTGGCGGCGAGACACGGGACTGCCGCTCGCGTTACAGTCCCGCTCCAGACAACTGTTCTGCGGGTTTACTCTGCGAAATGGCAAAAAAACGTCCTGTGTTCGTTTGTTCCGAGTGCGGCGCCAGCGCGCCACGGTGGCAGGGCCAGTGCCAGGAATGCGGCGAATGGAACACGATGCAGGAAATGGCGGGGAGCGTGCCGTCGCCGGCTCGGGCAGGAGGATATGCCGGCGAGGCACCCCGGACCCTTGGCTCCATCGATGGCGAGCTGGAATCCCGCACATCCATCGGGATAGGTGAACTGGATCGCGTGCTCGGGGGCGGCCTGGTGCCCGGCTCGGTCATCCTGCTGGGTGGCGATCCGGGGATCGGAAAGTCCACCCTCTTGCTGCAGGCTGCCGCCTGTCTGGCCGATCAGCTTCCCGTCCTGTACGTGACAGGGGAGGAGTCCCTGCGGCAGGTCGGCCTGCGTGCCCGCCGGCTGGCCGTCCGGGCCGACAGGCTGCACGTTCTGGCCGAGACCTGTCTGGAGGCAATGCTGGATCACGCAGGATCCATGTCTCCCGGAGCCCTGATCGTGGACTCGATCCAGACCGTGTACAGCGAAGCGCTGGAGTCGGCGCCGGGGGCCGTGGGCCAGCTCAGAGAGTGCACGGCACGGCTGGTGAGATTCGCCAAACAGCACGGCGTCGCCGTTTTCCTGGTAGGTCACGTCACCAAGGAGGGCGCGATTGCCGGCCCCCGGGTTCTGGAGCACATGGTGGATACGGTGCTTTATTTCGAAAGCGACCCCGGCAGCCGTCTGCGGATCGTCAGGGCGGTGAAGAACCGTTTTGGCGCGGCCAGCGAGATCGGGGTTTTCGCCATGACCGAGGATGGATTGCGGGAAATCCGCAATCCGTCGGCGATTTTTCTGTCGAATCACGCCGAGGCCGTCCCTGGAAGCGTGGTCATGGTGGCCCGCGAGGGCAGCAGGCCGCTGCTGCTGGAAGTCCAGGCGCTGGTGGACACGAGCTACGGGGGCAACCCGAAAAGACTTGCGGCAGGTCTGGATCCAGGCCGCGTGTCGTTGCTGCTGGCCGTGCTACATCGACACGCCGGCATCGCGATGTACGACCAGGATGTATTCGTCAATATTGTCGGCGGAGTTCGGGTCGGCGAAACGGCGGCGGACCTGCCGGTGATCCTGGCCGCGCTGGCGAGCCTGCGCAATCACACGGTTCCGAGAGACACCGTCACTTTCGGCGAAATCGGCCTTGGGGGTGAGATCCGGCCCGTGCCGTTCGGCGAGGAGCGGATCCGCGAGGCATCGAAGCACGGTTTCCGCAGAGCGATCGTTCCCAGGACCAACGTTCCGCGGTCCCCGGTGGACGGAATCGAGATCGTTCCTGTCAGCCGATTGACCCAGGCCATAGACGCGCTGGCGTGATCAAGGCTTGCAGGATCACGCCAGCGCGGGCGGTGTGACGCGGACTGACCGAATGGCGTTGCCGGTGGCCTGCATGACTTCCATGGTGTAACCGTCGATGCTCAGCGTTACGCCCGCGTCCGGAATGGTTTCCATGCGCTCCAGGATCAGGCCGTTCAGAGTCTTGGGACCCTCCACGGGCAGTCGCCAGTGCATGGTCCGGTTGAGTTCCCGAACGTTGGCGCTGCCCTGGACGACAAAGGTCCCGTCCGCTTCCGGCTGGACTTCGCGATAGACGTCCGATGGGTCGGTAGTAAACTCGCCGACAATTTCTTCGAGAATGTCGTCCAGTGTCACGAGGCCCTGGATATCCCCGTATTCGTCGACGACCAGCGCCACTCGACGCTTGATCCGCTGGAAATTCACCAGCTGCCGCTGCAGGGGCGTGCCTTCCGGTACGTAATAGGCTTCCCGGACCCGAGATTCAAGTCTGGCGGGTGAAAGATTCCCGTCCGCCATGTCCTTGAGGATCGATCTCAGGTGAAGAATGCCCACGGTCTCGTCCAGTTCGTCCCGATAGACGACCAGGCGGGTATGCTGACTGTCCTCCAGCTGTTCCACGATGTGGTCCCAGTCGTCATCCAGATCGATACCCACGATCTCGTTACGGGGCACCATGATGTCGTCCACAGTCACCTTGCCCAGGTCGAGGATGCTGACCAGCATCTCCCGATGGCGACCCGGGATCAGCGCTCCCGCCTCCGCTACCACCGTTCGCAGTTCCTCGCGGCTCAACGCCTCTCCGCCAATGCCCTTCGGCTCGATCCGCAGCAGTTTCAGAAGTCCGTTGGCCATCAGGTTAACGAGCCAGACGATAGGGTAGGTGAGCTTGAGCAGCGGGACGTAGATGAAAGCGGCCGGGTAGGCCAGCGTTTCGGGCCGCAGCGCGGCGAAGGTCTTCGGCGCCACCTCCGCGAAGATCAGGATCACCAGGGTGAGGATGCCGGCTCCCGCCGCCACCGCGCCTTCGCCCCCGACCTGAAGCGCGATGACGGTGACGAGGGAAGACGCCAGGATATTGACGAAATTGTTGCCCAGAAGGATGAGCCCGATGACCCGGTCCGGGCGGCGGAGCAGCTTTTCGGCGAGCAGGGCGCCCTTGTGCCCTTCCTTGGCGCGGTGACGCAGCCGGTATCGGTTGATACTCATCAGCGCCGTTTCGCTGCTGGAAAAAAACGCCGAGAGCAATATCAGGATCGCGAGAACGCCGAACAGCGTTTCCAGCGGCACCTCAGTCAAGTTGTGGAGCTCCTCCGGGAAATTTGTGGGAATTAGTGTGGTGCAGGCCTTCTCGAGGTGTCAAATCGGTCGGGCGCCATCAACCCCACTGGCGCTGCAGCAGGACCTCCAGTACGAACCGGCTTCCGAAATATCCCAGGACCAGCAGTCCGTAACCGACCAGGGTCCAGTGGATGGCTTTGCGGCCCCGCCAACCGAAGCGCCAGCGACCCAGTAACAGGACTCCAAACACCAGCAGGGCGATGATCGACAGGACTGTTTTGTGAACCAGGTGCTGGGCGAAAACGTTATCGACAAATATCAGGCCGCTGAATACGGAAAGAGTCAGCAGCACGACGCCGGCATGGATGGTGGTGAAAAGGACCTGCTCCATGGTGACGAGGGGCGGCAGCACGCTGAGCCAGGCGGCCCCACTTTTTCGTCTGAGGGCGCGGTCCTGAAAATAGATGAGGAGCGAGATGAGGGCGCCGAGGCTGAGCAGAGTGTAGGCCACGACGGAGATGGCGATGTGGGCCTTCATTTCCCAGCCCAGCCCGTCGAGTGTGCGCGCGAAGTCGCCGAGACCGCTGGCCAGGGCGCCGATGGCACCGACCGGCAGCATCACCGCTCCCAGGCCTCGCAGGCCGGGCCAGGTGGCCGCGGCCACACCCGCAAGGGCGAGTCCGAAGCCCACCAGCGAGAAGACGTTGGCGATGCTCAGTTCCGGTCCGGATTCCGAACGGATCGATTGCGCGAGAAGAATGCCATGGAGGACCAATCCTGCCAGGCCGAAGACGAGGGCCGGCAGGGCCTGCCTGAATCCGGTTTTCTCACCTCTTCCATAGCGCAGGGCCGCGAGCAGCCAGGCGGCAACGAGGTAGCAGATGAGGATGGCAATGCGAAGCACAGAGTTCGTCAGATTGGCAGGCGGATTCGCCGCAAACCTGATGATGTCATAAGCACAGGGCCATTAGAAGGGATTGCCGGCCGGCCGGAGCGCTATAATCCGCGACCGGACGCATGACCCGCAGCAAAAAAGGTTGATCTGACGTCATGTTCGAGAATCTAAGCGACAGACTTTCCAGAACCACTGCTGCCCTGAAGGGTCGGGGGCGACTGACCGAGGACAATATCAGGGACACGCTCCGGGCCGTGCGCATGGCGCTGCTCGAGGCGGACGTGGCTCTGCCAGTGGTTCGCGATTTCGTCGCCCGCGTCAAGGAGCGCGCGGTGGGCGCCGAGGTGGCCCGCAGCCTCACGCCCGGACAGGCGCTGATCAAGATAATCCACGACGAACTGGTAAGGACCCTGGGCGAGGCCGAGGCGTCTCTCGACCTGGCGACCCAGCCGCCGGCGGTCATCCTGCTGGCCGGTCTGCAGGGTGCGGGCAAGACGACCACCGCGGCAAAGTTGGCCCGCTATCTGAAGGAGCGGGAGAAAAAGAGCGTGCTTCTGGTGAGTGCGGATATCTATCGGCCGGCCGCGATTCTTCAGCTCCAGCGCCTGGCCGGACAGGTCGGTGCCGAATTCGAAGCCTGTGAGAGCGACGAGAACCCTGTCGACATCGTCGGTCGTGCCATAGAGCGGGGACGGCGAAAAGCTTTTGACGTCGTCATTATCGACAGCGCCGGTCGGCTGCATGTGGACGACGAAATGATGGCCGAAATTCGCCGGGTACATGAGGCGGCGCAGCCCGTGGAAACGTTGTTCGTGATCGACAGCATGGCCGGGCAGGATGCCGTGAATTCCGCGCGGGCGTTCACTGAGGCGCTTCCGCTGACGGGGGTTGTCGTCACCAAAACGGACGGTGACGCCCGGGGCGGAGTGGCGCTGTCGGTACGACAGGTCACGGGTTGCCCGATCAAGTTCATGGGCTCGGGCGAGAAAGTCGATGCCCTGGAGCCGTTTCACGCGGATCGTGTGGCGTCACGCATTCTCGGAATGGGCGACGTATTGTCCCTGGTCGAGGAGGTGGAGCGGAAGGTAGATCGGGGCAAGGCGGATCGCCTGGCCCGCAAGCTCAAGACCGGCAAGGGATTCAACCTGGCGGATCTGCGGGAGCAATTGATACAGATGCAGGAGATGGGAGGGCTCGGCGCCCTGATGGAAAAGCTGCCTGTGAATGTTCCCGCGGGAGTCGACGCCTCGATCGGCGAGAAGCAGCTTCGGCGTCAGGTTGCCGTCATTGATTCCATGACGGCCAGAGAGCGTCGTTTCCCCCGCATTATCGACGGATCGCGCAAGCGACGGATTGCCGCCGGCGCCGGCGTCCAGGTTCAGGACGTCAATCGTCTTCTGAAACAGTACACACAGATGCAGAAGATGATGAAAAAACTGGGCAAAGGGGGTATGGGGAGGATGATGAAAGCCATGCGAGGCCGCATGCCCCCGGGATTCCGGCCGTAATCCCGCTTCCAATTCATATAAATCCTAGTAAAATAACGGGTTTGACCCAGACCCGCACTCTCTAACGGGGGCGGGCAGGAACTCGAGGTTTATCCAGAATGGTGACGATTCGTCTTTCGCGGGGTGGCGCGAAGAAGCGGCCCTTTTATCACATCGTGGTTTCCGACAGCCGGAATCGACGGGACGGCCGCTACATCGAGCGGATCGGGTTCTTCAATCCGGTCGCGACCGGGCAGGAGAAGCGCCTGCAACTCGATCTCGGACGTGCGGATTTCTGGCTGGAGAAGGGCGCCCAGCCGTCAGAGCGAGTGGCCGGGCTTATCAAGACCGTCCGCAAGGAAGCCGCCTGAGGCGGCACGTTCGGTACCGTCGCCGTGCCCTCCAGGGCCGACCGGCGTATCGTCATCGGACGAGTATCCGGTCTTTCGGGGCTCCGGGGATGGGTGAAGCTTTTTTCCTACACGGATCCGAGATCCAATCTTCTCAGTTTCAGGGAAGTGGAGCTGGGAAAGGAGGGTGAGTGGAAGCGGGCTCGGCTGATCGAAGGCCGGCCACAGGGAAAGACGCTGATCGGCCGCTTCGAGGGCGTGGAAGACAGGGACCAGGCGGCCGGTTTGCTCGATCAGGAGATCGCAATACGCCGTAGTCAGCTGCCGGAAGAATCGGGCGGCGTCTACTGGACCGATCTGATAGGTCTCGAGGTGATCAATGTCCGGGAGGAATCCCTCGGCATCGTGGATCACCTGATCGAGACCGGCGCGAACGACGTGATGGTCGTGAGCGGCGAAAGAGAGCGGCTCATACCGTTTGTCAGGGACACGGTAGTGAAAGAGATCGACCAGGATCGCGGCTGTATCCTGGTGGATTGGGAAAAGGATTATTGATGGCCGGGGCGCCGACGAAACGCATATGTTTCGTGACATTGTTCCCGGAACAGGTCACAACGCTGGCGGAGTTCGGCGTTTTGGGGCGGGCTGCGGCGCGTGGCATTCTGGCCTTCGATGCGGTGGATCCGCGGGACTTTACGGAAGACCTGCATCGCACGGTGGATGACCGGCCTTACGGCGGCGGCCCGGGCATGGTGATGAAGGTAGAGCCTCTGCAGCGGGCCGTGAGGGCCGCGAGAGAGCGTCTGCCGGCAGCAAGCCCGTGCGTGGTGATGAGCGCCCAGGGAAGGGTGCTGGATCAGGAACTGGTGGTTGAATTGGCATCCTGCCCGGGCCTGATCATCGTGGCGGGTCGTTATGAAGGGCCGGACGAGCGACTGATCGAACTGGAGGCCCAGTACGAAGTTTCGGTAGGGGACTACGTACTGAGCGGAGGAGAGCTGCCGGCATTGATGCTTGCGGACGCCGTCGCCCGCCTCGAACCCGGGGTGCTTGGGGACGCCGACTCCGCGGCTCAGGATTCGTTCGCGGACGGGCTGCTGGACTGTCCGCATTACACGCGGCCGGAGGTGTATGCGGGGTGCCGGGTGCCCCAGGTACTGCTCTCCGGCGACCACGGGGCCATCCGCCGCTGGCGGCTGAAGCAGGCACTGGGAAGGACCTGGACTAGGCGTCCTGATCTTTTCACCAGGCTCAAGCTGGATGCGGAACAGAGGGAACTGCTGGACGAGTACATCGCCGAGACCGGCGCGGACAGGACTGACTGAAAAAGGAAACCTGCGATCAGGTGAATGACATGAGCAATATCATCGAAGAACTGGAAAAAGAGCAGTTGACTCGGGAGATTCCCGATTTCGGACCCGGAGACACGGTCGTGGTCCAGGTCAAGGTCAGTGAAGGCAACCGCGAGAGGCTGCAGGCCTTCGAGGGCGTCGTCATCGCCAAGAAAAACCGGGGACTCAACTCTTCCTTTACCGTTCGCAAGATGTCGCACGGTGAAGGAGTGGAGCGCGTATTCCAGACCCACAGTCCCGCCATCAGCGACATCGCCGTGAAAAGGCGCGGTGACGTCCGCCGGGCGAAGCTGTACTACCTCCGGGAGCTCACTGGAAAGGCGGCCCGAATCAAGGAAAAGGTCTGACGCAAGGGCCGGTGGCCAGTTTTTCGCGTCCGGAGATTGCGGTCAGGATCGTCGTATTCGCGGCGGCCCTGCTCACCGTGTGCGGGTGCTCTATTGTCGTCGGGCAGGCGGTCGACAACGCCTCCAGTAATTTGACGACTGCCATCCTGAATCAGGACGATCCCGAAACCGTTCGGGACGGCGCTCCCGCGTATCTTCTGCTGATGGACAGTCTGGTGGAAGGTTCGCCCCGGGACGCGGATATCCTGGACGGAGCCGCCTCGCTGTACGCGGCGTACGCGGCGGTGTTCGTGGAGGATCCGGTACGTGCGGCCCGCCTTTCCGGTCGCGCCCTGGATTACGCGGGGCGGGCAATCTGTGTCGTGAACGATGCCGGTTGCGGACTGGCCGGCCTGTCCTATGAGGAAGTGGTCGGCCGGCTGGACGAATTTGGCCCACGGGACGTTCCGGCTCTCTACACTTTCGGGCTGAGCTGGCTGGTGTACATCCGCACGCATTCGGAGGACTGGAAAGCGATCGCGGATCTCCCGAAAGTCGAAGCACTCCTGGATCGTCTCCTGGAACTCGACGAGGGCTACGAGCGTGGCAGCGTGCACGCCTATCTGGGCGTGCTGAAGACCCTGCGTCCACCCGCACTCGGCGGCGAGCCGGAGGAGGCACGCGAACACTTCGAGCGCGCGATCATGCTATCCAACGGGCGGGATCTCAGCGTCAAGGTGGAATTTGCGCGAAACTACGCGCGACTTCTTTACGACCGGGGACTCCATGATCGTCTTCTGAACGAAGTCATGGAAACTGACCCCCACGAACCGGGTCTTACACTCATGAATACCCTGGCGCAGCGCGATGCCGCCGAGCTACTCGCCAGCGCCGACGATTATTTCTGATTCAACGGACGGAATTCCATGTCCCCAAGATTTGCCCTGTCACTGATTATGTTGCTTGCGACCGGACCCTTGATGGCCGCGACAACCCAGATCAAGATCGCGACGCTGGCGCCAGAGAACTCCACCTGGATGAAGGAAATGCGGGCGGGCGCCGAGGAGATCAGCAAGCGTACGGAAGGTCGGGTCCAGCTCAAATTCTACGGCGGCGGCGTGATGGGCAACGACAGGAAAGTGCTCCGGAAAATGCGGATCGGCCAGCTCCACGGCGGCAGCTTTACGCCCAGCGGTCTCGCGGAGCGTTATCCGGATCTGAATCTCTACGGCATGCCGCTGGTTTTCAATTCTCTCGAGGAGGTCGATTACATCAGGGGCCTTTTCGATGAGCGTCTGAACAGCGGTCTGGAAGAAGCCGGCCTTGTCGGTTTCGGAATCACCGGCGGCGGGTTTGCGCAAATCATGTCCAACGCGCCCGTGCGGACGCGCGAGGACCTGGAGGGGCGCAAGGTCTGGGTGCCGGAAGGCGACAGCGTCACCCTTTCCGCCATGCAGGCCATGGAGTTATCCCCCGTCGTTTTGCCGATTACCGATGTTCTCACGGGGCTGCAGACCGGCCTCATCGAGGTCATCGGGACGCCGCCGGTAGCCGCGGTGGCCCTTCAGTGGTACACCAAGGTGCGGTACCTGACCGATTTTCCGGTGACCTATACCTACGCGGTCCTGGTTGTGGAGAAAAAGGTCTTTGACCGACTCGAAGCCGCTGATCAGGAGACGTTCAGGGAGGTCATGGAGCAGATTTACGCCAAGTTCGACGCGGCGAGCGTAACCGAGAACGCCGATGCCCGGGAGGCGCTCGAGGCCAACGGTATCGAGATAGTGAACCCGTCACCGGGGGCCGTGGATACCTGGCGAGGGCAGGTGCTTGCCAATAATCTGGCCAACGCCGCCAGCGGCATGGTTTCGCTGAGCCTCTACGAAGAGATGCTGGCCGCGCTGGAGGACTTCCGTACCGGGGAATCTGACGCAATGGCCTCCGCGGCGCCTGCGGGCCGCTGATGCGGGGGGCGGCAGCGCGCTGGCTCCGGGCTGCCGCCGGGCTGTCCCGTCGCCTGGAGGATGCCCTTCTCATGATCCTCCTTACCGCCATGATCTTTATTGGCGGCTGGCAGATTTTTATGAGGAACGTTCTCGGCGTGAGCCTCAGCTGGGCCGATGAATCCCAACGCCTGCTTCTTCTCTGGCTGGCGCTTCTCGGGGCCGTAGCGGCTTCCCGGGACCGCCGGCAGCTACGAATCGACCTGGCTGCCCGTTATCTGAAGGGTCTTCCGCTGCGGTTTCTCGAAGCGGGCGCCGACCTCCTCACCGCCGCGGTCTCGATAATCATTGGCTGGTATTCCCTGGCTTTCGTGCGCGAAACCTACGGCTACGGCGATATGCTTATGGGCACCGTACCGGCCTGGACGGTCCAGGTCATTCTGCCCGTCGCGTTCTTTATGATCGGCTGGCGCCATCTGCTCAACGCGTTTCTCTCCCTGCTGGGACGGCCCCGATCGCCGGCGATAGAGCCATGACGGTCGCCGTCATTCTCGGGATCCTGGCAATCGCCGGAGTGCCGCTGTTCGTGGTCATTGCCGCCGGTGCCCTCTGGGGCTACCAGCAGGCCGGCATCGATTTGCAGGCCATAGCGATCGAGGTGTTCGGGGTGGCGGAGATGCCGGTTCTGGCGGCGATTCCGCTGTTTACCTTCGCGGGCTACCTGCTCAGCGAAGGCGGCGCGCCCCAGAGGCTGGTGAGGGTCAGCCAGACGCTGTTCGGCTGGTTGCCCGGGGGTCTGGCCATCATCTCTCTGGCGGCCTGCGCCGTATTTACCGCTTTCACGGGTGCATCCGGCGTCACCATCATCGCTCTCGGTGCGCTGCTCTATCCAGCCCTTGGCAAGGCCGGGTACCCGGACAATTTCAATCTCGGTCTCGTGACCACCTCGGGCAGCCTCGGCCTTTTGTTTGCGCCGTCTTTGCCGCTGATTCTCTACGGCGTCGTGGCCAAGGTCTCGATCGACGACCTGTTTCTCGCCGGTGTTTTCCCTGGCGTGCTGATGATCATCCTGCTGGCTGGCTGGAGCCTGTGGGTCAACCGCAAGAGCGCGGTGCCGCTGTCGCATTTTTCCTGGCGCGAGGCTTCCGCCGCGTTGTGGGACAGCCGCTGGGAGATCCCTCTCCCGTTTATCGTTCTGGGGGGGATCTACAGCGGTTATTTTGCGGTCTCCGAGGCTGCAGCCGTGACCGCCATCTATGTCCTCGTCACCGAGATGATCGTGCTTCGGGACATCCCGTGGCGGCGGCTGCCGATTATCATGCGCGAGTCCATGGTGCTGGTTGGCGGCATTCTTCTGATTCTCGGAGTCTCGCTGGCCTCGACCAACGTGATGATCGATGCCGGGGTGCCCGAAATGCTGTTCGAAACGGTCAGCAGCATGGTATCGGGGCCCATCAGTTTCCTCTGGTTGTTGCTCGCTTTCCTGCTGGTTCTGGGCGCCATCCTGGACATATTTTCGGCGCTGGTTCTCGTGGTGCCACTGCTTTTGCCCGTGGCGGCAGGGTACGGAATCGATCCCGTCCATCTCGGTATCGTGTTCCTCGCCGCGATGCAGCTCGGTTATCTGACGCCGCCAGTCGGGCTCAATCTGTTCATCGCCAGCTATCGCTTCAACAAGAGCATCACCCAGATCTACTGGGCGACACTCCCGTTTCTCCTGATTCTTCTGCTGGCTGTCATGATCATTACCTTTGTGCCCTCGCTTTCAAATGTGCTGCTCGGATGAATTCAGCAGAACCTCGACATGCGGTGCCGGCATACTATCGAGGCGGCGGGGGCGTGACGGGCGGCGCGGCATCCGTTTATCACGAGAAAACTGAAAGATTTCCATGCTTAAACTGATCCGCACCGTTTTCCGATTTTTCTGGCGCCTGCTGGACGGTTTGAGGAAGGTCGTCCACCTGGTATTGATGCTGCTCCTTCTGGGGCTCTTCCTGGCGCTTGTATCGCCGGCTCCCGTCATAGTACGGAGCTCCACGGCTCTTGTGATCTCGCCCTCGGGTGACCTCGTGGATCAGTTGACCGGGACGCCCCTGGATCGCGCTCTGGAAGCCGCCGGCGGCGAGCAGCGAGAGACCCTGGTCGGCGATCTGGTAGAGGCGATAGACAGAGCGGCCGAGGATTCCCGTATCGAGGCCCTGGTATTGAACCTGGACGAGATGGGCTCGGGGGGTGTAACGAAACTCAACCGGGTAGCGGAAGCCGTCGCCAGATTCCGGGAAAGCGGCAAGCGGATCGTGGCGTCCGGAGGCGGCTATTCCCAGGCCCAGTACCTGCTGGCCTCCACCGCCGACGAAATCTATCTTCACCCGCTTGGCGACGTGTTCTTCCAGGGGTTCGGTTACTACCGCCTGTTCTTCGGCGAGGCGGTGGACAGCCTGCTGATCGACTGGCACGTATTTCGTGCCGGGGAGTACAAGACTCTTCACGATTCGGCGACCCGCTCGCAGATGTCGGAGGTTGAGAAGCAGGAGGCCCGGATATTCATCGACCAGCTCTGGCAGGGTTACCGGGAACGCATAGCGGCAGCGCGGTCCACGACCCCGGACGCGATCCAGCAGTTTGCCGACGGTTATCTCGACCGATTACGGTCGGCGGATGGCGACATGGCCCTTCTGGCAAAACAGGAGGGCCTGGTGGACGAGCTTCTCACCTTCGATGAAGTGGAGCAGCGCCTCGCGGAGCTGGTGGGAGAAGACACGGAAACGGGCTCCTACCGCCAGATTGATTTCCGCGATTATCTGCACGCCACGCGCCCTGCCGCGGGCCGATCGACGGAAGGGGAAGGCGATGTCGGCGTGATTGTCGCGAGCGGCATGATCGTGGACGGAGAGCAGCCACCGGGGACCGTGGGCAGCGACTCCATGATCGAGCTGATTCGACAGGCGCGGGACGACGATGACATCCGCGCGGTCGTGCTCCGTGTCGATTCCGGCGGCGGGAGCCAGTTTGCCTCCGATCTCATTCTCAGTGAATTGAAACTGCTGCGCGACGCCGGCAAGCCGCTGATTGTGTCCATGGGAGATATTGCGACATCGGGCGGCTACCTGATTTCCCTGGCAGCCGAGGAGATCTGGGCCAATCCCGATTCCGTGACGGGCTCGATCGGCGTGGTCGCGGCGCTGCCGGTCGCCGATCGGACGCTGGAGAAGATCGGTATCCGCCTCGACGGCATCGGAACGACTCGTTACAGCGGAGATTTCAGCCCGTTGGGCGGCCTCAGCCCGGAGGCGCAGGAGATCATTCAGCTTTCTGTGGACTCCAGCTACCGCCGGTTCCTGGCGCAGGTGGCGGAAGGGCGCTCTATGAGCGTGGAAGACGTGGAACCTGTCGCCGGCGGCAGGGTCTGGACAGGCCGGGACGCCCGGCGTCTGGGTCTGGTGGACAAGCTGGGAGGCCTGGATGCCGCCATCGAGTCGGCGGCGGCGCGTGCCGGCCTCGAGGACGAGTACACAGTACGTTACCTGGAGCAGCCTATCGATTTCGGCGACGCGCTGGCGATTCGCTTTCTTACCGGCGTCAGCGGTCTGACGCAGCGTTTCGGTTTTGACGTGAACGGCAGTCCAATTTCAGATTTGCTGAAGCGGCTGGCGCCTGAGTCCGTGCGCCTGCTTGAGCTGCGCGATCCCCGGGGCATTTATTACGACTGCTTCTGCGGAATTCGCTGACCGGTTCAGCTTTTCCAGTCGAGTATCACCTTGCCCGACCGGCCGGAGTTCATGATCTCGAACCCCCGTTGGAAGTCCGCAACGGGCAGGTGATGGGTGATGATGGGCGTCACGTCCAGGCCGCTCTGCAACATGCTGGCCATCTTGTACCAGGTTTCGAACATTTCCCGACCGTAAATACCCTTGATCACGAGGCCTTTGAAGATCACCTGATTCCAGTCAATGGCCGTGTCACCGGGCGGTATTCCCAGGAGGGCGATCTTGCCCCCGTGATGCATCGTGCGCAGCATGTCCCGGAATGCATCGGGATTCCCTGACATCTCGAGCCCGACGTCGAAGCCCTCGGTCATTTTCAGTTCGGTCATCACCTCGTCGAGACTTTCCCCCGCCACGTTGACGGTTCGCGTCGCCCCCATTTTGCCCGCCAGTTCCAGGCGATAGTCGTTGACGTCTGTAATCACGATGTGCCGGGCTCCGGCGTGCCGGCAGATGGCCGCCGCCATGATGCCGATGGGGCCTGCGCCGGTGATGAGGACATCTTCGCCGACCAGGTCGAAGGAGAGTGCGGTATGGGTGGCGTTTCCGAGAGGGTCGAGGATCGAGGCGATGTCGTCGGTGATGACCTCCGGCAGCACAAAGACGTTGCTTGCGGGGATGACGAGATATTCGGCGAAGCAGCCCTGTCGATTGACGCCGACGCCCACCGTGTTGCGACACAGGTGGCGCCGCCCGGCGCGGCAGTTTCTGCAGTGACCGCAGGTGATGTGACCCTCGCCGGAAACCCTGTCCCCCGGCTTGAGCCCGCGAACCTCGCCGCCGACTTCCTCGATGACGCCGGAGAATTCATGTCCGACCGCCATGGGTACCGGAATGGTCCGGGCGGCCCAGTCGTCCCAGTTGTAAATGTGTATGTCAGTGCCGCAGATAGCCGTCTTGTTGACCCGGATCAGCACGTCGTTGTGCCCCGGCGCCGGCTCGGGAATGTCCTCCATCCAGATGCCCGGTTCGGCCTTTTGCTTGACGAGAGCTTTCATAAAAAAACCTTGTTAATTAGTTTATTATGCCCATTTCCTTACCGACTTTCTCAAAAGAAGCAAGGGCCGTGTCCAGGTGGTCGATTTCCAGCCCGGCTGACATCTGCGTGCGGATACGCGCTTTGCCCTCGGGCACCACGGGGAAGGAAAACCCGACCACGTAAACGCCTTCCTCGAGCAGTCGATCCGCCATTCGGGAAGCAAGTCGGGCATCCCCCAGCATGACGGGAATAATAGGATGCTGGCCGGGCAGAAGATCGAATCCGAGTGCGGTCATCCTGTCGCGGAAGTATTGCGTGTTACGCCACAGTCGGTCACGGAGATCGGCGCCGTCCTCCAGCAGGTCCAGAACGCGAATCGAGGTGGCGGCGATCACCGGAGCCAGAGAATTGGAGAACAGGTATGGACGGGATCGTTGCCGCAGCCAGGCCACCACTTCCCTGCGCCCGGATGTAAAGCCGCCGGACGCCCCGCCCAGGGCCTTGCCCAGTGTTCCGGTGATAATGTCCACCCGATCCCTCACGCCGCGGTATTCGTGGGTCCCTCGTCCGGATTCGCCGAGGAAACCGGTGGCATGGCAGTCGTCTATCATGACCAGCGCATCGTAACGATCGGCCAGGTCGCAGATGGCTTCCAGATTGGCGATGGTGCCGTCCATGGAGAAGACGCCGTCTGTCGCGATCAGACGCACCCGGGCGTCCCGGGACTCGGCCAGTCGCGCCTCGAGATCCGCCATGTCATTGTGGGTATAACGATAGCGTTTCGCCTTGCTCAGGCGAATGCCGTCGATGATGGAAGCATGGTTCAGTTCGTCGCTGATCACCGCGTCCTCAGGCCCCAGAAGGGTCTCGAAAAGGCCGCCGTTGGCGTCGAAGCAGGACGAGTAAAGGATGGTGTCCTCTGTGCCCAGAAATCCGCTGATTCGGTCTTCCAGTTCCTTGTGCACGGTCTGGGTGCCGCATATGAAACGCACGGACGCAACGCCGTAACCGTAACGGTCCAGACCCTCGTGTGCAGCCTTGATCAGCTCCGCGTGATTCGCCAGACCAAGGTAGTTGTTGGCGCACAGATTGATTACCTTTCGATCTCCCTGGATGCTTATGGCGGCATCCTGGGGCGTCGTGATTACCCGCTCCGCCTTGAACAGGCCTGCGGGCTTCAGTGATTCGGTTTCGTCGGCGAGGGTGTTGAGAAACGCAGGGTTCATCTGGCAGCCTCCTCGGGAAAGGCGGTCAATTATATCAGCGGGAATGGCCTGTACCCGGGCTGATCGTGACGAGTGCGGGTAACGGCAGGAACCGGGTGTCGAGGCGTTATGAGCGACGATGTGCGACTGGATAAATGGCTTTGGGCAGCCCGGTTTTTCAAGACCCGCGCCCTCGCGCGGGAGGCGGTAACCGGGGGCAAGGTTCATCTGAACGGTCAAAGGGCCAAGCCGTCCAGGAATGTAAAGATCGGCGACAGCATCGATATATCCCGGGGACACTTCCGGTACGAGATCACGGTGGATGCCGTCAGCGACAGGCGGGGACCCGCCCGGGAAGCTGCAAAACTGTTTACCGAATCGGAGGAGAGCGTGGAGAAACGGACAGCCATCGCACAGGAACTGGCGCTCAGGCGGAGAGTTGCGCCGATCCCGCCGGCCTCGCGGCCGGATAAACGCTCCCGGCGGCGAATTATCCGCTTTACCAGGAAACGGGAGGACTGATCGTGGCCCGACCACAAACCCCGCTGCTGGCCGTGGACGTGGTTGTCGAGCTGCCTGAGCGACCGGGCCGGCCGGTGGTCCTGATCGGACGCCGCAATCCCCCGCTGGGATGGGCCCTGCCGGGGGGCTTCGTCGATGTCGGGGAAACGGTGGAGGAGGCGGCCGTCCGCGAGATCGCGGAGGAAACCGGGTTGGCGATCAGCGAGCCCGAACTGCTCGGTGTCTACTCAGCCCCGGACAGGGATCCCCGCGGCCACACGGTCAGTGTCGTGTTCGCTGCGGCGGGCGCGGGACGGCCGAGAGCGGGAGATGACGCCCGTGAGCTGATACTGGTCGATCCCTGCGATCCCCCGGAGACCGTTTTCGACCACTCCGTGATACTGGCCGATTACTGCAGGCGCTATCGTCAGTGCGTTTAAAGGCACCCGCGGACTGCGCGCCAGGTGGCCATCCCCTATAATCACGACTTCGAAGCCGGCCGTTCCCGACCACGTCTTTCTGCCGGTCGGTAGGCCGTCTGACTGGAATTCAACGACCTTGGGAGGGTGCCGTTTTGCACGCGACCACTCCGATGACGTCTCAATCGAGTCGCTTTATTTTCGCGCCTGACGACCGACCGCTATCGAGCGTCGGAGAAATTATCAACAGGTACTACCTCGCCAATGAGGACGAGGTGATGCGCGAGATGGTCGAGCTCGCCCGGGTCGATGACGCGACCAAGGCGAAAATCCGTCAAACCGCCGAGCGGCTGGTGGAGGCCGTCCGCAGAAATCGCGGCGAGAAGGGCGGCCTCGACGCTTTCATGAAGAAATATGATCTGTCGTCACAGGAGGGCGTCGTCCTGATGTGCCTCGCCGAGGCGCTGCTGCGGGTTCCGGACAGCGAAACGGCGGACAAACTGATCGCCGACAAGCTGCTTGCCGGTAACTGGAAGGATCACGTGGGCACCAGCGGTTCTGTTTTCGTGAACGCTTCTACCTGGGGACTGATGCTGACCGGGCGCATCATCCGTCTCGATCAGGAGACCGTCGAACATCCCGGTCAATTCATGCGCAGGATGGTGGCACGGGCCGGGGAACCGGTCATTCGCGGCGCCATGCGCCAGGCCATGAAAATCATGGGCCACCAGTTCGTGATGGGACGGACCATCGCGGAAGCGATGAAACGCTCGCAGAGCGCTGAGAATCGGCAGTATCGCTACACCTTCGACATGCTGGGCGAGGCTGCGCTCACCCGGGAGGACTCGCGCCGCTACTTCGAGGCTTACTGCGACGGCATCGACGCCATCGGCAGGGCCGCGGCGGAGGCGTCCTCCATCGATGCGGCGCCTAGCATTTCCGTGAAACTGTCCGCGCTGCATCCGCGATACAGCCATGCCCAGCGCGAACGGGTCCTGGATGATCTCATTCCGCTCCTTACCGAACTCGCCCTGCGGGCCAAAAAGGCGAATATCGGGTTCACCGTGGACTCAGAGGAAGCCGATCGCCTGGAACTGTCCCTGGAACTTTTCGAGTCCGTCTACCGGAATCCCCAACTCGAGGGATGGGAGGGTCTCGGACTGGCAATCCAGGCATACCAGAAGCGCGGTCTCGCAGTGTCCCGATGGGTGATCGACCTGGCCGGACAGGTCGGCCGACGGATCGGCATCAGGCTCGTGAAGGGAGCCTACTGGGACGCCGAGATCAAACGTGCCCAGGTTGACGGTCTGGAGGGCTATCCCGTGTTCACGCGGAAACCCAACAGCGATGTCTGCTATCTGGCGTGCGCAAGGGTACTCCTCGAGGCCGAGGACAGGGTGTACTGCCAGTTCGCCACCCATAACGCCCAGACCCTGGCCAGCGTTATCCACCTGGCCGGGAGCAACAGCGGGTACGAGTTCCAGCGTCTCCACGGCATGGGGGACGAGCTTTATGACGAAGTTGTCGGCGCGGACAAGCTGAACCTTCCGTGCCGGGTTTATGCTCCCGTCGGCAATCACGAGGATCTCTTGCCGTACCTGGTAAGACGTCTGCTGGAAAACGGCTCCAACACCTCGTTCGTTAACCGCATCGTGGATGAGAAGGCCCCCATCGACGCCATCGTCGAGGACCCGGTCGATACCGTCAGCAAGTTCGACTCCTTCGCACATCCGCGGATCCCGCTGCCCCGGGACCTCTACGGGACGGAACGGAAAAACTCCCGCGGTCTCAATCTGGCTGATTCGACTCGCCTGGGTCCCCTGGCCCGGGAAATGGAGCACAGCCTGAGGGAACCGCGTGCGGCCGCGGCGCTGGTGGGGGGCGAGGCAATCCCCGGCCGGTCGGTGGATTCAACGGATCCGGCCGATGTCCGCCGTGTCGTCGGTACAGTAGCCTTCGCGTCCGCGGACGTCGCCCGACAGGCGGTGGACGTGGCGGCCCGCGCCTACGAGGCATGGAATCGGCGGCCGGCCGCTGAGCGTGCCGAAATGCTCGACAGGACCGCGGATCTTTTCGAGACCCACGAAGCGGAGCTGATGGCCCTTTGCGTACGGGAAGCGGGCAAGTCGATTCCCGACAGCATCGCCGAGCTTCGCGAGGCTGTGGATTTTCTTCGCTATTACGCTGCCCGGGCGCGGCAGGACTTCGTTCCCCGTCCGATGCCCGGACCGACGGGGGAGCGAAATACGCTGGAACTGGATGGACGCGGCGTTTTCTTTTGCGTAAGCCCCTGGAATTTCCCTCTGGCCATTTTCACCGGCCAGGTATCGGCGGCGCTGGTGGCTGGTAACTCCGTTATCGCCAAGCCAGCGGAGCAGACTTCGCTGGTGGCTTTTCGCGCTGTTCAGCTGATGCACGAGGCCGGCATCCCCCGCGAGGTCCTGAACTTCCTTCCCGGGGACGGCCCCGAGGTGGCCGGGCCGATTCTTCCGGATCCGCGGGTCGCCGGCGTCGCTTTCACCGGCTCCACTGAAACCGCGCAAATTATCAATCGGGCCCTGGCCGGAAGGGACGGTCCCATCGCCGCTCTGATCGCGGAAACCGGTGGCCAGAACGCCATGCTGGTCGACAGTTCGGCGTTGCCGGAGCAGGTGGTGCTGGATGCCGTGCAGTCGGCTTTCTACAGCGCCGGCCAGCGATGCTCGGCCCTCCGGGCACTGTTTCTTCAGGACGACATCGCGGACGACACCATCCGGCTGCTCAAGGGGTACATGGACCAGCTCGTGGTGGGTGACCCCGGGTTGCTCGGAACCGACGTGGGGCCGGTCATCGACGAGGAGGCTCTCGGCGTGCTCAAGGCCCACGAGGAGCGGATTATCCGGGAGGGTCGTCTCATTCACCGATGCCAGCTCGGCGCCGGGACGGAAAACGGAACTTTCTTTGCGCCCCTGGCTGTGGAGATCGACGGCCTGGCCCAGTTGCCCACGGAGGTGTTCGGGCCCGTTCTCCATGTTGTTCGCTACAGGGCCAGGGATCTGGACGCGGTCATCGACCAGATCAACAATACCGGTTACGGATTGACCCTCGGGATCCATTCCAGAATTGACTCCCAGGCCCAGGACATCGCCCATCGCATCCGGGTTGGCAATGTGTACATCAACCGCAACCAGGTGGGAGCGGTGGTCGGAGTGCAGCCCTTCGGTGGCCGCGGTCTGTCCGGGACCGGACCGAAGGCCGGCGGTCCCGACTATCTGCACCGATTCGCCACCGAGCGAACGGTGACGGTCAACACGGCGGCCGTTGGCGGAAACACCAGCCTTCTCTCGCTGGACGCCGATTGATCGCCGAACGATGTCGATCTCGGTATTCGACATCTTCAAGATCGGGATCGGGCCCTCCAGTTCCCACACCATGGGCCCCATGCGGGCGGCCCGGCAGTTCGTCGTTGACCTCGACCAGCGGTCCGTCCTGCAACAAGTGGCTCGGGTTGGTATCCAGCTCTACGGGTCTCTGGCCCTCACTGGCCGGGGACACTGCACGGATATGGCCGTCCTCTTCGGGCTGGAGGGCGCGGATCCGGAGACTCTGGACGTCGCGCGCGTCGAGGACCGGCTGGCGAGCATCCGTGATAATGGCCGTCTGCATCTCGCCGGCGGTCCGCTCATCGAATTCGACGAGGCAATGGATCTCTTGTTCCACGTCGACCAGATTCTGCCGCGGCATCCCAACGGCATGCGGTTCACCGCCCTGGACAGGGCAGGGCAGACCCTGCTGCGGGAAGAGTTTTACTCCCTGGGCGGAGGTTTCATTGTTCGTGGCGACGAAGCGGTGACCGAGACGGCCGCTCTCAGGGATCCGCCCTATCCCTTCGATTCGGCTGCGGAGCTGCTCGACGAATGCCGCAGTCAGGGTCTGGCCATTCATCAGCTGATCCTGGCGAACGAGTCGGTCTGGCGAGCGCCGGAGGAGATCCGCTCGCGTCTGCTGGAGATCTGGGCGGCGATGCAGGACTGCGTCAAACGTGGGTTCAGCCGGGAGGGCATATTGCCCGGCCGGCTAAAAGTCCCGCGCCGGGCGCCACGCCTGTACCGGGAACTTTGCGGCGAGGGCGCGGCGGGAGACTTCATGGACTGGGTCAATGCCTATGCGCTGGCGGTCAACGAAGAGAATGCCGCCGGCGGAAGAGTCGTCACCGCACCGACCAACGGAGCCGCGGGCATCATTCCGGCCGTGCTTCACTATTACCGGCGATTCATCCCGGCCGCCGACGAGGAAGGCGTTCTGCGTTTTCTTCTGACGGCCGGGGCCATCGGCATCCTGTACAAGAAAAACGCCTCTCTGTCGGGTGCCGAGATGGGCTGTCAGGGCGAGGTCGGCGTGGCTTGTTCCATGGCAGCGGCCGGCCTTGCAGCTGCCCTCGGAGGCAATAACGAGCAGGTAGAGAACGCGGCCGAGATCGGGATGGAGCACAACCTTGGGCTGACCTGTGACCCGGTGGCCGGGCTGGTCCAGGTGCCCTGTATCGAGCGCAACGCCATGGGCGCGGTGAAAGCGGTGAACGCGGCCCGGATGGCGCTAAGGGGAGACGGTACTCACATTGTCCACCTGGATCAGGTCATTGCCACCATGCGTCAGACCGGTCTGGACATGTCCCATCGATACAAGGAAACGTCCCAGGGCGGCCTCGCCGTCAACGTGACGGAATGCTGAATCTCCCGACGGGCCCGGATGGGCCCTTGGCGGAAACGGGTGGGCCGGCCGGGCACGCAGCGCCGGCGCGGAACTGCTTCAGTCTTTGAGCCGGGCCAGCAGGCGGGCCTTTGCTTTTCTCGAAATACGGAACTTCACATCCAGGTACTCGTAAATGAAAGCCGGGACATCCACGTCGCAGGTGGATTCCAGGCCTTCGAACCCGGGCGACGAGTTTACTTCACAGATGCGAAAACCCACTTCCTCGTCGTACAGGAAATCGAGGCCGGCCACGTCCATGTCCAGCACCCGCATGACCTCGGCCACTGACAACTCGTTGCGGTGTCCGTATTCGAAGGGCTTGGCTTCCCCGCCCTGAGAATAGTTCGACTTGAAGCCGCTTTTCGCGATGCGCTCCATGGCGGCGACGATGTGCCCGCCCACGGACACGACTCTCACGTCGCGGCCACGGCTCTCGGAAAGAAATTGCTGGAGTATCAGCTGGGCATTGGGGTTATTGGCCTCCACGAATTGCAGCATATCCACGAGATTGTCGCGGTTCTCGCAGAGATACACGCCGCTGCCCTGGGTTCCGACCAGGGTTTTGACGACCACCGGGAAGCCCATCTCACGCTCGACAAAGTCAGCGTCCACCGGAAACTGGACCAGGATGGTCTTGGGCACCGGGAGACCGGCGTCAGCCAGTACCTGCAGATGCAGCAGCTTGTCCTGGGCAAGCTCCACCGCGGCGGACCCGTTCAGGCAGTAGACGCCCAGATTCTCGAGCTGACGCAGGACAGCGAGGGAAAAGTAATTCGTCGTAGAGCCCATGCGCGGGATCACGAAGTCGGGCAGCTTGACCTTGCGCCCCTTGACGAAAATACCGTCTCTTTTCTCGGAGTTGACGAGCAGCTGAACGTCGTCCGGATTGACGAGCTTGACCTTGTAAGCGTGTCTCGGTGCGGCTTCCAGCAAACGGTCGATCTCGTATTTCTCCTGTTTGACGAGGCCCGGATCGGGTCGCCACAGAATCCATCCCCTGGCTGCGTATTTCATCGATTCATCCCGTGTCGTTCGTTTTCAGTGAGCCGGTTGCACAGGGCCACAGCCTGCCACGAAGCAGCTGTTGGCGCGAAACATTCGGCGCGACCAAGTGTTGTCACTAAAGCCCGGGGGCACCGGACGGTTGCTTTACTTCGTCAAGGCCCCAACCCAGCACATTACGCATAATCGACCAGCGGCTCTCCTCGGTGCCCAGTTGCTGTCCCAGTATCCATCTGGAGAAGGCGCGGTCCACGATTCCGGACGAGGTCGCCAGGTTGATCCAGCTGTTGACGAAGTTCAGCCAGTCCGGCTGACCCTGCGGCAGAGCAAAGGCCATCGGAACACGAACCGAGAGGTCGCTGGGCACCGCGACCGAGAACTGCGGATAAATCAGGCTCCATGCGCCGGCGCCTTCGGCAGATCCGAGGATTCCGTCAACCCCGGGCATCTCGCCGCGAAGGAAGGGCCGTGGCGTGTCTACGGGGACGAGTTTCGCCCTGGGAAGCCAGTTGGACACAGGCTGCTCGATATATTTGGTGGCCGGTACGCCGATCGTCAGGTCGTGTATGGAACGCAGTTTTTTCAGACTGCTGAACATGCTGCGTTCATGATCCCTTACCAGGAAGCCGACCGTATGGTGGCTGTAGGGCGTTGAGAAGGCGCGTTCGGCAGCCCTTAGCGGAATGATAGCCAGGCCGCTTGCCACCAGGTCCACTGTGCCGGTCTCCAGGCTCTCCACTATTTCCTCGGGCTCGAGACGGACAATCTCCAGACGGAGGTTCAGATCGCTGGCCATCCTGTGGATGATTTCCATGTCAAAACCGACGACTTCGCCGAGATTGTTCCGGTAGGCGAAAGGGAGGTGCTCAGGCAGATAGCCGACACGAAGTGTTCCACGCTCCTTCACTACGGACAGCCGGTCCCGGCTCCGGTCGGGCAAGGCCAAGGGAGCGGGGCGTATGTCGTCACTGCTCACTACGGGTGCTGTTGGACCCAGGATCCGCATGGAAACGAAAGTGTCCCCGCCCTGATATTCGTAGGGAATCACCTTGGTGAGAACGAACCCCAGGGCCGCCATCGCAACAAAGCTGAGCGCCAGTCCGGCCGCCGCAACCTGTATCAGTCGGCGCCAGGACATGGCGCCCATGAGAGCGGTGGCGCCCAGCAGACAGATGACCACGCCATGCATGGCGGCGAGGCCGGTCGCCAGGCGAGCTGTTACGACTCCGCCGAGCAGATAGAGCTGAAACAGGTCTGCCGGCAGCCTGAACATGTCAAGAAGAAACGGAAGGGCTACGACCATCTGGCCGAATGCGGTCAGCATTCCCATGATCAGAAACTGGGGGTACTGGTCTGCGGCCAGCGGCGAACCCGCATACCAGGCGGCGAAGAGGATGAAACCGAGACCCAGCAGCGTTCCGGCGCTGGGAAAACTGTAGGCAGTAGGGACGAGCACGTCCACCGTGGTGCGGCTGTCGGGCGAATCAAGGCCGTGTTTTCGGAGAAGTTCCTTGCAGCTGTCGGCGATCATAGGCAGCACTACCAGCACGCTGCCCGTTGCGATGGCCGTGATCATTACGGTACGCGCCCTGCGCAAGACTTCGCCGAAGGAGAACGCGGTCGAGCGGGACACCAGCATTGGCAATACCAGAAAGGTCAGGATCGTCCATATGGCGACATACACCCACAGATAGATCTGCAGTTTCTCCAGGGCTTCGGGCCGCATGGTGCCGGAGGCGCTGGCGGCGATGGCGAATATCCCGTACGGCGTCAGCTTGACGACCCAGTTGGTGATTCGCATCAGGGTCTGGCTCAGGTTGTCGAGTCCCCGGAGCAGACCCTCCTTGTTGGGAACGGAGATCAGGGCGATGCCGACCAGGATACTGAAGACCACAACCGCGGGCAGTATCGTGTTGGCAAGGGAATAAAACGGGTTCGCGGGAATGTAGAGAAGCAGCGGATCGAATTGCTGCTTCTCGCTGATCAGGGTGGTGCTGAAGAAAGCGCCGGATTCCCAGTCCGGGTAGCCCAGGGGGAGTGCGACCAGGGTCGCCAGGGTCAGACCCCAGAGAAACAGGATCAGAACGCCGCCCCGAGCCCCGAGCTGACGGGCGTGGTCGACTCCGAGCCTTCCGAGCCCGCTGATCAGAGACACGAAGACATAGGGAACCACGGTCATCTGCAGGAGCCGGACGTAGGCGTCGCCGAAAATCTTGAGGGAACCGGCCGGCTCGCCCAGGAATACACCGGTCAGGATCCCGAGTGCCAGGCCCCATACAACCCTGGAGAAAGGGCTACCGGGGAGCAGTCGTCGCCATCCAAGCTTCATGTGAAAAAGCTGCCCCCGGAACAGTCTTTTGGCCGGACCGTAGCGGCGGCTCCCGTTCAGCGGTCGAAAGGACGCTTCGGATAATCGAAATAAACGAATCGGCCTTTGCCGGGAACGATCTCGCTCCAGTCATCGACGTCGAAGTCGACACAGAATATCGCCGCCGTCGGCAGGTTGTCGACTCGAGCCTCTGAAAGACAGTTGACGAAGTCGTTGAATCCCGGATTGTGGCCCACCAGCATAAGGTGCTCGGCCAGACTCTCGAGCGAATTGACAATCGCCAGGATCCGGCCTCCGCTGGCGTGGTAGAGGGATGGTTCTTCGATAATACGGCCCTCGGGGAAACCCATCTCCCTCGCCGCCATGCGGGCCGTTGTGATGGCGCGCAGCGCAGGACTTGAGATCAGAAGATCGGGCACCTGGCCCCTGGCTTTCAGGCGGCGCCCCATTTCGGGTGCGTTACGCCGGCCCCGCGGGTTCAGCGGCCGGTCGAAGTCGGACAGGCCTGGCTCATCCCAGCTCGATTTCGCGTGGCGCAGAAGGGTGATCCGCTTCATTGTGCCGATATTGCGGGCTAGCCTTCCCCGTTGCGGGCCTCGTCGAGGCGCGCCACCGGAAATTGAGAGTCCTGGTCCACCCCGACGTCGGCGACCACCACCAGGTGATCAGACACCTCGTCACGCAGAACCTTGAAGCCCTCGAAGCGGAGGGGCTCCGAGATCAAGATCCAGTCGAGCCGGCGGTTCAGCCGAGGGTACGTCACGATATCGTCGACGTCCGGGGAATGAGCCACCAGATCGAGCTCCCGGGCCAGCTCCAGCAGCACGCCGTCCTGGTGGTCCCATTCGGTATTGAAATCGCCCATGATCACGAGCGGTCTCGGGCGGTCCGCCAGGGCAGCCACGATCTGGGCCGCCTGTTTTTGCCGTACCGTCTGCCGCAGGGGTTCCATATGCACAGACACCACATCCAGTTCCAGTCCGGCTTCCGGCCAGTACACGGTTGCCAGGCTGAAACCCTTGGGCAGCGCGGCCCGGGCAGGCAGGAATGTCAATGCGGCATGATCTTCCACGGGGAGACGTGACAGGACCGCGGTGCCGTAGGCAAGGCCGGAGCCGTGGGCATGCGTGGTATGCACGCCCCACTCGTAGTCTGCGGACTGGGCCAGGTACTCTACGTGGTTGAATCGACCGCTCCAGGCAGACGGGGCATCGGCCTCCTGCAGAGCCACCAGGTCCGGCCCCTCCCTGCGGATGAGCGCCTCTATCTCGTTCAGGTTTCGCCTGGCATCGTCGGCGTTCTGAAAGACCTGATGGAATCCGGTACCCCGGCCGTGGGCCAGATTGACGGTCAAGAGTCTCAATTGCGGTCGCGTGGCGGAAGCCTCCACGACCTGGTACGCCGACTCCGGCCCGAAGACGTGAGGTTGCGGCCCCAGTTGATAACTGACGCAGCCGGGCAGGACGGTCAGAGCCAGTATCAGGACCGGCAGCAGTCGATTCGGTTTCACAGCGCACCGCCCGTCAAGTTACGGCCCGGGAGTTCTTCCAGTTCGGCGCGCAGCCACTGGGCGGTGGGCAGCTCAGTGCCGTCGGGAAGCCGCACCATGTATTTGCGCCGCGTGATAAGGCTCTGGGTTCCCGCAAGATCGATAAAGTCATCGACGCTTGCGATGTCACCCTTGTCCAGAAAATGTTCGAACTTGCGGCGCATGTGCTGGGCGGCCTCGGCGCTGTCGTGTTCGCTGCCGTTACGGACAAAAATATAACCTGAGTCCTCCACACGGTGGAGCAGGTAGTCGATCTGTTCCCGGACCTGCGGCGACAGCGTTGATGAACTGTCGGCCTGAAGGGCAGTAGGCAGGCAAAGGAGCACCAGCCAGAACAACAGGCAATGCGGCTTCAGGATTTTCATTCCACGGCGACCTGAATGCGGCCGTCCCTGATCCTCACCGGGTATGTGGGCAGATCCTCGTAGGCGGGCGCCGTGAGCGCCTTGCCCGATCGCAGACAGAATCTTGCGCCGTGCCGGGGGCAGATTATCTGATCGCCCTCCACCGGACCTCCTGTCAGCTCCTCGCCGTCGTGCGTGCATACGTCCTCGATAGCGTAGAGCTCGCCGTCCACGTTGAAAACGGCGACCACATGTTCGTCGGTTTCCGCGATCTCGTAGTCGCCGGGGGCGATATCCCCCGCCGCCGCAACGTCGATCCAGTTTTCCTCGGTCATCCGGCAGAGATCCTCTCTAGAACATGCCTGTCTGCAGGCGAGCGGCTTCGGACATCATTGCCTGGTTCCACGGAGGATCGAACACGAGTTCGACCGCGGCTCGCTTGACCGTCGGGATAATCTCCAGCTTGCTCCTGACGTCGTGCACCAGGATATCGCCCATGCCGCACCCCGGGGCTGTCAGCGTCATATCCACCTCGACCCGCCAGTCATCGCCCTCCAGCTTGACCAGTTCGCATCTGTAGACCAGCCCGAGGTCCACGATATTGATCGGTATTTCCGGGTCATAACATGTCTTGAGCTGGTTCCAGACGAGTTGCTCCAGGTCGTCCCGGGACGCTTCCGGGGGAAGGGACGGCGGTGGAACAATTTCCTTGCCCAGGGCATCAGCGTTCTCTCCGTCGATGCGAAACAAACTCCCGTCCACGTAGATCGTAAAACTGCCGCCGAGAGCCTGGGTGATGAAACCGTTGGTGCCCTTGCGGAGGATTACCTGATCACCCGAGGGAATCAGCACGGCAGCACAATCTCGGTAAAGCTGGACCGGCTCGCTGTCTCGACCGTACACGGGTTGCCCTCCCTTCCTTACTCGGTGGTGACCGATCCGCCATCAGTCAGGGCGGACTTCATCGTGTGCCAGCAGAGGCTGGCGCACTTGACACGGGTAGGGTACTCGCGGACGCCGGACAGGGCCGCCAGTTTGCCGAAGGACTGAAGGTCATCCCGGGAACCTTCGGCCCCTGTCAGCAGTCCGTGCATGCGCTCGAAGAGATCCAGGGCCTCGGCCTCGCTTTTACCCTTCAGGATCTCCGTCATGAGAGAGGCTGACGCCACCGAGATCGCGCAACCCGACCCTTCGAAGGCCACGTCTTCGATGGTGTCACCGTCGAGGCGCAGGTAAACCCGGAGCTTGTCACCGCACAGGGGGTTATAACCGTCGGCGACGCGTCGCGGCGGATCGATTTCACGAAAGTTTCGCGGACTCCTGTTGTGGTCCACGATAACGTCGCGATACAGGTCCTTCAGATCCATCAGGCGAACATCTCCCTGGCCTTGCGAAGTGCGGCAGCCAGTCTCTCGGTTTCCTCTTCCGTGTTGTAGAACGCGTACGAGGCGCGGGCGGTTGCCGGAACCTTGAAAAAGTCCATCACCGGCATGGCGCAGTGATGGCCTGTCCGTACCGCGATCCCCTCCGCATCCACAATGGTGCCGATATCGTGGGGGTGCACACCTTCGAGAACGAACGATACGACCGCAGCCTTGGCGTCGGCGGTTCCGATGATCCGGAGCCCCGGTACTTGCGACAGGACGCCGGTGGCGTGCTCCAGAAGTTCGGCCTCCCGGGCGGCGACAGATTCCATTCCAAGGGCCTGGAGATATTCAGCCGCAGCCCCCATTCCGATGGCGCCGGCGATATTAGGCGTACCGGCCTCGAATTTCCAGGGCAAATCGTTATAAACCGTCCCGTCGAAGCTGACCGCGAGAATCATGTCGCCGCCACCCTGCCAGGGCGGCATCTCCTCCAGCAGGGACTCCCGCCCGTAGAGAATGCCGATGCCCGTGGGTCCGCACATCTTGTGTCCGCTGAACGCATAGAAATCGCAATCCAGCTCCCGGACGTCCACAGCCATGTGGGGCACCGCCTGGGCGCCGTCGAGCAGAACGGGGACGTCGCGTGCTCGTGCCAGGCTGATGATGTCGCGAACCGGGTTGATTGTGCCGAGAGCATTCGACACGTGACCCATGGCGACAAGTCGGGTCCTGGAATTCAGGAGCCTCTCGAACTCGTCCATCCGCAGCTGCCCCCGCTCGTCGATGGGGGTAACGACAAGCCGCGCGCCGGTCTGTTCGCATACCATCTGCCACGGGACGATATTCGCGTGATGTTCCATGAGCGAGATGAGGATTTCATCTCCCGGACCAAGCCGCGGACGGGCCCAGGCCTGGGCAACCAGGTTGATTGATTCAGTGGTGCCGCGGGTCCAGATGATCTCCCGGTCCGATGCCGCATTGATAAACGCCCGAAGCTTGCTGCGCGCTCCCTCGAAGGCCTCGGTGGCTCGCTGGCTTAGCTGATGGACGCCGCGATGCACATTGGCGTGATCATGGCGGTAGTAGTCGGCAACCGCATCGATGACCTGGCGCGGTCGCTGGGATGAGGCGGCGTTGTCGAGATAGGCGAGGGCATGGCCGTTGACATCCTGATCCAGTATCGGGAAATCCGCCCGAATCGCGGAAGTGGCGAGTTCGCCGCCGGTGACCTGGGCATGAGCTCTCATCGATCACCTCCGACGGGTTCACGGATCAGATCTGACTCGGGCAGGGTACCGGCGATGCGTTTCTCCAGCCTTCGCCGGACAACTTCCAGAGGCATGCGGGCAGCCACGACTTCCGCGAAAGCATAGGTGAGCAGCTTCCGGGCGACCTCCTCCCCGATGCCCCTGGAGAGCAAGTAGAACAGGGCGTTTTTATCGAGCTGGCCGACCGTTGCTCCGTGACTGCATTTGACGTCGTCGGCGTAGATCTCCAGTTCCGGTTTGGTATCTACCTCGGCCTGCTGTGAAAGAAGCAGGTTCTTGTTGGACTGATGAGCGTCGATCCTCTGCGCATCCTTGTGAACGACGGCTTTCCCGTTGAAGACGGCGCGGCCGCGGTCATCGACAATACCGCGGTAAAGCTCGTCGCTGCGCGTCTCGGGAGCCAGGTGGTCCACACGGGTGTGATTGTCCACGTGTCTTTTGCCGTCGACCGTGTAGAGCCCGTTCAGCCGGAGCTCGGCCCCCGGCTCCTCGAGGCTCACGCCGATGTCGAGGCGGGCGAGGGCAGCGCCGACCTGGATGTTATGACTGTCCAGCGACGCGTCCCGCTGAAGGCGGGCGTGAAGCCCGCCGATGTGGAATGCCTGCGCAGGCTCTTCCTGAAGGCGGTAGTGCTCGACGCGGGAGCCCGCGCCGCCCCGTATTTCCGTGACGGCGTTGGTGAGGTTATCGGGCTCGTCGATGCCGGTGTAATGCTCGACCAGGCACAGGTGGCTTTGTGCGCCGGCGTCGACGACGATGCGTGGCTGGGCGGCTATCGGGTCGCCGCCAGGACAGGAGATAAACAGAAGGTAAAGAGGTTTCGCGATCGTCTTTCCCGGTGCGACGGTAATGACCACTCCGTCCTCGAGAAACGCCTGGTTGAGGGCCGCAAACGGATGCGCCGCCGGATCGGCGATCTGACCCAGGATTTCGGCGGCGGCGCCCAGTCCGTCCGACACGGCATCGCTCAGGGAATAAATCCCCAGGCCGTCCAGATCTTCCGATCCGGACAAGGCTTGCTGCAGTCGGCCGTTCAGAAAGACCAGGCGGGGCCCTTCCAGCCCTTCGATCGCCATGCCCTCGACGATTTCTGCGGTTGGCGCGCCGACCGGCCCGGAAACCCGGAAAGCACGCCGCGAAAGCGTTCTCAGGGCGGTGTACTTCCACGATTCGACCCGCGTGGAGGGCAGACCGGAGGCCTCGAATTCGGCAAAACCGGCTCGCTGGAGGTTGCTGATCGGGTCGGTGCCGCGCTCCGTGGCCCGCCAGGCGTCGTGAAAAGACGCTTCGGCGCGAGACAGCTTTCGATCACTTCCCCGTTGTGCAGCCATGGTCATGCGTTCACGGCCTCCTGCACCCAGTCGTAACCGCGCTCTTCCAGTTCCAGCGCCAGGGACTTGTCGCCGGTGCGCACGATCCGGCCACCGGACAGCACGTGCACATAATCCGGCTCGATATAGTCCAGCAGCCGCTGGTAGTGGGTCACCAGCACCATGGCCCGGTCGGGGCTCCTCAGACTGTTCACGCCTCCGGCTACGATCCTGAGGGCATCGATGTCCAGTCCTGAATCGGTCTCGTCCAGGATCGCCAGACGCGGTTCCAGAACGGCCATCTGAAGGATCTCGTTACGTTTCTTTTCTCCGCCGGAAAAGCCTTCGTTGACGCCGCGCTCCAGGAAGCTCTCCGCCATGTGCATCATCTTCATCTTGTCCTTGACCAGAGTCAGGAACTCGAACGCGTCCAGTTCCGTTTCGCCGCGATGGGTGCGGACCGCATTTAGAGCCGCTTTCAGAAGATAGGCATTGTTGACGCCGGGAATTTCCACGGGGTACTGGAAAGCGAGGAAGACGCCCTCCCGCGCCCGATCTTCGGGGGCCATGTCCAGAAGATCGTGTCCGTCGTAAGTCACGCGCCCTTCTGTCACTTCGTAACCATCCCGACCGGCCATGACATTGGCAAGTGTGCTCTTGCCGGATCCATTGGGGCCCATGATGGCGTGGACCTCGCCGGCGCCCACCTCCAGGTCGAGGCCGTTGAGGATGAATTTGCCGCCCACGCGGACGTGCAGATTTTCGATGTTCAGCATGTGTTTTATCCTTCGTTTGTCGCCCCGGGCTCAGCCCACGGCGCCTTCCAGGCTGACGCTGAGGAGGTTCTGAGCCTCGACGGCGAACTCCATTGGCAATTCCCGGAAGACTTCCTTGCAGAAGCCGTTCACGATCATGTTGACGGCGTCTTCCTCGGAGATGCCGCGCTGCAGGCAATAGAAAAGCTGGTCCTCGCTGATCTTCGAGGTCGTCGCCTCGTGTTCCACCTGCGCGGTGGGTTCCTTCACTTCCACGTAAGGGAACGTGTGGGCCCCGCATTTGTCCCCCATAAGAAGGGAGTCGCACTGGGTGTGATTGCGGGCAGATTCGGCGCCCGGCAGCACCTTGACCAGCCCGCGATAGGAGTTTTCCGCCCGTCCGGCCGAAATGCCCTTGGAAACGATGGTGCTTCGGGTATTACGGCCGATGTGGATCATCTTGGTACCGGTGTCGGCCTGCTGGTAATTATTCGCTACGGCCACCGAGTAGAATTCCCCTACCGAGTTGTCGCCACGGAGAATGCAGCTCGGGTACTTCCAGGTGATCGCGGATCCCGTTTCCACCTGGGTCCAGCAGATCTTCGAATTGTTGCCCCGGCAATCGCCGCGTTTGGTCACGAAGTTGTAGATGCCCCCGACACCGTTCTCGTCGCCGGGGTACCAGTTCTGGACAGTGGAATACTTGATCTCCGCATCGGCCAGGGCTACGAGTTCCACCACCGCCGCGTGCAGCTGGTTTTCGTCCCGCATCGGGGCCGTGCATCCTTCCAGGTAGCTTACGTGGCTGCCCTCGTCAGCCACGATCAGGGTCCGCTCGAACTGGCCCGTTTTGGCCGCGTTGATCCGGAAATATGTGGACAGCTCCATCGGGCAACGGACGCCCTTGGGCACATAAACGAATGAGCCGTCGGTAAAGACCGCTGAGTTAAGGGCCGCGAAAAAATTGTCCGAATGGGGCACGACGCTGCCCAGGTAGGCTTCCACGAGTGCCGGATGGGCTTTGACCGCTTCCGAAAACGAGCAGAAGATCACGCCGGCTTCGGAAAGCTTTTCCTTGAACGTGGTGGCCACCGACACGCTGTCGAACACCGCATCCACAGCCACCCCTGCCAGGATGGCCCGCTCGTGGAGAGGGATGCCGAGTTTCTCGTATGTTTCGAGCAGTTTCGGATCCACCTCGTCCAGGCTCTTGGGACCATCCTCCCGGGACTTGGGCGCCGAATAATAGGAAATCTCCTGGTAATCGATGGGATCGTGCCGAACATGCGCCCAGCGCGGTTCTTCCATGGTCAGCCAGTGTTCATATGCCTTCAGCCGCCAGTCGAGCAGGAACTGCGGTTCGCCCTTCTTGGCCGAGATGAACCGGATGACGTCCGCATCAAGGCCGGGTGGCACCGTGTCCGAGTCGATGTCGGTGACGAAGCCATGCTTGTACTTCTTCGCAATGAGGTCCTGAACGTCGGGAGATCGGGTTGACATGGGATTTCCTTAGCTGTCTCAGCGAGATTCGCCGGATGATGCCGGCTCGATGTCGGAATGCGTGGGCTGGGCCAGATCGAAGCGCGGCCCGGAAGTTCCGGGGGCTCCCATGAGCTGCGCAAGGCTAACGTCCCTTAGCGCCAGCCTGATGGCTGAATTGATTCGCTGCCAGGCGGAGCTGACCCGGCATACGGACTCCAGATCGCACTGGATATCGGCGCTGCTGCAGGCCGTGATGGCGACCGGTCCCTCGAGGGCGTCGATCACGTCGGCGGCGGAAATCTCTTCCGCCGCCCGTGCCAGCTGGTATCCGCCCTGGGCACCCCGTACGGACGCCACCAGCCCCGCTCTTGTCAGCGACTTCAGCAGTTTGCTGGCCGTGGGCAAGGCGATGCCCGTGCGGGCAGCCACGTCCGCGGCCGTGTGCAGCTCCCCATCGGAGTGGGACAGATGCGCCAGAATCACGGTAGCGTAGTCCGTGAGCTTGCTCATTCGCAGCACGGCATAATCCTCGATCCGGGAAATAGGACTATTTTAGTACTTTTTATTTGGCGGGGAAAGTCCCGTGCCGCAGATGGCCCCGTTGAGGCTCCGGTACAGGGCAACAGTTGTGCTAGCATCGGCCTTCGCCGCTTCGTACGGCGGCGCGAGGGAAGAACATGGAAGCAACACAGGACCTTGTCGGGAGTCGGCCGGGCGAGGGCAAAGCCGATGACAACATCATCGTCATCCGCGATCTTCATTATTCCCGGGGGCACCGAAAGATTTTCGACGGCCTGAATCTGGAGATCCCCAGAGGCCGGGTCACCGCCATCATGGGGCCCAGCGGGACGGGGAAGACCACCTTGCTGCGGCTGATTACCGGGCAGATCATTCCGGATCAGGGATCCATCCTGGTCGAAGGTCAGGATGTCACCAAAATGCGCCAGAAGGAACTCTACGAGTACCGCAAGCGCATCGGTATGCTTTTCCAGAATGGAGCCCTGCTGACCGACCTCAGTGTTTACGAGAACGTGGCCTTTCCTCTTCGGGAGCATACGCGGCTGCCGGAAAAAATCATGAGGCATATCGTCCTGACCAAATTGCACGCGGTGGGCCTGCGGGGGGCGTGGCGTATGATGCCCGCGGAGTTGTCCGGCGGCATGGCCCGCCGGGTTGCCCTGGCCCGGGCCATCGCCATGGATCCCGACCTCATTCTTTACGACGAACCGTTCGTCGGCCTGGATCCCATATCCATGGGGGTCATCGTCCGTCTCATCAGACGGATGAACGATGCCCTGGGGCTGACAAGCATTGTGGTTTCCCACGATGTCGACGAAATTTCCTCGATTGCCGATCGCACCTATCTGCTCTCCGACGGAAAAGTCGTCGCCTCCGGATCCCCGGAGGATCTGCAGGAGAACTGCTCCGCCGTCGTCATGCAGTTCATGAACGGCATGGCCGACGGTCCTGTTCCCTTCCATTACCCGGCGCCGGATTACGGCGAGCAGCTGCTTGGTCGGGAAGAGTAACGGGACCCCAGGGATGACAAAGCTTCTGCGGGACGTGGTCTATTCGGTCCAGGATTTCCTGCAGACCTTCGGAGCGAGTCAGCTGTTCCTGGTCCGGATCCTGGCAGGGTGCCCCGCGGCAATGCTCAGGCCGCGCCTGATCATCAAGCAGATCCATGACAGCGGCGTACTGTCCCTGGCCATCATCGGCATTTCCGGTTTCTTCGTCGGCATGGTGCTTTCCCTGCAGGCCTACAACTCGCTCGCCAGGTTTGGAGCCACCGAATCGGTCGGGGTGCTGGCGGCGCTCGCGCTCACTCGGGAGCTCGGCCCCGTGGTGACCGCGCTGCTGTTCGCCGGACGGGCCGGCACGGCGCTTGCTTCGGAGATCGGGTTGATGCGGGCCACCGACCAGCTGTCGGGCATGGAAATGATGGCCGTCGACCCGGTGAGCCGGGTGGTCGTTCCCAGATTTATCGGCGGCGTCATCGCCATGCCCCTGCTGGCCGCCATCTTCAGCGCCATGGGACTTTTCGGGGCATGGCTGGAGGGGGTTGTCCTTCTGAAAGTGGATGAGGGCGCATTCTGGCAGCAGATGCGCGAGCAGGTCGACGTTTACGACGACGTGCTGGCCGGGATTCTGAAGAGTTTCGTCTTCGGCGTGGCCGCGAGCCTCCTGGCGGTGTTTGAAGGTTACAATTCCATTCCGACCGCGGAGGGCGTGAGCCGTGCGACGACCCGCACGGTTGTGCTGACCGCCCTGTCCGTTCTGGTTCTCAATTTCATGCTCACCGCGGTGCTCATCGGGGAGGTCTAGATCATGCAACAGACTCGTGCAGTTGAATTCGGCACCGGGTTATTCGTTTTCCTCGGCATCGTCGCCCTGTTCTTTCTTACCGCCAGGGTGACGAATTTCGACAGCTACGAGGGTGACGAGGGCTACACCCTGACGGCGCGATTCGACAATGTGGGGTCCCTGAAGCTGCGGGCTCCGGTCGCCATGTCCGGCGTCAAGATTGGACGGGTGACCTCGATTGCATTCGATGACGAGATGCTCGAGGCCGTTGTGAAGATGCGGATCGATTCACGTTACGACAAGATCCCGAATGATTCGGATGCGAGTATCCTCACCCAGGGCATCCTGGGCGGGCAGTACATCGGCCTGGAGCCGGGCGGCTCCATGGAGTTCTTCGCCGATAACGATGAGATCCAGTTCACTCAGTCGGCCATCGTTCTGGAGAAACTCGTGAGCAAGTACCTCTTCAGCCAGACGGACAAGGAGGACTGACGGAGATGAAAGCGACCACAGCACTGGCCTCGGTCGTGGTTCTGGCTCTGGCTGCGGCGCCCGTGATCCCGGCCTCCGCCGAAAGCCCGGACCAGGTGATCCAGGAGACCTCGGAGCTCGTTCTCCAGGAGCTGAACGAGAATCGCGAGACATTCAGGCAGGATTCTGAAGCGCTGTACGCGGCCATCGACGACATTCTCCTGCCACGGTTCGACCGCATGTATTCCGGCGGGCTGGTCATGGGCAAGTACTGGCGGCGGGCCACGCCGGAGCAAAGAGAACGGTTTATCAATGCGCTTTACCGCAGCCTGTTGCGAACCTACGCGAACGGCATCCTCGATTACCGGGGCGACCAGCTGGAGGTGCTGCCGGTGGAAGGGGATATCTCCGACGGCAAAGCGCTGGTAGAGACCCGCGTCACCTTGGATACCGGCGTAGTGACGCCGGTGAATTACCGAATGCGGCTGAGCGACGGGAAGTGGAAGACCTACGATTTGATCATCGAAGGCATTTCCTACGTCAGCAACTACCGGTCCCAGTACGCCGAGGAGTTCAGGGCCAAGGGCATCGAGACCGTTATCGAAGAGCTGGAGGCAAAGGCGCGCGGGGAGGGCGACGGCGAGACCGCCGCTGAGCCAACCGGGCAGTCGGCGGCGGCCGGTTCGTCTAACTGATGGACAAGATCCGTTTCGAGGACCAGGGCGGGGGCAAGTTCGCCCTGCACGGGGCGTTGACTTTTTTTACCGTCACCGATGCCCTCGAAAGGAGCAGAGAGCTTTTCGCCGATCATGCCCGCATCGAGGTCGATCTGGCCGACGTTCACGAGGGTGACAGTGCCGGACTTGCCCTGCTGCTGGAGTGGGTTAACTGGGCAAAGAATTACGTCCGGGAGATTCGATATACCAATGTCCCGCCCCAGATTGTCGCTATCGCCCAGATCAGCGAGGTGGACGACATGTTGTCCAAGGGCGAACGCTGGACGGGCATTATCTGATTCGAACAGCTTCCTGCCGACGTCATGACCGAGCAGCACAGAGAAAGATTCACCAGGCCATGGGCCATACTCGCCCTGGCGGCGCTGCTCGCCGGGGCCTCCGGATGCAGCGCATACAGGGCCGGGCCGGATGGGGAAACCCTGGATCCCCTCGAGCCCATCAACAGGCCGATCTACGGATTCAATGACTGGCTGGACCGATGGTTGCTTCGGCCGGTCGCCAAGGGCTACGACACCGTCGCTCCGAAGGCCGTGAAATTCGCGGTCACGAATTTTTTCAATAACTGGGCTACGCCCATCTACGTGGTCAACCATATTCTCCAGGGGAGTATCGGGGCGGCCGCCCGCCAGACGGGTCGTTTCGCCATCAATACGACGCTGGGCCTGGGCGGAATTATCGACGCGGCCCAGGACGCAAATCTTCCCCGGGAGGAAACCGGCTTCGGCACCACTCTCGGCAAATGGGGCGCCGGCGACGGGCCCTACCTGGTGCTGCCCATATTCGGGCCGTCCAATCCGCGCGACGCGGTCGGCAGGTTTGCCGACAGGGCCATCGATCCGCTGCTCAATTACAAGAACGCGAGCGTCCGGGACAAGCTCCGCATCCTGCGAATTATCGATCTCCGGCGACAGTTTCTGGGCGCTGACAAGGCGATTCGCGAGGCAGCGGATCCCTACATATTCGTCCGCGAGGCCTATCTCCAGCGGCGCACGTTCCAGATCACCGGGGAAAAGGAGACCGACGACCTGGCCGATTTCGAGGCGGAATTCGAGCAGATGCTCGAGGAGGAGGGGACCGGCGCCGGCGGAGGCACCTGAGTCGGTGTGAGGCCCGTGGGCATGGGCCGTTTCAGCCGTCCTTCGTATCTTCCGGCGGCTTCTCCGGGTGATTCTTCGGCAAATAGGGGACGATCTGAGCCTTGCGTGCCTCGAACCGGGCCCGCTGGAACGGCTGGAGATCCGGCTGGGCCAGCGCCAGATTCAGCTGTTCCACAGCAAGCATGACGTTGCCGTTGAGCAGATAATACTCGGACATGTAGAAATGGGCCTCGGCATTCTCGCCGGCGCCGCCGGCGGCGTTCGCAATCAGGCGAACCTGCGCGGCTGTCGGCGGAACGTTGTTGAAAAGATCCAGCAGGACGGCGTGGGCCCGGTCGTATTGCTGGGCGCGCATCAGGGCTTCCGCATAGCGCACCGTCAGCGGCACGTTTCTCGGGAACAGCCGGAGTCCGTCCTCGAACACAATCAGGCCCTCGGTGGGCTGACCGGAGGCCATTAGCGCCTGCCCCAGCGCGGAGTGGAAGGCGATGACGGAGTCGTTTTCCTGTCTGAGTTCGTGGAAGATCTTGACGGCTTCTCCGGCTCTCCCGTCCCGCACCAGTGCCAGCCCGTAGCCGTAGCGCAAATAGGGGTAGGGCTCGGGCGACTTCTCCAGACGATCCTGGTAATACTCCACGATCTCGATGGATGACTCGGCCGTGAGAACCCTCAGGCGCTCCTTAATCAGCAGATATGCCGGGCTTTCCCTGATCTCCGTTGGCGGTAACTGTTCCGCGCGCGCCCGGGTTTCAGCGATACGTGTCGAGGAAACCGGGTGAGTCAGCAGGAATTCCGGCACCCGGTTGCCCCACGAGCCGGTGAGCCGGCCCATGGTCTCGAAGAAATCCGGCATACCGTTGGGATCGAAACCGGCGTCGTGCAGGATCCGCAGTCCGACCCTGTCAGCCTCGTATTCGTTGACCCGGGTGTAGTTAATGGACTGCTGGACGGCGAACGCCTGGGCGCTCATGGCCGTCGCCTGAATGACGTTGGAATCCGCGGTGCCGGTGGCGCCCATCAGAATGGCTGCCAGCACGGCAGCTGCGGCCAGCATGCTGCTCCTGCTCTGAGCCGAGGCCCGGCGCGCAATGTGTTTCTGGGTCACGTGGGCGATTTCGTGAGCCATCACGCCAGCCAGTTCGCTCTCCCGCTGCGTCTCCAGGATCAGGCCGGTGTTGACCCCGATGTAGCCTCCCGGGAGGGCGAACGCGTTGATCATCCGGTCGTTGACCAGGAAAAAGGTAAATTCCTGATCTCCCTCGTGAGCCTGGGCCCCCAGACGGTGGCCGATGGCGTCCAGGTATTCGTCCACTTCCGGATCCTCGAGCACCTGTCCGTCGATCCGCAGCCGCAACAGCACCGTTCGGCCGATCTGGTCAGCCTGGGACTTGCTCAGCACCGCATCCGCCGGACTGCCGATATCCGGAAGGTCATAGGCCGACGTTGCGGCCTCGGGCGAGGGCGGTGCCGCCAGGGCGACCACGGCCGCCAGACAAATTGACAAAAGGGATTTTCGGGTCATCGGCATGCGCGGGGGTGGTCCTTTTTAGACACGACACCCCGGCGGTTTGTTCACCTCCCGCTATGATGCCGCATTTGTCCGTTGCCGGACAGGGGTCGGGGCCCAGGGCTCAAAGATGCTCCGATGCGTGATCGGCCAGTCGGGACCGCTCGCCGCGCATCAGCGTCACGTGGCCGGAGTGGTCCCAGCCGCGGAAACGATTGACGACGTAAGTCAGCCCGGAGGTCGTCTCGGTCAGATAGGGCGTATCGATCTGGGCCACGTTGCCGAGACAGATGACCTTGGTGCCCGGGCCTGCCCGGGTGATCAGGGCTTTCATCTGCTTGGGCGTCAGGTTCTGCGCCTCGTCCAGAATGATATAGCGATTCAGGAACGTCCTGCCCCGCATGAAATTCAGCGACCTGATCTTGATCCGGTTGCGCAGGAGATCCTGGGTGGCGGCCCGTCCCCAGTCGCCGCCCTCGTCACTCTGGGTCAGAACCTCCAGGTTGTCCATAAGGGCGCCCATCCAGGGCTCCATCTTCTCTTCCTCGGTGCCGGGCAAAAAGCCGATGTCCTCGCCCAGCGGGACCGTGACGCGCGTCATGATGATTTCCCGGTAGCGGTTCTTCTCCAGGGTCTGTGCCAGACCGGCTGCCAGGGTCAGAAGGGTCTTGCCCGTACCCGCAGGTCCGAGAATGCTGATGAAGTCGATGGCGGGATCCATCAGCAGGTTGAGCGCGAAGTTCTGTTCCCTGTTCCGTGCCGTGATGCCCCACACGGAATTTCGCTCCCCACGGTACTGGTGAACCAGTTCCATAACAGCCGTGTCGCCGTCGACCTTCCGGACCACCGCCTCGAAATCGTCGGTGTGCTCGTTGAAAATGAACTGGTTGGGCACCCAGCCAGCGGCCTCGGGTCCTTTCACCCTGTAAAAGGTCCGTCCCTGCTCCTGCCAGGAGTCCATCTCCTGGCTGTGGGCTTCCCAAAAGTCGGGAGGGAGAGGCGAGCTTCCACTGAACAGCAGATCCAGATCGTCGAGCGTCTTGTCGTTGAAATAGTCCTCCGCATGGACGCCGATGATCGTGGCCTTGATCCGGAGGTTGATGTCCTTTGATACGAGAGTGACCTGCGCCTCCGGATGCTGTTCCTGCAGGGACAGGCAGTACTCCAGAATGGTGTTGTCCGCCCGGTGCCCCGGAAGGGTGTCGGGCAGGAGCGGCTGGGACAGACGCGTCTGGAAAAAAAGGCGTCCCGGTCTGGAATTGGAGCTGCCGTTCAGGTGATGTTCGCCGGGCAGTTCGATACCGCTGTCGATACGGTGCTTGTCGGCCCCCTGAACCAGCTCGTCGACAAAACGGCTGACCTGTCGCACGTTACGGGCAGACTCGGACATGCCCTTCTTGCCGGCATCCAGCTCCTCGAGCACGACCATCGGCAGAAAGATATCGTGTTCGTCGAACCTGAAAATGGCGGTGGGATCGTGCATCAACACGTTGGTGTCGAGCACGAAGATTCGTCTTCGTGGCTCCTGGCTCACGGTATCAGGTGACCCTCATTTCGAAAATTGAACGGGGAATTGGCGAGTTCCAGCCTACAGTTCACGAACCGCCTCGAGCACTTCTTCCACATGACCCTTGACCCGGACTTTCCGCCATTCTTTTGCCAGAATACCCTTCGGGTCGATCAGGAAAGTGCTTCGCTCGATGCCGAATACCCTGCGGCCGTACATGACTTTTTCTTTGAGCACGCCGAAAAGTTCACAGGCCTCCTCCTCGGCATCGGATAACAGCTCAAAGGGAAAGCTGAATTTGGCCTTGAAATTCTCGTGTGACCGGAGGCTGTCCCTGGAGATTCCGAAGACCTTCGCGCCGGCCCCCGCGAATTCGGGGTACAGATCGCGAAAATCCTGTCCCTCGCTGGTACAGCCGGGCGTGTTGTCCTTGGGATAAAAGTAAAGGACGACGATTTTTCCCTTCATCTTCGACACTCGGAACTTCGTGTCTCCCGTCGCGGGAAGTTCGAAATCCGGGACTTTCTTTCCTACCTCTACCTTGCTCATATCTGCTCCGTCGAATTGTCTG